>Ga0102590_1000345_pt1 | contig 112281 bp, 79 predicted proteins | sample AraplaMF_Col_mMF_FD_76859 | JGI IMG/M metagenome (GOLD analysis project Ga0102590, IMG submission 76859) | Arabidopsis root microbial communities from the University of North Carolina, USA - plate scrape MF_Col_mMF | ecosystem: Host-associated > Plants > Roots > Endosphere | place: USA... | reverse complement strand
TAGTCATGATCAAGGATATTTTCACGTTTGATGCACGTTTTCCACTGGATGAAGGAACTGGTAGTGATGCGGTACACCGCAATCCCATTTACTCTTATGCGGTAACACAATTAAAGGACGATAGCGGGCTTACCGGCCATGGTTTTGCATTTACCTTAGGTGAAGGTAACGACCTGGTATGCAAAGCGGCGCAATTCTATGCACAACAGTTAAAAGGGAAAGATATTGAGGAGCTGATGCAGGATTTTGGCGCGGTGTTTCACCGTTTTGCCAATGAGCAGCAGTTCCGCTGGCTGGGGCCTCACAAGGGCGTGGTGCATTTGGCGCTGGCTTCCGTTACCAATGCCTGTTATGATCTGTGGGCAAAGAAAAGAGGTGTGCCGTTATGGAAATTATTAATTGATCTTTCCCCGGAGCAGATCGTGAATACACTGGACCTTTCTTACCTGGAAGATGAGCTGACCAAAGCACAGGCATTACAGCTGCTGCGCAATGCAGCGCCCACAGCGCATACGCGGCAGGGCATTATACAGCAGGGATATCCCGGTTACGATACCTCCATAGGCTGGTTCAATTATTCCGATGATAAGGTGCGGGAAAATACGCGTATAGCCGTAGCAGAAGGCTTTACCGCCATGAAGTTAAAGGTAGGCTCTACCGACCCGGAAAGGGATATACGCCGTGCGCATATTGTGCGGGAAGCAGCTGGCCATAAAGTAAAGGTGATGCTGGATGCCAACCAGCAATGGACACTGCCTGCGGCATTGAAAATATGTAAGGGGCTGCAACCCATGAACCCTTACTGGATAGAGGAACCTACACATCCGGATGATGTGCTGGCGCATAAAACACTGGCAGATGCTATAGCGCCCACTAAACTGGCGCTGGGCGAGCATGTGCCTAACCGTATTATCTTTAAGAACTACCTGCAAACCGGTTGCGCCGGTTTTATACAGGTAGATGCCGTGAGGGTAGGAGGTGTAAGCGAATTTATAACCGTTAGCCTGTTATGCCGTAAATATGGTATACCGGTGGTGCCGCATGTAGGGGATATGGGACAGCTGCACCAGCACCTGGTATTGTTTAACCACATAGCCATGGACCACCCCGCACTTTTTTTAGAGCATATTCCACATTTACAAAAGCACTTCGTACACCCGGTACACATCAGCAACGGTGTTTACATTACACCACAGGAGCCGGGCAGTAGCTGTGATCTTAAAGCATACCAATGATTAAACCGCTTGACCTTACCATTGCGGTCCTGTATGTTATAGGCATTGTAACTGTAGGATTGTGGAGTGGCATCCGCCACAGGAGAAAACACGCCAGCGGCAATGCTGCCGGCGAGTATTTCCTGGCCGGCAAAACATTAAAATGGCCCATGATAGGGCTGGCATTGTTTGCCACCAATATATCCTGCGTGCACCTGGTAAGCCTGGCCCAAAGCGGGTTTGACACCGGTTTGCTGAACGGCAATTTTGAATGGATGGCTGCCTTTACGCTGATATTACTGGCGCTGTTCTTTGCACCTTTCTACATCCGGTCCGGTGTAACCACCTTACCGGATTTTTTGGAAAAGCGCTACGACCGCGCCAGCCGGGATTGGCTGGCCATTGTATCCGTAGTATCTGCCATTATTATTCATATCGCGTTTTCCCTATTAGCAGGAGGCATTGTATTGCATACTTTGTTTGGGGTAGATATGTACACCAGCGTGATCGTTATTTCATTACTCACAGCAGTGTACACTATTGTAGGCGGATTAACGGCTGTAGTGGTAACAGAATCGGTACAAACCATTGTGCTGCTTATAGGCGCTATAATTATCAGTATTGCAGCCGCCCATAAAATGGGGGGCTGGCAGCCCATGGCGCACATCTTACAGAACGACGGCGCATTAAATAAGCTCTCTATGCTGCGCCCGCATGGCGATAGCAGCGGTATGCCCTGGTATGCTGTGTTCCTGGGTTACCCGGTATTGGGCATCTGGTACTGGTGCGCGGATCAAACTATTGTACAACGGGTATTAGGCGCAAAGGATGAAGATCATGCCCGCGTAGGTTCTTTGTTCTGCGGGTTCATAAAAATATTGCCGGTATTCATTTTCGTACTCCCGGGACTGTTTGCCTACACGCTTTCCAAAGCCGGTCTGCTGGATATCAGCGCACTAAAAGATGCACAGGGTGCGGTGAACAGCAAGGGTATTTACACAGTAATGATCACACAGCTGCTGCCCAGTGGTTTAATAGGTATCGTAGCAGCTGCGCTGCTTTCCGGCTTAATGAGCCAGATCTCCGGCGCGCTGAATGCTATTGCCACTTTGTGCAGCTATGATATTTATAAACGTTACTACCCGGAAGTGTCTGATCAAAAGCTGGTAAAGGCAGGTAAGATAGCGGCTGGACTGGCGCTGGTGTTTTCATTGGCATTAATGCCTTTGCTAAATAGCTACGAAAGCATTTTTAATGGCCTGAATGATGTGATTGCGCACATTGCACCGCCTATTACCTGCGTGTTTTTATTAGGTATTTTCTGGAGCAAGGCATCTGCTGTTTCTGCGAAGCTTACATTGTGGATCGGTTCTGCAATGGGTGCTATTGTATTTGCAGTGAATAAGCTTTTCCCGGATACGGTGATCGGGCATATTCCTTTTATGATGATGGCCTTTTACCTGTTCTGTGTTTGTGTGCTGCTGCAGGTGGGGTTTACGTTTGTTTTTCCTGCGGAGCAGCCAGTGGCGGGTGTGCGGGTATTGTACTGGCGTTCACCGGGAGAGCCGTTGCAGTCGCCAGGTTGGAAGGGGATCGGGAATTATAAAGTATTGGCGGTGGTGTTGTTGGTGGTGATGGTGGTGTTGTTTTGGTGGTTTAGGTAAGAGGGCTTTCTGCTCATTTCGAAAATTTATTAATCATCCGAATTATGTTGTTAGCAAATAAAGTGATCTTTTTAACCGGCGGCTCCATGGGGATTGGGTATGAATGTGCCCGCAAGTATGCGGAAGCAGGAGCTAAGGTGGTAGTAATAGCCAATGAGGCATCCTCTTTGGAGGGTACAGTCAAAGAATTAGGGAATGAACATTTCGGGATATTATGCGATGTGTCTAAACCTGCTGAAGTAAAAGAGGCTATAGCACAAACACTGCGCCGCTATGGAAAAATAGACGCTATTCATAATAATGCCGGTATTGCTGCGCCTTCCAAGCCTTTACACCTTACTACAGATGATGAATGGGAGCTGTTATTTGAAGTGAACCTGAAAGGTATTTATCATACTACTAAATATGGGTTGGATGCGCTAATCGCATCCCGGGGGTGTATCCTCAATACGAGCAGCCTGGTAGGCGAAATAGGGCAGGAGAATCATGCAGCGTATACCGCTACTAAAGGGGCGGTGAATAGTCTTACAAAGTCTATGGCGCTGGATTATGCGCCTTATCATATTCGTGTAAATGCATTGGCGCCTGCTGCTGTTTGGACACCTATGTTGCGGAAATGGAATAGTGAGCAGGAAGATGAGGCATCTATGGAAGAATACCTTCGAAATATTCATCCCCTGGGATATTGCCCGGAAGGGGATGTGATTGCGGATGCTGGGGTGTTCCTGTTATCGGAGAAGGCACGGTTTATTACCGGGTGTATTTTGCAGGTGAGTGGTGGAGCGGAACTGGGCTATAGGAGTTTGATGAATGGAGGGAGGAAGGTGTATAGGGAGACGTAGTGGAGATTATTACTGTTTATGAAAATGAAATAAACCAGATTGCATATCAATAATCTTATGCATCCTTGGTAAGAACGATGTAGTGAAGATCATTTAACTCCATCAAAGCAGCAGTTAATTTGATGAACTTATGAAGGAGCGATTCACCTGTTCGCTTCAATTCTGCTGAAGTAATCGGCATCTGTGCATGTCCTGGTTTCCATATCAATATGAATAATTCCTGGATTCTTCACAAAATTTCTATGGAATGTATTATGGGCAATAGAATATTGTTAACCATTGATTAACCGTAAATGCCACTGTTATATCTGACATTGTTAAAATTTTGGCTAGGGAATAATTATATACTATCTGCTGACAATTTTTAGATTATCAAATAGCAGGAGTGAGCACTCATTTTCATTGTGACATACTGATTGAGGCCGAAAGATAGCGGATGCGCATAGGAGTAATCCAGATCGGATGGCCATAATAGTATATAAAATGGAATGTGAAAGGAAGGAGTATAGGGCAAAAAAAACCCGGAAGTGTGGCAAGCCAGGGACAACCGGGAACTATGAAGCAAATATAGCATATATTTTAGAAAATAGCAAATAGAATCTGAGCGTATTTAAATGAGATATAGAGATTTCGAAGCAATAATGTCTATTGATCGATTAGGGAGATATCTTTCTGCGATGGGGGGAGACACACGCAAAGCAATGAAATTATACCGATTGAATCTCCAGGCTTCACAGGAAATGTTTACAATTATCTCTTGTTTTGAGGTCGCCTTACGAAATGCGATAAATGAGCATTATAAAACCAGCTGGGGGAACAACTGGCTAAGGGATACAGCGCTAGTCGGTGGTGCATTGAATATTCCGAGATGCGGTAAAACCCCGCACATGATTAACAATGCTGTGGCAGAATTAAGAACTAATTATAGCCACGCTAAGCTGGTTGCTAAAATGGACTTTGGATTTTGGCGATATATGTTTGCCAGGCACCAATATACCGCATTGGGACGCACATTGCTTACAATCTTTCCTGCCAGACCCCGAAGTTCTCCGGGGCATCATTATGATAACACCTTTGTTTTTGGTGAGTTAGAGAAAATAAATGGTATCAGAAACAGAATAGCCCATCACGAGCCGATATGTTTTTCAAATGGGTTATCGGTACGTGACACAACCTATGCACGTCAGCATTATCGGCTAATTCTCGATTTATTCAACTGGATGGCTATCGATGAAGGAGCTTTGCTATATGGGCTGGATCACATGAATATGATTTTAAATAAAATAGATCATCTTTAACTTAGAGATATTTCCAAAAACGTTAGAGAAGATGCGGTTTATCACCATAGGCATTTTGCAGATGAGCAAGCGGGAAAATATATAAGGGTAAAAGAGCTAAATTGCCGGCTGAAAAACCGGAGCATCTTTATTATTGCATTAAGCTGTGAGGTGATCATTTTTTCCAGGGAAATGTAACACGATATTAAAGCGATTCCGGCCTATTCCTCCTCCTATACTCCTTCGGCGATACCCCCATCAATTTCGAAAACATCCTCGAAAAATAATAAGGATCATCCATCCCCAAACTCTCCGCCACCTCCTTAATAGTAATATCCGGCAGTAACAAATACTGACAAGCCTTCTGCACTTTCAAATGATTAAAATACTCCACCGGCGCATACCCCGTCCTTTCCCGGAAAATAGTAGAGAAATAAGACACCGATAAATTCGCAAACTCTGCAAACTCATTCAGCGTAATACGGGTGTGGATCTTTTGCTGCATCAAGTCTAGCGTAGCGGCAATCACATCTTTTTCATCCGTATGTTTAATAAAGTTGAACTTGTCTTCGTATAGCACGGAAGAAAGAAAATGATAGAAGATCATATTCACATACCGCAAATTATCCGCGGTATAACCGCGTTCCAGGTTGCTGTAAATATCTTCAAACAGCTTAATACGGCTATCACTATACGGTAAATAAGGCTTGTAGTTTTTGGCGTGCTGCAGGATAAGTTCTACAATATAGGCTGCCAGGTCGCCCTTGAAATGTATCCAGTAAATAGTCCATGGATCGTCTTCGTTGGCAGAGTAGGTATGTGGGGTATTGGCAGGAATGGTAATGAACTGGGAAGGGGAAATATCCACCCGTTTACGGTTAATTTCCAGCCATCCGCTGCCCTCCACACAATATATGATAATGTGCTGTCCAATACCGGCAGAGCGCTTCATATAGTGCCCCTTGGCCTTTGGATAGTAGCCAATATCAGTAATGTAGATCTGCCGGGTGATCGGATCTTTGGTCAGAAAATCAGTTTTGATCTTCTTGGGCAATACAATGAGGCGTTGCCCCTCAAAGCCTTCCCGTTTTCTCGCCACTTTCTCTTTCATGCGCAAATATAATAAGTTAGTCTTTCCCGGAAAACCGTATAAAAATCCATCATTACCGCAAAAATCACTATTCTTAGTGTTATTCCCAATCACGAATTTTGGCTCAAATCCACTATGGGACAATCTATGCCGGGCAGCAACCGCTCGTCGTGCTTAAAATTCTGGTTATGAAAAATATTACATCCTTTTACCTTTTACTGCTATTCGTGTGCCTCGGAATGCAGGTTCGGGTACAGGCACAAACCAATCAGCTTCATGGGAGGGTGCTGGACGCCACCACTAAAAAACCGCTTCCATTTGTAACAATCACCAACACTGCCAACAAAAAAGCATCGCAGAAATCAGATGCCGACGGTAATTTCAGTATGGCCGTTACTGGTAGATCTACACTGTTATTCAGCTATGTAGGTTACAAAAGCCATACCGTGAATGTTTCCCCGGCAGATACCGGCATTACGGTTACTATGGAAACAGATATCTCCGGCCTCAGTGAAGTAGTAGTGATCGGTTATGGCCAGCAACAGAAAAAAGACCTTACCAGCGCTGTTGCCAGCATTTCTGGTAAAGAGCTGAGCGAAATGCCCGTCACCAACATCAACAGCGCACTGCAATCCAGGGTGCCGGGGGTGCAGGTAACCAACGGCGGCTTTGAGCCGGGTGGTGGTACTAATATAAAGATCCGGGGTATCAACTCTTTAACGGAAGGCTCAGGCCCTACCTATGTGGTGGATGGTGTGATCATGACCGGCGATATCCGCGAGATCAACCCATACGATATTGAATCCATAGATGTGCTGAAAGATGCTTCTGCTGCTGCCATCTATGGCGCCAGGGCCGCTGCCGGTGTGGTGATCATCACTACCAAAAAAGCAAAGGCAGGCCGCGCTTCAGTAGACTATAACGGCTACTATGGCATCCAGAAAATATCACGCGCCTACGATTTTATTGATGCAAAGGATTATGCCAACCTTCGAAGAGTAGCCCTGAGCGACGAAGATCCGGTAGCATGGCCGCTGAACGATCCTAAAACAGACTCGGTGGTGTTCAGCCCCCGGGAGCTGCAAAGCCTTGCGGCCGGTAAATCCTATAACTGGGTAGATGCTATTACGCAGGTGGCGCCTATACAAAGCCACACGCTCAGCATTTCCAACGGCATTGGCCGTAACAAAGTGTACCTGAGCGGTAACTACCTGAACCAGGGTGGTATTATCATCGGCTCTAACATGAAACGTTATTCCGTAAAAGGCAACATGGAATCATCCGTAACAGATAAGCTTACCATGGGGCTAAACACCAACATCTCTCATATAGAAACGGATGGAGTAAGTAAAAATGCCTATTACAATGCAGTGACCATGAGCCCTCTGCGACCCATCTATGACTCAACCGGTAAACCCCTGGTAGAAGTGGATCCCAGCAGCGGCCGTATTAGTGCAGATAACCCGGTGGCATTGGCCAAAGATGCAATTAATCACAGCGTAGACGATCGTTTCATCGGTAACCTGTTCCTGGAATATAAAGTGATCGCTGGCCTGAACTTCCGGTCCAACCTGGGATTGGATGTATACAAGAACCAGCGTTTTGAATACTACCCACGTAATACATATGATGGCTATGCGCCACTAGGGGTTGCCAAAGTGCAGAACTTCGGCTACCGCGACTGGGTATGGGAAAACACCCTGACCTACGATTACAATCCATCAGAAAATCATTCCCTGAACATACTGGGCGGTTACACCACGCAAAAAAGAAGGCAGGAATATAACTTTGAGCAGGCCTCCGGTTTCCCTACAGATGAGCTGACATATAAGAATATGAGCCTGGCCGCCAGGCGGGATAACATTTCCAGCGATTACTGGAACCGGGTGATCAACTCTTTCCTGGGCCGTGTGATCTATAAGTTTAAAGACCGTTACATCTTTAATGTAACCGCGCGTTACGATGGTTCATCCAACTTCGGGGCTGAGAACCGTCATGGTTTCTTCCCCTCTGTAAGCGGCGCCTGGCGCCTGATAGACGAGCCTTTCATTGGTTTTAAAATGAAGTCGTTAGTGAATGACGCCAAGATCCGCGTAAGCTATGGCGTAGTAGGCAACCAGGATATTGGCTATGACCGCATTTATACCCGCATGGATGCAGCAGCTTATCCCTTTAACGGCAGCTCACAATCCACCGGCTACCAGTTAGGCGGTAACGCGGGTAACAGCGCGCTGAAATGGGAAAGCCAGCGCCAGTTCAACGCCGGTTTTGATCTGGCACTGCATAGCTCACGCGTACAGCTCACCTTTGACTTCTATAACAAAGATATCCGCAACCTGCTGCTGGATCAGGCTTTAGCGCCTTCACAGGGTTTTAGTAATAAGATGATCAACGTAGCAGCCATGAACACCCGTGGGGTAGACATTGGCCTGAAGCTGTACCCGGTAAAAACGCCCAACTTCGACTGGCAGGTGAACCTGAACTGGTCTAAGTATAAATCCAAGATCACGGCTTTACTGCCTGGCCGCGATTCTTTGAGCCCCACCCTCAAAGTAGGAGAAGCGCCCAACAGCCTGATAGTAGATTATGTGTATGATGGCTTATACCAGCAGGGCGATGATTTTAAGCTGAACCCTTCCGGCCGTCCGGGTGATATTAAGGTAAAGGATATTAATAACGATGGGGTTATAAACCCCTATGACCGCACCATTGTAGGCCGCACCACGCCTAAAGGCTGGGGCGGTGTATGGAACTACTTCCGCTACAAACGTGTGTCCATGACCGTATTTGCCACCTACATGTATGGGCATGATGTGTACGATAAAGCCTATACCGACTACCTGTACCTGGGGGGCGGCCGTAATGTAATAGTGAAAGAAGGGCTGAAATACTGGACGCCCACCAATACCAACACAGATGTGCCGCGGCCGAATGCATTCGGCAGCTCTTTACGCATGCTGCCGCAGGGCTCTTCCAGCTATGCAACGGAGAAGGGCGATTTCATCCGCATCCGGGATATTACTATGTCTTACGATTTTTCACCGGACCTGTTAAGCAGGATCAAGGTACGCTCACTGCGTGCATACGTACAGGTAATGGAGCCGTTCCTGTTCACCAGCTACCGTGGTATTGACCCGGAGATCAATGGTAATATGGATCCCAGTGTAAGGGCTGATATCTATCCAAGATACCGCACCTTTTTGCTTGGCGTAAACCTGGGTTTATAATCTAAAAACTGAAATCACATGTTATTTGCACATAAATATTCCAATGTAAGCAAGATCACGCTGGTCTTCATAATGACCGGGATGCTGCTGGCCGGTTGTTCCAAGCAGCTGGATATAAAACCGGAGGTATTTATTTCACCGGAAGAGCTGTATAAAGATGAAGCAGGCGTGAAGTCCGGCATAGTAGGCATTTACCGGCAGCTGCTGGAGCTAAAGCGCTCCGATTATGTAATTGTAGGAATGGTAGGCACCGATGAAGGCAAAACCACTTTGTTTGTACCCACCTGGGGCACTTACTGGCAGAACTTCTGTGCCGTAAATACCTATTCAACGCTCATGACCGCACAGAATGATGTGGTACAAGGCTTTTGGATAGATTGTTACAGGGGCATTACCAATGCCAACATCGCCATCCGCAGTATCCCCGGTGTGGCCATCAGTGATGCCATCAAGAACCAGGCTTTGGGTGAAGCCAGGTTTATGCGGGCGCTGTTCTACTTTTACCTGGTGCAGGCATATAGGGCAGTGCCCATGCCTACAGAGGAAGTGAGCACTGTAGCTGATCAGAAAGGCGGCCTGCCCCGCAGCAGTGAAGATGAGGTTTATAAGCTGATCACCACCGATCTGCAATTTGCTATGGCCAACCTGGCAGCCAAAGGCGGCGAAGGAAATACAGGCCGCGCCACTAAAGAAGCAGCTGCAGGCTTGCTGGGCAAAGTGTACCTGACGCGCAAAGACTGGAACAATGCCAAAACCACGCTTGAACCGCTGTTAACCGCATCCAACACCACGCTCATGGCCAATTATGCCGACCTGTTTGTGGAAGCGAACGAAAATAATATTGAATCGCTGTTTGAAGTGCAGTTCTCCAATGAAAACAATAACACAAGCAACCTGGCTAACAACCTGGGCTGCTGGCAGATCAACTCACCGGAGCTGCCTGGCGCCGGCGGCCACGTGATCATTCCTACAGATTATTTCTTTAATAGTTTTGAAGACGGCGATAAACGTAAGGACGCTACCTTCCGCACCCTGTTCTTTGATAAGGATGGCAACCCGGTAGATTATTCCTGGTGGTCAGATGTAGGTAAGCCGCACATCAAGAAATTCGATATTACCAAAGGTGTATCGGTAAGCGGGGGACAATCATCCCGCAACCTGTACTACCTGCGTTTGGCTGATGTAATACTCATGTATGCAGAAGCGCAGAACGAGCTGGGTAATACTGCCGCAGCTATGCAGAACCTGAACCGGATACGCAACCGCGCTGGTTTGCAGAATTATGAAACCGCCCACGGTACTACGCTTACACAAGACCAGCTGCGTAAGGAGCTGATGCTGGAACGTATGCGGGAACTGGGCTTTGAGGGGTGGAGATGGTTTGACCTGAAACGTACCGGCACCCTGCTTACAGAAGTGAAAGCGCATAATATAGATGCTGCTCCCAACATCACGGAAAAACATTTATTATACCCTATACCTACCCGGGAGTTTGAAAACAACCAGTCGTTGAAGCTGTCAGATCAGAACCCGGGTTATTAAACAATGAAGTGTGAAAGAATGCTTTCACACTTCGTTTTGCTAAGATGAATGTATGTGTAAAAGACAATTATTATCACCCATTGGTTTATTGTTCGCCGGGCAGCTAGTAGCGCAGCAGGTGCAGGATAGTAAAGATAGCCTGGTGCTTTCCAATGCGCAGGCAAAGATAGTGGTGAATCATGCTTCCGGGAAAGTGAGCTACTATTTTCAGAACGGCGTGCAGCTGCAGAACACCACTGCCTATGTGGAGGATGTGCATGCCGGCTACCTGGGCACGGCTGATTTCAGCAGCCATACAACTGCTACAGAGGTGGTGCAAGGCACGCTGGGCAAAGGCATCAGCCTGCGCCTGGTGCATGCGGATGATAAGCAGCCCCTAAGCCTGATCCAGCATATTATCCTTTATGAAAACCAGCCATTTTTATTGATCAGTGTAGAAGCCGTTTCCGGTAAAGCAGCGAAGGCTTTGCCGGAAACACGTAATATATCGCCACTCAGCGTTTTCGCCGCACAAAATGGGCGTGTATCTATTCCAGGTAATGAGCCGCGCATCCTGGACGTACCCTTTGATAACGACAACTGGGTAAAAGTGCTGGCGCAGGCCTGGCCCGCGGATGCAGCCAAACAGGTGCGGGGTATCAGCTACGAGTTTGCCTCCCTGTATGATAACAATACTTTCTCAGGCCTGGTAACCGGCAGCATTACACATGATTTCTGGAAAACAGGTATCGCATATAAAACCGGCGCAGAAAAAGGCGTGCTGGATACTTTTAACATTTATGGCGGTGCTGCTACAGAAGATAATAAAGCCTTACCGGCAGCCTACGGCGGCCTGGATGGCACACACGATCATACGCCGCATGGTACTATGCAGGGCGAAACGGTGCACTCGCCGGTCATATATTTAGCCGCAACAGATGATACCCGTAAAGATTTTGTAGGATATGGCAATGTGAATGTACTGCAGGCCGGCCGCCTTGACTGGCAGGGCTATGCGCCGTTTTACTGGAACAGCTTTGGGGTAGAAGGGGTGTTAGGATATGAGAAAGTAATGATGCCGCCCGGCGTAGCCAAAATATCGGACTTCATTTACACGCTCAATAATTTCAACAAATACGCAAAGCCGGTACTAAGTATCGATTCCTACGATCAAAGCATTTATACGACCGATCTGCTGGCCTCTTTAGGTAAATATGGTAAAAAGAAGAACCAGCAGCTGGGCTTTTATTTTATACCCTTTGCCGTATGGACTTGGAAAAATTCCATGGACCAAACTAAGCTGAATGGCACGGAAGTGCTGTTACGTGACGTAGTGTTGAAAGATAAGAACGGCCAGCCCATCGCCTATAAGGATGGCGACTGGGGCGCGTTTGCCATTGATCCCACGCATCCGGCTGTGCGGGAATATATCATCGGCCAGTTGAAAAAGGCCAAAGCCATTAATGCATCTTTTATTAAGATAGATTTTTTAACCGCAGGTTCATTAGAATCCACCACCCGGTATGACAAGCATGTGCGAACCGGCATGCAGGCATACAACCAGGGCATGAAAATGCTGAAAGGGCTGGTGGATTCTATTATGGGCCCGGACATTTTTATTACCATGGCCATATCGCCCATGTTCCCTCACCAGTATGCACACACTCGGTTTGTATCCACGGATGTGTATTCCCACCTGCGGGACGATCAGCCGGGCTTTCCTGGCTGGGGCAGCACGGAATCGTCCCTGGCCAGCGGATCGCATCTATGGTGGATGCAGGGCACCTTATGGTCTTACACCAACCTGGATGTAGCCATCATGAAACACTTCCAGAAAAATCCCGACCTCACGGAACAGGAAATTAAAGTACGGCTATACGCCATGATGGTAATGGGCAGCATTTTAGGAGATGGCTCCGACTTCCGCGACAAGATAGCTGCCGAAAGAGCGCAGCGGTACTTGAATAATCCGGAAATATGCGCTTTCTTTAGTCAGCCAAAGGTGTTCACTCCACAGCGTATGGCAGACGGTGAAACCCTTGACCAGCAGCTGAGCTTTTATTTAAAAAGCGATACTGCTATGCTGGCAGCTTTTAACTTTGCTACCCAAAAGGAATTTAAAGAAACGTTCAATATAAAAGATATAGGCCTGGATAACACCCATGCCTATACCATAACGGATTTGTTAACCGGCCGGTCATTAGGCCAGGTAACCCGCGGACAGGCATCCATTTCACTGACAGTACCGGTGAAAGACGCCCTGCTGGTGAAGCTGGTACCTGTACATGACTGACCATAAAACAGGAAGCTTGAATACCCGGCAATCGACAACAGTAGGTTTAACCAGCAAACAGTGTGGCACGGTGCATGGCGCGCCTTTGTATTTAATTACCTTACAGAATGAAAGCATAAGCATACATATCACCAACCTGGGCTGCACGTTAATGTCCATTTATACACCTGACCGCAACGGTGTAGTGAAGAACATCGTGGCCGGCTTTGAACAGCCGGCAGATTATGCAAATAATCCCTGGTATTTTGGCTGCGTGGTAGGCCGTTACGCCAACCGTATTGCCAGTGGCCGTTTCATGCTGGACGGGCAACCCGTTCAGCTCACAGTAAACAATGATAACAACCACCTGCATGGCGGTTTTAACGGATTTCACACCAGGGTATGGACGCTGGATTCCCTGATCCGTGAAGGAGAGCAAGCGGGCGTAGTACTGGAATATACCAGTAAAGAGGGGGAAGAAGGTTACCCCGGCAACCTGCAGGCTAAAGTGCAATATGTGCTGAACCAGCAAAACCAGCTGGTGATCACGTATACTGCGGTTACGGATAAACGAACGCCGGTGAATTTTACCAACCATAGTTATTTTAACCTGAGCGGTTTTGAACAGCCGCTGATCACGGATCATGTGCTGCAGGTGAACGCTGCTTACTATACTGAAAAGAATGAGCGCAATGTGCCTACCGGCCGTATATTGCCACTGGCCGGCACTGGCGCGGATTTTTCTGTATCCACACGTATAGGCAAGCATATTAATGATTTTCTGGAGGATAAGGGTTTTGATCATAATTATGTATTGAACCAGGGCCTCGGACCAGTGGCAATGTTGGAAGATCCACAGACCGGCAGGTATTTACAGGTATTCACCGATCAACCGGGCATGCAGGTATATACTGCTAATTATTGGGACGGTAGTATTATTGGGCAGCAGGGCAAGGTGTATGTGCAGCATGGCGCAGTGGCGCTGGAAACACAGGCCTTTCCGGATAGCCCGAATCATGCGGAGTTCCCGGATACGGTATTGGAGCCGGGGAAGGTGTATGAGGCTGTAACGGTGTATGAATTTGGGGTTAAAACTTAATCTTCAATCCAAACTCCTTCTTCATCCTTAACAACGCTTCTGCATTCCCTCTTGCATCATCTACGGGATTATGCGAATGTTTGGTAACCCGCATGTGTTTGAAGTTCTTAAAAGTATCTTTTTCCATGCCTTTATACAAACTGCCGAGGTTCTGAGAGCTAAATCCAAAAGGATTTTTCCCCAGGAAATGATGAAAATACCAGCAGATAAACATCCAGTCAAAACCATTGTTGTCGCTGATAAAAATAGGGCGGTCTGTTTTACAAACGGTATTGATCCATTGTTGAAAATCACTCATTACCTGCAGGGGATCATTAAACCCCAGGGTTTGCTCCCGCGTAAACCCAGACACTGCCAACGCCTCCGGAATAAACTTATCAGAGATAGGCGCCAGCTCGCCATAAAAGGCCTGTTCCAAACCATCCTCCACCTTTACCGCGCCAAAACAGATCATAGAATAGTCACCGGGAATAGGGCCATCGCTCTCAATATCAACCATTATATATGCCATTGCTATATTTTTAAACAGTGCAAAATTGCGAAAAAGACGGTTAACTTTATCATCATGCAACAACATATCGCCCATTTAACCCTGGTAGTAAAAAATTATGATGAAGCCATTGCCTTTTACACCCAGCAATTAAGCTTCACTTTAGTAGAAGATACCGTTTTAAGCGATGCCAAACGCTGGGTACGGGTAGCGCCACCAGGCTCTAACGGCTGCTGTTTACTGCTGGCCAAGGCGGCCGATGAAGCCCAGGAAAGCCGTATCGGCAACCAAACCGGCGGGCGTGTATTCCTGTTCCTGTACACCGATGACCTGGAACGGGATTACCGGCAGATGAAGGAAAAAGGTGTCACTTTTGTACGGGAGCCGGTAAAGGAAGTGTATGGCACGGTAGCTGTTTTTAAGGACCTGTACGGCAATTTGTGGGATCTGTTAGAACCGGCGAATAAGTAATAGCTCTAAAATGAGATGTACGGTACTGAAGTGATCATATTCTGGTACCCTTTTTGGAGCTTTCATACACTTTACTATATTAAACTAATCCATTATGCAGCTTATTCCCGAATTAAAAGAACAATGGCTCAATTTAACAGCACAATACAGCCCGGATGAATCCTTACTGCTCCAGGAATTTGATCATATCATTACACACTACTCCACTATAACCCGTTTTTATCATAACCTGCAGCATATTCATAACCTGCTGCTATTACAGCAGCAACACGCGGAAGAAATAAAAGATCATGACACCATCGGCTTTGCGATCTTCTACCACGACCTGGTGTATGATGTAATGAAAACCGATAATGAAGAAGAAAGCGCGCTGGCAGCCGGCCGTTTCCTGCAACAGACCAATGTGCCTGTAACACAGACAGAGAAGATCATGGACTACATCCGCGCCACCAAATCACACGACGGCAATAGCACTGATAACGACCTCTTATTATTCCTGGATTTTGACATGGCCATCCTGGGAAGCCCGGCGGCGGAATACCAGCAGTATACACAGCAGATCCGTATGGAGTATAATTCATACAATGATACTGCCTATAATATGGGCCGCAGCAAGGTGCTGCAATATTTTCTGCAAATGCCCCACATTTATAGCACAGGAACTTTCAGGAATAAATATGAGCAGCAGGCCCGCGAAAATATTAACACGGAACTGGCTGCATTGAAGACTACTTAACGGCAGCTATCTGCCAGATCTTATCATTCACATCATCCGTTACCAGCATAGAGCCGTCCGGTAATACTGTAACGCCTACGGGCCGGCCATGCACTTCGCCTTCTTTATCTGCCTCAAAACCGGTCAGGAAATCCTGCGGTTTGCCGGCAGGTTTACCATTTTTAAAAGGAACAAATACCACTTTGTAGCCCGCCAGCTCAGAACGGTTCCAGGATCCATGCTGGGCCACAAAGGCACCGCCCTGGTATTTTGCCGGAAATGCTTTTTTAGTGTAGAAGGCCAGCCCAAGGGAAGCCGTATGTGAGCCCAACGATACATCCGGTACAATGGCTTTTTTAACCAGGTCCGGGCGAGGGGCTTCAATACGCGGATCAGGATGCTGCCCGAAGTAGGAGTAAGGCCAGCCATAAAAACCGCCATCCTTTACGCTGGTCAGGTAATCCGGCACCAGGTTGTCGCCCAGCTCATCGCGCTCATTCACTGCTGCCCACAATGTTTTGGTGCCGGGCGCCCAGGCCATGCCTACCGGGTTACGGAGGCCGGAAGCATATACCCGTTCGTTCTTACCATCCGGATCCACTTCCAGTATGCAGGCCCTGCGCGGGTTCACCTCTTTACCATTATCCCCCAGGTTGTCAACAGAGCCTACGGCAATATAGATCTTAGAGCTGTCTGCATTGGTGATAATATTGCGTGTCCAGTGCTGATTACGTTTTTCAGCAGGCAGGTCCAGCAGTTTTTCGCCTTTGGCCTCCATTTTCATTTGCCCGGGTTGATAAGGATAGCGCAGCAGTGCATCAGTATTGGCTACATACAGGTAACCATTCATAATAAGCATTCCAAAAGGCTGGTTCAACCCTTCCAGGAATACTTCTCTGATATCCGGGTGCCCATCGCCCGTAGTATCCCGTAAAATGGAGATCCGGTTGGCGCTCTTTTTCATATTCTCTGCCTTGGCAGCGCCCAGCACTACGGCGCCGGCCTGCATGAGGGTATTCTTAATGGTATTAGCCTCTGCAACCAGCACATCGCCATTAGGTGTTACATAGGCCCAGCGCGGGTTCTCCATGCCATCGGCATACAGGCTTACAGTAAACCCATTGGGCGCTTTGGGCTGCTGCCCCTGTTCCCAACCGACCACCTTGCTGAAATTCTTCACCGATTTGGTAGCATATGGCGCAGGCAAACCGTCCTGCTGCTTTTGCGCCAGAACAGCGCATGGTAACAAGCCCCAAAGTATAACGGAAGGTATCATTTTCATAACTACACTATTTACCTGATAAGCAACGCAAAAGGCATGCCCGCTACAGTTTGGGCAATCCGCAAAAAGAGCCAGATACACGTTATTAAATTGCGTAACTTATTCATGATTTAACTCCAGGAAGCATCCCAGTTTATTTAGAGCATAGCCATTTATTTAGAGTGTAGCCATTAGAAATAACCATTTACAATAACCATAAATCAATCAGTCATGTTTACACACAATCGTCAACAGACCAGCGCTGCTGTATTGGCGCGCGTACAACAATCGTACAGCAATTTAACGGGAGCAGCTCCCAGGTTCTCGCTGCTGGAGCTGTTCAACTTTGAGGGGTTTAACTTAAACGATTATTGCCAGACATTCAGCCCGCATCCGCAGATCAAGCCTTTACTGCAGGAGGCGCGTGTATTTGGGGAGCAGTACGGTATCTGGCTGGATAACGCCGCCCATTACATCAGCTGCGCCACTTTCCTGTATCCCAATGCCGGCCTGGAGCGCATGCGGGCCATCGTACAAAACCTGGCCATTGATTATTATCTGAACGACACGATGGGGCGCGATATTTTTGCGCACCTTACTCCTGCTCAGCAGGAAGCTGCCACGCAAATGAAAAAAAGAATGTACAGCTTAAGGGCAGACCTGTACATGGATGATCCCCATTTTACATTAATTGAACAAGCTAATGTAGAAGTGTTAACCTATATCCGCGATACCTCGCCCATGGCCTGGTTTAAAGAGTTCCTGCGCTTATACTCCTGGCACATATATGTGGCGCACAAGGATTGTAACATGAATGCTGCCGGTAAGCTGGCTAGTGTGGATGAGTACATTGACAGCCGCTGCCATTTGTCCGGCATGCATCACGTAGTAAAGTTTATTGAGTACAGTGAAGGGCTGTTCCTGGACTGGGACTGGCTCACGGAGAAGGGTATCCGTAAACAACTGGAACGGCTGCACGATATTACTGCAGCTATTGGCGGGTTAATGAACGACCTGTTCTCCTTTGAAAAAGAAGTGATCCGCAATGGGGCAGATTCCAACCTGGTAATGGTGATCCTATGCAACCAGCCTGCGCTTACCCTGGAAGAAGGCATACGGCAGGCAGCCGGTATTGTACGTAACCAGTTGATAGAGTTTCTGGCATTAATGGATTATGTTAAAACGGAAGTGCAGCAGGAGCCGCTTATGTTATCGCACCTGCAGGGTTTAGAGCGCTGTGTGCAGGCATCCTGGATCTGGCAGGTATATACGAAGCGTTATAAATCAGCTGATTCCATTTTTGTGGAAACCCGTATCCCGGGCGTATTAGCGCCGCAATAGCTATACGGGGTGAGAGCCGGCGCTTATCTCGTTGAAATGGGGTAAGTGCTGGCTGATCACCTTGAATAAAGAAGGCTGGTCAATGGGTTTGATAACAATATCGCTGGCGCCGGCCTGCATCAGCAGCTCCCGGAACTCGAAGCTGCCTGTGCATACGATCACGGGAATATTCTGCAGCCGAGGATCCTTTTTCAGGTGATGCAGGGTAGTTTCTCCATCCATTTCCGGCATCTTATGATCCATCAGTATCACATCCGGCAGGCGGCGCTCCTGCTCCAGCTTTTGCAGCACTTCCACACCATTATTTACACTGGTAATAGTGCAGCCGCACATGCTCAGGTATTTGGAAAAAAGGATGTTGTTCATTTCATTATCGTCCGCTACCATAATATGTACATGGCTCAGGTCAATATCTTCTTCCTGGTTTTCATGCACATCCGCTACCTTACCGGGTTTCAGGGGAAGCTGTATGGTAAAGGCGGTATTGCCCTGGAGCTGGCTTTCAACATGGATCTCGCCCTGCAGCGCATGTACCATGTTCCGGGCAATAAACAGCCCCAGGCCGGTGCTTTCCGTATAACGGTTAGGCTTATTGGTTACAAACAGCTCAAAAATGGCGCTGAGCTTATCGGCCTCAATACCCAGCCCTTTGTTCACCACCTGTATGCTCCATGTTTGCGCATTGTTTTTGTTAAGCTTTAAAAACACGGTGCTGTTCCGGTCCGCATATTTCACTGCATTGCTTAACAGGTTGGCAATAGCCTGGCTCAGCTTAAAGCTGTCGCATATAATTACCGGCGGCATTTTAGGATCTATCTGCAGCTGGATCTGTATATTCCGTGTTTTAGCGGTAACCTTATGTACTGCCATCAGCCTTTCAAAGAAGGCATCTATTTCAAAAGATTCTTCCTGCACATCCTCCATTTTACCCGCTTCGATCTTTGACATGTCCAGCACATTGTTGATAATATTGCGGGTGTTGCCCACTACGGTGAAAAGCAGGTCAATGTAGGGGTTGATCTTTCTCAGGTGCGGGTCCAGCCTTATTTCACGTTTGATCAGCTGGGCTATATAATATACCGCATTCAGCTGGGTCCGTAGTTCATGAGTAACCTGGTAAATGAAGATCTTTTTGAAATGATTAGTCTTGTGCAGCCTGTCCTTGCTAAGCACATAAGGCCTGCCTACCACTACAATTACCAGTAATACCCCTGCGATGGACAATGCTTTGAAAATAACAGTAAGCTGAAGGTCCAGCGGAACCTGCTTAATGAAATGGAAGTAATAGTTGCCTTCAATGATCATCAGGATCACCACCGAGGAGACCAGGCAGATCACCCGGGTACTGGTTCTTTTGAAAAGCAGGAAGGTGATCAGGAATAAAAAGATCACCATTGCCTGCAGCTCAATTACGTTGCCTAACAGCAACCCAAAATAAATAGAAGCCATGCATTGAACAAAAAAAGTGACCAGCGCTGCTGCATGATAGTGCCGGTGGTGATTCAGCACAATAGCAGTAGCAGCCAGTACACATTCAATGCTGGCCGGTATAAGGATCGATAGTTTCCCGGATAATATGAAATAAACGCTGCCTACCAGGAAGGCCAGGCAGCAGAGTGAAAAGCTGAGGGTGTTCACCATCATGATCCGTTGCGCAAGCTCCTCATCAGCCACTCCTTTAGTGCCGGTTTTGCGAATGGAACGCCATATTTGATGCGCTTTCATAACAGTTTGTTTGTAGGTAATTTTCAGGGAAACACTTTATACTAAACTTGCTAAAATGGCATAGATTGTTCCTTACTACCTTTTCGGTACCTATTAATGTTGCAATAATAAATAGCAGTTGCAGCCCCAAATATCTGATAGGCTAATGATCGACGTACGATATTAAATGCCGGGGTGCTGTTAAAATTGTATTATCCCAGCTCAATTTACAGAATTTATAATTACAAAAGCCACCAGCGGCATCTCCGCTATAAAACAATTCCCCGGCCTTGAAAGACCGGGGAAGCTTGATAATGTCATTAAAATATGATAACAAAACGAGTATTGTAGCCTTAACCTCGAAATGTTATGTTCCTATATACGAGATAAAATAAGTTTAGGACTTAACTAACCCCGATTTTTTTATGAAATTTTGCGGGGCGATACCGTTGTAAAATATTGTAAAGTATTTGTAAACAATTGTTTATCGCTCATCATTAATGCCATTTACGAATAGGTTATTTATGTTAATTTTTTTTGTGGGGCAAACCGCTGTACATAAAGGCCATCCATCCTGTATACCTGAGCAGTTACTACTTACGTGAAGGTTAGCTGCTTCCTGCAATCCGGTACGAAATATAAAAAACCCACTTACGTGTTATATACCTGGCAGGCCGCAATTGCCCCCTGAGCGGTCGTTTCCGATAGAATTTTCACTTTGGAACTTTCCGGTACAATGGCTTGTTACCGGTTACAGCTTTTCCGGAATTGCCCCGGACCTCGGCAAATAATTTGGTATTTATACAAATATGCCTACCTTTGAACTGTATAATTAAAGATTACAGTTTAAGCACTAAACATTATTTACAATGAAAGTAGCTCTCATAGGCGCAACCGGTTTTGTAGGATCTCACCTGTTACCTGAATTACTGGAACGTGGTCACCAGGTAACCGCTATTGTTAGAAATCCTGATAAATTAACTTTAGAGCATCCCAACCTGGTAGTAAAAAAGGGTGATGTAACCAATGAAGCGGAAGTAGCTGCGCTGGTAAGCGGCCTGGATGCCGTGATCAGCTCATTTAATGCTGGCTGGACCAATCCCAACCTGTATAATGATTTCCTGAGCGGTTCCAAAGCCATTCAAAACGGAGTAAAAAAATCGGGCGTAAAACGCTTTATTACCATAGGCGGCGCCGGTAGCCTGGAAATAGCGCCTGGCAAACAGCTGGTAGATAGCCCTGAATTTCCGAAAGAATACCTGCCCGGCGCAACTGCAGCGCGGGACTATCTCAATATCATCAAAGAAGAAAAAGAGCTGGAATGGACCTTCATTAGCCCGGCTATTGAAATGAGCCCTGCCGGCGCCCATGGCCGTACAGGTACTTACCGTACTGCCCTGAACAACCCGGTGTTTGATGCAGAACACCGCAGCCGCCTGTCCGTAGAAGACCTGGCCGTGGTAATTGCAGATGAGCTGGAAAACCCGCAACATATCCGTCAGCGTTTTACTGCTGCGTATTAATATAAGAAACGATTGGTGGAACAATGGAACACAAGGGCCGTACTGCTTGCAGCACGGCCTTTTTTCAGCTACCATCTTTGCCCCGGAACTATTATATTAGCGCTATAACCAGATAAATTGCCACTTATGATCTTAAGGAAACTAGCGCTTTTCAGTTGTTTACTGCTCACAGTACTAACCGGTTACCAGCCCGCTAATGCTCAAAAAGGCCAGCGCCTGTTAAAGAACCACCCCGGTGTAGTGTCTTACACCTACCGTAAAGATTTTGCAAAGGATATGCCCGGTACCCTGGACCTGGTGAAGAAGAACGGGTTTACAGATATTGAATTTTCTAACCTTTTCGGCCAAACGGCACAGGATATACGTAAATGGATCGATGAAAGAGGTATCAAATGCTCATCCTTTGGTGTAAGCTATGAAGACCTGACCACCAAAACCGACCAGGTAGCAAAAAATGCAAAGACATTAGGCGCCAAATTCGTACGGGTGGCCGGCTTTCCGCACAGCAAAACCGGCTTAACGCTGGATGAAGCCAAACAAGGCATTTCCGAATTTAACCGCGTAGGTAAAATATTAAAGGACCAGTATGGTCTTACCCTCATATACCACAATCACGGTTTTGAATTTCAGCCATATGAGAAAGGCACCCTGTTCGATTATATTGTACAGCAAACCAACCCCCGTTATGTAAGCCTGGAAATGGATATCCTGTGGGTGTTCTTCCCCGGCCAGGACCCGGTGGCCCTGCTGAAAAAATATGGTAACCGCTTTAAGGCCATGCACGTAAAAGACCTGAAGAAGGGAGTGGAAGGCAACCTGTCCGGCGGTACCAACCCGGAAAATGATGTGGCGCTTGGCACAGGGCAGATCAACATTCCTGCTGTGCTGAAAGCTGCCAAACGTTCAGCCATTGAACATTATTACATTGAAGACGAAAGCAGCAATGTGGAAACACAGGTGCCGCAAAGCGTTCAATACCTGCTGGGCCTTAAAGAGTAGAACAGCCTTTCCAGTATGCTCATATCATTGGTAAGCACTTCTGCAATACCCGGTAATTGCGGCTGTGAGGGAATTTGCCGCCGTGCCGTGGTTAACAGGCCATTTGCAAGCTGTATGTCCATTGCATAGGCGGTGTCTAACGCTACCGCAGATACGTTGCTGATGTTTCCCCGGAGCATGCCAAACTCCCGGAACGGGTATGCTGATAATTTGATCAATACTTTCTGACCTTTTTTAACCTTGCCGGCGCCAAACACCGGCAAGGTTGCTTTAGCCACATAGTGCTGCACCGGTGGCACTATCATCAGCACTGCTTCTCCGTTGCTTACAAACTGGTGCGCTTTCCAGAACTTAAAAAAACTGACCTTACCTGCCACCGGGCTTTTTACTAAATATTGCTGCTCCCATACTTCCAGCTGCCCCTGTAACTGTTTTGCCTGTTCCCGTACTTTTTGCTGCAGGTCATTTTCCTGCTGCAGGGATTGTTGCTGCAGGTCTGTAATGGTTTTTAGGTATTCAGTTTGCTGCAGCTTGTTTTGCAGCAGGTTGGCGCGGGTGGCGTCTGCGGTCATTTGTTTATCCAGCAGCTGGCGTTTGCTGTTATCTAATTCCAGCGGGGCTATTACTTTTTCCCGGGCCAGCTGTGAATCTATTTTAAAGCGCTTTTGTTCCAGCATCAGCTGTTGCTGCAGCATTACATCCTTGCGTTGTAATTCTTCGTTCAACTGGTGCTGGGTAGTGAGCTGTGATTGCAGCTGTTGTACCTTTTGCGTGGTAAAATGTTTGTCCGTGAAAAAAAGGTACTGGTTCACGGCCTGGTACAGCGCAGCATAACCGCCCTGTAAGGCGCCCAGCTGCAAAGGCTGCGCAAAGTTAAACCGGCGCAGGGTAGGGGCCAGGTTAAAGGAAGTATCCAGCTGGTTCAGTAACGTTTGCAGCTGGCGGATGTCCGCATAGCGGGCTGCATTTTCCAGGATGTAAATGGGCGCGTTCTCCTGTACAGCGGCATTGTTCTGTACAAATAGCTCACTGATCTTACCACTGGTTTGCGCTACTATTTTTACAGGCGGGTTGGCAGAGGTGATGTTCACCTGGGTGCTGATCACATCGGGATAATGAATAAAATACGCTCCTGCAAATAACAGCATAACAACGGCAAACAGCAGGGTAATGCCCCGGCGCACGATCCAGTGCGGCATTTTGCTCATAATATCCTGTACTTCTTCGTGATGGTGTTGATACTGCGGCATAATAATTTCTTTTTAATCTCCCAGTTCCAGCTGGTTCTTTACCAGCTCAAAATATTTTCCTCTTTTACGGGTAAGGGTTTGATGGTTGCCCACTTCCACAATACGGCCCTGTTCCAGCACTACGATCTGGTCGGCATGTTTAACCGTGCTTAAACGGTGTGCGATCACCACCACAGTCTTACCCTGGAAAAATTGTTGCAGGTTTTCTATGATGATCTTTTCATTATTGGCATCCAGCGCGCTGGTGGCTTCATCAAAGAACAGATATTGCGGATCCTTATATACTGCGCGGGCAATCAGCAGGCGCTGTTTTTGCCCGGTGCTTAACCCATTGCCAATGTTGCCTATTTTGGTGGCATAACCGTTGGGCAGCTGCTGTATAAAACCTTCAATATTAGCTACCCGTGCGGCATGCAGCAGCCTGCGCTCGTTGATCTTTTCATCGCCCACGGCAATGTTACGGGCAATGGTATCTGAAAAAATAAATCCTTCCTGCATCACTACGCCACACTGGCGCCGCCACCATTTGGGAGAGAGCCCGGAGAGTTCCGTATGTCCTACCAGTAGCTTGCCGCCTACCGGTTCATAAAAGCGTAATAACATTTTTAGCAGGGTGGTTTTACCGCTACCGCTGCTGCCAACGATAGCGGTTACCTTCCCTTCTGGTATATTGAGGTTAACATCTTTCAGCACATAAGGGCTGCTGCCGCTGCTGTACTGGAATGAAAGATTGTCCAGCTGCAGATCGCCATTTTGTAACAGGGGTGCTTGCAGCGTAAATGTATCAGTAACTGTTGCAGGTTCTTCGTTATCCCGGTTGTGAATTTCTCCCAACCTTTCCAGGCTGATACGCGCATCCTGCGCAGAGCGGAAAAAGGCCAGCAGCTGTTCCAATGGGCTGTTCATTTGCCCAATCATATAGCTCACGCCCAGCAGCATGCCCAGCGTCATTTGCCCGCTCACCACTTCGCGTGCTGCAATGTAGGAGATGAGGATATTCTTCAGCTGTGAAAAGAACAGGTTGCCGGTTTGCTGGTACTGTTCCAGCGTAAGGCTGCTGATATTGAGGCGGAACAGGCGGGCCTGTATGCGTTCCCATTCCCAGCGTTTGGGTGTTTCGCAGTTATTAAGCTTTATTTCCTGCATGCCGGTGATCAGCTCATACAGGCTGTTCTGGTTATTGCTCATTTGCTGAAAGCGTTTATAGTCCAGCTCTTTGCGCTTTTGCAAGAAGAAAACGATCCATACAACCGACAGCACACTGCCCACTAAAAAGATGAAAAGGATCTTTAAGCTATAAATGCCCAGCACCACGGAAAATACCAGCAGGCTTACAAAAGAGAACAGCGTATGCAGTGTTTGCGTGGTCAGGAACTGCTCAATCCTGCCGTGATCATTAATGCGCTGCGTAATATCCCCGATCATTTTTGCATCAAAAAAACGGATAGGCAGCTGCATGAGCTTAGTAAGGAAATCGGATATAATTGACATGTTGATGCGGCTGTTCATATGCAGCAGGATCCAGCTGCGGATCATTTCAACGGCGGTGGTGCCAATAAACAATACCAGCTGAGATACCAGCACCAGCTGAATAAAGCCCATGTTCTGGTAGTTCACGCCATAGTCAACCAGGCTTTGAGTAAGAAAGGGCAGCACCAGCGCCAGTAAGCTGCCCAGTAACATACCCAGTATCAGCTGGCTTATATATTTACGGTAAGGTGTTAAATACTGGAACAGGAACTGAAAGCCTTTGCGGGCAGCGGTATCTTCCTCCTGCTGGTAAAAGAGCGGGGTGGGTTCCAGCATCAGCACAATACCCTGTGCGTCTTCTTTACTGGCCCAGCTTTTCAGGAAAGCAGCCTTGTCTATTTTTACCAGCCCATGCCCGGGATCTGCAATTAATAATTTATCGTTTGCTTTATTACTGTTATAGTTCTGCGGGGGCAGTACAACATAATGATCCTGGTTCCAGTGCAGAATGCAGGGCAGCGCAACTTCTTTATCCAGCTGCTCAAAATTCACCGCTGCGGCCAATGTACGGAAACCGATCTTTTCTGCTGCTTCGCTGATGCCTAATAATGACACGCCTTCGCGGCTCATGTTGCTCATTTGCCGCAGGCTGTCCAGCGAATAATGGCGCCCGTAATGTTTGGCTATCATGCGCAAACAGGTAGGGCCACAGTCCATAGTATCTAATTGTTTGTAGATGGGGAAACGCATATAGTTAAAAGATCAGCCGCGAAGATAGCAGCAGGGCCGGCGCAGCAGCTCCCTGTAAAAGGTGATTTTTTATGAGGAAGAAATACTACCTGCGGTTTTAAGAAATCACCGTTTCGGGGGAGGATGACGCAATGCGCTGTTAATATTTTACAGCCATTCGTAACCACAAATAAAGTTTACTGCTTTTTAAGATTACAAAAGCAATTCATCATCATGAAGAAGCAAGCATCAAAAAAGCTTTCCTTAGGAAAATTGAAAGTAGCCAGCCTGGGAAAAGCCAGCCAGGAAATGGTAAAAGGGGGAATGCCTATTGACTTTACAAAAGTAAGTGTATGTGCACGCATGTGTTGCGGAAGCGACTACAATGCGCAGTGCCGCACGGTTTAACAGATAATAGGAAACCATGCACAGGAGAGGGCGTATCTTTTGATGCGCCCTTTTTTATTTATAGCTTCCGCGGTTTAAAGATACTTTTTTATAAAATCACCTTTTCCGGGGAGATCGTCTTGCTGCGCCGCCTATACTTTTGTGCTATCATTATTTCATTAACCACAAATAAAGTTTTTACTGCTTTTTAAGATTACAAAAGCATTCTGTGTCATGAAAAAACAATCCCAAAAGAAATTAACCCTGGGAAAAATTACTGTAGCCAGCCTCACTAAAGCTGATCAGCAAATGGTAAAAGGCGGTTTGCCAAGAGATTTCACAAAGAGAAGCGTATGCGCAGACGGTTGTTGCGAATCAGACATTAACGCACAGTGCCGTACCCTGTAATTGTTAAAGCATTTCATTTACAAAACACACTTCATGCATGTGGAGTGTGTTTTGTTTTTAATCCATCGTCATTTTTATGAAACAGATCTATAAGATCCTGGCAGAGATTAGCACCGCGCTGGATCATTTTATTGAACATGAAACAGCGCCCGGCCTGCTAAGCGGCTACGGCGGCAGTGCCTTATTCTATGCCTATTACCACCGCTTAACCGGCAGGGAGGAATACCTGCATAAAATGGAGCAGGTGGTAATGAAGGCAGTGCACGCTATGGCTACGGAGGAAATGATCCATTCGCATTGCAACGGTGTGGCAGGTATAAGCTGGTGTTTACAGCATTTAATGCGGCGGGGCTTTATTGAAAAGGAAGAAGGCGCCAATGCTTTTGAAGAAACAGATGCGCTGCTGTACCGGTATATGGACCAGGAGCTAAGTGAAAAGCGCTACGATCTTTTACACGAAGGCTTAGGCCCTGCCTTATATTTCCTGGAGCGCGAAGCGGAACCTGCTGTGAATGCCTGCCTGGAAGATGTTGTTGCCCGGCTGGAAAAGGCTGCTGTGCCTATGGATACCGGAATTAGCTGGAAAGATGGTTTTGTGAAAAAACACCAGGAGGGTGACCATTATAACCTGGGTTTAGCCCACGGTATGTCGGCCATACTGGCGGTACTGGGCATGATCTATGAACAGGGAATAGCGCAGGAGCGCACCCGCTCTTTGCTGGAAAAGGGCATACAATGGTTATTAACTACCCGTAATCAAAACATCAGCGCCGGCATGTCCTGTTACCCTACCATGGCAACGGCCGGCGGTAAACCCATTGGCAACCCGCAAAGCCGCCTGGGCTGGTGTTATGGCGATCCTGGTATTGCCATCACCCTATGGAACGCCGGTGTGCGCCTGCAGAATGAAAGTTTTAAACAGGAAGCCTGCGATATCCTGGTACACATCGTGCAGCACCGCGATGCGGAGAACGGTAGTGTGCGGGATGCCGGCTTATGCCATGGCAGCATGGGGCTGGCGCATATTTATAGCCGTGTGTACGCCGGTAGTGGTAATGAGCTGTTACGCAGGGGCATGGAGCGCTGGCTGCAGCAAACCCTGGCTTTCCGTACCTGGCCCGACGGGCCGGCCGGCTTTAAATGCCATACCACGAGCGGTAAGGTGAACAGCTATAACCTGCTGGAAGGTATTACCGGCATAGGGCTGGCCCTGATGGCCGTTCTGGATCCGCATGCAGCAGCCTGGGACCGCTGTATGCTGTTATCCTGATTAGTTATAAAAATGGGGAACAATTTTGTAGCTTTGAAAACAGCTTACAACAGTATATGGTACGCGTTTTCATTGTCGATGATCATCCCCTGGTTTTAGAAGGGTTACGTTCCCTGCTTGGCTCCGAAAAAGACATTCTACTCACGGGACATGCTCCCAACGGCCAGGCCTGCCTGGACTATTTTACAGAAAATAAGGCGGATGTGATCCTGATGGACATTGGCCTGCCGGATATGAGCGGTATAGACCTGTGCGGCTTGATCAAAACAAAATACCCCGAAGTAATGGTGCTGGCCCTCAGCTCCTTTAACGATGGCCACCATGTGAAACAAATGATGGACAAAGGCGCCAGCGGTTATGTGATCAAGAATGCCGATAAGGAAGTGCTGCTGGAAGCCATTAACGAAGTAAACAGGGGTAAAACCTACCTGTGTTTTGAAGCCGGCCATGCCGCCCGCAAAGAAGATAATAGCACTCTTAATAAATTACCTCCCTTAACCCGCCGCGAAAAAGAAGTGCTGCAGCTGATTGCCGAAGGTTATACGAACCCTGAAATAGCCGAAAAGTTATTCGTCAGCGCATCTACCGTTGATACCCACCGCAAAAGCTTACTCGCCAAGCTGGATGTAAAGAATACTGCTGTGCTTATCCGTTTTGCGCTGGAGAATAAGCTGGTCAGATAATTAAAACCGCACCTCCTCCACTTTTAGGGTCAGTCCTTTCTGATCGGTAGCAACATGGCAGGCATAATCCGGGAAAGCTTTTATTTCATGCAGGTACCATTGGTTCTTTTCCAGGGTAACCATGCTTTTATTAGTTACATCCAGGCTGGTAAGGGCCGTATTAAGGCCGCTGCCATCTGCTTTCAGGATGGCCTCCTTGCAGGTCCAGTGGGCATAGAACGCATTTAATGGATTGGTCGCATTATTAATGGCAGCCCATTCGGTATCCGTAAACTGGCCTTTAAAATCCTGAATATTAATGGGACGGATGGCCTCTACGTCAATGCCTATACGCCCATTCGGGCTTACCACGCAGGCTACCATGCGGCCGGCATGTGAAATATTGAAATCCATATTATCTTCCAGGAAAGGACGCCCAAACCCGGTATACCGCAGCATATGCAGGTTGGCGGTACGGCCATGTGCTTTCAGCGCGGCCAGTAACAGGTGTTTGCCCAGCAGGCTGGCATGGGCATCTTCCCAGCGCCTGAACTTTGAGATCTTTGTTTGCAGGTACACCGGTAATTGTTCCACTAAAGCCTGGAAGGTAGTGGTAGGCAGCGGTATAGGATAGTTGGCAAAATAAATGGTTCCCGCCATGTAATAGGATAATTGTACGTTGTAAAAATAATTTAAGCCTGCAAGTTTAGAAAATTCCCGAATAAATTATAATTAATCCTATACCTACATAAATTACCCCATTTTAAAACCGATGGCTATTATTTAAAACCATAGGGTTTTGTTTGACATTTTTATTTTATGCAATTTTCATTTTATAAGCAGATGCCGAAAAGCTTTGAATAGAGTAGGCACATAAAGTAACCAAGTTAAAACCAAAAACTATGAAAAACTTTCCAATGGAAGGCCTCACTGAACTATCCCCTAATGAATTAACAACAGTAGAAGGCGGTGGTTTGTTAACCAATGTATTAACCACTGCTGCCGGCCTGTTAGCGAATCTGCCGAACACAGTAGGTAGTGTGAAAAACACCGTGAATGGCTTGCTGGACTTCCTGATCTAACAGCTGCGCTTTAACAATTGTACTATTACAAGCGGCCGCCGAAAAGCTTTGAAAGAGTAGGCATATGTAATTACCTCAAAATACATCGAGCATGACAAATCTTTCAACGGAAGGTTTTACAGCGCTTTCCCAGGAAGAGCTGCTGGAAACAGAAGGTGGCGGATTGTTAACTAACCTCGTTATAGGGCTCACTCCGGGCACTATGCAGCTGTTAGGTACCGTTTACAATATAACCAACGTAACCAGCGCATTCCTGAAAACGCTGCTTGGTACTATTGTTTGATCTCTACACTAATTAACGCATTTAGCACAAGGATTTAAGGCGTCCTGCTCCGGTAAACGGACCGGGGCGCTTTCCTGTTCAGGTAATATAGATCTCCTGCCAGCCCTTTACCGGAAAGATCCCAAAAAATACTGTCTCCCTGCAATCCGCTGTGGTTGTTTGCCCGTAGGTATTTGTTAAGCAGCAGCTTAATGAGAGCAATTATAGTGTCCTATGGCGAAACCGGAAATGCAGAGCGCTGTTATCCCGACTCCTATTAACCAGCATCACTATGGAAGGCAGAAAACTAAGATGCACCCAACAGGTGGCAATCCTGATCAGGCATTTGCGCAGAAAGAAAGAATATTCCCAGGAATACATGGCCGCCCATCTGGACATATCCCAGAACGCATATAGCAAGCTGGAAACCGGGAAGATCCCTATGACCATTGACCGGCTTTGCGAAGTGGCCCGCATCCTGGACATTGCGCCCACCGAGCTGCTGGCAGAAATAAATGTAAGCTGATCACCGCCTGTGATCATTTAACCGTAAAACCGTATCATGCCCCAGTTGTTCCCGATAAGTATTATGCAACACTCCACCTATACCTGGCTGCCCCGGGTAAAGGTGAGAACTCAGCTGCTGTATACTACCGTGCTTGCAGCAGTTTTCATTGCATTGATCTCATTACCCTTTATTAAAGTAGATGTGTCGGTAAAAGCCACCGGCCTGGTACGACCCATTACAGAAAAGCATGAGCTGCGTAACCTGGTGGCCGGCACCATTGCAGCTATACTGGTAACTGACGGGCAAAAACTATTGAAAGGGCAGGAGATCCTGCGCCTGCAGGAAGCTGTAAGCGACAGCAAGCTGCAGCAAAACACCTGGGAACTGGACCAGCGCGATAAATACATCCACGACCTTACCTTACTTACCTCCGGCCGTGGTGGCGGCCTGCAATCTCCTTTATACCAGCAGCAGTACCAGCGTTATCAGTCTACCCTCAATGAGCAGCTGGCCACTGTGAATAAACTAAAGGCGGATATGGAGATGTACGAAAAGCTGTTTGCCGAAAAAGTAATTGCCAAAAAAGAATATGCCGACCGGCAATATGAATATGTAAAAAGTCAGGCCGCCTACCAGCTGACCATACAACAGCAGCGCAGCGCCTGGCAGGAGGAGCTAAGCCATTTGCAAACAGAAAGCAGCCGCCTGCATGCAGATACCCGGCAGCTGCAGCAGGAAAAAGAATGGAACGTGATCAAAGCCCCGGTGAGCGGCACCCTGCAACAATTCAGCGGAAAGTATGCCGGCGGTTATATCCAGGCCGGCGAGCTGCTGGGAATCATCTCGCCGGATTCTAACCTGGTAGCGGAATGTTATGTAACGCCCAAAGATATTGGCTACCTGCGGGCAGGGATGCCCGTGAAATTCCAGGTAGATGCATTTAATTATAATGAATGGGGCCTGGTAGAAGGCAGGATCCAATCTATTGACAACGATTTTATACTGGTGAATAACCAGCCGGTGTTCAGGGTGAAGTGCAGCTTTGCCGGTACGGAGGTGCATACCCGTAATGGCGTAAAAGGCAGCCTGAAAAAAGGGATGACCTTCCAGGCTCGTTTCATTCTCACCAAACGCAGCCTGTTCCAGCTACTGTATGATAAAGCCGATGACTGGATGAACCCGGCCCGTAAGACCACTTAACCTTTTAGTATATAACATGATGCCATGACAAATGATGCCAGATTAAAACGGAGTGCCCGGGTAAAACAGCGCGATATCAGTGATTGCGGCGCCGCCTGCCTGGCATCTGTAGCAGCATACTATCATTTGCAGCTACCGGTGGCCCGCATCCGGCAATATGCCGGTACCGACCGTAAAGGCACCAATGTATTAGGGGTGATAGAAGCTGCGCAGAAGCTGGGCTTCCAGGCCAAAGGCGTAAAAGGGCCGCTGGAAGCGCTGAACAATATACCCAAGCCTGCCATTGCGCATGTGGTGGTGAACGGCCTGCTGCAGCATTTTGTAGTAGTGTACCGGGTAACCGCCAAACAGGTTGTTGTAATGGACCCGATCGATGGCCAGTATCACCACCTTAGCCACGAAGACTTTAAAAAAACATGGACCGGTGTGCTGGTGCTGTTAATGCCGGATGAAGATTTTAAAACAGGTAATGAAAAAATATCGCACCTGCAACGTTTCTGGTACCTGCTGCGCCCTCACCGGTCAGTGTTAACACAATCACTGTTCGGCGCAGTGATCTACACCGTGCTGGGACTTTCCACCTCTATTTATGTACAAAAGATCGTAGACAATGTGCTGGTAGAAGGTAACCGTAACCTCCTGAACCTGTTAGGCGTAATAATGCTGGTGATATTGCTGCTGCAATTATTTGTAGGCAATCTTAAAAGCATTTTTGCCGTTAAAACCGGCCAGCAGCTGGATGCACAGCTGATATTAGGTTACTATAAACATTTATTAAAGCTGCCGCAGCAGTTCTTTGATACTATGCGGGTAGGGGAGATCACCTCCCGTATTGGCGACGCAGTAAAAATTCGTGTATTCATTAACGATGTAGCGTTAACCCTGGTGGTGAATGTTTTTATTGTCGTCTTCTCCTTCGCTTTGATGTTCACCTATTACTGGAAGCTGGCGCTGATCATGCTGGGTATTATCCCGGTGTACCTGCTGATATACCAGGTTAGCAACCGGGTAAATAAAAAGCTGCAGCGCAGGCTAATGGAAGATAATGCGGAGCTGGGCAGCCAGCTGGTGGAATCACTTAATGCAGTAGCCACTATCAAACGGTTTGGCCTGGAAGAATATGCCAACATAAGAACTGAGCACCGTTTTATACGCCTGCTGAAAACTATTTACCATTCTACCATCAGTAACCTGTACATAGGCAGTGCCGCCAATGTTGTAACCAGCGGTTTTGTAATAGTTCTTTTATGGACCGGTTCCGTGTTTGTGATAAACCGTGAGCTGAGCCCGGGTGAGCTCCTATCTTTTTACGCGTTAGTGGGCTATTTCACCGGGCCGGCTATGGGCCTTATCACCGCTAATAAAAGTATGCAGGATGCGCTTATTGCCGCGGACCGTTTATTTGAAATCATGGACCTGGAGCAGGAGGAAACCGCTCAAAAGGTGGAGCTGCGGCCCGGCATGATCGGGAATATTGTGTTTAACAATGTTACTTTCAGCTATGGCAGCCGGGTGCCGGTGTTCCGGCATTTTAACCTGGAAATACAAAAGGGACGTATTACTGCTATTGTAGGGGAGAGCGGTTCGGGTAAATCTACCCTGATGTCGTTGCTGCAGAATATTTACCCTTTAAAGGAAGGTACTATTGCCATTGGGCACACGGATATCCGCTATATTCAGCATGAAAGCCTGCGCCGCCTGGTAAGCGTAGTACCCCAGCAAATTGACCTGTTTGCGGGTCCCATTACGGCTAATATTGCGGTGGGTGAGTTTGAGCCGGATATGCAGCAGGTATTGCGTATTTCCCAGCAGCTGGGCATCCTGGAATTTATAGAAAAACTGCCGGATGGCTTTAATACGCTATTAGGCGAACATGGCGTAAATCTTTCCGGTGGCCAGCGCCAGCGTATTGCTATTGCCCGTGCATTATACCGCCACCCGGAGATACTGATCCTGGATGAAGCCACCTCCTCCCTGGACCCTGTTTCGGATCTTTATGTGCAAAATGCTATGCAGGAGCTGAGGGATGCCGGTAAAACAGTGATCGTGATCGCGCACCGGTTAAGCACCGTGGTAAATGCCGATCAGATCGTAGTGCTGCAGGATGGTGCGCTGGCAGAAGAAGGCACGCATAAGCAGCTGCTGGCCCGGAATACGGTGTATGCAAAGTTATGGAGCCATCACCAGGGCATGCTCCAGGGCTGAAGAATCAATGAGGCAGCTTTTCCCTGAATAAGCCATATACCCAGGTGCCTGCCATTGCGCTCAGGATCATTATTATCACCACAAAAGCGCCGGTACCTATTTGCGCAAATAACGGACCCGGACAAGCGCCGGTAAGCGCCCAGCCGGCGCCAAAAATAAGCCCGCCAATGATCTGCCCTTTATTATATCGCTTAGGCGTAAAATCAATTTTTTCCCCGCTGATAGTTTTAATGCTGAACCTTTTGATGATCCATACAGAAATGGCTGCTACTACTACCGCAGAGCCAATAACTCCGTACATGTGAAAGCTTTGTAAGCGGAACATTTCCTGTATGCGGAACCAGGAAATAATTTCTGCTTTTACAAATACAATCCCCAGCAACATGCCAGCTACAGCGTATTTGAGCAAATGCCACCAGGGCCTGGGTGCTGCGGCGGCTATGCGCTCTAATGAGTGAACTTCAAAATCAGTATTGACTAATTCGGGCATTGTTTACAATTGAAGAATGAAAGGTAAGATCCAGTTGGCGGTTATAAAACCACCGGCCATAAAGCAGCAGGTAGCCACCAGGGATGGCCCCTGCAAATTAGCCAGCCCCATAATGGCGTGGCCGGATGTACAGCCGCCTGCGTAGCGGGTTCCAAAGCCTACCAGGAAACCGCCAATTACAATAAGAATAAAACCACGTGCTGTTAGCAGGTTAGCAAATGAAAAGAGATCAGCCGGCAGCAAATGGTTATAGTCATGAACGTTATAGCTATTCATTTCCCTCACCAGTGCCGGGTGCACCTGTATGGGTTGTGGATTATGTAATAATATGGATGCCAGCCATGCGCCTGCTATAATGCCTGCTGCAAAAAACAGGTTCCAGCTTTCCTTTTTCCACTCATATTGAAAAAAGGGAATTTTAGCTGGGAGGCAGGCCGCGCAAAGGTGCCGGAGGTTGGCGGATATTCCAAAGTGCTTATTACCCAGGAGCAGTAAAACCGGTACTGCCAGACCAATTAACGGACCGGCTACATACCAGGGCCAGGGTTGGGAAAGTGTTTGTAACATGCGGTTGGTTATTGCTCTGTTAGGAGATGAAAAGTACACCTTTTTCCTTAACGCCGGATTAACCTTCTTTTGAGCAGGGTGTGTTATCCTAACATTTTTGTCACCACCTCCCGCCCGTTTACCAGGGCCGCTTCTACCGTTCCCATAAGCGCACCGTTATACAATCCTTCTCCTGCAAAAAATAATGTGTTCGCCACAGGCGTAGTTAATACAGGCAGTGCTGCTTTGGTATTGATAGTAGGGTATGAATAGGAGCCGCGTGTAAACGGATCATTCGTCCAGTTAATGATCTGCGCGCTAAATAATAAAGATTGGAGCGTAGACACCGGCATATTGAAAATGCCTGAGAGAGAACTTAATGCCATTTCCAGCACCTCCGCATCTGCCGCTTCTTTGAGCGCTTTAGCAGGCGGGCCGCCCAGCCAGCCGGTAAGCAGGGTAGATCTTTCGGGGTACTGCGTCCACCAGGTGGGCACGGTTTGCTGAGAAAAAAGGAGGGTCAGATCTTCTATGCTTTTGCCGTTAAAGAGTTGCTTTTCCCAGAATGCTTCCCGGAACTGCAGCAGTATCTTAATAATGCCGCCCATCCCCATTTGCTGTGCTGCTTCATACTGTGCCGGTAAGGGTGGGAAGTATTGCAGGCTGCCTAATTCCGTGGGCGCTGCCTGTAACACGCTAAGCGGTACTGTGATCAATACCTGCTGTGCGGTATAATGTTGCTCATTTGTAGTAATGACCTCAACCTTTCCCGGTTGCCAGTGAATATGCTTTACAATAGATGAGAGCTGAATGGCGCCGCCACCCTTTGTAATTTCTGCTGCCAGAAAAGCGGTGAGGCGGTCGTAGCCACCATTAATGCGGTATTGAGTGGCTTCATGTTCTGATACCCACTCTTCGCGCATGGCCAGGGTACTGGCATCAGCCGGATCAGCGGTGTCATAGCCGGAGGCATAGCGTATAACGGTGTCCCTCAGCTCATGGTATTCATCATCTGCAAAATGAAGCTCCAGGAAATCCTGCAGCGGCAGATCTTCTTCCTGCTTTTTCAGTGCGGCTACAAAAAGCGGCCAGTACGGTATTTCCAGCTCTTCTACAGGTACCAGCTGCCCGTTGAATGATTGCAGCATGGTGCCTTCAATGGCGTGATAGGGTATATTTGCTTCTTTCAATAATGCCAGCGTTAAGGGCACATCCCCATGAATAAATTCAGCGCCTGTATGCTGATGGATACGCCCGCCAATATGATCGCGGGCCTCCAGCACCTGTACTTTCTTCCCGGCTTTTACCAGCTCCCTGGCTGCCATTAAGCCTGCTGCGCCGGCGCCTATAATAATTACGTCTGTTTGTGCCATATGTATTAGCCTTCTGATCCTTGCTTTTTCTTATAATAATATTTCTTCGATTTTTCCATGCTGCCACAGGTAACCGGGCTGCACCAGCGCCGTTTGTTATTCTTGGTGTGGTCCAGGAAGATCCAGCCACATTGCCCGCATTCCTTGATCCGCTGATGATCTTCCAGGGTGAGGATATCATAGGCTGATTTCATCACCACCCATAAAGGCAGGAGCAGGTCGGTAGCATCTTCCTCCCAATCCTGTTCAATATGTGTGCCTTTTATGGTAAAGCGGATATGCGATAAACCGGCGGATAACACGGTGTTAAATTTATGCAGCAGCTCTTCCTGCATTTGCTGTGGCTCCTGTGCCGCAACCGCGGAGAAGAAGTGATACAACAATTCCCGCACGCGTTTCATTTTTTGCAGGGCTTTATCGGCCGCTTCGGAATTTTTGACGGCATATTGCTGCAGGGCTTTACGGCTTTTAACGCTAAGGATGTTCACCTTACTACACCATTGCAGCAGGGTGGCATAGCTGTCTAAATACTCATGCAGGTTAATGCCCCGCCAGGAATGAACGGTATTAATAAAATGAAAGCAGAGCGCGCCTCCATCCAGGGGAAGGGTATTAATATTTCTCTCTTTGCTCATAAGACACAGGTGGAAAGGTACATTATTTTTTACCAGTAAAAAAGCTTTTGATGGTAATAAATAATTGTATAGATTTACACTGGTAAAACTTGTTTTACTGGTAATGTAAACTGTAGCATTTAACCCAAACGAACGGATATGAGATCGGAAAATTCACCACGATGGCTGGTTATCCTGGCTTTCCTTGCTATTTATATTGTATGGGGTACCACTTATATGGCTATTGCTTTTGGATTAAAGGGATTTCCGCCTTTTGTGCTAACGGCTTTCCGGGGAATAATAGCAGGCAGCATACTGTTAATATGGTGTTTGGCGCGTGGTGAAAAATTACCCGGTGCTGCTACCATAGGCAATGCTTCTATTAGTGGTGTTTTAATGCTGGTGGGCGGTACGGGCCTGGTAACCTGGGCAGAGCAATATGTGAACTCAGGTTATGCTGCTATTATCATGGCTACTGAACCCTTTTTCTTTTTACTGCTGGATAAAAAAGAGTGGGGGAGCTACTTTTCCAATAAATGGGTGCTGGGCGGATTGGTGATCGGCTTCACCGGTATTGTACTGTTCTTTCATTATACCCAGGCCGCGGCAACTGAAACAAAGGATCCCGGTATGTTACTGACCGGTAACCTGGTGCTGTTACTGGGCGCCATTCTATGGGTAGTAGGCTCCCTGTACGCTAAATATAAATTGGACCACAGCCATTCCAATACCCTGACAACCGGCCTGCAGCTTCTGGCTGCAGGTCTTTTTAGCGGCCTCACCGCATTGTTCACGGGGGAATGGGCTGATTTTAATATTAGTACCGTGTCCCTGCCGGCCTGGGGAGGTTTGTTATACCTGATCACTATGGGATCGCTGGTAGCTTATGTGGCTTTTACCTGGCTAATCACCATTCGCCCGCCGGCATTGGTAAGTACGCATACCTACGTAAACCCTGTAGTGGCCATTCTGATAGGCTGGGCTTTTGCCAATGAGCACATCTCTTTGCCGCAGATAATAGCGCTGCTGGTGATCTTAGCCGGCGTACTGTTCACCAATGTGCCGAATTACAAGCTGGCCAGGGGTTAGAAAAGTGCGGAAGCTATTTCCGTTATTCCAAAATAGGCTTGTATTACGCTTAATGCCTCTGCTTCCGGGAAATCTTTACAGGTATAAATAATGGCAGACAGGAATTGTTGCTGGCTCCATACGGCTATATAAATGCCGGAATCAATCAGCGGTACAAAAGCATCATAACCCTGGTTGGCTTCTTTGCCTTCTCCGCTGGTAGTGTGAACAATTGGCTCGCCATAGGTGCGCATAGAAAGCCGGGCAGTAAAGTGCTGAAAGAAATGGATCAGCGTTTGCTCATCTACGGGAGTGGTAAAATATCCTTCTACTAAAAGCCTTTTGCGGAATATATCAGGGGCTAAGTTTTTCATAACGGGGCAGTTTTCCTAAATATAAAAAGAAAAAGGCAGCGATCGATAATCGCTGCCTTCTCCGTAGAAATAATTTGCACTAGCTACGGTGTCTTAGTGGTTGGTTACCTAATTACTTTTGAGCAGTAGTGTCTTTCTTAATTTTTTCCTTTTTGATGTGTTTTTTACCGGTGGTATCTACTGGTTGAGTAGCAACGGTATCACGAATTACTGCTGTATCGCGGCGGATAGTAGCGGTATCTTTTGCAATAGCAACAGTGTCTTTTACAAAAGATGCAGTGTCAGGACGCATTGCTGCGGTATCCTTAACAATAAAAGATGCGGTGTCTTTTGAAAAGAAAGCAGTATCCTTTTTGAATGCAGCTGTGTCTTTAGCAAAAGCGGTGTCTGCTACGAAGTTAGCAGTGTCTTTGAAGAATGCAGTGTCAGGAGCGGCAAAAGCAGCAGTGTCTTTTACAAAAGCTGTGTCCATTTTAAAGTTGGCAGTATCTGCTTTAAAGGCTGCAGTATCTACTGCAAAAGCAGCGGTATCCACTTTAAAATTCGCAGTATCTGCTTTGAAAGCTGCGGTATCCACTGCGAAATTTGCAGTATCTACTTTAAAGTTAGCTGTATCAGCTACAGCTGCAGTGTCCAGCGCAAAAGCAGTATCTGCTGCGAAGGCTGCGGTATCTACTTTAAAGTTCGCAGTGTCTGCTTTGAAAGCTGCGGTATCTACTGCGAAATTTGCAGTATCTACTTTAAAGTTTGCTGTATCAGCTACAGCTACGGTGTCGCGGGACATTTTTGCACTAACACCATTCTTTGCGTTTACCTGTGTAAGCATAATTGCTCCTACGCCTGCCATAAGGCCAAATTTCAAGATCTGTGTTTTCATCGTTTTTCAATTTTTATGGTTAACGATCCGGTTTAACTTTTTTGACTGAAACCATTTCGTTTGGTTTCTTGCCAGAGAATAAGGCAAAAACCCTGCGCAAAATCAGAAAAGAATTGTTAAAACGGCCCAATCCCTTTGAGAATAGGGTGTTTCAGCGTTTCAATGTTTTTATGTAACATTTCTTTAACGGATATATTTTGTAGAAGCTACACCCAACCAACATCTTATTTTGTTGACTATGTCCCCACGTTTTTGTTCCGTGCATACCTGCGCGTAGCATGGTTTAGGGCCATTATCTTTGCAGCATGGAACGGCACATACAGCTCACAGCTGACGGATCACATACCATAGGCCTCACAGGTACCAATGTTACGTACCACAGCACCCATGGCGCCATACAGGAGAGCGTACATATATATATTAATGCAGGATTACGGCCCCTGCTGCAACAACATTCACCCTTATATATATTTGAAATGGGCTTTGGCACCGGTTTAAATGCGCTGCTTACCTTACAGGAGTCCATTGCGCAACAGTGCCCGGCTTATTATGAGGCAGTAGAATTGTACCCCTTATCTGCCCCGGAAATGCAGGCCTTAAATTATAATGATCTGTTAAAAACAACTGCCGGCCATGACCTGGAAGCCTTACACAGCGCGGCCTGGGAAGAAGTTGTACCGCTGCATCCACAATTTTCCCTGTTAAAGAAACAGCAATCACTGGCTGCATACCTGGCAGCTGCCACACCATTATTTCACCTGGTTTATTTTGATGCCTTTGCGCCGGAGATACAACCGGAACTGTGGAGTGCTGCCATGTTTGAGCAGATAGCGGCCCGCATGTACCCCGGAGGGGTGCTGGTTACTTATTGTAGTAAAAGTGCGGTACGAAAAGGCCTGCAGGCCATTGGTTTTACGGTGGAGAAATTGGCCGGTCCACCGGGTAAAAGGGAAATTATAAGGGCTGTAAAGGGCTAAGAGCCCATTTGCTTTTGTGCGAACAATTACTATATTTAGGAATAATATTTTACTGTATCGTAGTTTTTCAAGTAATTAATAATACCTATGACAGGGGAAGGGACATCCAACATTTCCGTTTATGGAAAACAGATTAACCCGGCATCCTTGAACAAATTGCCACAAAATGAGATATACCTATTTTATCCCGGTGCTGCTTTGCCTGCAGCAGAGCTTTGCACAAACACCCGCTACCCCCGCCAGCACTGTGGACCAGGTTACTGTTTTCCTGCAAGGGGCACAGGTTACCCGCAGCATGCAGTACAGCGTTACACCAGGTAATAACAAGATTGTTTTCAGCGGCATTTCCCCGGATGTGGATCAAAAAAGCATACAGGCCAAGCTGCCGGCCAATACCATGTTATTATCCGTATCCCATCAGCCTAATTTTATTAAGGAACAATCGCAGCGGGAAGAGATTGACCAGCTGGAAAAACAGCGCCTGACCCTGCAGGACAAGCTGGACCATGAAAAAAATAACCTGCAGGTATACACGCAGGAAGAAAGCATTCTTACCAAGAACCAGGATATTGGCGGCACCAATAACGTTTTAAAAGCCATAGAGTTAAAAGACATACTGGACCTGCAACGTCAGCGCCTGACGGAGGTGCTGGATAAGCAGCTTAGTATAAAGCAACAGATCCGCACGCTGGAAAAGGAGCTGCTGCAAACAACCAATCAATTGCAGGGCCTGCGCCAGCTGAAAGAAACGCCTACCAGCGATATTGTATTGGATGTACTGGCTAAAAGCGCCACCAGCGGTAAATTCACCATTAGCTACCTGGTAAAGAACGCCGGCTGGCTGCCGGCTTACGATATACGGGTAAAAGACATTACCCATCCGCTGGATATTACTTTTAAAGCCAAGGTATTTCAACAGTGTGGTGAAGTGTGGAAGAAAGTGAAACTGCAATTAAGTACAGGAAACCCCGATGAAAGCAGCGTGCGGCCGGTATTACGCCCCTGGTACTTACATAGCTACAGCAGCTATGATGAGCTGAGCCGTAGCCGCCAGGCGCAGCAAATGCTCAGCAATGGCGAAATAAGCGGGCGGGTTACAGATGATAGCGGCATGCCACTGGCGGGCTGCAACGTGCAGATCAAAGGTAAAACATTGGGTACTGTAACAGATGACAAGGGCAATTTTCAGCTGCAAACATCCGGCGGAGAACAAACCCTGGTGTTTTCCTACATAGGTTTTAATAAAAAAGAGGTGCCGGCAGACGGCGGTTTCATGCGCATCAGTATGCAGGCGGACAACAGGACACTGGATGAAGTGGTGGTAGTCGGCTATGGCACGGAAAAAGCATTACAGGGCCGTGTAGCCGGTGTAGCTGTAGGGAATAAGAAAGCCCAGCGTAAACAATCATCCAGCATAATTGAGGATGTTACCGAGCAATATGTAGCTACTACCTTTTATTATGATATACCGGTGCCCTATACCATTGAGCCGGATGGAAAGCCTTACACCGTGGGTGTAAAAGAGGTAGAAGTGCCGGCCAGCTATGAATATTATGCGGTGCCTAAGCTGGACCAAGCTGCCTTCCTGGTGGCCGGTATTACGGATTGGGAATCCCTGAACCTGCTGGATGGCGAAGCCAGCATTTTTTATGAAGATACCTACCTGGGCAAATCCCTGCTGGACCTGCAAAACTCGCAGGATACGCTGCTGATATCCCTGGGCCGCGATAAGCAGGTAACGGTTACGCGTACCCTGGAAAAGGACTACAGCCGCAAACGTTTTATTGGCAGGAATATAACAGTAGCGCGGTCCTGGCAGTTAGGCATTAAGAACAATAAACCGGTGCCCATTAGCATTACCCTGCAGGATCAGCTGCCGGTTAGCACCAATACTGATATGGAAATATCCGGCATCAGCTATGGCGATGCTCAGCTGGAGGAAACCACTAAGCTGCTCACCTGGAAAATGTCATTGGCGCCTGCTGCTGAGCAAAAGCAGCAGCTAAAATATAACATCAGCTATCCTAAATCAGCTATTGTAAATATTGATTAAAAGATAACTATCTAATTAAAACAGCCCTGCCAGGTAATGCCGGCAGGGCTGTTCTATTAATTATTAATTCTTCATTATTAATTCTCTCAGCGGGTGCCCAGCACTTTACTCTCTACCTTCAGCTCGTCCCAGGCCGGTGGGGCAACCTGCAGTAAATTCTTTACAAAGAAATCCCTTCTTTTCTGCTCCCCGTAATCTCCGCCGGAGGAGTGTCCCATGCCCGGCACCATCACAAAATCAAAATCCTTATTGTTCTTAATGAGCGCATTTACCAGCTGCAGGGTAGAGGAGGGGTCCACATTATCATCCATCTCTCCCAGGATCAGCATCAGCTTGCCTTCCAGGTTGCCGGCGTGGGTAACATTGGAACATTCTTCGTACTGCGGGCCTATGGGATATCCCATCCATTGCTCATTCCACCACATTTTGTCCATGCGGTTGTCATGGCATCCGCAGGAGGCTACGGCTGCTTTATAAAACTCCGGGTGGAATAATACGGCGCCTGCGGCATTTTGCCCGCCGGCAGAGGTACCGTAAATGCCTACACGTGTAAGGTCCATATAGGGATATTTTCCGGCAGCGGCCTTCATCCATAGAATGCGGTCGGGGAAACCGGCATCTTTCAGGTTTTTCCAGCATACATCATGAAATGCTTTGGAGCGGTTAGAGGTGCCCATACCATCCACCTGTATCACAATAAAACCCAGCTCCGCCAGCTCCTGCATACCGCGGTAGGAGGCCTGGAAGGCTTTAGGTACAAACGCGCTGTGCGGGCCTGCATAAATATTCTCTATAACCGGGTACTTGCGGGTGGCGTCAAAGTTGGAGGGGCGGATGATGATACCCCAGGTATCTGTTTGCCCGTCGCGGCCTTTGGCGGAAAATACTTCCGGCGCACGCCAGCCGGTTTGTTGTAAAGCGGTAATATCAGCCTTTTCAAGCTCCATTAATACTTTGCCATTGGCATCACGTAAAACGGTCACAGGCGGCAGATCCACACGGGAATAAGCATCTGTAAAGTATTTATAATCGGAGCTGAATTTGGCGGCATGCTGCGCATTCTCTGTAGTTAATGGCTGCAGGTGCTTACCTTCAAAATCCGTTTTATAATATTGTACCAGGTAAGGATCCTGGCCCTGTTCCCGGCCGCTGGCGCCAAAAATGATGGTCCTGGCCTGCTCATCTACCTTCACTATAGAACGTACCACCCAATTGCCTTTGGTAATGGGATGCTTTACCTGACCGGTTTTGCCGTCGTATAAATACAGGTGGTTCCATCCGTCGCGCTCCGATGCCCAGATGATCTCTTTACCATCATTCACATCATATCGGTATTTTTTACTGCTGTAATCAATGAAGGTGGGGCTGGTTTCTTCTACCAGTATTTTAACCTGGCCGGTGGCGGCATCTGCCTCCAGCACGCGGTATACCTGGTGCCCGCGCTGGTTGTATTCAAAGGTAAAGGCGCGGCTGTCCTTCCGCCATTCCAGGTTGCCCAGGCTGTATTGCTGGTTAAACAGGGATGCGTCTAACGGAATATGCTTTTTACTTTCTATAAGGAATAGCTGCGGAATCCTTACCGGAAGCGCATCGCCGGGCTTCAGGTAATCGCGGGTGCTAAGCTTTGGCTGCAGCTGGTCTGTGGGGGAAGATGAGATCAGGTACAGCAAATGTTTTTTATTAGGCCGTACTTTAACAGCGGCCAGCTTTTTTGAATCCGGCGACCACTCCATGTAGCTGGAATAAAATTCCCCTTCGGAGCCGTCATAGCTTAATTGAAAAACAGCTTTCGTTTTACGGTCGCGGATGTATACGTTGTAGCTTTGAATGTAAGCCACCCAGTTGCTGTCCGGCGAGGGTATGGGCGGATCGTTCTGCTCGTCGCGATCTGTGCCCCAGTAGCGGTCTGATGTGGTTTTGCCTTTGATCTCTTTTACCCGGCAGCTGTAGTCTGCTAGCTTACACTGGCATACGGTATCGCCTATATTAAATTCCAGTGTATGTTCATTATCGCTGAAATCCATCATGGTAAATGGCAGCGCATATGCAGTATAGGTACGGTGCAGCAGGGTGCTGAGGGCGCTTGCCAGTTTGGCCTGGTCAAAGGCCGGCGCTTTGGTACGCTTGTCTGCATCTACCAGCATAAACTCTTTACCGCGTGGTGTTTGCTCGTAGTACCAGCAGCGGTGTGTGCTATCTATCCAGTTAAAGCTGGCAGGGGCATAATAGAGCTTGTTCCTGATACGGTTGCTCCAGTCATTGGCGCGGCGGTAGTCATCCGCAGTGCCCTGTGCCTGCAGTGAAAGCGCATTACCCAGTAACAGCAATGTAATGGTTAACAGATTGAGTGTTTTGTATGGCATGGTTGTGAGATTTATATTGTCCATGGTCGATGGTCCATAGTCCATGGCCATTTACAGCTTATTGGGTACAGCGTGTAAAGGCAATTATGGGGGCATTGACCTGAATTTCTCTGTTGTATTTATGTCACAGAGTTATGCCATGGACCATTGACTATGGACCATGGACTGAGCATTTCAATGCTCTACACTCTGGAAATAACTGTTCATATATTCACTGGGCGACTGCCCGGTGATACCTTTAAATACCCGGTTAAAATTGGTAATGCTGTTAAACCCACAGGTATAAGCCACGGTGGCAATGTTATCATAATCACCGTCCGTGAGCTTCTTACAGGCTTCGTTAATGCGTACTTCATTCAGGAAAGACACAAAGGTGTGCAGGGTGTGTTTCTTGAAAAAGCGGCAAAAAGCCTGGGGCGTCATGTGGGCTTGTTTGGCAGCATCTTCCAGCGTAATGGGCTTATCATACTGCTGCATAATAAAATTGTAGATGTTGCCAATGCGTATGCCTTCATGTTCGCTGAACATAGGCGTTTTATTACCGGCGCTCAGCGGGGCAAGATCGGCGTAGCTGCTCAGCTGTTTTAGCAGCTCTACAAACAACATTAATTGATCGGCGCCTGCGCTTTGCGCAATACGCAGCATTTTATTGGATACTTCTATTACGTGCGGGGCAGGCAGCTTAAAGCCGGACTGGTGCTGCTGTACAAAGTTTTTCAGCAGCTTCATTTCCGGCAGGTTGAAGAAAGCAGAGAGCGCGCCGTTCGGATTAAAGAAGAACATCCAGGCCACGATTTTCTTTTTACTCTTGGGTAAAAAATAAGAAGGTTCGCTTTTAAAGATATGCGGTTGATTGGCGCCCAGCCAGAAGATCTCGTTAGAGCGGAATGAATGCATGTTGTTGTCCGCTACCAACGTGCCTTCACCCTTCTGGATCCAGGTAAGCTGGATCTCCTGGTGGCGGTGCAGGTGCGGGTAAAAGTAAGGCAGTACATCTTTCTGTACAATGATAGATTTATCTAATGGCACGGGGATCGTGAACTGTAGCACTTTCATAATACTTCCTTGTTTGGTTGATATCCTGGTCCATTGACCATCGACTCGCTCAATATTACAAATTTTACCCCATCCGTTTCCAAAACAGGTTAATATCAGGTAATAATTGATTATAATTGGGTAGGTTCGCATGTAATGATTGAAATATTTTTGAAAAAAATTTGAGTAACATGTCTATTGAATGGAAAGGGATATTTCCTGCAATCACTACCAAGTTCACAGCCAATGATGAATTGGACCTTCCATTATTTGAGAAGAATCTGAAGGCGCAGCTGGCTGCCGGTATAGATGGTATTATCCTGGGAGGATCCCTGGGAGAGGCCAGCACCCTCACTGCAGCTGAAAAAGAAACGCTGGTAAAATATTCGGTAGAGAAGGTCGCGGGTAAAATACCCGTGGTATTGAATATTGCGGAAGGCGCCACGGCCGAAGCGGTAAAACAGGCCCAGCTAGCCCAGGAATGGGGCGCTAAGGGCTTAATGTTATTGCCCCCCATGCGCTACAAAAGTGATGAACGGGAAACTGCCGCTTACTTTAAAGCCGTCGCATCCTCCACTGATCTGCCCATTATGATCTATAATAACCCGGTAGATTACAAGGTAGATGTAACCCTGGCCATCTTTGAAGAGCTGGCAGCCTTTAAGAATGTGCAGGCGGTAAAAGAATCTACCCGCGACGTTTCCAACGTAACCCGCATGATCAACCGTTTTGGTAACCGCTTTAAAATACTCTGCGGCGTGGATACCCTGGCGCTGGAAGAAATGGTATTAGGTGCTGTGGGCTGGGTTGGCGGCCTGGTATGTGCATTCCCGGCAGAAACCGTAGCTATTTACCGCCTGGTAAAAGCCGGCCGTGTAGCAGAAGCGCTGGAAATTTACCGCTGGTTCCTGCCCCTGCTGGAGCTGGACCTGCATGCCAAGCTGGTTCAATATATTAAGCTGGCTGAAACCCGCGCGGGCCTGGGTAGTGAGCATGTAAGAGCGCCACGCCTTACCCTTATCGGCAAAGAACGGGAGCAGGTTTTATCCGTAATTGATACGGCCCTGGCTAACCGCCCGGAACTGCCGGACTACCTTTCAATAGGTGCATTGGCACATGCAAAATGAGCAGTGAACAATAACGGCGCGATAATGATCAGCCAAAAGTGAATAGTGAAGGCAGAGATTTATTAATTTCACCTTTCACTATTCACTTAAAAAAAGCAAGAAACCATGATAGATGTAGATATCGTACTGCAGCAGGCCGCTGCTGCATTTGAACACTACAAAACAATACCGGCCCAGGTAAGGGCCCTTTTCCTGGAAGCCATTGTAGATGAGCTGGAAGCGCAGCGGGAAGCCTTGGTGCCTATAGCTAACCAGGAGAGCAACCTGCCCCTGGCCCGCCTGAACGGAGAGCTTACCCGTACCACCAATCAGCTGAAACTTTTTGCCCGCCTTATAAAAGAAGGCAGCTGGGTAGAGGCGGTGATAGATACCGCTAACCCTGCCAGCACGCCGCCCCGGCCGGATATACGTAAAATGTTACTGCCGGTAGGCCCGGTGGTGGTGTTTGGCGCCAGTAACTTTCCCTTTGCATTCTCCACTGCTGGTGGCGATACTGCCAGTGCGCTGGCTGCCGGCGCCACCGTGGTGATCAAAGGCCACCCGGCACATGCCCAAACTTCCCAGAAGGTATTTGCGGCTATGCAGGAAGCTATTAAAAAGACTAATATGCCGGAGCACACGGTACAACATGTAGCGGCTCCGGGCAACGATATAGGAAAACAATTAGTGATACACCCGTTAACCACGGGCGTAGGCTTTACCGGCTCTTTTGCAGGTGGTAAGGCATTGTTCGATTATGCCAATCAGAGAGAGACCCCCATACCCGTGTTTGCGGAAATGAGCAGCATTAACCCGGTGGTATTCCTCCCGGATACGCTGGAAAAGAATGCGGCTGCATTGGCGCAAACCTTTGGCGGGTCGGTTACTTTGGGGATGGGACAATTTTGTACCAATCCCGGCCTGCTGCTGGGGATCCGCAGCGCTGCGCTGGAAAATTTTGCACAGCTGCTGGGCGAAGCCATTGCCCAATGCGCCCCGCAAAAAATGCTGCACGGCGGTATTCAGCAGGCTTATGCAAAAGGCCGGCAGCAAATACTGGCGCAGCAGGGCGTAGCGCTGGTAAGCGAATCTGCAACAGCGCCCGCGGAGCTGGAAGCCCATCCGGCGCTGGCCCGCGTAACAGCAAAGGATTTCCTGGCTAACCCGGTATTAAAAGAAGAAGTGTTTGGCCCCTCCTCACTGCTGGTAGTATGTGATAATAAGGAGGAGCTGAAGGCCGTTCTGAAAAGTGTGAAAGGCCAGCTTACTACTACTGCAGTAGGTACAGAGGCTGACATGGCCGCCTATGCGGATGTTATTGCCCTGCAAACCACCCTGGCCGGCCGTGTGATCTTAAATGCACCGCCTACCGGTGTGGAAGTATGCGCAGCCATGGTGCATGGCGGCCCGTTCCCGGCCACTACTGATGCACGTTTTACCTCTGTAGGCACCAGCGCCATTAAACGCTGGGTGCGGCCGGTATGTTTCCAGGGATTCCTGGACAGCATGCTGCCACCAGCCCTTCAAAACGCTAACCCGCTGGGCATTTGGCGAATGGTGGATAATGAGTATACGCGGTAGCAGGCTGCCGCGGTCCACGGACCATGGTCAATAATAGTCCATAGCCTGCTGCGTAAAGCATGTATATCATGGAAAGCTGAGAATTGCGTGCCGTTTACATAACACGCAGTAGCTGTTATATCGCACAAGGCAATGGACTACGGACCATCGGCCATGGACCCTATAAAACATACATATGTCAACAGATCAACCAACATCTTTTAAGCGCTCTTTCGGGCTGCTGGACGCTACCATGATCGTAGCCGGATCTATGATCGGTTCCGGTATCTTCATCGTAAGCGCCGATATTGTACGCAATGTAAGCTCAGCAGGCTGGCTTACCATCGTATGGGTGCTGGCTGGTGTGTTAACCCTTACGGCAGCGCTGAGCTACGGAGAGCTAAGCGCTATGTTTCCCAAAGCAGGCGGGCAATATGTATATCTCAAAGAAGCCTTTAACCCCCTGGTGGGTTTCCTGTATGGGTGGAGCTTTTTTACCGTTATACAAACCGGCACCATTGCCGCCGTGGGTGTGGCTTTTGCCAAATTTGCCGCATACATCTTTCCTGGTTTAAGTGAAAAAAATGTGCTGGCCGATCTGGGCTTTATGCAGGTCACCGCGGCGCAGCTCACCTCCATTTTATTGATCGTATTACTCACGTATGTGAATACACGCGGCGTAAAAGAAGGTAAGATCATTCAAACCACTTTTACACTCACCAAAATAGCCGCCTTGTTCGGCCTTATTATTTTCGGTTTTTTGCTGGCTGCCCGTAAAGAGGTGTGGGATGCTAACTGGCAAACCGGTTTTGCCCTGCAAAAGCTTACGCCCGAAGGGCTGCTGCCTTACACCGGCTTAGCGGTAATGGGCGCTATTGCAGGCAGTATGGTAGGTACCTTGTTCAGCAGTGACTCCTGGCATAACGTAACCTTCATAGCAGCAGAGATCAAACGTCCGGAAAAGAATATTGGCCTTAGCCTGTTCCTGGGCACACTGGTGGTAACCATCATTTACGTGTCAACCAATATGATGTTCCTGGGGGTAATGCCTTTACACGAAGTGGCTTTTGCAGAAAGCGACCGGGTAGGGGTGGCCGCCTCCGTACACATTTTTGGCAGCATGGGCACGTATATTATTGCTGCGTTGATCATGGTATCAACCTTTGGCTGTAACAACGGGCTCATACTGGCGGGCGCGCGGGTGTATTATACCATGGCCAATGATGGCCTGTTCTTTAAACAGCTGGCCACCTTAAATAAGAATGCAGTGCCCTCTAAAGCCCTGTGGCTGCAATGTTTGTGGGCCTCGCTGCTGTGTTTAAGCGGTAAATACGGGCAGCTGCTGGATTATGTGATCTTTGTGGTGCTGATCTTTTACATCCTGACCATTATCGGCATTTTCCGCCTGCGCCGCAAGCGCCCGGATCTGCACCGCCCTTACAAAGCCTTTGGCTACCCGGTATTACCCTTGTTCTATGTGGTGGCCGCCACCATTATTTGCCTGTCGCTGCTGGCGTATAAACCTATGTATACCTGGCCCGGACTGGGGTTGGTGCTGCTGGGCATACCCGTGTATTACGGCGTATGGGGCAAAAAAGCAGTGGCCGCACCGGTACAAAAGCAGGAGCCGGTAACCAGTGAATTACCATAAATTAACCGGTAGCTGCCCTCATTTTAATCTGATACAGGCAGGATACCCATGATTTTATGTTAATTTTTGCAAACCTTTGATCAATACTCGCAACTTTGTACTCAGGGCTTCTGAATATTTTTGGGAATGAGGGAAGTGGCGTAAACCGGAAACCTGGCGTGCCCCGTTTGGAGGGTGCGCATTTTGTAATTGATAATTTGTAATTGACTTCATCCTTGGCTAAGAAAACATTTTTTTGTATTGATGCGCATACCTGCGGTAACCCCGTTCGGCTGGTAGCCGGCGGTGGGCCGGTATTGGAAGGCAGCAACATGAGTGAGAAGCGTAATCATTTTTTACGTGAATATGACTGGATCCGTAAAGGGCTGATGTTTGAGCCCCGCGGGCATGATATGATGAGCGGCAGTATTTTATACCCGCCGCATGATCCGGCAAATGATGTAGCTGTGCTGTTCATAGAAACCAGCGGTTGCCTGCCCATGTGCGGCCATGGCACCATTGGCACTATTACTATTGCTATCGAGGAAGGGCTCATTACCCCTAAAACGCCCGGCGTGGTGCGTATGGAAGCGCCGGCAGGTTTGGTGACTGTTACTTATAAACAGGAGGGCAATAAGGTAAAAAGCGTAAAGCTTACGAATGTGCCGTCGTACCTGGCTGCAACGGATCTGGAAGTGGAATGTCCGGACCTGGGCCTGCTGAAGATAGATGTTTCCTACGGAGGCAACTATTACGCCATTGTAGATGTGCAGGAGAATTTCTCCGGACTGGAAAACTATTCCTCCGCACAGCTCATTACCTGGGCGCGCGAAATGCGGAAACGCATCAACGAAAAATATACGTTCGTACACCCGGACAATCCGCATATCAACGGCTGCTCCCATGTATTATGGACCGGGGCGGTGTTAGATCCAACTTCCACCGCCCGTAACGCCGTTTTCTATGGCGATAAAGCCATCGACCGCTCACCCTGCGGCACCGGCACCTCTGCCCGTATGGCGCAGTGGTACGCTAAAGGCAAGCTTAAAAAAAGCGATGAGTTTATTCACGAAAGCATTATCGGCTCTAAATTCATTGGCCGTATAGAAGAGGAAACCAGCATCGGCGGCGTGCCGGCTATCCGCCCTAGTATTGAAGGCTGGGCCAGGATCTACGGCTACAATACCATTACAATTGACCCGGAAGATGATCCGTATGCATACGGATTACAGGTAATATAGCAGAACAATATGTCTAAGGAAGTTATCATCATTGGCGGCGGAATTATTGGCCTTAGCAGCGCATTCTATTTGCAGGATGCAGGGTATAAGGTCACTGTACTGGATACTACGGATATGCAGCAGGGCTGCTCCTACGGCAATGCAGGGTATGTATGCCCCAGCCATTTTGTGCCGCTGGCCACACCGGGTATTATAAAGCAGGGATTAAAATGGATGCTGAATGCCAAAAGCCCATTTTATGTGCAGCCGCGTTTAAGCGGGGAGCTCATCTCCTGGGGATTGAAGTTCATGAAAAGCGCCACCAAAGAGCATGTGGAGCGGTCGGCCATTCCCCTGCGGGATATTGCTTTGCTAAGCAAACAGCTGTATGAAAGCTGGGCGCAGCTGCCGGGCATGGATTTCGCCTATGAGCCCAAAGGCATGCTGGAGCTGTTTAAAACGGAAGAAAACGCGCATCATGCTGAACATACTTTAAAAGACGCTTTAGCCTTAGGATTAGATACCCGCTTATTAAATAAAGCAGAGCTGCAGGCCATGGAGCCTGGTGCGGATATAGATGCGATAGGCGCGCTGTATTTTGCCGGCGATGCACAGCTGTATCCCAATAAGCTCATGCAATGTTTGCTGAATTGGCTGCAGCAAAAAGGTGTGCGGCTGATAGGCAGCCAGGAAGTAACAGGTTTTATTACAGAAGGCAAAGTGCTGAAAGGCGTGAAAACAGCCAGCCAGCAATACCCGGCAGATCATGTGGTGCTGGCAGCCGGTGTGTGGAGCAGCGCGGTGGCTAAACAGCTGAACCTGCGCTTACCCATGGTAGGCGGACGCGGATATTCCGTAACGTATGAAAATGCGCCTTACAAAGTGCATCACTCCATAATATTAAGCGAGGCCCGGGTGGCTATTTCACCCATGGATGGGAATAAGATCCGCTTTGGCGGCACCATGGAAATTACCGGGGTAAATGCCCCGCCGCGTATGCAAAGGGTGCAGGGCATCCTGGAATCTGTAAAACGTTATTTCCCGGCGTATGATATTCCTATGCCTGCAGCAGATAAAGTATGGTATGGCTATCGCCCCTGCAGCGCAGATGGCTTGCCCTACATAGGTAACGTACAGCCTTATACGAATTTAACTATTGCCACCGGGCACTCCATGCTGGGAATCAGCCTGGGTGCAGGTACCGGCAAGCTGGTAAGTGAGCTGGTACAGGGCGTACCTGCTTCTATGGATATAACACCTTTCCACCCGCAACGGGGATAAGTAAACCACATATAACATGATGGGCAAAAAGGCAGCAACCAGGATCGTATGGGTATTAACGGCGTTGGCAGCCGCTAACTCAGTAGCGCATGCGCAACAGCAGGCGCCAGCAGCATTATACCAGCAAACCAGCGAGATCAATAACCTCATGGTAACATATAATGCGGATAAAGGCAGCATCAGCCGTTTTTATTTTGTAGGTAACTCGCCGGAACGCCGGCAACAGCTGCAAAAGCTGAACGATCAATACCTGCAGCAGCTGGACCAGGTTGATTTTAACGCCTTGCCAACCGGTAGCCGGGTAGATTATATCCTTTTCAGAAAAGACCTGCAGGCACAGCAGCACAGCTTACAGGAAGAAGAAACGCAATACAACAAATTAAAAGAATGGTTTCCTTTTGCAGATAAGCTCTACGCAGTGGAAAAGCTGCGCAGGCGCGGCACAGAGCAAAATGCGCAGCAGCTGGCCGCAGACTTTCACAGCATGTCGGTAGATGTATTGAAGAAAGCCAAAGCGCTGCGGGAAGAAAAGAATGTCGACATCTATCACATTCTCAGAGCGGAGGGTATTGTAAAAGGTTTAAAGGATGCGCTGCACAGCGTACATCAGTTCTACAACAGCTATGATCCGCAATACACCTGGTGGATGGCTAAACCCTATGCCGACCTGGATACCGCTTTAAGCACTTATGCTATTGCCTGGAAAGCACAGGAAAAAATTGCGCCCGGTAGTAAGGATGATGGCAGCGGCATCATAGGCTACCCCATTGGCCGTGATGAGCTGATCCGCCAGCTGCAGGATGAATTGATCCCCTACACCCCGGAAGAGCTGATACAAATAGCCAACAAGGAATTTGCCTGGTGTGATGCCGAAATGCTGAAAGCCTCCCGGGAAATGGGCTTGGGCGACGACTGGAAAAAGGCGCTGGAAAAAGTAAAGAACACCTATGTGCCTGCCGGCAAACAACCGGAGGCCATCATGAAATTATATAATGAATCCGTTGCCTTTCTGAAACAGAAAGAGCTGGTAACCATTCCGCCCCTGGCAGAAGAAAGCTGGCGCATGATCATGATGACGCCGGAGCGGCAATTGGTGAATCCCTTCTTTACAGGCGGGGAAGTGTTAAGCATCTCTTACCCAACAGATGATATGAGTGAGGAAGATAAGCTGATGAGCATGCGTGGTAACAACCCGCATTTCTCCCGCGCTACCGTGCATCATGAGCTGATAGCAGGCCACCACCTGCAGATGTACATGAACCGCCGCTACAAAGCTTACCGGAATTTTGATACGCCGTTCTGGATAGAAGGCTGGTCGCTGTACTGGGAAATGTTGTTGTGGGATCAGCAGTTCCCGCAATCGCCGGAAGACCGTGTGGGCATGCTGTTCTGGCGCATGCACCGCTGCGCGCGCATTATCTTCTCCCTTAATTTTCACCTGGGCAAATGGACGCCCCAGCAGTGTATAGATTTTCTGGTTGACAGGGTAGGGCATGAGCGGGCCAATGCAGCCGGCGAAGTACGCCGCTCTTTTGTAGCAGGCCTGGGCTACAGCCCCTTATACCAGCTGGCTTACATGATCGGCGGCCTGCAGTTCTATGCGCTGAAAAAGGAATTGGTGGATAGTGGTAAAATGAGCTATAAACAATATCATGACGCAGTGCTGCATGAAAATGAAATGCCGGTGGAAATGCTGCGCGCTATTCTTACCAATCAAACTATCAATAAAGATTTCAAAACTAACTGGCGGTTTTATCAGATAAATAAATAGAATGTAAAATGTAAAATTTCAAATGTAAAATGTAAAAGTTGGGACTACCAGCATTAAGACTTTTACATTTATGATTTTACATTTGAAATTTTACATTTTTAGCTGTCCTATTCCACGTCATTGTAGCTTCTAAACTATTTTACAATGAAGAAATTACTTTTTTCCATCCTGCTGTTACACACAAGTTATAACGCCCTGCTGGCACAGTCTTACGTACCGGAACGGCAGGAAAAGATAATGAAGGTGGCCGCTAAGGTGCCGGTACATGCTTACAGCTTTAACCTGAAAGATGTACAGATCCTGGATGGGCCTTTTAAAAAGGCGCAGGATGCAGATGTTGCTTACCTCTCGTTATTAGAGCCCGACCGTTTGCTGGCCGATTTCCGGGAACATTCCGGGTTGAAGGCAAAGGCAAAACGTTATGGCGGCTGGGAATCATCCGGCCTGGCAGGGCATTCACTGGGACATTACCTCTCTGCCTGCGCTATGCATTATGCAGCAAGTGGCGATAAGCGTTTCCTGGATAAAGTAAATTATATGGTAAGCGAGCTGGCAGAGTGCCAGCAGCACCGCAAAACAGGTTATATAGGCGCTATTCCCAGTGAGGATAGCATCTGGCAATTAGTATCAGAAGGGCAGATCCGCTCCCGTGGATTTGACCTTAACGGCGGCTGGTCGCCCTGGTACACAGTGCACAAGATCATGGCCGGTTTGCTGGATGCCTATATCTATTGTAATAACCAGCAGGCATTGGATGTAGAAAAAGGCATGGCCGACTGGACGGAGAAAATAGTAGGCCACTTACCGGATTCCCTGGTGCAGAAAATGCTGCTGTGTGAATACGGCGGCATGAACGAAGCGCTGGTGAATACATACGCCCTTACCGGTGAAAAGAAATACCTGGACCTTTCCTACAGGTTCCACGACCGCCGTGTGCTGGATTCACTGGCCCTTCAGCAGGATGTGCTGCCCGGTAAACATTCCAATACGCAAATACCCAAAGTAATTGGCTGCATACGCCGCTATGAGCTAACAGGTGCGGATAAGGACAGCATCATAGGCCGTTTCTTCTGGAACACAGTTACACAGCACCATTCCTATGCACCGGGTGGTAACAGTAACTATGAGTACCTGGGCCCCCCGGACCAGTTGAACGACTATCTTACAGAGAACACCATGGAAACCTGTAACACCTACAACATGCTGAAATTAACCCGGCATTTGTTTGCGTTGCAGCCCGCAGCTAACCTGATGGATTTTTACGAACGCGCATTATACAATCACATCCTTTCTTCCCAGAACCATGAAAGCGGTATGATGTGTTACTTTGTGCCGCTGCGTATGGGCACCCGTAAAGAGTTCAGTGATTCGTTCCACACCTTTACCTGCTGCGTGGGCTCCGGTATGGAAAATCATGTAAAGTATGGTGAGAGCATTTATTTTGAAGGTACGGATGGCAGCCTGTATGTGAACCTGTTCATTGCATCGCGCCTGAACTGGCAGCAGAAAGGCATTACACTGGAACAGCAAACCAGGCTGCCTGCCGGCGATAAAGTAGCATTTACCGTTACCGCTAAAAAGCCGGTTGCATTTGCTTTACGCATCCGTAAGCCACGCTGGGTGCAGCAGGGTATGCAGCTTACGGTAAATGGTAAACCGCAGGCTACTGCCACCGGCGAGGATGGTTACATTATCATTAACCGTACCTGGAAAACCGGTGATAAAGTAGCGCTTACCTTACCCATGGATGTGTATACAGAAGCAATGCCCGATAATCCGGGCCGTGTAGCCCTGTTCTACGGCCCTGTAGTACTGGCCGGACAGTTAGGCAATAAGGAGCCGGATCCTGTAACAGGCATACCGGTATTGGTAACCGCTGAAAAAGATGCCAACAAATGGCTGCGTACAGATGATGCGCAATCCCTGGTGTTCCATACCAGCAACATAGGCCAGCCGGCAGATGTAACGCTGGTGCCGTTCAACACCATTCAGAATGAATACTATAGCGTGTACTGGGATGCCTTTACCCCCGATGGCTGGAAATCGCAGCAGGCTAAATATGAAGCAGAAAAGAAGAAGCAGCAGGAAATAGAATCCCGTACGGTGGATGCGCTGCGCATAGCGGAAATGCAGCCGGAGCGTGATCATAATTTCACCACCAGCGATAAAACCACCACCGGCGAAGAGCATGGTAAAAAATGGAGGGCCGTGTGGGACGATGGATACATGCAATTCACCATGAAGGTGAACCCGGAAAAGGAAAACAGCCTGCAGCTCACCTATTGGGGTATGGATAACCGCTACTGCAAGTTTGATATACTAATAGATGGCGTGCAGGTAGGTACCGATGATCTGAATAAATATAAGGCCAGCAAGTTTTATGATGTGGTGTATCCTATTCCGGCGGAGCTTACCAAAGGCAAACAAACCGTTACGGTAAAGCTGCAGGCGCGGAAAGATAATCACGTAGGCCCGGTGTACGGCACGGTAAGAATGATGCAACAACCATAGTAATACAGCAGTTACGCAAAAAGCCAGGTAACCATATGTTGCCTGGCTTTTGCATTTACCGGATCCTTATCCAGGTGAACAAGGAGTGTTTTTTTGTAATATTAAGATAGGTGGGCATGCAATGAATGTGCTATTTTTTTAAATAGGTGCTCAGTATTTTACGACATTGTTATGTTTTTTTAGTTCTTTTTTGTTTATTTATATGCCAGAAATGGCAGAATCGGAAAAAATATTGAACATTATTGATAAATATAATTTGTTTGATGATGCAGCCATGACTGCACGGCTAAAGGAGGGAAATAAAACCGCCTATGAAGCCATCTACAACGAATACTGGCCCAAACTTTTTTCGTATATCTATAACCGTTTAAAGTCTAAAGAAGCAGCAGAAGAGATCATCCAGGAAGTGTTCTTTTCACTTTGGATGAAACGCGCTACACTCGATCTCACACATTCATTATCCGCTTATTTATTCACCGCTGTTAAATACCAACTCTTTAATTATTTAAAGTCAGACCAGGTGCGCAGGAAATATGCCAGCCAGGCTTCCGTGCCGCTGGCCGATAATTCCAACGAAGAAAATATAGCAGCCAATGACCTGAAGAATACCATGGAAAAAGAAATTTCCAGGCTGCCCGAAAAGTGCCAGCAGGTATTCCGCATGAGCCGCCAGGAACATCTCTCCATCAGCGACATTGCAAGCACGCTTAATATCTCCCACAAAACGGTGGAGAACCATCTCACCAAAGCATTGCGCCAGCTACGAATGGTGCTGGGGCATTACTTCTGCCTCTTATTGATCCTGTCCTCTTTTTAATTCGCTGCACCCGGTATCGCTGCATTCCACTTTTACATTTTGCATTTTACATTTATAATTTTACATTTTTTTTTGGACGGCGTAGGTGTTTGTACCCGCTCAGTGTACATATATATAGAACACACCCAAACAGCCATTGTAAATTTCAAGTTCCGGGAAACTGATGAATAACAAAGAATTGAAAACACTGATCGATAAATACCAGAAGGGCGCCCTGAGTGCGGAAGAAGCTGTTCAGCTGGAACAGTGGCTGGATGCTATGGCCGATGAGCAGGCATTTGAAGCACTGCCGGAAGCGGAAAAAGAAGCAGCCCGTACACAGGGGTATGAGCGGCTGCTGGCGCGCATTGACAAAACATCGCGGCCCGGCGTGGTACGCCGACTGTTCACTAACGCGCGTAGTGTAAAGATCGCGGCATCTGTAGCCTGCCTTATTATTGCAGGTTTCCTTTTTAAAAATAGCTTGCTGAACGTAATAGCCCCGCACCGCCTAACGGCAATGACGAGTACTGCGGGGAAAATAAAGAAGCACATATTGTCTGATGGATCAATCGTTTGGTTAAAGGGTAACAGCAAGCTTGTTTTTCCCGCTACATTCGGCAACGGCAGCCGCACGGTAACCTTGCAGGGCGAGGCGTTATTTGAAGTAGCAAAAGATGCCGCACACCCTTTCCGGATCCATTGCGGTACGCTTACCACCACGGTGCTGGGCACCAGCTTTAACATACGCAGCACCGGTACAGAAACGCAGGTAGCCGTGCTTACAGGTAAAATATCGTTAAGCGCGCCACAGTCAGGGAAGATCATCCTGCTGCCTAACCAGCAGGCCACTTACTCTGAGCCGGCAGCCGCCATAGCAAAGGATCATAATAACAGCGCATCCGTTCATGAGCTTACAAAGGGAACAGAATACGATATGGCATTTAATGATGTGCGTATAGCAGATGTAGTGCCGCGGATAGAGAAAAAATTTGATGTAGAAATAGACCTGCAGGATGCAGGCATCCGGAATAATCTGATAACAGCCGACTTTACAGACCAGTCATTAAAAAGTACGATGGAGATGATCAGCCAGGCGCTCAACCTGGAATTTGAGATCAAAGGAAGATCAATTTTGCTAAAGCTAAAAAAAGAGTCATGAACGGGTATCAACCAAAATCACACTTAAAAATTCAGCCTATGACCAGGGTAACAGCCACCCACAGCATTATGCATGCAACTGCCGGTGAACAACAGCGCAGGTAAGGTAAACCACTACCTGTAGCCAGGTAAATCTATTGGAAGTATTGCTTCAGGAAAGGGAAGCATAAGCTCCGCTTTTGTCAAAAATGAAGCTATTGGGAAACCGCGTGTCAGCGCGGCAGGGAATTCCTTTGTCTTAATCAACCAGAAATCTCACAAAGAAAAGGGCTATGCACAAACATTTAAAGACAAATACCTGTCTGAGCAAACGCATGAAAAGAGCGTCGTTGAACCTGATGATAGGTGTGTTATTGTCCGGTATCACCTACGCAAATGCAGTTTATTCACAAGGTATTCTCAGTAAAAAGATCTCATTGCAGGCAGATGATATGAGCCTGAAGCTGGTGCTTAACCAGATCCGCAGCAAAGCAGCGGTAAAATTCGTTTACAGCTCCAGCCAGATAGCGCTGGACAGAAAAGTAACTGCAAAAGCAGATGAAGAGGAACTGGGTAAAGTGCTGAACCGCGTGCTGGGTAAGGATATAAATTATGTTGTGAGCAATGAAGGGTTCATCATCTTAAAAGATAATCACGACGGGGCTTCCGTAAAGCCTTTTGCCGCTAATGATATGGCAGCTTTACGTCCCGTTGCAGATACCATCATTAAAGGTAAAATATTAGGGGAAACGGGCGAGCCATTTCCCGGAGCCACCATCGTGGAAAAAGGAAGCAGCAATGGCGTAGCCTCCGGCGTGGATGGCAGCTTTACCCTTAAAGTAAAACAGGGCGCTACGCTGGTGATCTCCGCTATTGGTTATAGCGTAACGGAAATTTCAGCCTCCGCATCAGAAACCATCAAACTGCAATCCGCTGTAAAGCAGCTGCATGATATTGTAGTAACAGCAGCCGGTATTGCCAGGCAGAAAACAAGCCTGGGCTATTCCGTTAGCACCGTTACTTCAGAAAAGCTGGCGCAGAAATCAGAGCCCGATCCTATCCGCGCATTAACTGGTAAGGTAGCAGGGGTTAACATTCAATCATCCGGCGGGGTGGCCGGTGGTGGTACCAACATTACCATCCGCGGTAACTCCTCGCTCAATGGCAACAACCAGCCTTTGTTTGTTGTGGATGGGGTGCCTTTTGATAACTCCAGCTTCGCCAATGTGGGCGGCGCCTCCGTGGGCGGGGTAGGCGTAACCAACCGCGCTTTTGATCTGGACCCTAATAATATTCAAAGCATGACGGTGCTGAAAGGCGCAGCAGCAGCGGCTTTGTACGGCTCCCGTGCAGCCAATGGCGCCATCATCATCACCACCAAAGCCGGTAAAAAGAAATCAAGGAAGGGCTTAGAGATCACCTACAATACCTCTTACTCTGTGGAGCAGGTAGCCGGCCTGCCGGAGTACCAGACCAAGTATGGGCAGGGCACCAATAACGACTACCGCCATGGGGTATACGCTTCCTGGGGCCAGCCTTTTCCCGGTGTGAAAAGTATGCTGCCTACACGTACTACCATTCCGCATCAGCTAACGCGCCAGTTCAGCTCCGCTGTGTTCCCGGAAATTTATGAGGCAGATGGCGTAACACCCAAACAGGTGCCTTATAAGTCTTATGCAGACCAGAACGTGAAGAATTTCTTCCGGGATGGCAGTGTATATGAAAATGCCATCACCATCTCATCCGGCAGTGAAAAGGGCAACTTTAACGCAGGTTTTTCACATACCATGAACAATGGTATTGTACCTAATAATGAAATTAACCGTACTTCCATGAATGTGGGCGGTAATATCCGGTTAGATAACAAATTCTATGCAAGCGGTTCCATCAACTATGTGATCACCCGGCAAAAGACGCCACCAGTGGGCGGTCTTACGGGTTCTATCATGTCTACATTAATGTATGTGCCCACCAGCTACGACCTTACCAATTATCCTTACGAAAATCCAATCGATGGCAGTAACGTATACGACTATACCGGGGTAGATAATCCCTACTGGTCGGTAAAGCACAGCCTTTCCACCAGCGCGGTGGATAGGTATTATGGTAACCTGGTATTGGGCTTTGATCCGCTGCCCTGGTTAAATGTGCAGAACACCATTGGCTTTAACGCATACACCGACCGTAGGATCAGCACACGGGGTAAAGGATCATCATCTTACCCCAACGGCAGCATTACATCAGATAATATTTACCGGCAGGAGCTGGATAACACGCTGCTGTTAACCGTTACCCGCCCGCTTAACTCTGACCTGTCGCTGCGCGCCATAGTAGGTAATAACGTAAACCAGCGCTTAACGGACCGTAAAGCATTTTATGGCGATAACATTATTGTAGCGGACCTGATAGATATGAATAACACCAGCTCTATTACACCCATCCAGCTAAACAATAACCGTAACATCCTTAAGCAGCGTTACTATGCATTCTTTACAGACATTACGCTGGACTATAAGAACTTTGCTTCCTTAAACCTTGTAGGCCGTAACGATGTATCCTCCACGCTGCCGGCCAATAACCGCAGCTACTTTTACGGCGGTGTAAACGGCTCGCTGGTATTTACGGAAGCCTTTCAAATGGATAAAGAGATCCTGAACTTTGGTAAGGTAAGGGCCGGTTATACCCGTGTAGGTAACGAGGCATCCCCTTATCAAACGCAAAGCTTTTACCAGATAAATCCTGTACTGGGAGCATCTACCACGCCGGCCAATGTGGGCCTACCTTTTACGCCCGCTGGCGGCGCGGTATACAACGTGGTAACGCAGGCGAACCTGCTTACCAATGCCAACCTGAAGCCGGAGTTCATTACAGAGCTGGAATTAGGTACGGAGCTGCAGTTCTTCAATAACCGTATAGGCATTGACTTTACCTATTACAACAAGCGAAGCACTTCCCAGATCTTTGAAGTAACCGCAGCGCCATCTTCCGGTTATACCACGCAGATCCTGAACCTGGGAGAGGCCACCAATAAAGGGATAGAAGTAGGATTGAACCTGTCGCCCATACAAACCAATGAAGGTTTTAACTGGGATATAGGCGCCAACTTTACCCGCAACCGCAACATCATTAAAGACCTGGGCGGTTATCAGCGCTTCAGCTACGGCGGCACCAATGGTACTAGCAGCGTGCACATTGTAGGCCAGCCCTATGGTTTAATACAGGGCACCGGTTATGCAAGGGATTCAGATGGTGATATCCTCATTGACCCCAACACCGGTAAACCGTTACAGTCAGGCGCTTTGCTGCCTATCGGCAATCCCAATCCTGATTTTATTTTAGGCATCACCAACACCTTCCGTTATAAGAACCTTTCGCTGAACGTATTGTTCGACTGGAAACAGGGCGGCCAAATTTACTCCAATACCATTGGGCAAATGATGTCGCGCGGGGTGACCCGGGATACGGAAGACCGTGAGTTCCAGATTGTATCGCCTGGTGTGCTGGGAGATATCAATACCCTCACTGCCTTACATGATGCAACCGGGAAAAAGATCCCGAACAATGTAGCTATGTCTTATGAAGATCATTTCTTCAGTGGCGGTATGGGCCCCGGCGGTGTGAATGAAGGTTCCATTTTTGATGCCACGGTGTTCCGCCTGCGCGAAGTATCGCTGGCATATGATCTGCCTAAAAGCCTGTTGGGCAGAACGCCTTTTGGTTCAGCCTCCATTTCCTTAACCGGCCGTAACCTGTGGTACAATGCACCCAACTTCCCGAAGTATTCCAACTTCGATCCTGAGGTAAGCTCATTGGGTGTAGGCAACTCACAGGGGTATGATAACCTGGCAGTGCCTACCACACGGCGTTTTGGTGTGAACCTGAGATGTTCTTTCTGATCCCGGATATTGATCAATTAATCTGATTATGATGACGACAATTAAAAACATAGCATATACATTATTACTGGCCGGTATTATACCGGTAGCAGGCGGGTGTAATAAGTTTGTGGATATTAATACCGATCCCAATAATCCTACCACCGCGGAGCTATCGTTGCTGCTGCCTTCCACAGAGGTTTCCATGGCAGCTAACATGTACCAGCTGAACAGCGGCACTTCCACCTTTATGCAGCACATGGTATCCTCTGCTGCCTTAAGCCGCTACCAGCAGGCCGGCAACAGCTTTGATGATTCATGGAACGGGTTTTACAGCCAAACGCTGAACGACCTGGAAACCATCATCAAAACCGGTACGGAAGAAGAGCAGTGGGGATATGTAGCTATTGCCAAGCTGGAAAAAGCATACCTGGTAAGCCTGATGGTGGATATGTGGGGCGATATACCTTATTCGGAAGCGCAGCAGGGGCAGGAGAATGTAAGTCCTGCCTTTGAAAAAGGAGAGGACATCTATCCCAAGCTGCTGGTGATGATAGATGAAGCCATTGCAGATGCGGGCAAAGTAACAGCCAATAACCTGGTGCCATCTACCTCCGACATGATCTATGGCGGTCTTAAAACCTCCTGGATCAGCATGGCCAATTCGCTGAAGCTAAAGCTGCATAACCAGCTGCGGCTGGTAGATCCCGCGGCATCTGCCACAGCCATTAAAGCATTGATAGCAGATCCATCTACCCTTATAGGCGGCACCTCCAACTCTAACGGTACGGATTATACGTTTAAGTTCGGCCCTAACCAGAACCCGAATAACCGGCATCCCTGGCACCGTTCGGAATACCAGGGCAGCAAGAATTTTTACATGTGCCAGTCACTGATAGACCTGCTGTTTGATAATGATGATCCCCGTTTGCGTTACTACGTTATCCGCCAGAATGCAACAGCAGGTTTAAATAACTCTACCAACAGCAATGGGTACTACGGACGCAACCCGGGCGATGGTACGGCAGCGCCTGCGGATCTGAACCGCCGCTCAACCTTTGGTATTTACCCGGCCGGTGGTTTGTATGATAACGCGCCCATTAATAACCTGCCCGCCACTAACCTGTTCCTTACCAATACCGGCGCTACCGGTACCTTAAAAGTGGTAACGGTAACAGATGGCACCGGCGCGGGCATTATCCCTTACATCACCAATGCCATGGTAAAGTTCATTCGTGCAGAAGCTGCGCTTACTTTAAATACAGGTGATGATGCACGGCAGGCTTTCCGGGATGGTATTACCGCCCACCTGGCCAGCGTAAGCGCCTATGCATCCTCTAACGGAGGCGCTATTATACCGCCTGCCAGCATTAGCAGCTTTGCAGATGCGCTATTGGCTAAATATGATGCAGCAGATAATGCCGGTAAGCTGGCCCTGGTAATGACGCAGAAGTACATAGCAGATTATGGCAACGGTATGGAAGCGTACAACGATTATCGCAGAACGGCCTTACCAGTATTACGCACGCCGCTGTCGCCATTGAACACCTTTCCGCTGCGGCTGTACTATTCCGAAACGGAGCTAACCGCCAATACCAGCCTGGGAGGCAATACCAGCCAGCTGCAGATAGCGCAGCAAACCACGCCTGTGTTCTGGGATAAATAGTAGTAAAAAATTACGGTCATTAAATTATAATCAGATGAAGCGTTTAGTAGTAATAGTTATCCTGTTAATGGGTGCATGGAGCGTAAATTCCTGTAAAAAGGCGCATTATGAATGGGAGGATTATCAATATACCGCCGTACCCATTGTAGTAATAGACACCACTAAAACGGCATTGCCTACACGCCAGGCCGGTAAGGTAGCCTTCTTTAATTTGAAAGATGATAACCTGGCCAATGAGCAGTTTGCCTTTACCCTTAACTGGGAAGGGTTCGGTAAGGCCACGGTAACCTCTATAGAAGTATATGCCAGCTATAACAAGGCAGAGTCCAGCGTGCCGGCCTACCCGCTGATAATATCCTCGCCCGGTAACCAGTATACCAATATTGCGCAGTTCCCGCTGCCCAGCATTGTAGGCACCAATGATCATTTGTATGAAACCGTGACCACTTTTCCAAAATCATACACCTTCACTGCCACACAGTTAGCAGCCATGAACCAGGTAAGTTTAAGCAGTGTGAAGGTAAATGACTATTTCCTTTTTAAATTTATACTGAACCTGGGCGACGGCCGCCGGATCGTAACCTTCTTTAACAACATCTGCGACGAGGCAAGGGGTGAACCCGGTGATTGCCGTGTTGGCGTAAGGTTTAAGAATCTTTAATAAGAATTGAAAATAATTATATGCGGAAATTAGTAAAGGAAACCTTATTGGCGGCTCTGCTGCTGCAAACCGGCGCAGCCCTGTATGCCCAGGATAAGCAATACATAACAGAAATAAAAGCGCTGGCAGATAAGCCGGCTGTTAAAAAAGCATTCCAGTCTATCATTGACATGGAACCGCAAACGCTCAGTGATCACCTGATGTTAACGGAAATTGCAGCACCGCCTTTTAAGGAAATGAAACGCGCGGAAAAGTATGCAGCCATGATGAAGGCCGCTGGCGCGGATTCTGTGTGGATCGACAATGTAGGCAATGTGCTGGCCAAACGCAAAGGTAAGAAGGGCAAAAAGGTAGTAGTGCTGGAAGGCCACCTGGATACCGTTTTCCCGGAAGGAACAGATGTAACGGTAAAGCATAGGGGCGATACACTGGCTGCCCCGGGTATTATTGACGATACCCGCGCGCTGGCCATGGTGCTTACGGTATTAAAAGCCATGGAAAAGAACAGTATTGAAACCGAGGCAGATGTGCTGTTCTGTGGGGTGGTAGGGGAAGAAGGGCAGGGCGATCTGCGGGGTGTAAAGAACCTGTTCAGCGATAAAGGCCCCGGTAAAATAGATACCTACATTGCCATTGACGGCTGGGATACGGAAAGCATTACGCACCGCGGATTAGGCTCACACCGTTATAATATTACGTTTAAAGGCCCGGGCGGCCATTCCTCCGGCGCTTTTGGTTTGGTTAACCCGCACAATGCGCTGGGCCGCGCCATTCATTACTGGGCCGTAGCAGCAGACAGCTTAACCCGGCAGCCGGGTGAAAGGCTTACCTATAATGTAGGCGTAATAGGCGGTGGTACTTCTGTAAACTCAATTCCCTTTGAATCGTGGATGGAGGTTGATATGCGCTCAGAAAGCCCGGAGCGTGTAGCCGCTGCCGATAAGCTGCTGCAGGATGCCGTGCAGCGGGGTTTGCTGGAAGAGAACCAGATGAAACGCGCCGGCGCCGACCTCACGGTAGATGTAAAGCTGATAGGCGACCGGCCCTCCGGTGGTTTAGACAGTAACCTGGCCGTTATACAACGCGCAAAGGCCGCCATTGCATTCATCGGCGGATCGCCTAAATTGCGCGTAGGCTCTACCAATTCCAACATCCCCATTTCCAAAGGCATACCAGCCATTACCATGGGTAGCGGCGGTAAGGGCGGTAACGCACATGCCCTGCAGGAGTGGTGGATCAATGATAATGGTTACCTGGCCATACAGCGCACCCTGCTGGTATTGCTGGCAGAAGCGGGCATAGCAAAATAAAAACAATAACGCTAAAATACCACGTCAAAAACACACTGCTAACTTCACATTCATATTGCTGAATTATGAGAAACAAATTTTACCGCCTGTTAACCCTGCCATTGCTCAGCGCAGTCATGGCATGGGGGCAAACTGTTCCCTCACCAAAGGAGCACTTTGGGTTTAACATCGGCGACGACTACAAACTGGCTAACTACACGCAAACAGCAGCCTACTTTAAAAAGCTGGCCGCTTCTGACCGCACGCAGCTGGTAGATATTGGAATGACGGAAGAAGGCCGCCACCAGTACATGCTCATCGTATCCTCCCCGGAGAATATTAAGAACCTGAAACGTTATAAAGAGCTTTCTCAACAACTGGCGCATGCAAAAGGGCTAACGGACGAGCAAGCACGTAGCCTGGCCGCTGAAGGCAAATCCGTAATATGGATCGACGGCGGCCTGCATGCTACAGAAGTCGTAGGTGCGCACCAGCTGATTGAAACCATGTACCAGCTGGTAACCCGCACAGATGCGGAAACCATGAACATCCTCAACAACGACATCATTCTGCTTACCCATGCCAACCCCGATGGGCAGGAGCTGGTATCCGACTGGTATATGCGGGAAGCAGATCCTAAAAAACGCGCCAGCAACATACCACGCCTGTACGAAAAATATGTGGGGCACGATAATAACCGGGATTTTTACATGATGAACATGAAGGAGAGCCAGAACATCAGCCGCCAGCTGTATGTGGAGTGGCTGCCGCAGATTATGTATAACCACCACCAGCGCGGCCCCGCAGGCTCCGTGCTGGCAGGCCCGCCGTACCGCGATCCGTTCAACTATGTATTTGATCCGCTGATAGTAACCAGTATAGATGCTGTAGGCGCTGCCATGAACAACCGCCTGAATGTGGAAGGTAAGCCGGGCTACACCCAGCGTGCAGGTTCACAGTTCTCAACCTGGTGGAATGGTGGTTTGCGTACCGCGCCTTACTTCCATAACATGATAGGCCTGCTCACGGAGATCATCGGCAATCCCACACCGGAAACGGTGCCACTGGTGCCGGAGCGCCTGATCCCTAATGGCGCTACGCCCAATCCAATAGTGCCGCAGGTATGGCATTTCCGCCAGTCAATAGATTATTCTGTATCCCTGAACTATGCTGTGCTGGATTATGCCGCCCGCTATAGAACAGAGCTGCTGTATAATATTTACAAAATGGGCAGGAACTCCATTGACCGCGGCAGCCGTGATAACTGGACCTTTTATCCGAAATACATTGACAGCATTCAGGCTGTAGCCAAAGCAGACAAGAAGAAGAAAGATACGGTAGCAGCTGCTGCAGCGGATGGTGAGGAGGGCGGTGAATTTTCTTTTGGCCGGGAAGATACCATTGCCAATAAGTACTACAGCATGATCTTAAAAGATCCTAAGCTGCGCGATGCAAGGGCATATATTATACCTGCTGATCAGCCGGATTTCCCCACAGCTGTGCGTTTCCTGAATGCGCTGATCCTGTCCGGTATTGAAGTGCAAAAGGCGCCGGCCGCCTTTACTGCAGGGGGCAAAACCTATCCCGCCGGTTCTTACATTGTTAAAACAGACCAGGCTTTCCGCCCGCATGTAATTGATATGTTTGAACCGCAGGATCATCCGAATGATTTCCAGTATCCCGGTGGCCCGCCCATCCGCCCGTATGATGCTGCCGGCTGGACCTTAGCTTTCCAGATGGGCATAAAATTCGACCGGGTTCTGGATGCTGTGGACGGCCAATTCCAGCAGGTGCCTTATGGCGAGCTGCAATCACCGCCCAAACAATCCGTAGCTGCAGCTAAAGCAGGTTACCTAATAGATCCGCGCATTAACAACGCATTTATAGTAGTGAATGATCTGCTGAAAGCAGGCGTAAAGGTATACCGCATACCTGCAGGCGGCGCCTATTATATTCCCGTGGCTGCCAAAGCACAGGCCATACTGGAAAAAGATGCAGCTGATTTTGGTATAACCGTTACCGGTACTGATCAGAAACCAGCTGTGCTAACGGCCCTGGCGCCCATGAAGATCGCCATCTGGAATAACTACGGCGGCTCCATACCAGCCGGCTGGATGTTGTGGTTAATGGAGCAGTACCATTTCTCTGCAGAATTTATTTATTCCAAAGCTATTGATGCAGGCGGCTTAAAGAAGAAGTATGATGTGATCATTTTTCCAACCGGCGCTATCCCGGATACGGGCAAGCCTAAACGCGCGCCCCGCATGGGTGGTAATGACAGCAAACCACCTAAGCCGGAAGACCTGCCGGAGCAGTACCGCGGCTGGTTAGGCAAGATCAATGCCGACACTTCCATACCGCAGTTGAAACAGTTCCTGGAAGAAGGCGGGGAGATAGTGACCATTGGTACCAGCACCAACCTGGCTTATCACCTGAAGCTGCCGGTGCAAAGCGCATTAATGGAAAAGAACAGCAAAGGAGTGATGAAACCATTAGCCGGTTCCAAATATTACATACCCGGTAGCTTACTAACAGCATCGTTAGATACTGCGGCCGTTGAAAACTATGGCATGCCGGCCAGCAATGATGTGTACTTTGACCGCAGCCCGGTGTTTAAGCTTACCAGTGAAACCGCCGGCATTAAAAAGCTGGTGTGGTTCCCTACTGATAAGCCGCTGCACAGCGGCTGGGCCTGGGGCCAGCAATACCTGAAAGACGGTGTAGCCGCTTTTGTAGCGCCCGTAGGCAAAGGTAAGCTGTATGCCTTTGGGCCGGAGATCACTTTCCGCGGACAATCACACAGCACTTTTAAACTGCTCTTTAACCAGCTCTATAAACAAAATTAAGATTGAGGGGTTTGTCCATTTAAGGACCTGAGGGTTTCAATGCTGTACTCCATCACCCTTTTAATGGCGGACCCTCAATTTTTTACGCTCAAAATAAGGTTCATGAACTATAAATTCTTCACCACCATTGCAATAGGACTATGCCTGGCCATACCATCCTTTTCGCAAAACATTCCCTCTCCAAAGGAGCACTTTGGTTTTAACATCGGGGATGATTACTACCTGGCCAACTACACGCAAACCGCTGCGTATTTTAAAAAGCTGGCCGCCGCAGACCCTGACCGTGTGAAGCTGGTAGATATTGGGATGACGGAAGAAGGCCGAAGCCAGTATATGCTGGTGATCTCTTCTGCGGAGAACATGAAAAAGCTGGCGCATTATAAAGAGATCTCGCAAAAGCTGGCCCGTGCAGAAGATGTGAGTATGGAGCAGGCAAAGGCCATGGCCGCAGAAGGTAAGGCCGTAGTATGGATCGATGGCGGCCTGCACGCCACAGAAGTAGTAGGCTCTCACCAGCTGATAGAAACCGCTTACCAGGTTTTGAGCCGTAAGGATGAAGAGACCAAACGCATTCTGGACAATGTGATCATTCTGTTCACCCATGCCAACCCCGACGGGCAGGAGCTGGTAGCCAACTGGTATATGCGTAACAGTGATCCGAAGAAACGTTCTACTGACCAGATACCACGCCTGTACGAAAAGTACATTGGTCATGATAACAACCGTGACTTTTACATGATGAACACAAAAGAAAGCACCAACATGGGCAAACAGCTGTTCATGGAGTGGATGCCACAGATCATGTACAACCACCACCAGCGCGGGCCGGAAGGTTCAGTGCTGGCAGGCCCGCCGTACCGCGATCCCTTTAACTATTTCTTTGACCCCTTAATGATCACCGGTATCGATGCATTGGGTGCAGCCATGTACACCCGTTTGAATGCAGAAGATAAACCAGGCTTTACCCGTTTAACAGGCTCCAGCTTCTCCACCTGGTACAATGGCGGTTTGCGTACTACCTCGCAATACCATAACATGATAGGGCTGCTTACAGAGATCATTGGTAATCCTACACCGGAAAAAATACCGGTAGTGCCGCAGCGCCTTATTCCTAACGGCGCCACGCCTTTTCCTGTAAAACCAACGGACGATTGGCATTTCCGCCGCTCTATAGATTACTCCGTATCGCTGAACTACGCGGTGCTGGATTATGCCGCCCGCCAGCGCGATGAGGTGTTGTTCAACATTTACAAGATGGGTAAGAACGCCATTGACCGTGGTAACCAGGATACCTGGACCTTATCGCCCAAACGTTCCGAAGCCATCACCGCCGCTTACAAGGCAGATAAAGCCGGTACCGACAGCACCAGCGCAGATGAAAGCGATCCGTTCGGCTGGGGCAGGAGAGGCAGCAACATTGACATGAAATATTATGATGCCGTATTAAAGAACCCGGCCAATCGCGATCCCCGGGGTTACATTCTCTCCGCTGATCAGCCGGACTTTGCCACGGCAGTAAAGTTCCTGAATGCGCTGGTTAAGAATGGCATCAGCATACAAAAGGCAACAGCTGCATTTACTGTGGAAGGTAAGCAGTACCCCGCAGGTTCTTATGTAGTGCGCACCAACCAGGCTTTCCGCCCGCATGTGCTGGATATGTTTGAGCCGCAGGATCATCCCAATGATTTCCTGTATCCCGGCGGGCCTCCCATCCGTCCCTATGACGCCGCCGGCTGGACGCTGGCTTACCAGATGGGCGTACACTATGACCGCATCCTGGATGATTTCCAGGGACCGTTTGAAAAGATCCCTTATGGTCAGCTGCTGGATGCACCTAAGGCAACGGTAACTGATGCTGCTGCAGGCTACCTGTTAAGCGCACACGAAAACAATGCTTTTATTGCAGTAAATGATCTGCTGAAAGCAGGCGTAAAAGTATACCGTGTACCCACTGGTACAGGGGAAGCGCCGCAGGGCTCTTTCTTTGTACCTGCCGGGGCTAAAGCTAAAACACTGCTGCAGCAATCCGCTGCAACATTAGGTGTGGAAGCCACCGGCGTAAAACAAAAACCCGGCGGCCTGGTAGCCGTAAACCCGGCGCGTATAGCCCTGTGGGATACCTATGGCGGTTCCATTCCATCCGGTTGGGTGCGATGGATCTTAGAGCAATATCATTTTCCTTTTTCAGTAATTTATCCGAAAGATATAGACACCGGCAATCTTCGTAAACAATATGATGTGATCGTTTTTGTAACCCGTGCAATCCCGGCGCCCAAAGGTATGGCGGAAGGCGGCCGTGGCGGCGGTTTTCAGTTCAAAGAACCTGTTCCGGAAGAAATTCCGGAGGAGTTCCGGCACAACCTGGGTAAGATCACAGCAGAGAAGTCTGTACCCGAGCTGAAAAAATTCCTGGAAGCCGGCGGCACTGTGGTAACCATTGGTACCAGCACTAACCTTGCTTATCATTTAGGCTTACCTGTGCACAATGCGCTGGTAGAAACCACTAAAGAAGGCAAGGAACGTCCTTTGCCCGGCACCAAATACTTTGTACCTGGCAGCGTGCTGCAGGTAGCGGTAGACAGTACACAAACAGCCGCCTGGGGCATGCCTTCGCTCAGCGACATTAACTTTGATAACAGCCCGGTATTTAAGCTGGATGCCGGCGCAGCAGAAAAAGGTATTAAACCTATTGCCTGGTTTGCAACAGACAAACCGCTGCGCAGCGGCTGGGCCTGGGGACAGGCTTACCTGAAAGACGGTGTAGCGGCCTTTGTAGCGCCGGTAGGCAGCGGCAAGCTGTATGCCTTTGGCCCGGAGATCACTTTCCGCGGGCAATCGCATGGTACGTTTAAGCTGTTGTTCAATGAGCTGTATGGTATGAAGTAAGGGGAGAAGGCCATAGTTATAAGCGAGTGAGGATGAGGGGCAAATGTTTGCATGTTTGAAAAAATGTGCGGATGTTTGCCCTTGTTGTTATCTAATGGATTGCCAGTAAAAAAATGCAGTCATAATAGTTATGGGATAACTTTTTCAGACAAAAAAATTTGCATAATCCGATAAATATCTAAATCTTTGTTCCGGAATCTTTTATACCTATGTAGATAATTGTGCGCTTTAGCCCTTTTACTACCCGAATATGAAATATTAGGACAATACACAAGAGATAGTAACCCAAAATTAAAAGATCAAATGGTTACCCTATACTGTGAAACAAGCGTAAACAGCTAATCACCCTGTTTTTCCTGTTACAGTATCCATTATTGTCATTTTTTAATGCTAGTAATAGCAATTCATGTGAATTTAATGTGCATTATGCACGCGGGTTCCGCATGCATGAACAGCAAGGAATATGTAATAACACATTGTTTTGAGAACCTGTACCTCCATACTATTGTTTTTTTTGCTTTTTATATCCAACGGATATAGTCAGTTGCGGCAGGATACCGGTTACTACCTCATGTATAATGGTTGTAAAGGTGTAACGGTTACTACCTATCCTTTACCTAAAAAGGATACGGTAGCAATACCTGTGCGGGTAAGGAAGCATAGTTCGCCGGTTCCCCAGCGTTCCCCTTTTCTCACGGTTCATGGTAATGTCATGTATGATGTGTACTACCAGTCCAATGTAGATACGCCTTATGTGGAGAAAGATGTCTATCAGCATACCGTTCAAACATTTCTTGATATTACTATACGCGATCAATATCCGGTAAGAGTAGCGTTTTCAACTAACATGGGCAATTCTTCGCTATTCAGGAATGTTACAGGGCTTAACTTCCAGTATACAAACCGCGACTTTAAGAATATGCTGATGAACAATGCCCGCCATTGGGATACCGGCCGTTTACAGCAGTTACAGCAACTACAACTGCTTAGGGATAGTCTGGAGCTTAGGGCAAATGAGATCAGCCGTTTAAAATATAAGCTACAGGCGCCTTCAGGCTTGCAGCAGATAGTAGAGGCAAAGGAAAGAGCGCTGTATGCCAGTGCCCGTGACTCGCTATCAAAGCTGCCATCTTATTCAATCGATAATATCAGCCTGGCCCAGCATTGGCCGCCCGCAGGCAAATGGCAGCAGCCCAAACGCCCGCAGGCAGATACCCTGCTCAATAAGGTAGCAGCAGAACGCGCAGCAGCACAGGAACAGCTGGATTCCCTGGAAAGCGCATTTGCCGGATTAGATCAGCTATACCAGCAAAAGAAAAAGGTATTTGGAGCCAATAATGAACACCTGATGAATGTATTGGCACAGAGCAGGAATAATAAAGAGCTATCTGACAACCTGCATGCCATGAACCTTCCGGACACAGTGCTGCCAAAGGGCTATAAAACATTACTGGCTATGCGCTCTGTAGGATTAGGCAGAACCCTTGTAGACTATTCGGAGCTAACCGCCAAAGATATCAGCATACTAGGCGTGCAGGCAGAATACAATCCATCGTATTATGTGGCTTTTGCCACAGGTGTGGTTGATTACCGGTTCAGGAATTTTATTGTAAATGAGAACCGGTCGCGCCAGTACCTGAACCTTATAAGGGTAGGTGCCGGCATGCGGGAAGGCAACAACGTCATTCTTACTTGGTACACTGGCAAAAAGCAATTGTACAATTACAATACCGATACAACGGGCGTCGGACCGCAATCTGCACCGGATTATAGGATCATGGGCATATCGCTGGAAGGAAAATGGCAGCTCAATAAGCATAATTACCTGGTAGGTGAAATAGCAAAATCTTCCCTGCCCTACTATGCAAGGGCAGCGGATAAGAAAAGCGCTATGGGCAGCGTGTTCCAGTTCGGCAACCGCTCCAATGAAGCTTATTCCGTAAAATCATTCTCTTTTATACCCCTTACCGGCACCAGCATCAATGCCATGTATAAGAGAATGGGAGCCAATTTCCAGTCATTCAGCCTGTATACTACCGGCTCTGCTCAAAGCGCATGGTTGTTGAGGGTAGATCAGCCTTTCTTCAGAAAACAGCTAACGGTCTCCGCTTCCATCCGGCAGAATGATTTTACCAGCTTATACCAGAATGTAGACTATCATACCAGCACCATCTTTAAAAGCATACAGGGTACGCTGCGTATCCGCAAATGGCCGGTGGTATCAGTAGGGTATTTTCCCAGCTCCCAGCTAATGAAGCTGAGCGATGATCATTTATCAGAAAACTTATTCTATACGCTGGTAGGATCACTCAGCCATTTTTACCAGTACCGGGGTATTATGATGAACACCGTACTTTCTTACACTCGTTTTTACAATAAGCAAACAGACAGCAGCTTTGTATACTTCAACAGTAAGAACATTTTACTGAATCATACGATGTTCCTGGGGCGCTTTACACTGAACGGATCTTTGTCGGCCGCCACCAACCAAGATTACGCTTTGTATGGGGCAGATGGTAACCTGCAGTTTAAGGTGACACGCTGGCTGGAAACCGGCGGGGGACTTAAATACAATAAACAAACGGTATATAACCTGGAGCAGGTAGGCTATACGGCTAATGCTCGGGTGAACATACCGAAGATAGGAGAGATAGCATTAATGGGAGATAAAGGATTTATACCAGGCGCCAATAAGCAATTAGTACCCAATAATACAGGAAGATTGACCTATACTAAAATATTTTAAATAAGTAAGCATGAGGAAAAGATACCTATGGATATGCATGGTAATGCTGAGTGCACTGCGAGCGCAGGCACAGGTAAGCATGACAGTGCAGCTACCGCCGGTAGGAGTGATGCAAAAATCACAGTTGTGGAATATGTTGCTGGTATCTGCTTCCAGCGCACCGGTGAATGTGAAGATTGTATTGCGGCTGTCAGATGCGCAAACCAATCAGCCCTTGTTAACGGGTATCTCACGCACCATTATATTATATAAAGGCGCAAAACAGGTAAAGATGGAAGATGCAAACCCGGTGCAATATGAGTACCTCTCTGCCGCGGTAGATAGGAATGTAAATGGCTTGCTGGCCACCGGTAATTACCAGGCCTGTTACAGCATTGTAGCAAGTGGCCACAGTGGCGCGCTGCTGGCAGAAGATTGTATCCCTTTTACGGTTGAACCGGTAAGTCCGCCTTTACTGAATGCACCGGCTAATGGAAGTTTGCTGGAAAGTGCATTGCCGCAATTTACCTGGTTGCCGCCAGCTCCGCTGAATATTTTCAACGATCTGAATTATGACCTGGTATTGGTTGAGTTACGGAGCGGCCAATCCGCAGCAGAAGCCATACAGCAGAATATCCCGGTATTCCGTGCCATGCATAACAAAAACATTTTTGTTAACTATCCGGCATCAGCTATAGCACTGGATACCGCTAAAACCTATGCATGGACCATCACTGCGAACAACGGCCCCCGGTATGCTGCGCAAACGGAAGTTTGGACTTTCAGAATTAAGGGCGTGCAAAATAAGCCGGGAGCTAGTGCAAATGCATATATGCAGCTGAAAAAAGAGCTGGGTGCTTCAGTGACAAATAGTGACGGCCCGCTTTATTTTTCCTATAGCAATGATGCAAATGATAAAACCGTGCACTATGAAATAATCGCTTTGCAGGAAGGTAGCAATGCTATTCAGCAGGGAAGGCTATCTCTGGCTGTAGGCGATAACCTGCTGGAGCTGGGTTTAAAAGGAAGCCGGCTGCAAGATGGAAAAACCTATTTATTCCGTTTGTTAAACTCCCGTCACGAGTATTGGCAAATGAAATTTATTTATACCCGGCAGCATAAACAATAACAGCATACCTAAATATATTTTACATGATACTGGCACGAGTTGCAAAAGGCAGGAAAGTGATTGCTATAATATGGCTGATGATGCTTTATATGGAAACCATACTGCCACATTATGCAAGGGGAGCAATAGAAAGCACCGGTAACCACATTTATCCGTCAGCTACTTCCAATACTGCTGTAAAGCCTGCAGTGCATATAAGCAGAACAAAGAATGCTTTGCCGGGCAGCAGCGCAAAAGAGAGTAAAGCAAAAGTAATGGCTCCCGCTGCCGGTAATATCGGAGGTCCGGGACAGCCGGAAAGCAATACCTTTCACCCGGTGAACAATACCAATATGGTAGACCTGTTTACGGGAGATTTCTCCTACACCGTTCCCTTAATGGACGTAGGCGGCTATCCTATTGCAATAGGCTATAGCAGTGGTATTACCATGGACCAGGAAGCCAGCTGGGTAGGTCTGGGCTGGAATATAAATCCAGGAGCCATTACCCGCAATATGCGCGGTATACCGGATGATTTTAATGGAACAGACTCTATTGCTAAAACAGCTTCCATAAAGCAAAATAAAACAACCGGTGTAACATTAGGTTTGGGAGCGGAGGTAGTAGGTTTTCCGATAAGTTTAAACGGCAGCCTTGGGATCTTTACTAATACATACCGGGGCTGGGGGCTTGAAGTAGGCTTAAATCCTACCATCAACGTTGCTGCTAATAGTAAGGGTGTGTTAACCGCTGGTTTATCCCTGACCAATAATTCACAGGAAGGTATTACGTTATCGCCTTCACTAGCTCTTAAAACAAGCCAGGAGCAGGCAGATGCAATAGGCTTTAGCGGCAGTACAACTGTCAGCACGGCCTATAATACAAGAACAGGTATGAAGTCATTGCAGCTTTCCCAATACCTGAGCGCCTATGGTGGCAGCTATTCCGGAACATTGCTCTCATTTGCATATCCTTCATATATGCCGGCTATCAACCTGCCTTATACAAGTGAGAATTTTTCCGCTTCATTTGTGCTGGGTACCGCAATAACTGTGATGCATCCCAGCTTGTCTGTCAGCGGCTACCAATCCAAACAATATATTGCGGCCGCAGACCAGCACCGTTCTATACCGGCTTATGGTTATCTGAATTATCAGAACGGCGCTACAGACCCAGGGGCATTGCTGGACTATAACCGGGAAAAGGATATTCCCTACCGGGAAAAACCGCAAACCAAAAATATTGGTATCCCGGCTTATACTTATGATGTTTTTTCCATGACAGGGGAGGGCACCGGCGGTATGTTCAGAGCCTACCGCGGTGATATTGGCTATGTGTACGATCATCATATGCGTACAAAGGATGCATCCGACCGGGTAAGCTTTGACCTTGGTGGGTTGCCTCAAATAGTACATGGTGGTGTAGACCTGAATTTCGTAAGCGCCAATACACAAAGCGGACCCTGGATAGAGGAAAACCCATTGGCAGCTACTATCGGTTTCCGGAAATCAGATAAGCTCTTTGAAGCAGCTTATTTCCGTAACCCTGCGGAAAAAGTAGTGAATACCAAAACTTTTTATGATGCAGTAGGCGGGGATGATGCGGTAACGGTTGACCTGTTTCAGCCAGGTAACAGCAGCAGCACGCTTAGCACAACAAATGTGCTGAAACGTTATCGTAATAAGAATTATATAGATAATATTCAGCTGCGGAAAGAGCAGGCCTATAAAGCATCGCGGGATAAAAGAACCCAGGTAATATCTTATCTCACTGCAAAGGAAGCCAGCAGCGTAGGTTTTACAAAGTATATAGAAAACTACAAGCTCAATACCTTTCAGCTGGAAAACTGTGATAATACTTTCCCGGACGAAACAACCGGGGATGGTACCGGTCTGATAGGAGATTACCACCAGGGAACAGATGTTAATCACTGGTTATACTCAAGGCTGGATCCGCAGATCAACTTTGCTACAGTAAGCGCAATGACCAATGGATTGCCTCCTGAAGTTGTGCAAGCCATGAGTGATAAGTTTTCCATAAGCTGGAGAGGACGTTTGAAAGCAGATGTTACCGGCCACTATATCATATCTACCGGTAGCGACGATGGTGCGGCGGTTTACATCAATGGTAACTTTCTGATTAATAGGTGGGGCATACAGGGAGAAGGTGAATCAAGCATGGGTAAAGTAGAGCTAAACCTTGTCGCCGGCGAGTTTTACGACATAAGGGTAGATTACTTCCAGTTCAGAAAAAAAGGGGCTATGAAGCTGTACTGGGAATATCTTGGTCATCCCAGGGAGATCATCCCCACCAAGTTCCTTTATCTGCCGCAAACAAAAGATGTATTTGAGGTTAACGGCGGCGCCATATTAAAAGAAAAACGCGTAAACACGTTCCGTAAAGAAAACCACCTCTCTGAAATAGATGTATTAAACCCCGATGGCAGAAGATATGTATACGGACTGCCGGTATATAATCTCAAACAGCAGGAAGCTACTTTTTCTGTTAACGCATCAGATGGGAATGCGGCAGAAGACCTGGTAACATATGTTCCCGGTACTGATGATACAACAACGAATACAAAAGGTAATGACAATTATTTCAGCCGTGAAGACATGCCGGCCTATGCACATTCTTTCCTGTTAACAGGTATTCTTTCACCGGATTATGTGGATCTTACCGGCAATGGTATTTCTGATGACGACCCGGGTGATGCCGTGAAATTCAATTACACGAAGATGGCGGGTATCCTTAATCCATATAAATGGAGAACACCTTATAGTGATAAGGCAGGCTATAATGAAGGGCTAAAGACCGACAATCGCGATGATAAAGGGAGCTATGTATATGGTGAAAAGGAGCTGTGGTATCTTAATACTATAGAATCTAAGAACATGATTGCCACCTTTACCGTCAGCGACCGGGAAGACCTGTACGAAATTGACCGGGACGGCAAAAAGCAAAAAGGCCCCGCTAAAAAGCTGGACGAGATTAACCTGTATACAAAGGCCGATTTTAAAAAGCATGGCACAAGTGCAACACCGGTGAAAACAGTGCATTTCAGCTACAGTTATAGATTATGCAAAGGTATTAATACAGGTGTGCTGGATGGGAATGGCCAGGTGAATGACAATGGCAAGCTTACTTTGGATAGCATATGGTTTACCTATAATGGCAACAATAAAGGAAGGCGTAACCCTTATATATTCTCCTATAATGCTAACAACCCCCGTTATAACGCCAAATCATATGACCGCTGGGGTAATTATAAGGATCCCTTACAGAATCCCGGATCCACAGCTAACAATGTGATTACAAATGCGGAATATCCTTATGCTTTGCAGGATAGTACTATAGCCGCTCAAAATGCTGCTGCCTGGACACTTGATTATATTGTACAACCTTCAGGAGCGCGTATGAAGATCACCTATGAAAGCGACGATTATGCTTACGTGCAGAATAAACAGGTTGCACAGCTTTTTAAAGTGGCCGGGTTTTCAACGTCGGAACCTAAGTTGTTAAGCGACCTTACCAATAAGCTGTACAGCAAACAGAATATCTATTATACCGCAGACAATTTATATGTAGGTATTAATGTGCCTAAAAAAGTAAACAGTAATTCAGAGGTTTTTGAGCGCTACCTAAGGGACCTGGGTACCACTTACTTTAAGCTTTTTGTAAAAATGCCATCGGATAAATGGGGGTCCGGAAATGAATATGTTTCCTGTTATGCTACGCTGGATTATTCGGACGGCGGTTATGGCTTTATTAATGATAATACCATTTGGGTAAAAATGAAGCCTATTGATAATAATGGGGAAGAAGGTGGATCATATAGCCCGCTGGCAAAAGCAGCTATCCAGTTCCTGCGCCTTAACCTGCCGTCAAAGGCTTATCCCGGCTCAGATGTTGGCAGCGATGCTAATGTAGGATCAGTAGTAAAGGTGGTTGCCGGCATGGCGGATAATATTAAAAGCATGTTCACCTCCTTTGATGAAAATGCACGGAAAAAAGACTGGGCTAAAGAAGTAGACCTGAACCGCACCTACATAAGATTGAACAACCCCTTCTTTAAAAAATACGGTGGCGGGTTAAGGGTAAAAAGAATCGTTACCTATGACCACTGGAATGCCATGACCAGGCAAAAGGAAGCACAGTATGGCGAAGAATATCAGTATACCACTACTAAACGGATAAATGGCAAAACGGAGCTTATCAGCTCCGGTGTTGCATCCTACGAGCCTATGCTGGGTGGAGAGGAAAATCCCTGGCGGGTGCCTATACAATATAAAGAGCAGGTGGCTGCCCTGGCGCCGGTAAGTATAGGTTATACGGAAGAACCACTGGGAGAATCCTTTTTTCCGTCGCCGGTAGTTGGTTACAGCAAGGTAAGGGTACGGTCCATCCACTCAAAGAATACCCGGTCTGCCAATGGTTATGAGGAAACCACCTTCTTTACCAGTTACGATTTTCCTACGCTTACCGACAGAACGGAGCTGGCAGACGGAAAGAAAAAATATAAACCAGCGCTGGCAAATTTCCTCCGGATCGATGCAAAACATTTCCTGGCGATAAGCCAGGGATTTAAGGTAGAGCTGAATGATATGCATGGCAAGCTGCGTTCAAAAGCAACTTATGCAGAATCAGATCCGGATCATTATATCGCCTATACCGAAAACTTCTATCATGTAGATAATCTGAACCAGGAGTTCAAACATCTGAATAATATAGTGACCGCTATTACTCCGCAAGGTATTATTGATGCCAATGCCTCCATTGGGAAAGACGTGGAAGTGATGATGGATATGCGGGAGCAACGCTCTGTTACTAACGCATATAACGTGAATCTGAATACAGAAATGTTTGCCGCAGGTATAATACCTTGGATCATACCTTCCCTGTTTAACCTCGCACAACGGGATGAGAACAAATTCAGGTCCGTGGCCCTTACCAAGGTAATTAGCCGCCATGGCATAATTGACAGCGTACGGGCGGTGGATAAAGGCAGCCGTGTAAGTACCACTAACCTGTTATATGACAGCGAGACCGGGGAGCCGGTGTTAACCAGCACACAAAATGAGTTTAACGATCCAGTTTATCATTTTAGCTACCCTGCTGCCTGGGCATATGACGGTATGGGGGGCGCTTATAAGAATATAGGTTTTACCCTGGATCATGTTTATATGAAAGAGGGGAGGATCATCCAGGGATTGTTGGCAGGCACGGAAGCCAGCTATTTTACCGGCGGCGATGAGCTGCTCATATGGTCGCACCCGAAGACCTATGGATCGGATTGCGATCCGCAGCCTGCCACCTTTCCCAGCGCCGGAAAAATATGGGCAGTGGATGCTAACGCTATGGCCGGCAGCACACCGGATATTTATTTTGTAGACGCAGATGGTAAGCCATTCAGCGGTAATGATATTTCATTGAAGATTATACGTTCCGGCCGCAGGAATATAAATGCCACGGTAGGAGAGGTAAGCATGCTTGAAAACCCGGTTGCAGACGGCAGTTTAGTAATAAATGTAAGCTCAAAGATCATAGGCGCCAGCGCCACAGAATTTAAGCAGTTCTGGAAAGCGGCAGACCGCAAAAAGGCCGGCACGATAACAAACTGTATTCCCAATGCTTATAATATTGAGGATTGTATTATTCGCACTTACAGCAACCAGGAACTTCAGCACGACTTTATAAAGGAATGTACCAGCGGTGCAGGATCAGTAGTAACCTATACGGTGCCTGCAGGGGCCTATACCTCTACGATCAGCCAGGATGATGCAAACGCGCTGGCGCAGGCAGATATAGATGAAAACGGACAGGCATATGCCAACACAAATGGCGTTTGTAGCGGCCCGCCCTGCCGTATAACAGTAAGGGGCAGAACGGAGGCAGATGTGCCGGATGCCATTGGGAAATTTCAGGTAAATGTAACAAGTGATCTGACAAATAATGCTATTGCCTATACAACGGAACCTCCGTTAGGCCCTGATGACAATCCCATTCCTTACTGTATCCACTTTGATACGCAGGTGAATGAAAATTATGGGGTAGCTGTGTATACTAAAAGAACGCAAGGGATATATGTGATCGTAGGAAGTGAGGAAAAATTCTGCCCTCCGGATGTGCTTCAGGAATTCATATTGAGGAACCCATCAGAGATCATAGTATCTACCACGCAGCGTACGTTGTTCTGGAATAGCGAGCAATTCGGGAAATTCTCAAAGCAGGGTTGTGATGCAGCGCATGAGGGATCGTTGGTGAAATATACAGTGCCTGAGCATACTTATTCTTCCTATGAAAGCCAGCAGGCTGCGAATAACCAGGCCATTGCAAATATTAATGCTAACGGACAGGACTATGCCAATACGGGAAATAATGGTATCTGTGTGTTACCTGGTTCTCTTAATATCCGTGTTAAACCAGGTGCAAGCGGACCTGGAGGAAGATTCAGCATTGTTGTTAAGAATGCGGTTACGCAGGAGGAAGTATTTAATGAAGATTATTTTGATACCATTGAATTAGCGCAAAATCTGAACCTGCCTGAAGGTAGCTATACAGTACAGATCTCATCAAACGATATGAATGGACTGAAGGTTACGGTGAATGCAGATGAGAAGGCTATTGGCAGCGGCCAGTCAACTACCTGGACTACTTCTCATACAATTGTGGTGGAAATGGCTTCAGAGCAATAACATTACTTACAGTAAACGGAAGATATAATGATGTCAGTAATAAATAAAATATTAATAATGATTACGCTGCTGGTATGCTTGTTCTCAGGCATAGCCACAGCGCAAAAGGTGACTGTTTGGAGGTTACAACAAATGCCGGATGGGACGGAAAGGCTGATAAAATACGACTCTATAATACCCAGGAAGAATAACGTTCCCTCCCCGAAAATAGCAGCTGCTAAAAGGTTAAAAATGGCAACCACTATGGCTGCGGAAACGTCCTGTACCTGTACCTGCCTCAAACCCCTATTCGATTACCTGATAGCTTCCCACCGGTTGTTTATACCCGCTACGGATAATATACTGGTTTCTACCCTGGTACAGGATGCCAATGATGCCGGGTATGCAGTGGACTATAGAATATGTAATGTGTTAAGCGATAACATCAATAAATCTTTTTTTGCTTTAACTACGGATGCCGTAAGCAATGTTTACAAAGCAAGGATAGGAGATTGTATGGTTTCGTTGAAGTCGTTAAGCGGCAGCCCTGTAAGCTTTTGGGGGTTAATTTCAAATGAGTGTACCGCTGATGGCAAGGTCGCTTATCAGGGTGGCAATGTTATAAATAAGACATATCAGGTAACAGAAGCAATGACGCTTTATAATGTTAGCCAATCTGAGCACGTTTTTACCGATCCTTTTTATACCACTGGTAATGTAACTACGCAAAACGGCTACCAGAATTTGGTAAAGGACACGCTTACCTCCAAAATTGTAGGTGCCTATGAATTTACTAAGAACACAGCCCCTGTAGGTAGTAAGGAAAGCTATACGGTGTTTACAAATTTCAGGTTCGGAGGTATTGAGAATATACCTCCGGATGCAGTCATACAAGCTGCCACGCTTAAACTCTATGCATATCCGGGTGGGTTCATGCCTCCCGTATATCCAAATGCACATACTACTTCTTCCGAAGCCGGATTTTTTTCATCATGCCTGGTTGTACCTGGATGGCAATGGCATAATACAACAACATCGGGAGATACCTTAACGCGGACATGGCTTAGTTTTGACAATTTTCGTTTGGATATTACATCGCATTTTCAGGACGTTACATTTAATGCACTGGATCAGGTTAATTTTTGGAAACAAAATGAAAACAGGGGCTTTTCTATAACGTCCCGTATCGCTTCAGGCAATCCTGCCGCCTATGGAACTTTCTGTTCACAGCGATATGCCGACCCTGCTAAACGGCCTGCATTGGATGTAACCTATGTAGTTCCTGTGGAGGAGGGGGCTACCACTGCCCAGCTCCAGGTAGATTCCTGTTACACCTGTACTACGGTTACCTCTGCTATCTGTTATAGCGCTGTTACAGATGTAAGTGTAAATCCCTATGTATATAGCCTGGCCGGCAACTGGCGGCCTTACAGGGCTTATACTTTCTACAATACCCGTTCTGCGCCGCCTTTTGAGGCCAAAACCAATATACGGCAAGATGGGCAGTTTCCCTTATTTACGCCATTCTGGAATATTCAGAGCGATAAATTAATGGCGCCGCAGTATGATGAATTAAAGTGGGTATGGAACTCGGAAAGCACCCTATTTAACAGGAAAGGTTTTGAGCTGGAGAACAAAGATCCGCTGGGCCGCTATAACGCAGGCCTGTATGGATATGATTATACTTTACCGGTGGCAGTAATACAGAACAGCCGTTATCGTGAAAGCGCCTTTGACGGGTTTGAGGATTATTTCTTTGAACCTGTTATTTGTGATAATGCATGCGCCAGTGGCCGGAACTTTGATTTTTCAACGTACCGGGATGACCTGGATACGCTTGAGAAACATACCGGTAAATACAGCCTGCGGGTAGCTGCCGGCGCCTCGATCGGCGTCAGCGCCGCCCTGGTGACGGAAGATAATAACACTTTCGGGCTTTCATTTAATACAGCTAACAGCGATTGTGGGGATAATAAGGTAGTGTTGAAAAGCGTAAGGGCTACGGCAGATGCTCTGTTGCCGGTATTCTCCCCGTTATCTGATAAACAGGTACTGGTAAGCGCCTGGGTAAAGGAGGCCCAGGACTGCCATTGCCAGCGTTATGAAAATAGCCAGGTAGGGATTGTGGTGGAACAGGCAGCAGGCAATACAACCATTATCGCAAAGCCGTCAGGAAATATTATTGAAGGTTGGCAACGGATAGAGCAGGTGGTGAATATTCCAGCCGGCGCTACCCGCATATCTATTAACCTTCAGTCAACAGGTAGCGCTATTGCATATTTTGATGATGTAAGAGTGCACCCTTTTAACGCCAATATGAGATCATTTGTATATAACCCGGTAACCCTGCGGTTAATGGCAGAACTGGATGAAAACAACTATGCCACTTTCTATGAGTATGATGATGACGGCACATTGATCCGCCTGAAAAAAGAAACAGAAAGAGGTATTAAAACGATTAAGGAAACAAGAACTGCATTATTAAAAGAAGACCAGTGATCATGAATAAGTATATACCGTTAATAATCGCCATGCTAATGGCCATCAGCAGGCTGGCAGCAGCACAATCCGGGCAGGATGTTGAAAAGGTAATGCAGGTGATGATTGAGGTGCAGGCATTTTACAAGGCCCGTCCGCAGTCATTCAGTATATATTATACCTATAGCAACGAACATACACCCGGGAAAGTATTGGATTCGCTAAACGGTAAAATGGAGCTGTCCGGCGAGTATTACCGCTATATAATGGGTAATACGGAAACTATTCATAATAAGCATTATACGGTTGTACTGTTCAGGGAAGATATGTTGATGTATGTGGCAAGTTCCGGTTCTTCCGGAAACCAGGCCAATCCTTTGCTCCCCATGAGGGAATCATTGGAGAAGGCCGGTATTAGCCGCTGTGAGATAACGCATAGGGGGAGCCAAAAGCAGGTGCAGATCAGTTTGAAGGAAGGTTCGCCCTATAAACATATAGAGCTGACACTGGATACGCTTTCAAAACGTTTGCTTTCCATGCGGTATATAGTAAAAACAGCCCTGTTAATGGATACACAGGACACAGCGCCAGGATCGGAATATGACGAATATGCCATTGTGAAGGCTGTACTGAACAACTATAAGCAGCTGCCGGTAGATGAGCGCCGCTTTGATGAGAAGCAGTTCTTCAGCAGGGAAGGGGATAAATTAAAAGTAACCCCCGCTTATAAAGAGTATAAAATATTTATTGGATCTCCCAATCTATGAAAGATATGATGCGTTTATTGCACAACCGGATCGGTCTGTTGCTTTTAACTACCCTGTTTGTTACACTTACAGGCAGCTCCTATGCACAAACAGGCGCCGGTATAGTATTTAAGAAAGTGCTGGATGGCAGCAAAGGGCAATTGGCAAAAGATTCCGTGACCGCCATACAGGACAGCGCTTACTTCAGCGCTACCCTGCAAAGCAAGCTGGATACACCTTACCAGGTTACCAACGTGGTCACCTTTAAGATCAACGAATACGCCCCTCTGTATTTGCCGGCGCAGTTTACTGCCACGGCTAATGTGCGTATTATTTATACTACCCCTGGCCTGATAATTGACTCTATAGATAAAACGCTTGAGATCAGCTATGATACGGCCCATGCCTTTATGGCCCGCAATAGTTTTGTTTTCAGCAATGCACACCAGGTAAGTGTAAAGGTATTAAGCGTTACCGCTTCAGTAGCGGGTGTATTGCCTGCGCTGGTGCTGGAAAACGAAATGCAGGCCCACCCCGTATATAAGCTGTCCTGCGTGGACGATGCGATTAAAAGTTTTACCACGGTAAATCCCCAAAATACAGATGAAACGGATGAAATTAATATCAGCTGGCCTGCTGCTATAGGAGCAGATGAGTATGATCTTGAATGGGCTTATATCGATTCCTCTGCATTGGGACGTTATGGCGTGCCGCCCAATCCCCGGCTGTTATTTGAAAATAATGCCACCCGTGTTACGGTAACAACCAACAGCTACGCAGTGCCGCTGATCTATGATAACGGAGGTATACTGTTTTACCGGGTAAGGGCTGTGCAGGATAAGGAAAATAACAGCCGGCTGGAAACAGCCTGGAGCTCTGACTTCACAGGCGGCCTGGGAAGCTTTAATTTCATGGGCCATCAACGGCATATGAATTGGCAGTCGGATATCAGCTTTGCAGAGGAAGGTAAGCGTAAGGTGGTAGTGCAGTATTTTGACGGCAGCCTCAGAAGCCGGCAAACAGTAACCAAAGACAATAGCACCAATACAACCCTGGTAGGAGAATCTTACTATGACTACCAGGGCCGGCCGGTTATACAGGTAATGCCGGCGCCAACGCTGAGTAACATTATTAAGTACAGCCAGAACTTTAATACAGATATAAACGGTGCAGAATACGATAAGGATAAATACGATCATATAAATGATCCTTCGGAATTTCTGGATGCCAGCGCAGCAGAAATGGGAGGAGGAGCAGCTACCTATTACTCTCCCAATAATCCCGATCCTGATAAAAATACGGGTATAAGCCGCTTTATACCTGATGCACAGCAGCATGCCTTTACCGAAACATCCTATACCCAGGACAACACTGGCCGCATTAGCCGGCAGGGTGGACTAGGTCCTGTGTATAAGCTTGGCAGCGATCATGAAACCAAGTACTACTATGGAGCGCCCGGCGATAATGACCTGGACGCTATGTTTGGTACAGAAGCAGGCGACAAAAGCCACTATTTTAAAAACACGGTAAGGGATGCCAATGGCCAGTATTCAGTAAGCTATGTGGATATGCATGGCCGTACCATTGCCACCGCATTGGCCGGTTTGCCGTCTAATGCAGATATGGCGCCATTGCCTTCTTATGCCGTATTTAGCAATACAGACGTACTTTCCGGCCCGGGCAAAAATGTGGTAAAGGAATTGGTAATGGAAAGCCGCCAGTCGCAGGTGGTGACAATGGCAGACAATTATGATTTTAATTATACGCTTACACCACCCGTGTTAACAAAGAAGGATTGCAATGGGAGCGATGTGTGTTATAATGGCTTGTATGAGCTGCGGGTAACCATCACGGATGATAGTTATAACCAGCGGTTACCCAATAGAAAACCGTTTGAAAAGCTGGTGATGAACTATACGGTTGGCGCTATAGATCCCGCTGTTTGCGGACAGCCCGGGCAGGTGTTTAATGTTCCGTTTACTGTATATCTTAAAGAAGGCAGCTATGAAATTACCAAGCAGCTTATCATAAGCCAGGAAGGGCTGGACTATTACCGGGATAATGTATTTACACCGGCCAACCTGTGTAAAACGCTGGACGATTTTATCGATCAGCAGCGTTCATTGGTAAGCAACCTGGAATGTGTGCCCAATTGCGCGGCCTGTTTAAGCCAGCTGGGTACGTTGGACGACTTCCGCCAGAAATACGTAAACAGCATTAAACCGGAAGGAGCGCCGGCTGACTATGAAAAGGATGTGCAGGCTGCTTACCAGAGTGCAATGAAGTCCTGTGATGCCTTGTGCGGCAAATCATCCGAAACGGATGATATCCGTCAGGCCATGCTGATGGATGTGAGCGCGCCTTCAGGTCAGTATGCCAATATTAATGCGCAGGATCAGTATTCTGTGTTTTATACTACGGGTGATGATCATCCGCCTGCTTACCAGGATGAAACATTGGTGTATCGCGATGAAGCCGGTAACCCGGACCAGGTGTATGATGAGCGGGTTAATGCGTATGTAGCGCCTCAGAAGCTAAGCCCTAAGCAGTTTGCAGAAAAGTTTAAATCATCCTGGGCAGCTACTTTGCTGCCGTTTCATCCGGAATACTGCAAGCTGCTGGAGCTGGAAAAATATGCAGGCAGCTACAGCTGGGATAGGGTGTTTGAGTCGGTTGATACTTATGCAGAAGCAAAAGCCGCAGGTTATCTTAACCCCACCGGAGGCACCAGCAGCCCGTTTGTGGATTACCCTGCTGTTGGAAAAGATGCATTGTTGCAGCAATGGCCTGGTCTGCAAAGTGAGCTGGAAAATAAAATGCTGAACTGCCAGGTTAGCGCAGATGGTGCTTTTAACCTTTGGAGTGTAGCTGTTGCAAGCATCAAATGTAATGAAAGCGATATCGGGTGCTGGGCCAATTATCAGAATGCGCGGCCTGCTTTTGATGAAGGCGCCTTATGTTCTGGAGACCTGGATATGGCCTGGCGGACCTTCCGTAGCATATACCTGCAGACCAAGCATGATATGCTCATTGCTAAAGTAAATAACATTTGCCCCCAACCAGCGCCCGTTGGGAAGCAATCCCATTTTAATATTGCAACAGACGCAATAAGCCAGCAGCAGCTGCCTTATATGAATGTTAATAATACGGATGCAAACGCCGGCCGTGCGGCAGCAACTGCAGCCCTGCAGCAGGCAATTGCGGATAACTGTAATGCTTATACGGAATATTGGTTACAGCAGCTGGCCCCTTGCCAGTATGGCACAGCTGTTTGGAATGAGATAAAAGACAGGCTGGTGCAGGTATGTAAAGAAGGAGGGGATGCAGACCATCCTTTTGGCGCCAGTACCGTAAAACCCTCCAGCACCAATGCTGACAGAAGCTTTGAACAGGTGCTGAAGGACTACAACGATCAGCACCCTATGGATCCGCTGATCTGTAACGCGCAGCTGATCACAGTGCCCAAGCCTTATGACCGGCAGCCGGCTTATGCCAATAAGGTAAGCTACAGTAAACCGGCGGATTGTGAATGTGCGAAGCTGCAGGAGCTGCAGCGCGATTATGAAAGCAACCGGAGACCGTTTGATGCCGATATGCCGGCTTATTTGCTGCGCACACGCCAGATACATATTTCAACGGCCGATCTGCAAAAGCTGATGGATGCCTGCAGCGGAACAGATTTTACCTGCAAGTACTTTTCTTCGCCGCTGAATATCCCCGTTTGGATGCAGTGTAATGTAGCGCCGGCCTGTGCTACCTGTGATGTGGTGGATAGCTTGTATACGCAATACAAAACAATGTACCCCAATGCATTGCCAACTGTGTCAGACGACGGTGAAAATCAGCCGCAGAAGAATCAGCTGTTCGCTAATTACATGAATAATCACCTGGGCTTTGCCAAGCAGGCCTGGGAGTACCTCAAGTTCATAGATAGCTGTGCCCATACTGTATCACGTGATACATTAGTATGTATACCCGGGCAGCAAATGCGTACTTATTCGGCGTTTAATACCGGTGGGCAAACCAGCTTTGCAAGGTCTGAAGCAGTTTCGCCGATGGTATCTTTTTCAAAAGATGTATTGAACAGCATCCAAAAGACCCCTGATAATGGTTATATAATGGCCGGTTCCACAACTGGTAGTGGTAGTGGAAAAAAGGATGCCTATATTATTAAAACGGATATTCACGGCGCCTATCAATGGGCCAAAACATACGGCGGGGCTGAAGATGATGAATTTAGTAGAATAAAACGCACTCCGGATGGAGGGTACATTGCACTGGGAAATACAAGGTCTTTCCATAGCGACAGCCTGGAGATTTTCGTTGTCAAAACAGATGCTGCGGGTAACGTTCAATGGAGCCAGTCTATTGGTTATAACACAACATCGGGAGAGCTGGGAATGGATATTATTACCACCAGCGATGGCGGTTATGCTTTTGCAGGTATCTATAATTTTGCACCGGAAACAGCAGACTGGATAGTGGGCGCCTTAAACAGTCAGGGTAGTTTGCGTTGGGTAAAACATATGGGCAGCAGTTCCTCTGATCCAACGATCTATTTACTGGAAGACGGCGACCAGCTGGTAGCAGCAGGATCAGGTTATTTCGTGGGGGCATCTTTCTATGATGCTGTTCTGATGAAGATCAGGAAAGGTGATGGTGCCATAACATCCTATCGTGCTTATGACCTGGATGATAGAACCAACTGGGTGTATGGTATTAATAAAACCCCGCAGGGCTATAAAATAAACCTACTGAATTCATATGAATGGAGAAACCAAGATAGCAGGGGCGATATATTAGACCTGGATAACAATGGTAATATAATATCTGCTAAAACACTATCAGCACCCCAGAATGACAACTATACCGGCTTCTATACATTTTATGCTGCGGATAATAGTGTTATTATAGCGCCCCCCGTGGAAAGCAATCCCGGGGATGTATACCTGCAAAAAATAAATCCTGAAAATACAGGCCTGGCCTGGTCTAATCATATTCCGCTGACCGGCAACGAGGTTTTAAATTCAGTTATACAGAACCCGGACGGCACCATAGCAGCAGTGGGCAGGCATGATGATCAGGGCTTTTTCCTGCTGGCAAATGCATCCGGAGTAACAGGTTGTTCAGATGAAGCAGTGAATTTAACTTATACCAATACCACGGTTGTAGATAAAAACTATCAATTCTCTAAATTAGAAAGCCTGTCCAGCGCCAACCGGTTTGTAAGTGTTGTACCTGGCGTAGCAGGTATATCCGGGTCCGTTATATCTTGTCCGAGTGCTGACAGTTGTTATACCGTTAATAATGGCCCATTGTTATGCGGTGGATCAGAGCCGGTATTTCCATCTGTTGAGATTGACAACAGCTGTGCAGACAATGATTTCTTTGTGATCAGTACTGCCACAGAGATGTATAAAGCATATAAAGACTCTGTACTCGGTACTTTTGACAGGGATTATATTAACACTGCATTGCAGGCTGCAGATCTTGAAAACTTCACAGTTACCTATCATACCAGTGAATACCACTATACTTTATATTACTACGACCAGGCGGGTAACCTGGTGAAAACCATACCACCGGCGGGCGCGGTAGTGGACCGCAGCGAAACCTGGCTGAGCCAGGTAAGGGCAGCCCGCGCTGCCAGGCAGCAAAAAACGCCTGATCATAAAATGGCAACAGAATACCACTACAATTCATTGAACCAGGTAGTGGAACAGCGTACACCCGATGCGGGTGAAAGCCATTTCTGGTACGACCGCCTGGGCAGGCTGGCCATCTCCCAAAATGCAAAGCAGGCAGCTACAAACGCCTATAGCTACACGTTATATGACCCGCTGGGGCGGATCACGGAAGTGGGGCAAACTATTGGCTGGGGCGCTATGGATGATTATATCAGCCGTAATGATGTTAGCCTGTCTAACTGGTTAAACAATTCGGCTGATTACAGAACACAGATCACCCGTACTATATATGACCAGTCTTACACACCGCTGGAGGGGGATGAAAGTCAGCATGAGCTTACAGCCGCCAACCTGCGTAACCGTGTATCCTGGACAGCTTTTTATAATACTGCCGCTGAAATGTCGCAGGGCGAATATGCAACTGCAACCTTTTATAGCTATGACATTCACGGGAATGTAGACACGCTGGTGCAGGATTACAAGCATGGCATTATGCAGGCTACCAATAACCGCTGGAAGAAAATGGTGTACCGCTATGATCTTATCAGCGGGAAGGTGAATGAAGTAGCTTACCAGCCGGGCGAAATAGACGCTTTCTATCATCGTTACACATATGATGCAGAAAATCGCATTACGAATGTAGCTACCAGCCGTGATGGTATCTATTGGGAGAATGATGCCTTTTACCAGTATTATAAACACGGTCCCCTGGCCAGGATGGTGTTAGGCCAGCAACAGGTACAGGGTGTAGATTACGCCTATACGCTGCAGGGCTGGTTAAAGGGTGTGAACAGCACTGCCATGACGCCTCAATTTGATATGGGAGGCGACGGCGCTACGGGTAGTATTGTAGCAAAAGATGCTTTTGGTTTTGCCCTGCATTATTATGGCAATGGCGATTATACGCCTGTTAAGCAGGGATTAAAACCCTTTGCAGAAGCAGCGGATGCCGGCGCCAACTTTAAACCGCTGTTCAACGGCAACATAGGTGCTATGAGCGTGAACATTCCTTCACTGGGAGAACCGTTGTTATACGCCTATAATTACGATGTGCTGAACAGGCTGAAGGGAATGAACGCCCTGCATAACCTTACCGCCCCTACCAATACCTGGACTCCTTCCTTATTGGATGATTTTAAGGAAAATGTGAACTACGATGCCAATGGTAATATATTAAGCTACCTGCGTAATGGCAGCCCGCTGTTTGCCGGTAAGTCTATCCAGATGGATAATCTTACCTATAGCTATATTGCCGGTACCAATAAGCTGTTATCCATAAATGATGTTGCAGATGATGCAGACTATGGCAATGATCTTAAGAGCCAGGGAGATGAAAACTTCCAGTACGATCCTATCGGAAATCTAGTACATGATGAGAAGGCAGGCATCGATAATATAGATTGGACAGTATATGGGAAAATACAGAAGATCAGCAAGCGGAACGGTGTAGATATTGCCTATACATACGATGGGGCCGGTAACCGTATCAGTAAGGATGTGAAAGGCCAGCAAACCTGGTACGTACGGGATGCTACCGGTAACATTATGAGCGTGTATACCAGCAAGGATGCTACCATAAATAATGGGGACCTTACCCAAACGGAAACAGAGCTATATGGCAGCAGCAGGTTGGGAATGAGCACCTTAGCAACAAATGTTGAAAATAGACCCGCGCCCGTTACCACGAATATGCCAGGATTAGGTGAAGGAAAAAATATTATTTTTACCAGAGGTAACAAGCTCTTTGAATTAAGTAACCATTTAGGTAATGTGCTGGCAACGGTGTCGGATGAGAAAAAGCCGGTATCGTTAGATGGGACGGTTATAGACCACTATGAAGCAAAGATCACTTCTGCGCAGGATTATTATCCCTTTGGTATGCTGATGCCCGGCCGCAATGGACATCATATTGCAGGTGGCTGGTCTACAGGCAGCAGTGTAGTGAATGGCTATACGGTGCCGGAATCCTTAACGCTGGGCAGCCGTGCGGGTAACCAGCCGGGTGAGTATACTGCTTCACAGACGATCAATTTCACGGAAGGGTTTAATAGCGGGGTTAATGATGCGTTTAATGCTATGATTGCGGATGATAGTTATGATGGTGGAGGGAGTAGTACAGGAGATGGGAGTAATGTGGCGACGAGTGGGTATAGGTTTGGGTTTAATGGGAAGGAGAATGATAATGAGGTGAAGGGAGAGGGGAATCAGCAGGATTATGGGATGAGGATTTATGATCCGAGGGTGGGGAGGTTTTTGAGTGTGGATCCGTTGACGAAGAATTATCCGTGGAATAGTACTTATGCCTATGCAGAGAATAGCCCTATTAAGTTTATTGATCTCGATGGCTTGGAGAAATTTGATCCAGCCGCAAAACAACCAACAGGAATTACCTATTTAAGTAAAGCAACAATACCAATAGGGGGCATTGTAGATGAAGATCATTTCATAAAGGCTGGTAATTATCGTTTACATGGAGTGACTAGCAATGATGGTAAACAATGGTGGTTGGCGCGGAAAAGTACATCTCGTGGATATCAGGATGATTATATTGTAGGAACTGATGCTGTAGGACTATTTAGAAAATACAGTGGCCATCTGGACTGGGGGGCTGAATGGATAGATAGGGCAGAATCTAATGGTGGGGGGCTATGGGGAGCATATAAATCAACTTGGACACCGCAGAATGTGTTAGCTGGTATTATGATTGGCTTAGGAGGTTTGGCGGAGCTGGGAGAATTAAATCGATACTCACCTAATCAGAAGGGATTGACAATATGGCAGGGGGAAGATGCTGCCAGATATTTAAAGGCCTCTAATGCTAGAGCTGCTTACATGGAAACTGGTGATGCAGAAGGTATATTAATATTAGGTGAAAATCCGACAGTACAAGAAATTGTTGAGGAAGTCATACATCATCAACAAAATGTTCAATATGGACAAGACTATTTTTTAAAAAATAGGAGTCAACTAGAGGTTCAGGCTCAGGATGAATTGTTAAAAATAGGTAAGAAATCAAAATGGTCCGAATCAGAGATGGAGGAAATAAGAACTGCAAAAAAATATTGGCAAAATAAAGTTAAAAAAGAAAATGAATAGGATTTTGCAACCTGTAAAGGTTATCAATTTGAATAATTATAGGCCTATCGGAATAATTGGAACAGTGAAATTTGAGGAAGGGGTACTACCAGTAGTAGGCGATATAATTAATTATGAAGGTGCGACATATAGAATTACGGGTATTGTTGTTTCTTCCAATTCAGAACTGCTTAATAATAATATGGATCAAAATATATATGATTGTAAATTAGAAGTGATTACTGGTATAGATTAGTTTGCTCGTTTTTGTTGGACGACAATGTATTTAGCATTAAGTGATATTAGAATACAGAATTTATAGGATAGACAATTAATTTACTGGCTTCCACAAACTTCCGGAGGGGTATTTAAATTTCTAAACCGTGAAATAGTTATATGAATGCAATTGGCTTTTTGAAAATATATGACTCGCATATAGAATGTTCCAAAGAATTTGACGATTTATTCTCAAATAAACTTATAGATCCGGTGACTTTAGAAGAAGTTGTTTCATATTTGAGAAATGGAATATCAACAATTAAGTATATATCCGATATATATGATACTGATGGAGAAATTATAGGTCCTAACATCATATACACAGATGGTGTTTGGATTTGGCCTAGCTATTACACTTTTTATATAAATAAATATCCTCAGTTATTAATACCTGATGATTTAATACAACACGTTATTGCGAATCGACATCACCCCATCAACGTAAGCAAGGAAGAGAAAATGTATATAGAATACATGATAGCAAAGATGTTAGATGAAAAATTGATTAAGGACTATAAACTTTCGAATGAGATAAGAGACCTTATAAACAAAAGAGGAGAGGTTATTAACTGCTATTAAAGTAGAGGACAGTGATGCGTTGGTCTTCCCTTTGGCAGTCGGATAAATTTTTATAGTTCGAGTTTGAACAGTTATACGTCGAATATATACATCCCTATACCAAATAAACAGTCATGTGTAAAACACTAATAACATCCCTATTCCTGTTCTTCACCTTTACAGCATTTTCCCAATCCACCCTGCAGGTAAAGAAAGACACCGTAATAGTAAAAAAAGCCGAGTTCGCAATAGAAAACAAAACAAGCGATACTTTGGGCTTTCTTTATAACACAGGTAATGGCCGTACACAATTCAAACGCCTGGAACTGGTGAACCTGGGTGATACTGCATTAGCTATTGTTGGTCAGGATACCATTACTTATAAAAGCGCCAACATCGGTAAAAGCCTGCAGTTTAAAGTAGGCGGTGCTGGTGCACCGGCAGCAGGAGATACCAGTTACACGAATACTGGTCTGCGCTTGGGAAATATAAAGATTTGGCGTAACGGTTTATTCCAATACCGGGATACCGCGGATGGTATCATGGTAGACAGCGTAAACGGCCGTATCCGCTTTTATCCGGCATTGGCACAGGCAGACCGGATCTATATTGAATCCCTATTCGGTGTAAACTTGAATTTTCAGCTATCAGCAGGTATGCCAACTGTTACAGTACAAGATGCCAGCATTACCTTGCCCAGCAGTGGATTGCAGCTTACCGGTTCAGTCACTCCTAACGGTAACACGATCAGCAGCTATCAATGGAGCCAGCTTGCAGGCCCTAATACATCTACCATAACAAATGCAGCTACTCAAACCTGTACAATTAGCGGATTAATAAGTGGTACTTACACCTTCCGTTTAACGGTCATCACTGCCGGTGGTCAGCAGGTAAGTGATGATGCTACTGTACAGGTATACCCAGCAGGTGGTCCTAAAATACTGCGTGTTAATTTCTCCAATACACAGGCGCCCACAGTGCCAGGTTGGTTTAATGTATATGGGCCGGTTACAGGCAGTCACATTACAGCTACGGACCCCACCACCGGCTGGACAATAGATAACGGTGGTGCTACAGGAACTTACTGGACTGCTTTTGGCGGCTCCAATGGAAACGATGATTCCGGGCAAACTACGGGAGACGATAGCGGCATTGTACCAGACCAGGTGTTAAAAAGCTTCTGGTTTAATTATAGTACAAAATATACTACAACAGACAACCTGCTTGTTACAGGGCTGAATACAGCTAAAACTTACACATTGAGACTCGTGGGTTCCCGTAAAACAGGTGTGTCGGATGCCCGGTATGGTGTATGGCGTATCAATGGCGGAGCAGAGCTGCAGCAAAATGCAGTAGGTAATACGGCCGTTGAAACAGTAGTTACTGGTGTGGTTCCGGATGCCACCGGCAAAATAGGCATAGCGGTATATGCATCACTTAACACAACTTATGGTGACTTTTCTTATATAAATGCCTTGATTATAGAGGAAGAGCAGTAACAAACAATAATCGTAAAATATTGGGACAGATATAGGCGCATTTGAAAGAATGGGTATATGTCTGTTCCAATTGATTTTTATGAAGTTGGTGAGTAGTCCTTTATTGGAAGAACTGTTGTTACGCTTACTAATTATGATATGTTGAACAGGCTAAAAGGCATGAATGTGCTGCATAACCCTGAATGCAACAGCTAATACATGGGCTCCTCCTTATTGGATGATTTTAAGGAAAATTTGAACTACGACGCCAATGATAATATATTAAGCTATCTGCATCCATTGACAACAAAGTAAATAATAATTAAAATAAAATATGTGAAGAAGATTGAGGAAATGTATCATGGAATGGATATAGATTGGTTTGCTATCGATGTTGATCAAAATATCGCATTGTTTGCTTCTGGAGGAGGTATACTACCTGCAACATTTTAGAATTAGAAGAAGCCATTTATCATGAAGTGATAAAATTTATGAGGGCTTTACCAGAGATCGCAGATAATAATATTTGGATTAATCCAAACATTGATGTGATAAAATCGCTTCAAACAGTAGAACAACGGAATCGATATTTAGAAGACTATGTTTTTATGGCAAAAAAAGGATTGATCGTTTTTGACAAAACAGTCCTTATGGCAGAAACGGATTATGAATATCATCTTGTTGCCTTACCAGCAATTAAGTTAGATTATCAGGATCTTCCAGAGAGTATATTTAATATAGTCAGTAGGACTCGTTCACAAAGCTCTCTTTCAGGAAAGGATTTTTTTTTCACTAACGAAATATTATAATGAAGGCAGGGATCGATAATATAGAATGGACGGTATATAGGAAAATAAAGGGAATAAGCAAAACGAATGGTGTAGATATTACCTATACCTATGATGCGGCCGGTAACCGTATCAGCAAGGATGTCAAAGGCCAGCAAACCTGGTACGTACGGGATGCTACCGGTAACATTATGAGTGTTTACACCAGCAAGGATGCTACGGTAAATAATGGGGACCTTACGCAAACGGAAACGGAGCTATATGGCAGTAGCAGGTTGGGTATGAGCACCTTAGCAACAAATGTTGAAAATAGACCCGCGCCAGTTACCACGAATATGCCAGGATTAGGTGAAGGAAAAAATATTATTTTTACCAGAGGTAACAAGCTCTTTGAATTAAGTAACCATTTAGGTAATGTGCTGGCAACAGTATCGGATGAGAAAAAGCCTGTATCGTTAGATGGGACGGTTATAGATCATTATGAAGCAAAGATCACTTCCGCCCAGGATTATTATCCTTTTGGTATGCTGATGCCTGGCCGTAATGGGCATCATATTGCCGGCGGCTGGTCAACAGGCAGCAGTGTAGTGAACGGATATACTGTGCCTGAATCCTTAACGCTGGGTAGCCGTGCAGGTAATCAGCCGGGGGATTATACCGCCTCTCAGACGATCAATTTTACGGAAGGGTTTAATAGTGGGGTTAATGATGCGTTTAATGCTATGATTGCGGATGATAGTTATGATAGTGGAGGGAGTAGTACAGGAGATGGGAGTAATGTGGCGACGGGTGGGTATAGGTTTGGGTTTAATGGGAAGGAGAATGATAATGAGGCGAAGGGAGAGGGGAACCAGCAGGATTATGGGATGAGGATTTATGACCCGAGAGTAGGGAGATTTTTGAGTGTGGATCCGTTGACACCAGAGTATCCTGAGTTAACGCCGTATCAGTTTGCGAGCAATACGCCAATACAAGGCATTGACTTAGACGGGGAGGAGGTTAAGATTGTTACATCTTTTTATGCGACGCAGAATAGCCGTCCACTATATCAGGTGGAGACGCAATTTGGAATAGCAACTAGGGCCAATATGACAGTGATCGAAATCCATAAGTATCGGACAATGGATGCCCAAGGAAATTATCATTACCACCCCCGTCCAACTCCTTTTATTGATCGCGAAAACGTTACTCCTACTTCTACCGGCCATGGACCTGGGCAGTTTGACTATAGTGATGGCGTAGCAGGATTGCAACGGGTTTTGAATGTTCATGGACCTGATATGGCTAGAATTGTTGAAAAAATGTACGTGTCGGAGACAACGACTGGCAACCCCAAAAAATATGGGCATGGAGTTTTTACATCAGAACAATATCGTAATACAGGTACAGGGGGAATGGAAGCACTGTTAAATCATGAAGACGATCCCCCTTATTATGGTTGGGCAGGTAAGGACCTTTATGAGCGACACCCTGAGTATAAACCTTTGGGGATCAATCCATTGTTTGAAGGTCCGGGTATGAGTGGACAGGGTGGCAATAAACAGGTTAAAGATCATCCTAAGCCTTTTATTATTTTCCCATCAGTTGAAGGAGCAATGATGTATAAGGTTGAATATATCCAACGGTATAATGGAAATTGGGCACGTTGGGGAGCACGTAGTTCAGCTGAGCAGCAGAACTATAGAATAACTGTGGAGAAGAATCGTACCAGAGTTGTTGATTCACTGATGAAGGCGCTTGAAGATCGAGTGAATTCCAAAACTAAATAAATTTCAAATGAATAGATGTTGGTTTTTATTTTTTTGCTTTAGTGCTTGGGCATGTAATGAAACGCTCAAGGAAAAAAATGTCGTTGTAGTAAGCGATAGTATAATTGTCGCGCCTAACCAGATTGGTACTATCGCCAGGAGGCCTGATGTCACAGAAAAACAATCAGGACCATCAAGTGTTATGGATTGTGATGAGGCCCTAAATCGAATGTTTCAGACTAGTAATTACCGCCCGGATGCTAACTTGCACCTGTCGGATTATAGAATACACGTTAGTGAGCCAGGTGACTCCGCACTAGGTATTCGGATTTATCACACACATGACAATGATAGTGCATTAATGGGGATATTAAACTTTGATCTGCAAACTGGAAAGTTAATTGATTTATCCCCATACTTGGATAGTACAGTAGAGCTTAAATACGATTCAAGCTGGCTTAAAATTATACGGAAGCAATGTGGTCATTTGCCGCCCGGACTTTACTGAAAATGATTATTATACAACCCGCGGCCGCGGCTCTGGCAGATTGGAGCGAGTGTAGAGAATCGCTTCTGAAAACAATCAGATAGACGTGTAACCGTTAGAGATAGTTGCCTTATAACAAGGGTGCCGCGGAGAATAAGACTGCGAGCACGCCAGCGTTAGTACTCTGATCAGCTGTTGTGCGGTCTTGCTTCCGTCTTGGTAGATAGATGATGTGGGCATCGGTAGAACCTATACAGAAGGCTAGTCCTCTGATGATCTGTTAATTATGAGGATATTAGTGATTCGGGAAGGAGAATGATAACGAGGTGAAGGGAGAGGGGAAGAAGCTAATGTTGTATGGTTTACAACGAAATATATAGAGTGGGTATATGGTGACCCTACTGGTGTTAAAACATTAAAAGCGGGACTTGAACAAAAGGCAGCTGTTGAAAGCCGCAGAGCAGCATATCATAATAATGATGTACCTGTTAATGTTCAAGCAAAACTGGATAAAGTAAATACCCAAACTGCTAATGCTCAGATTTTAATTGGGTCTGCTAAGTTGGTCAAATTTAATATTGAAACCAGCTTTGAAACCACCTCTATGATTGTCCCTGTTGAAGAAGGCGTTATATTGACAGGTCGCGGATTACTAACATTAGCAGGAACAAAAGTAGAAACAAAGGTGCTTAGCAGGTTTGGATTTAATCTGGGTGAAAAAGCTGCATTTAAGGGAAGTGGCACACTGAACTACGAGCATCACGGAATGGAGTTTTTGGATGATGGAGCAAGAATGGTAGAGCAGCCTACTCAGTACCATCAGAAGGAGCTGCGAGCAAATTATCAGGAGCTATCGATGGGCGTTCCACATATATACCAGAGACCACACTGCCGCAGCAGAATGTTGCTGGTGTGGACATTCCGCTTCCTGATCCCGCTGCCGGTAATTTACCGCATACAACTTTGGGTAGAAGATTAGGAAGCGATGGATTAGTGTATAGGCAGTCGGCAACATTTTCTGGGGGAACTTGGCCATTAGCAAAAGGGAAATTGGTTCCCTGGAGTAGGGTCGACTGGACAACTCATGGCCGTCCTTTGGTTCACCCAAATCCACACCAACATATTTTTACATGGGATGGTAACAGCTGGAAATTTGGTGATCCAGCTTTCTTTCCCACTAAACTAAAATGACATGGATGTATGTTTTGAGATTTTAGTTCCGATTCAATCGGAAATACCTAAAGTTCGATTTAGTCAACCTAGTTATGAATGGGATGGGGTATTATATCCCCAAGGTCCTGAAGAAGCTCTTTTCGAGTACTTCAAATTAAGGAAATCAACGGTTCCAGATCATATTTCATCATTTTTGCCAATTGCATTGCAAAAATGTAAATGGCAGTGTATATCAGTAGTTGAAGGACTAGATGAATTTAATAATCGCATACTAGATATTAATAGCAACACTGCAATTGATATTGCTCTTTTGTCAGATTTATTAAATGCCCTAATAGGCCATGAAGACAAGTGGGTAGTAGTTTTTGAACCTGATTGTGATAGGGTAGATGAAGTGTCAAAAGGTAGTATCGCTGATGTCGTGGAGCAGATTTTGCAATCGTTACAGGTGGAAAAAAAAGGATTTATAATCTGGTATAATTATGGATTCTAGTGAGATTGTATAATTGGTCTAACTATATTACAGTCGCAGCGGAGGGTTCTGCGGAGCTTACATCATTCGTGGCTGTCCTATGAGGGGAAGGTTACCAAGTGCAGGTGAGAGACTATCTTTTAGTTGGGGAGATTCCGGCAAAATGGGGTTAAACTTGCGTTTGGTGGTATAAGATTCGTCCAATTATGAGAGATTACTCCTGAGGCAGGGACGTATGTTAATGATGTTCTCAATGGGAGCGGCCCGCCGTTGATCAAGGATACGGGGTCACTTTCGATGAGATTGTCAAATATATAAAAGAGGAGATCTGATTATTGAAGAAACTACCAATAAGTGTTGCAATCGCCTTATTATATTAAAAGAATAATATACTGAGTACATACATCCTTATGCCAAACAAACCGTCATGTGTAAAACACTAATAACATCCCTATTCCTGTTACTCACCTTTACCGCATTCTCCCAATCAACCCTGCAGGTAAAGAAAGATACCGTAATAGTGAAAAAAGCAGAGTTCGCAATAGAGAACAAAACAAGCGACACTCTAGGGTTCCTTTATAACACCGGTAAAGGCCGTACGCAATTCAAACGCCTGCAGCTGGTGAACTTGGGCGATACTGCCTTAGCTATTGTTGGCCAGGATACAATTACCTATAAAAGCGCCAGCATCGGCAAAAGCATACAGTTTAAGGTAGGGGGTGCCGGTGCGCCCAATGCCGGTGATACCAGCTACACAAATGCCAGCCTGCGCTTAGGAAATATAAAAGTCTGGCGTAACGGCTTATTTCAATACCGCGATGCTACAGATGGTGTAATAGTAGACAGTGTAAATGGCCGTATCCGGTTTTATCCTGCTTTAGCACAGGCAGACCGGATCTATATTGAATCTCTATTCGGTGTAAGCTTAACCTTTCAGCTGTCTGCTGGGATGCCAGCTGTTGTAGTACAGGATGCCAGCATAACCTTGCCCAGCAGTGGATTGCAGCTTACCGGAGCAATCACTCCTAATGGTAATACGATCAGCAGCTATCAATGGAGCCAGCTTACAGGCCCTAATACATCTACCATAACAAATGCGGCTACGCAAACCTGTACTATTACCGGATTGATAAGCGGCACTTATACTTTCCGTTTAACGGTTACAACCGCTAGTGGCCAGCAGGTAAGTGACGATGCTTCTGTGCAGGTATACCCTGCAGGTGGGCCTAAAATATTACGTGTTAATTTCTCCAATACACAGGCGCCGGCAGTGCCAGGTTGGTTTAATGTATACGGGCCGGTTACAGGTAACCATATTTCAGCTACGGACCCAACCACCGGCTGGACAATAGATAACGGTGGCGCTACCGGAACTTACTGGACAGCCTTTGGCGGCTCCAATGGAAACGATGATTCCGGGCAAACTACAGGAGATGATAGCGGTATTGTACCCGACCAGGTTTTAAAAAGCTTCTGGTTTAATTATAGTACAACATATACTACAACAGACAACCTGCTTGTTACCGGGCTGAATACCGCTAAAACTTATACATTAAAACTCGTTGGTTCCCGTAAGACAGGTGTGTCGGATGCCCGGTACGGCGTATGGCGTATCAATGGAGGAACCGAACTGCAGCAAAATGCACTGGGTAATACAGCCGTTCAAACAGTAGTTACTGGTGTTGCTCCGGATGCCACCGGCAAAATAGGTATAGCAGTATATGCATCGCTTAACACAACTTATGGTGACTTTTCTTATATAAATGCCTTGATTATAGAAGAAGAGCAGTAACAAATAATAATCGTAAAATATTGGGACAGATATAGGCGCATTTGAAAGAATGGGTATATGTCTGTTCTAATTGATTTTTATGAAGTTGGTGAATGGTCTTTTGCTGTGAGAACTGCTGCTACGCTTACTAATCATGATGTGCTGAACCGCCTGAAAAGCATGAATGCCCTGTATAATCTGAATGCAACAGATAATACATGAACTCCATTAAAAGTAAACCAATGTCAATTCAAGATTTGTAATATTATGTCAAATACTAGAGGAATAAAATTTAATGTGGTAGAACTAGGTGAGGACGAAGTAAGAGATATTCTAAACCATTGTACTGAAAATGGATGGTCTATAAATGATCACGGAAAAATTTCTTATTTCGTTATCAACTTTGATTGGATCTCAGAGGAGATTTCTTATTGGAATAAAGTTAAAGAGCAAATTATTGATAGATTTAGAGAGGGTGAAGTAGTGGGAATTTCAATTATTAACTTTCCAGAAAATACAGGTGGAGAACTGCTAATAATTAATCGTCAAGAAATTATTTTTAGTATATCTATAAATATAAGGGTTCCAGAACATGAAGATGTTGATATTCAGTACTATCTAGATCTTTTGAAGGTGATTTTAAAAGGTATTCCCGTAAACACGATTGAAATTTTGTCATAACGAGGCATTTGCTTTAAGACGGAAGAGGGCAGGAGGAAGCGGAAGTAGTTTAGCGATGAGTGGATATAGACTTGGGGTAATGGTATGGAGAAAAGGATGCAATAGGCAGAGACGGTAATAGTTATACAGCAGAGTTTTGGGAGTGTGATCCCCTTTTGGAAGGACTTTATTTAGTATCGGGAAATTAAGGGTGAAATGAAGTATGATGAAAAGTAAATGTACTTTTTTATTTTTTTTTGCTGATAGAAATGGTCATAGGTTGTCAAGATGCCGAGCCTGAAGGAATATTATAAACGCATACCTGTTATTGCTCCCGGAATAACTATAACACACATGGTAAATAACTGAACGTGATCGACTTTATGATGTATAGCACTTAAAACTGCATTAAACGAAATGAAAAAATGCGAACGTATACTTTTAGAAAACAAATAAGAACTGAGGGAGGATGTTATGCAGAGATAGTATATGATATTATCTATATTGAAGGACCCTCAAATAGTTTAAGCGTTAAATACCTTGCATCAGATAACTGGGAAGCTATTTGCAGAGCAGGTGTTTATGTATTCTATGATTACTTCGCCAGAGTAAGGACTGGTAATGTAGAAGTTACTATCTACGATGTTATATGGATGCCAGTTGATACTAATAATCTTATAGTTTTTTATGCTTGCATTAGTGCATTGACAGAAGCATTGGATATTGAAATTAAAGATTTGAAGTTTGATGTGGCTAAAGGAATATTCAGCTTTCCTGAGAAGAGAAGTTTGAACCTAGAATAACTATATTAGCATTGCATCGATAATTTTATTTTATGCCAAATAAACCATCATGTGTCAAACACTAAATAACATCTCAATTCTGTTACTCACCTTTATTGTATTTTCCTAATTAACCCTGCAGGTAGGAATGAAGGATCGCATGTTCTGGTTCAAAGAGAGGCAATGGAAAATGGGAAGTCTAAATGGGATAATGGAGCGAAATATTTTATTGAAGGACAATGAAATTTACACCCCGTGGGTAAAAAAAGAAATAAAATGAATAAAGAATACCACAAATAGATTCTATCTCAGAAAGAGTTTTTAAAAAGTCTGGCAAAGACCAAGTTGGGTTTTCTGAACTATATGGATTTAATTTATACTAATTCTCTTTTTGAGAAATTAGATAAGATTAAGCAAAAAAGAATTGATCGTAAGCCAATACCTAATTGGTATTACTATCAAATTGAAGAGAAGGAACTTACAAGAGAAGACTTTTTTGATTTTTTTTACTAATGTAAATGCCTCAGAATTAGTTTTTTTAATCACTGACAAGGGACATGATAACGGTTGGGTATTCAGATTTTACATGAATGAATTCATGACTTTTAGTAAATGGTATGAAGAATATTTTAATAGAGATTTTTTTCAATTTAGCGATTATTTGGTAGTGTTTCCTAGTCTAAATAGGATCAGATCAATTGATGACGAGGTGGAATTAATGAAATTGATTTATTATAACCATCTTATAGTTTTTATGCTTGTATAGTGTGTTGCTTGCGACATTGGATATTGAAATTGAATGGGTATATGTCTGTTCCAATTGATTTTTAAGAAGTTGGTGAGTGTCCAGGTATATTTTGGCTAAGTTCAAATTTTGGTTATGATTGGGAAAAGAAATTTTTCACCTATAGAACCCTAAAGGTGCTAACAATCCAGATAATTAATACAACTATATAATTTATGGATTTATTTATATAGTATCGAATTTTGAAGAATTGCAATCATCGTGTTAAAAGTTAGTATCGGTGATGCAGTAGAGCGGGTTTTGAGATCATTACAAGTTGAAAAAAAGGGGGTTGTAATCTGGTGTAATAGCCAGGAGGAAGATGTGTAATTTATTACTTATTCAAAGCCACAATAAAAAAATCACACATGGCAAGTAGCTTTATAGATTACGAAGGGAGGGGATTTTGGATAAAAGATGATATTCTTGAAATTGCCTTAGGGTATGTTTGCATAGCAATCTCTCACCTTAAAGACCCTTCTCATTGGCTTTTAGAGATGCAGCAATTATTTAAGGATAATAGCCTCGGTTATTATAGTAGTTATATGCATTTGAACCTGGAGGAATTTCTGGGAGAAGAAAGTTCAAAAACCTCTTTTCTTAATGTACTTGATAATACTAGAGAGATAGTCATCGCCGAAGGGGACATGCTGGATCTAACAATATTGAATAGATATATTTGTGATGAAAAATTGAAGGATGTGTGGCAAGGTAAGGTAGAACAACAACGGGTATTAAAAGTAATTAGCTACCTGAACAAACTGGTTTCCGGAGAGATCAAAACTCTACCCTCTGACCCAATTGATTATTTTTTTTGATATTGTTAGTTGTGACAGTAAAATCAAAGAATTATAGGCGTCAAAGAGCATTTACCGCATAATAAACAGATCCAATGAAATTCAAAACCCATAAACATCATTTCCTACTGTCGCTTATTCAGATTCTATTTTTCATCTTTCTCTATGAGCTAATAAATTCCCTTGCTCATAAAATGCAATGGATAGATTCAAGAGGGGCAGCATGGGGTATATCCATTCAGATATATGCTATTATATATGTACTCATTATTTTAATGGCACAGGTACTAACTTTCTTCTTTGCCCAAAGGATCCTATTGGTTACGGTTATTAGCTCTGTGGTTTTTATCGGCTTTATAGTACCTGTTTTAGATAGTTACCCTTACCGGGGTGGTGTGGTTATTTTAATTGGCGTGGCGGGTATTTTTATTAACTACCTGGCAAGCCTTGTACGCACGACTGGAAACAAGAACCCCGACAACTAACAAAAAATGCTGCTCCTATGCATGTGTGAGTCTTCAACGGCAGGAACCGGCGCAACGCCATTTATCTTACTTCAGGAAATATGGCATTTTTTAGATAATTACTATCTTGCAGGATACACTTATGAAGTATTACCAAATAAAACCCTCTAAAACACTCTCGCCATACGTAAAATTCTTCTGGATCGGCGAAGCAGCTGCATCCACCGAAAACCGTTTCACACACATCTCCATTGCAACAAGCGCTCCCAAACTTATTTTTCATTATAAAGGAAAATTTAGTGAAGTAGCTGCAAGTGGGCAACTTAAAACCTCCTTTACTTCAGGTATACAAGGACAATCAAAAACACATGCCCGGTTTGTATCACCGGAAAACGTAGGCATTCTCGGTGTTGAATTTTTTCCATACGCCATCCCTGTATTATTTTCAATGCCTGCAGCAACATTAACTAATCAGTATATTGATATAGTATCCTTTTGCGGCAGCAAAGGAAAGGAGCTCGAAGAAAGAATATGCTCAGCATCCACAAACCAGGAAAGATTGCGTATAGTCGCCGGTTTCCTGGAATCCTTAGTAAAAAGACCAGTAAATCCGCACATTGTTAACGCCGTTCAAAACATCGACAGATTAAAGGGCCTGATAGATATGGATACACTCCTTAAAAAAGGTCCTTTATCCCAACGGCAATTTGAGCGGCTCTTCAAAGAAATTACGGGATTCTCACCCAAGCTGTATACAAGGATTGCGCGCTTTGAAGCCGCGGTAAATGATTTTAGGAGAAATATTTCCTTTTCAGAGATCGCGCTAAACGCAGGCTATTTTGACCAGGCACATTTTAACCACGATTTCATGGAATTTACCGGGCTAAAACCAAACGCTTACCTGAAGATTATTGACAAACTACCCATTCCCGGCTGCTGAATGTCGAAAACTTACAATTTTAGATGCTGCCGGGTATCTAGCTTTGCAATGTTAGAAAAATTGCAAATGAATATTATCACACCCATCTTTCCCTGCAGATCTCTTGATGAACTGATCGATTTTTACCGGGTGCTTGGCTTTGAAGCAACCTATCAGCAGAAAAGCCCCAATCCATATGCTGTATTGGAAAGGGTCTGGCTCAGGCTTGATTTTTACGGCGTCAAACAACATGTGCCTAATCAGTGCTATCATACCTGTTACATACTCACAGATGAAGCAGATGAATTGTATGAGGCATTTACTAACGCACTGCGTGGCCATTATGGAAAGCTCCCCACCCGCGGCCTGCCGAGGATCAGCGAGATCAGGGATAAGAAATACGGTGTCCGTGAATTTATGTTTTCAGATGTTGCAGGGAATTGTATCAGGATCGGAAGAAAGATAGCTATCCAGGAAGAAGAGATCTACAGCAAGGAGATCGAAGCCGCCAGTAAACGGCTTTCACTGGTATTGGATTTTGCTTATAAAAGTGAAGATGAAGAAGATGAGCTGGAAAAAGTCTCCGCAGTACTTGATAAGGCAATTGAAAAAGATAAAGACAATCACTGCCGCAATCTTTATAAAGTAATGATCCTGCGTGCGGATCTTGCTATTGCGCAGGAAGACATGGCCAAGGCAATGTTACTTTTGGGACGGGTCCGTAAAAGCCCGTATATACAGCGCCAGCCGGAAAAATTCAGCACGGAGCTGCAAAGGGTTGCTGATCTGGAACAGAAAATAGACCCTCACCGCCTCATCCCATGATCCTCCCTATAATACCTGCTCGTTTCCAGAATATACCTATAATAATCATACTCATTCTCAAAGCTCATCAGCATCTGGAAATTTGGCCGGTACTCGATCATATAGCTTTCCAGGTCCGGCGATTTTAACCCGGTGATCTTCGCCACCAGGGTTTTGCTAAACCGGTGGGTCACATATTTCTCCTGCTCATACTCTTCCAGCCGTCGTTGGAAAACCTGCATCCGTTTGATCTTCCTTAAACTGAGCAATGCATCCAGGTTCACACCGGCGCCGCCGTTCCCGCTGGTCAGGTATTCGGGTGAAAAGTCAAATATTTTATGGTATTCATTGCGGGTTTCTATAGAATCCAGGTGATAGCTTTTTTCTTTAACCTCCACCAGGGGCAGCATTTGTACGTCCACATGTATTTTCATGTCAAATGCATGGTTCCAGGGAATTTCCCGGATGGCAAATTTCTGGGTAGATTTTCCCTGATATGAGAAGCTAATGGAATCCCCATAAGGCAGCCGGATGCTGTAGTGGCCGGATGAATCTGTTACCGTTCCCGCGCCGGAGTTGCTCCTTACGCTTACGCCTTCCATCCCCAAACGCCCGGTACGCTCATACACAGTACCCTGTATATGCACCTGTCCGTAGGTGGCCGTACCCAATAGCATGAAGATTATGAATATTTGTAAACGTCTGGTAAAGTTCATTTCATCCGAAATCTAGGACAGGTTCTAAACATAATCAAGGACAACCGGAATATTAACATTTTTTTCTGAATGTCCGGAGCCGTTTTATTAACGTTCCTTAACATTAATGCAAGGCTCGTTAACCGGCTTTTGCAGGTGGTAAAGCTACTTTGCGGCCTGTAAATCACTCCCATGCAAAAGATCTGCTTACTCCTCATTACCTGCTGTTGCGTGCTCGCAGCCCATGCGCAAAGAAATGGCGTTATCAAAGGTACGGTATCAGATACCACCAAAAAACAGCCCGTGCCTTCGGCCACCATCACCCTTTTGCAAAAAAAAGATTCCTCGCTGATCAGCTTCACCATGACGGACAGCAAGGGCGCTTTTGAGCTCACTGGCCTGGCCGCCGGGGAATACCGCTTGCTGATAACCCATGTTAATTACCACAGCACCAGCCGGCCGGTTACCATCAGCGAGGCCTCGCCGGGGAGTAATCTCTATAACATCATCCTCCAGGACCGAAGTATAACCCTCAATGAAGTAGAGGTTACCGGAGAAGCGCCACCCATTACGCTGGTGGGGGATACCATTCAGTATAACGCCGGCTCCTTTAAAACCCAGCCCAATGCCAGCGTAGAAGCGTTGCTGAAAAAGCTGCCTGGCGTAAAGGTAGATAAGGATGGCACGGTAAAAGCGCAGGGGCAAAAAGTAGAGCGTGTGCTCGTTGACGGTAAAGAGTTTTTTGGTACCGATCCCAAGATCGCCACCAAAAACCTGCCCGCCGATGCAATAGATAAAGTACAGGTATACGACCGCCTCAGTGATGCCGCCCAGCTAACCGGTTTTGATGATGGCAACAGCGAAAAGACCATCAACCTTAAATTAAAGCATGATAAAAAGAAGGGCCTGTTCGGAAAAGCCATGGCAGGCGCAGGTACCAATGACCGTTATGAAGGCCGGTTTAATGTGAACTCCTTTAAAGGCGCGCGGCAGCTTTCCGTTATCGGTATGGCTAACAATACCAATGCAGAAGGTTTTTCATTTATGGACCTCATGAATTTTAGCGGGGAGATGAACCGCATGCAGCAAAGCGGCAACGGCAATATGAGCTTCACCCTCAATTCGGAGGATCCGCTGACAGCGCTCATGGGCAGCGGTAACAGCAATGGTATTAAAACCGTCCGGGGCGGAGGGTTTAACTATAATAACCTGATCGGCACTAAAACCGAACTTACCAGCAATTACTTTTACAACAGCTATAACCCTTACCAGGAAAGCAATGTACAGCGGCAGTATTTTTTGCCCGATTCTTCTTATTTTTATAACCAGCATGCTACCACCGATAATCTGAATAATACGCACCGCTTAAACCTGAGCGCAGATATCCAAATCGATTCTTTTCATTCCATTAAAATATCACCTTCCTTCGGTTACCAGCAAACACGCAACAATAGCTACAACAGCTACGAAACATTTTCGGAAGATAAACAGCTGGCCAACCAGGGTTTCAGCAATAACTTTTCAGACGGGCATGGCACTAACTTCCGGAATGAGCTGTTATTCAGGAAGAAATTTCACCGTAAGGGCCGTACATTTTCGCTGAACCTGCAAACCAGTTTTAACAACAGTGCGAGTGATGGAAGCCTGCTATCGGTCAATCACTTTTACAACCAGGGTGCAGCTTACGATTCTATTAATCAGCACAATACTGTCTCGGGTAGCCTTAATAGTTATAACATACGGGCAGTATATACAGAGCCCATCTTTAAACGCTCCCTGCTGGAATTTAGCCTGGGCCGCAGCAATACCAACAGCACATCGGAAAAAATAACCTATGACTATAACAGGTTTAATGGTAAGTTCGATCAGCTGAACGATGCCCTTACCAATAATTTTGAAAATACATACGGCTATACGAATGCCGGCCTGCGATTGCGCACGAAGCAAAAAAAGTTCAGCCTGGCGGCCGGCCTTAACTGGCAGCAGGCCGCATTAAAGGGCAAGATCATTGCCGGTACTACGGATTCCGTGATCAGCAAAACATTTTACAACCTGCTGCCATCCCTGCGGTTTAAATACGACTTTACCCGTTACCGCAACCTCAATATCAATTATGCGGCTATTACCAACCAGCCCAATATGTCGCAGCTGCAGCCCGTGCCTGATATCTCTGATCCGCTCAATATCCGCGAAGGTAATCCTGATCTGAAGCAGGAATTCACCTATGCGGTGCAGCTGAACTTTATATCCGTGAATCCTTTTAAGGGTAAGAACCTGTTTGTTTTTTTTAACCTGCAGGAAACGCAGAACAAGATTGTGAATTATGATGTATTGGATTCGCTTGGTATTAAGCACACCCGCCCGGTAAATGTAAACGGCGTGTACAATATAACCGGCGATGTGAACCTGGGGCTGCCCCTGCCGGTCTTAAGGGGCACTATTAATTTCAGCAGTAATACAGGTTACAGCAAAACAAAACAGTTTATTAATACGGTACAAAACAACATCAATACCTTTACCCTGGGGCCCTCCCTGCGCCTGGATCTGAACCCTTCTGATGAAATAGATCTGTCGCTCAGCGGCGGCTTCAATTATTATAAAACCAGCTACTCATTGCAGGCCGCATTGAACGCTACTTATTTTTCACAGCAATATGAAGGTGAGTTCAACTGGCAGCTGCCCGCACAGTTTTATTTTAATACCAGTTTTACCTACATCATTAACAGCCAGCGTGCAGCTGGTTTTAATGCCAGCGTACCTTTGTGGAATGCCTCTTTTAGCCGGCAGTTCCTGCGTTTTAACAGGGGAGAGCTGAAGCTGAGCGTATACGATCTGCTGAACCAGAACGTAGGCATTACCCGTACCAGCAACCAGAATTATATTGAAGACAGCCGTATTAAGAACCTGCGGCGGTTTTTCCAGTTAAGCTTTACGTATAGCCTGAATAAGAATGGGCTTTCTGCAGGGAGAGGAGGGCG
>Ga0102590_1000343_pt1 | contig 112747 bp, 100 predicted proteins | sample AraplaMF_Col_mMF_FD_76859 | JGI IMG/M metagenome (GOLD analysis project Ga0102590, IMG submission 76859) | Arabidopsis root microbial communities from the University of North Carolina, USA - plate scrape MF_Col_mMF | ecosystem: Host-associated > Plants > Roots > Endosphere | place: USA... | reverse complement strand
GCGTCAAGGCTGGCCGTCGACAGACCGTTGAGCTGCGTGGTCTTGAGGCCCTGGACCTGCGTGGTGGTGAACGCCGCGACCTGCGTGGTCGAGAAGTTGCCGATCGCCGTGGTGGTCAGACCGCCGATCTGGGCCGCCGTGATGGCGCCGGCCTGCGTGGTGCTGAAGGCCTGGACCTCGGTCGTGGTCAGGGCGCCAATCTGCGAGGTGTTGAGCGCCGCGACCTGCGTCGTGGTCAGCGTCGACACCTGCGTCGTCGTCAGGTTGCTGACCGACGTGGTGGTCAGACCGGAGACCTGCGAGGTCGAGAACTCGTTCAGATCGAGCGCATCGAGGTTCGCCGCCGACAGCCCGTTGAGCTGCGTCGTGGTCAGACCGTTGGTCTGAGCCGTGGTCAGCGCGGCAAGCTGCGTGGTCGAGAAGTTGCCGATCGCCGTGGTGGTCAGACCGCCGAGCTGGGCCGCCGTGATGGCGCCGGCCTGCGTGGTGCTGAAGGCGCGCACCTCGGTCGTGGTCAGCGTGCCGATCTGCGTCGCGTTCAGCGCGCCGATCTGGCTCGTGGTCAGCGTCGAGACCTGCGTGGTGGTCAGGTTGCCGATCGCCGTGCTGTTCAGGCCTGCGACCTGAGCGGTCGTAAGCTTGGTCAGGTTGATGGCGTCAAGGCTGCCCGTCGAGAGACCGTTGAGCTGCGTGGTCTTGAGGCCCTGCACCTGGGTCGTCGTGAACGCCCCGACCTGCGTGGTCGAGAAGTTGCCGATTGCCGTGGTGCTCAGACCGCCAAGCTGGGCGGCGGTGAGCGCGCCGGCCTGCGTGGTCGAGAAGGCCTGCACTTCGGTCGTGGTCAGCGCGCCGATCTGGCCGGTGCTGAGCGCCGCGACCTGAGTCGTGGTCAGAGTGCTGACCTGCGTCGTGGTCAGGTTGGTGACCGACGTGGTGGTCAGGCCCGTGACCTGGCTGCTCGAGAACTCGTTCAGATCGAGCGCATCGAGGTTCGCCGTCGACAGCCCATTGAGCTGCGTGGTGCTCAGACCCTGGGTCTGGGCGGTGGTCAGCGCGGCGAGCTGCGTGGTCGAGAAGTTGCCGACCGCCGTGGTGGTCAGGCTGCCGAGCTGGGCCGCCGTGATGGCGCCGGCCTGCGTGGTGCTGAAGGCGCGCACCTCGGTCGTGGTCAGCGTGCCGATCTGGGCCCCGCTCAGCGCGCCGATCTGGCTGGTGGTCAGCGTCGAGACCTGCGTGGTGGTCAGGTTGCCGACCGCCGTGGTGCTGAGACCCGTGACCTGGGCGTTGGTCAGCTTGGTCAGGTTGACGGCGTCAAGGTTGGCCGTCGACAAACCGTTCAGCTGCGTGGTCTTGAGGCCCTGGACCTGCGTGGTGGTGAATGCCGCGACCTGGGTGGTCGAGAAGTTGTTCACCGCCGTGGTCGTCAGGCTGCCGAGCTGGGCCGCCGTGAGCGCTCCGGCCTGCGTGGTGCTGAAGGCCTGGACCTCGGTGGTGGTCAGCGTGCCGATGGCCGTGGTGGTGAGCGCGGCAACCTGGCTGGTGGTCAGCGTCGAGACCTGCGTGGTGGTCAGGTTGCCGATCGCCGTCGTGTTCAGGCCCGCGACTTGCGCGGTCGAGAAGTCGCTGACGTCGAGCGCGTCGAGGTTCGCCGCCGACAGCCCGTTGAGCTGCGTGGTGGTCAGGCCGCGAGTCTGGGTCGTGGTGAAGGCCGCGATCTGCGTGGTCGAGAAGTTGCCGATCGCCGAGGTGGTCAGACCGCCGATCTGAGCGGCCGTGATGGCGCCCGCCTGCGTGGTGCTGAAGGCGCGCACCTCGGTGGTGGTCAGCGTGCCGATCTGCGTCGCGCTCAGCGCCCCGACCTGGATGGTGGTCAGCGTCGAGACCTGCGTCGTGGTCAGGTTGCCGATCGACGTGGTGTTCAGCCCCGAGAGCTGCGCGGTCTTGAACTCGTTGAGATCAAGCGCGTCGAGGTTGCCCGCCGACAGACCGTTGAGCTGCGTCGTGGTCAGACCCTGAGTCTGGGTCGTGGTGAAGGCCGCGATCTGCGTGGTCGAGAAGTTGCCGATCGCCGTGGTGGTCAGACCGCCGATCTGGGTCGCCGAGATGGCGCCCGCCTGTGTGGTGCTGAAGGCGCGCACCTCGGTCGTGGTCAGCGTGCCGATCTGGCCGGTGGTCAGCGCCGCGATCTGGCTGGTGCCGAGCGTCGAGACCTGCGTGGTGGTCAGGTTGCCGACCGCCGTCGTGCTCAGGCCGGAGACCTGCGCCGTGGTGAGCTTGGTCACCGACACCGCGTCGAGGTTGGCGGTCGTCAGACCGTTGAGCTGCGTGGTCTTCAGACCCTGCACCTGCGTCGTGGTGAACGCCGCGATCTGCGTGGTCGAGAAGTTGTTGATGCCGGTCGTGGTCAGGCCACCGAGCTGCGAGGCCGTCAGAGCGGCGGCAACCGTCGTGCTGAAGCCCTGGATCTCGGTGGTGGACAGCGAGCCGAGCTGGCTCGTGGTGAAGGCCGCGATCTGCGTCGTGGTCAGGTTGCCGACCTGAGTGGTCGTCAGGTTGCCGATCGCCGTGGTGTTGAGGCCCGCGACCTGCTGGGTCGAGAGCTCATTCGCGTCGAGCGCGTTCAGGTCGGCCGTCGACAGCGCGTTGAGCTGGCTGGTGGTCAGACCGCGCGTCTGGGTCGTGGTGAAGGCCTGGACCTGCGTGGTCGAGAAGTTGCCGATCGCCGTGGTGGTCAGACCGCCAAGCTGGGTGGCAGTGAGCGCGCCGGCCTGGGTGGTGCTGAAGCCCTGCACCTCAGTGGTGGTCAGGGTGCCGATCTGGCCGGCGGAGAGCGCCGCGATCTGGCTCGTGCCGAGCGTTGCAACTTGCGTGGTGGTGAGGTTTCCGACCGCAGTCGTGCTCAGACCCGAAACCTGCGCGCTGGTGAGCTTGGTCACCGACACCGCGTCGAGGTTGGCGGTTGAGAGACCGTTGAGCTGCGTGGTCTTCAGGCCCTGAACCTGCGTGGTCGTGAAGGCTGCGACCTGCGTGGTCGAGAAGTTGTTCAGACCCGTGGTCGACAGGCTGCCAAGCTGGGTCGCCGAGATGGCGCCGGCCTGGGTGGTGCTGAAGGCCTGAATCTCGGTCGTGGTCAGCACGCCGATCTGGCTGGTGGTCAGCGCGCCGATCTCGGTCGTGGTGAGCGTCGAGACCTGGGTGGTGCTCAGGTTGGTGATCGACGTGGTGCTGAGCCCCGCAACCTGCTGGGTCGAGTACTCGTTGAGGTCGATCGCGTTGAGGTTGGCCGCCGACAGGCCGTTGAGCTGCGTGGTGGTCAGACCGCGAGTCTGGGTCGTGGTCAGCGCGGCGAGCTGCGTGGTCGAGAAGTTGCCGACCGCGGTGGTGGTCAGACTGCCGAGCTGGGCCGCCGTGATGGCGCCGGCCTGCGTGGTGCTGAAGGCGCGCACCTCGGTCGTGGTCAGCGTGCCGATCTGGCCGGCGCTGAGCGCCGCGACCTGGCTCGTGGAGAGCGTCGAGACCTGCGTGGTGGTCAGGTTGCCGATCGCGGTGGTGGTCAGGCCCGAGACCTGCGCGGTCGTGAGCTTGGTCAGGTTGACGGCGTCAAGGCTGGCCGTCGACAGACCGTTGAGCTGCGTGGTCTTGAGGCCCTGGACCTGCGTGGTGGTGAACGCCGCGACCTGCGTGGTCGAGAAGTTGCCGATCGCCGAGGTCGTCAGACCGCCAAGCTGGGCAGCGGTGAGCGCGCCGGCCTGGGTGGTGCTGAAAGCCTGCACCTCGGTCGTGGTCAGCGAGCCGATCTGGGCGGTGGTGAGCGCCGCAACCTGGATCGTGGTCAGCGTCGAGACCTGCGTGGTGGTCAGGTTGGTGACCGACGTGGTGGTCAGGCCCGCGACCTGCGCGGTCGAGAACTCATCGAGGTCGAGCGCGTCAAGGTTGCCGGTCGTCAGCCCGTTGAGCTGGGTCGTGGTCAGACCACGAGTCTGGGTCGTGGTGAAGGCCGCGATCTGCGTGGTCGAGAAGTTGCCGACCGCCGTGGTGGTCAGGCTGCCGAGCTGGGCCGCCGAGATGGCGCCGGCCTGCGTGGTGCTGAAGGCGCGCACCTCGGTCGTGGTCAGCGTGCCGATCTGGCCGGCGCTGAGCGCCGCGACCTGGCTGGTCGAGAACGTCGCGACCTGCGTGGTGGTGAGGTTGCCGATCGCGGTGGTGCTGAGGCCCGAGACCTGGGCCGTGGTCAGCTTGGTCACCGACACCGCATCGATATTCGCGGTGCTGAGGCCGTTGAGCTGCGTCGTCTTCAGACCCTGCGTCTGGGCCGTGGTCAGCGCCGCGATCTGGGTGGTCGAGAAGTTGTTCAGCGCCGTGGTGGTGAGACCGCCGAGCTGCGCGGCGGTCAGCGCGCCGGCCTGGGTGGTGCTGAAGCCCTGGATTTCAGTGGTGCTCAGCGTGCCGATCTGCGCGGTGGTGAGCGCTGCGACCTGGGCCGTGGTGAGCGTCGAGACCTGCGTCGTCGTCAGGTTGCCGATCGAGGTGGTGTTCAGGCCGGCAAGCTGGCCGGTGGAGAACTCGTTGAGATCGAGCGAGTCGAGGTTGGCGGTCGACAGCGCGTTGAGCTGCCCGGTGGTCAGACCCTGAGTCTGGGTCGTGGTCAGCGCGGCAAGCTGCGTGGTCGAGAAATTGCCGACCGCGGTCGAGGTCAGACCGCCGATCTGGGCCGCCGAGATGGCGCCGGCCTGGGTGGTGCTGAAGGCGCGCACCTCGGTCGTGGTCAGCGTGCCGATCTGGGCCGCGCTCAGCGCGCCGATCTGGCTGGTGGAGAACGTCGCGACCTGCGTGGTCGTCAGGTTGCCGATCGAGGTGGTGCTGAGGCCCGTGACCTGCGCGTTGGTGAGCTTGGTCAGATTGACGGCGTCGAGGTTGGCGGTCGACAGCCCGTTGAGCTGCGTGGTCTTCAGGCCCTGGACCTGGGTCGTGGTGAAGGCCGCGACCTGGGTGGTCGAGAAGTTGTTGACGGCCGTCGTGGTCAGGCCGCCGAGCTGGGCTGCCGTGATGGCGCCGGCCTGCGTGGTCGAGAAGGACTGGACTTCGGTGGTGGTCAGCGCGCCGATCTGCGCGGTCGTCAGCACCGCGACCTGAGCGGTGGACAGGGTCGAGACCTGCGTGGTCGAAAGGCTGTTGATCGAGGTGGTGCTGAGGCCGGAGACCTGGCCCGTGGTCAGATCGCTGACGTTGACCGCGGCGATGTTCGCGCTGGTCAGGCCGTTGAGCTGGGCCGCACTGAGGCCGCGGACCTGGGTGGTCGAGAGCTGGCCGATCTGGGTGGTCGAGAAATTGTTGATCGCGCTGGTCGTGAGGCTGCCGAGCTGGGTGGACGAGATCGCGCCGGCCTGGGTGGTGGAGAAGCCGCGGATCTCGGTGGTGCTGAAGGTCGAGAACTCGCCGGCGGTGAGGACCGAGACCTGCGAGGTGGTCAGCTGGGTCAGCTGGGTGGTGGTGAAGTTGTCGAACTGCAGGGTGAGCAGTGCGTGGACCACCGTGGTCGACAGTGCGGCGACTTGCGTACCTGCGAGGTACTGCAGATCGACCGTCTGCATCGCGTTGACCTGCGTTGCGGTCAATGCTGCGGCCTGCGACGTCGAGAGCGCGGCGATATCAGTGGTCTGCAGACTCTGGATCGCGGTCGTCGAAAGCTGCGCGACCTGCGCGGGAGTCAGCGAAGAAATGATGGAAGACATGTGAAACGCACCCCGAGTCGACCTACTGTCCACCGAGCCTGTGACCTGCTGTCACGCGGTCCCGTTTAGCGCGAGTCAGACTGACGCCTGACGTCGGGGAGGTTCACATTCAGAGGTTAATTCAATCTAACGATTGCGTCTAAAAGGCGCGAAAATCATCTCACTGGAATCAAATGATGCGCGATTTGGATGATTTGCCTACCGCAACGTTACTCGGCCATTGGCCCGATGATGACAGAAACACAGAGAGTTACGCGGCATACGGGACTTGCCGGCCAGAGGCAGATGCGACGTCGCAGCCGCCACACGGGTTAAGAATTGGTTTACGCGCCGGCCATGGTTTGGGCAGACGGCGCCCCAGGCGTTAATCCTCGCGGCTGATTCGACCACGATCATGGGTTGAACCTTTCGCCGCAAATCAACGACAAAACAGCCAAGGAGATGGCGCCGTCGGTCATTCGAGGATCGCGGCAATACCTCCGAAACCTTGACGCCACGTCGCCCCTGGCATGCGCGGCCACCATATTGCGCAGCCTCAGGCGTCGTGCGACAAACCGTCCATCGACCGGCGAGGAGCTCGTTGGTCGCCCCATAGACCGAGGGAGCCTCGGATGCAGTACGACTTCGCCGTATTCATCGGCCGCTTTCAACCGCTTCACAACGGCCACCAGCACGTCATCGACCAGGCGCTTCGCAGCGCGAAGAAGCTGATCATCCTGATCGGCTCCGCCGACACGGCCCGTTCGATCCGCAATCCGTTCACGCTCGACGAGCGCATCCGCTTCATCGCGGCCTCGTATCAGCGCGAGATCTCGGCCGGCCGCATCGTCATCAGCGGCATCTCGGACCGGCTTTATAATGACAACGCCTGGATCGCCGAGGTGCAGCGGCTGGTCACCGAGACGGTGCTCGAGTCCGGCAACCCGGACTCGCCGCACTCGACCCTGCACGGCACCAACGACTTCAAGATCGGGCTGGCCGGCTACAAGAAGGACGGCACCAGCTTCTATCTGAAGATGTTTCCGGACTGGGGCGCGATCGACATCGCGTCGCAATACGGCACCTTCAACTCGACCGACATCCGCAACGACTATTTCCGCCGTGCGCCGATCCTGCCGCGCGACATCTGCGCGGACGGCGTGGTCAATTTCCTGAAGGACTTCCGGCTGACGCCGGAGTTCGCTGCGCTGGTCGAGGAGCGCGAGTTCGTCGACCAGTATAAAGCGTCATGGGCCAGCGCACCGTATCCGCCGGTGTTCGTCACCGCGGACGCTGTGACCATCCAGAGCGGTCATGTGCTGCTGGTTCGCCGCGGCCAGCAGCCCGGCAAGGGCCAGCTCGCGATCCCGGGCGGCTACGTGAACCAGAACGAGCGCATCCGCACTGCGGCAGTGCGAGAGCTGAAGGAAGAGACCGCCATCAAGGACGGCAAGGGCGAGATTCCGCCGGCCATGCTGGAATCCTTCATCGACGACACGGCCACGCGCGTGTTCGACGCGCCGCATCGCTCGGTGCGCGGCCGCATTATCACGCATGCATTTCTGTTTCGCTGCCCGGACCGCCGTTCGCTGTTCACCGTCAAAGGCAGCGACGACGCCCATTCGGCGGCCTGGTACCGGCTGGGCGATCTTTCGCCCGACCAGTTTTTCGAAGATCACTTCAGCATTCTGGAAGAAATGATTGGAATTTGAAATCGCCTGAGGAGTTCAGGCGATCCTTAAGCAGAGAGGAGCTCTCGCCATGACGACCAATACTCGCAATCCGATCCTCGATACCGACAGCTACAAGTTCTCGCACTTCAAGCAGTATCCGCCGGGCACCACCGAAGTCTCGGCCTATATCGAAGCGCGGCCGGGCGCCGCTTTCGACAGCATCACGTTCTTTGGCCTGCAGATGTTTCTCAAGGAGAAGCTCGCGCAGAAGATCACCGCGAAGGACGTCTACGAGGCCGAGGCACTCGTGACGGCGCACATGCCTGGCGTGCCGTTCAACCGCGCCGCCTGGGACACCGTGGTCAACGAGCTCGGCGGCGTGTTGCCGCTCGAGGTGACGGCGCTGCCCGAAGGCATGACGGTGCCGGTCGGCACCCCCTTGGCTCAGGTGCGAAACACTGATCCGCGCTTTCCCTGGCTCACCACGTATATCGAGACGGCGCTGCTTCGCGCCGTCTGGTATCCGTCGACGGTCGCGACGCAGTCGCGCGAGGCCAAGAAGCTGATCTACGCCGGGCTCGTCCGCTCGAGCAACGATCCCGACGGCCAGATCCCGTTCAAGCTGCACGACTTCGGCGCCCGCGGCACCACCTCGGCCGAGCAGGCCGGCATCGGCGGCGCGGCGCACTTGGTCAACTTCATGGGCACCGATACGGTCGAGGCGCTGGTCTATGCGCAGCGCTATTACGGCGCCGCGATGCCGGGCTATTCGATCGCCGCGGCCGAGCACTCGACCATCACGTCCTGGGGCCGCGCCGGCGAGGCCGACGCCTATGCCAACATGGTCAAGACCTTCGGCGGCGAGGGCAAGCTCGTCGCGGTTGTCTCCGACAGCTACGACATCAGGAACGCGGTGTCGGCGCTGTGGGGCGGCAAGCTGAAGAGCCTCGTCACCGAGACCGGCGGCACCATGGTGATCCGCCCCGACTCCGGCGATCCGGTCGAGACGCCGGTCTGGGTGATGCAGGAGCTCGCGCGTACGTTTGGCGCAACCAAGAACGCCAAGGGCTATCTGGTGCTCAACCCGTCGGTGCGGATCATCCAGGGCGACGGCATGAACCTCGGCACCATCAAGGCGCTGGTGGAGCGGGTGATCGACGCGGGTTTTGCGATCGACAACATCGCCTTCGGCATGGGCGGCGGCCTGCTGCAGAAGCTCGACCGCGACACCATGCGGTTCGCGATGAAGGCCAACGAAGCCATCGTCCGCGGCGAGCGCCGCGACGTCAGCAAGTCGCCGGTCACCGACACGACCAAGGCGTCGAAGGCCGGCCGCGTGAAGGTGATCAAGAACGCCGACGGCCGCATCGTCACGGTGCGCGAGGACGATGCGTCACATACCGCGGCGCCGAACCTGCTGCAGCCGGTCTGGCGCGACGGCAAGCTCGTCCGCGACTGGACCTTCGATCAGGTCCGCGCCCACGCGCAGCTTGTCGACACAGAGGTGCAGAAGGCGGCGTGAACCGCCCTCTGCTTTCTTCACAACTGCGATGGGTTGATTGGAACTCTAGCAGTCCTTCATGCCGGACGGCCGGGTCTGCAACTGGCCGCCCGTGCTGTTGGTCGCATTGCCCGAGGTGCCGGAGCCGGTGGTGATGGCGCCGGCCTTCTTCTGCCCGCTGGCGGTTTGTGTCGACTTGTCCTTCACCGTGCTGCTCGCGGCATCCCAGCATTTGCCTGCCGACGCCGACGATTTGTGTTTCATCGACGCCGCACCCGCGACCGATGTCGCAAGCACCAGCACCGCCGCTGCCGTGATGAGCCTTTTCATGATGTTCTCCTGCGCTGCGCACGTCGCCCCGGCAGGAGTTCAACAGGTCCGCATGGCTAAAGTTCCCAAGGCGAACCATAGGGCTCGCCAACGGATCAGTTACCGCCTGGCACGAAGCGCGGCACGAAACCTTGCGCCTTGCGCTCGATGCCCACCACATGCGGCGCGCCGAAATGGATCGGAAACAACAGCGAATTGTGCTCGGCGCACGTCTCAAGCATGCGCCGGCGCGTCGTCACTGCATCCGCCGGCCATTCGTCCGCCATGTGGGTCCAATGCGGCGCGTAGACCTGGATCGCGTGATGGATCACGTCGCCGCAGAACACGGCGCGCCGCCCGGCGCCGGCGAGATTGAAGATCACATGGCCCGGCGAATGGCCGGGCGCGGCCTCGACCGAAAGCCTGGGGGTCACGTCGTAGCCGTCGTCCACCAGCACGGCCTGGCCCGACTGCACGACCGGCAGCACGCTGTCCTCATAGGCGGTGTGGCGCTCGTCGGTCGCCATCGCGGGATTCTTCCGCTTGTCCCAGAACGCATCGTCGGTGCGCGAGAACAGATACTTGGCATTCGGAAAGGTCGGCACCCAGCGTCCGTCGCGGAGCTGCGTGTTCCATCCAACATGGTCGGCATGCATGTGCGTGCACAGCACCATGTCGATGTCCTCGGGCGCGCAGCCACAGGCACGCAGTCGCGAAAGATAAGGCGTGTCGAGCTGATGGAAACGCGGCGACCACAGCCGGTCCTTGTGATTGCCGCCGCAAGTGTCGAGCAGGATGGTCAGGCCGTCGAGCCGGATCAGCCAGGAGTGGATGCTGGTCACGAAGCGGTCGCGTTGCGGATCGTAGTGATGCGGCACGAGCCAATCGAGATGGCGCTCGAGCACGTCGCGCTCGAAGTTCGGAAAATATTTGTCGACCGGCTGGCTGGAGACGCCGAGCTGCTCCTCGACCCGCGTGATCGTCGCCGAACCGAAGCTCCAAGTGGTCCCCGCTTGGGTGTCCGCCGTCTTATTCTTCGCCTGGGTCGTCATCGCTCAATCACCTGTCGTGAGCCGCGCATCGACCTCGCGCAGCCGGCATGACGCACCATCCGGGGATGGCCGGCAAGAGGATTGAATCGACAACAGGAGACGCCGTCGGCGTCAGGGCGCCTTGGGCGGTGGCGGCATCAGCTCCGACGCGCCGAGCTTCAAGGTCTGCATCGCCTCGCTCAGCACCGCATAGGCGGCCGAGGTGGTGTCCTGCAGGCCCTTGGCCTCGCCCCAGAACACGTCGATCGCCTTGAGACCGTCCGGCGTGTTGCCGGCCGCGACGATCGCCTGCTTCAGCACGGCGCGCTTGGCGGCATCGGGCGTGGTCACCACAACCGGGTCGCTCGGGATCGGATCGGAGCGGTCGATGCGCACCAGCACGTCCTGGGCGTCGCCGTAGCCGCGCTGGCCGGCGAGGCCGGTGATCACGCCGTCGTGGCCTGCGCCGAGATCGACCTGGCCGTTATAGACCGCCCGTGCGACATCGTCGTGCCCGCCCAGGAACTGCACGTGGGGAAAGCCCAGCAACGGATGCCGGCCGGCCTTGAGCAGCATCAGCGCCGGGACGAGGAAATTCGACGTCGAAAACGGCACGCCGAAGCCGACTGACAAGGCATCCTTGTACTTCCTGACCGCAGTCTTCTTGTGAGCGTAGAGCTGCGCGAAATACGAGACGCCGACCTGGTTGTCGATGACGCGCTTGGCCACCGCGACGGCTTCGGCGTTCGGGTTCGTGGCGCGTGCGAAGACGAGGCCGAGCGGATTCATCAGTGCGATGTCGGCCGTGCCGTCGGCCACCTGCCCGACCTGCACCGGCACATCGACCGGCGGCATGACCTGGACCGTGTCGGGCTGCCCCTTGGCGGCGAGCTGCTGCTCGATCTGGCGGGCGAAGATGCCGATATTGTCGGCGATCTCCTGGGCCGATTTGTGCTGCGTGATCCACGGATAATAGACGAGCTTCAGCATCCTTCGGGCCCCCTTGGTCGCGATCATGCCGGGACGACAGCATGACTATGGCCGCGGTTCTGTGATGCACGCCACACAAGGTGGTGGGGCGGCCCGCCCGCGTATTCCTTGGTTCAATCGTCAAACGGGTTCTGGTGTGAACCTTTCTCGATGCCGCAGCGTTTCCGCATCATCATTCTCCTGCAGGAGCGTCCTATGAAAGCAGCGGTCATCGTCACGGCAATTGCGTTGAGCTTTGTAGCCATTCAAGCAGCCGACGCCAAAGGGTGCATCAAGGGTGCGATCGTGGGAGGTGTGGCGGGACATTACGCCGGACATCATGGCGTGCTCGGAGCCGCCGCCGGATGCGCGATCGGACGCCACGAGGCCAACAAGCACGAGCGGCAACAGCAGCGTCAGCCGGCGACAACGACCGGACAGTCGGTCCAATACCGATAGGTCCGGCTCACATCACTGAATGGTTTGTGCAGCACTGGGTCCCCGATTCCGCCGGGACTCGGCGCGCCGCCAAACCGAAAAGCGCGCCCCGACCGGGGCGCGCTTTGTCTCAACGCCGCTACAGCACCATCAGCACCGCGACCCGTCGGGACGCCGGCTGTTGTTGCAGGGGCCGCCCGGGTTCCAGCCGAAGGTCTCCTGGCTGTTGCTCGTGCGTTGCCGGCTCTGCCTGCTCTGCCGATTCTGCTGGTCCCAGTTCTGGTTCCAGCCTTGCTGGTTCCAGCCCTGCTGCTGGTTCGAGGCCTGCCGCTGGCTGCGGCGCTCCTGCTGGTTCTGGTTCCAGCCCTGCTGACCCCAGCCCTGCTGGTTCCAGCCTTGCTGCTGCTGGCCGGGCGGCGGGCCGAAGAAGCCCTGCTGCTGCGGCTGCTGGCTCGGCCCGGCAGCGCTCCGCATGTACTGGCCGCGGGGATGATGCGCCATGCGATGATGCGCGCTGCGTTTCATGCCGGCATGGTGGCCGACCTTCTTCATATGGCGGGACTTGGCCATATGGGGCTTGGCGGAGCGCGGAGCATTCTGCATCTGCCCGCTCTGCGTAGCGCTCGGCTGGTTGGACTGCTGGCCGCTCGGTTGGTTCTGGGCCATGGCCTGCCCGATCACGAACAGGCTCGCAGCCGCAATAAGAAGTGTTTTCTTCATGGCATTTCCTCCGGCTTGAGTGGAAACGCACTTTCAAGCCGCGAGCCGCGCGATCCGTTCCATGAATGGTTGTTCAGCGCGGTTTCAAGCTTGCGCTCTCACGCGATCTTCAGCCATTCGATCTCGGCTCAGTCGAGCTTCACGTTCGCCGCTTTGATGACGCTGCCCCACCTCGCCGATTCATGACGCAGATATTCGGCAAAGGACTCGGGCGGGCCGGTGATCGGCTGCACCGCAAAGCGTTCGAAATACTGCTTCTGGAATTCCGGGTCGTTGACGATCTTCTGCACGTCGGCATTGACCTTCCTGACGACGTCAGCCGGCGTGCCCGCCGCGGCGAACAGCCCGAACGACACGGCCGCCTCGTAGCCGGGCACGATCTCGGCAAAGGTCGGCACGTCGGGAAACTGCGGCATGCGCTGCGCGCTGCCGAAGGCCAGCATCTTCAGCTTGCCCTCCTTCACCGACGAGAGCGCCACCGACGGGCCCATGATCACCGCGTTGACGTGCCCGGACAGCACGTCGGTCAGCGCGGGCGCCGCGCCGCGATAGTGCACCGGCGTGATCTGGATGCCGGCGAGATTCTGCAGCTGCAGCGCAGCGACATGCAGCGCGGTGCCGACGCCGGACGTGCCGAACGTCACCGCGCCGGGCTTCGCCTTGGCGAGCGCGATCAGCTCGGTCAACGAATTCACCGGCACCGACGGATTGACCAGGATCGCCATCGGGATGGTGCCGTAGCCCGAGACCGGGACGAAATCCTTCTCGGCGTCGTAGTTGAGCCGCTCCTTGGCCTGCAGATGCGGCTGGATCGACCAGATCGCGGTCTCGGAGGCGAGCAGCGTGTGTCCATCATGCTCGGCCCGCATCACGGCCTGCGCCGCGATGGAGTAGCCGGCGCCGCTGCGGTTCTCGACGATGACGCTCTGCTTCCAGATTTCCGACAGCCGCTGCGCCACGGCGCGGGTCAGCACATCGGTCAGCGCGCCGGCTGCCGAGGTGACCACGAGGGTGACGTTGCGCTCCGGGAAACTCTGGGCGTGTGCGTTGGAGCCGGCAAGCAGACCCATCAAAAGACTTGCAAGCAGGAACAGGCGGCTGAGCACGGCAGTCATTGCGATTCACTTCGTCCTTTTCATTCGGGCTTCTTGAACACGGTCTGCACCAGGGCCTTCACGGCGTCTTTCGCCTGGCGCGTCGCCTCGGGATCGTGACCGATGTGCGGGCCGCGCTCGACGCAAGCGTCCTGGTAGCTGAATGGCTCCTTGGTGGCCACGTTGATCAGCACACCGGCGGGCTCCTCGCGGACCCGGCAGTTGCGCACGCTCTGCGACTGCGGCGACTGAGCCGCGGGCTGCGCGCCGAGCGGGTTGTCGAAGCTGTGTGGCGCGTTCGGATATTCGGTGATCTGCACATCGCGGCCGGCCGCCTTCAGCCGGTCGAGGTAAGGCTTGCAAAGCACGATCGGGTTGTAGTCGTCCTTGGTGCCGCCGAAGATACGGATCGGCCGGTCAGCCACGTCAGTGTCGGCGATGAAAGTCGTGGCGCAGTCGGGATAGAACGGAATGTAGGCGGCGAACTCGACGCCCGACTTGTTCCACAGGCCATGGAAGCGCTTGAGGCTCGCATAGAGCGTGGCCTGGCCGCCGCGGGAGAACCCCATCAGCACGATGCGCTGCGGATCGACGCGCGGGTGCTTCGCCAGCACGTCGAGCGAACGATAGATATCGAGGATGAAGTTGAGGCGGCCAAGCTGCGACTGGTCGGTCGAGACCTGCGTCAGCCCGCGGCCGGTGAAGCCGTCGAGCGCGAAGGTCGCGATGCCCATGGCGTTGAAGTCGCGCGTCCACATCTCGACGTTGGCGCCCATGCCGCCCGAGCCGTGCTGCAGCACCACCACCGGCAGCCGGCCGGTGCCGTTCGGGATCCGCAGCTGCCCGGTGGTCGTCGTCGCCTTGGCGTTGGCATCGCCGGTCAGGAACTGCGCGTCGCTGAGCGTCAGGGTGTTGATCGCGATCAGCTCGGTCCGCGCCACCATGTCCGGCGGCGCCGGATCGGCCGTCGCAACCGACGCCGCGAGAGAAATGCCAATCGCCACGGCAGCAAGCCGGATACTCATGGGTCGCCTCCCCCTATCGCCTATTCCTTCACCGCGCCGGTCATCGCCGACACGTAATGCTCCACAAAGAATGCATAGAGCACGACCAGGGGCAAGGAGCCAGCAAGCGCGCCGGCCATCAGCGAGCCCCAGCGATAGATATCGCCGTCGACGAACTCGTTGACGATCGCGACCGGCACGGTCTTGTGCGCCGTGGTCGACAGGAAGGTCAGCGCGTAGATGAACTCGTTCCAGCACAGCGTGAAGCAGAAGATGAAGGCCGAGATCAGGCCCGGCACCGCGAGCGGCAGCACGATCCTGATCAGGATCTGCCAGCGGCTGGCACCGTCAATGAGCGCGCATTCCTCGAGCTCGTACGGGATGGTCTTGAAGTAGCCCATCAGCAGCCAGGTCGAGAACGGGATGAGGATGGTCGGATAGGTCAGGATCAGCGCGAACGGAGTGTCGAACAGCCCGTACTGGAACACGACAGTCGACAGCGGAATGAACAGGATCGAAGGCGGCACCAGATATGCCAGGAAGATCGCGCCGCCGACGAAGCTCGCGCCGCGATAGCGCAGCCGCACGATGGCGTAGGCCGCGAGCACGCTCGCCACGATCGACAGGATGGTGGCGCCGATCGCGATGAACATGGTGTTCCAGAGCCACAGCGGATAGTTGGTCTGGAAGATGAGCGCATAGAAGTGCTTCAGCGTCGGCGCCGTGGTCCAGAACGGACTGACCCGCTCCATGTCGAGCAGCTGATCGTCCGGTTTGATGGAGGTGAGCGCCATCCAGTAGAACGGGAACAGCAGCACGATGAGGATGATGCTGAGCGGCAGGTAGACCGTGACGAGCCTTCGTGGCAGCGTCTGCAGATAGGCCATGCCCTCGCTGTGATCTTCGGTGAAGGCCGCTTTAGCCGTGGTGCCGAGCGCGGCCTTGCGCAGGATGTCAGTCATTGCCTTCACCCTGCTGCCATTTGCGCCGCTGCAGCCCGAACCACGAGATCAGGATGGCTGCGAGCAGGAACGGGATCATCGCTGTGGCGATCGCTGCGCCCTCGCCGAGCTGTCCCGCGATGATGGCGCGCTGATACGACAGGGTCGCCATCAGCTGCGTGGCGTTGACCGGGCCGCCGCGCGTCAGCACCCAGATCAGCTGGAAGTCCGTGAATGTGAACAGCACCGAGAACGTCATCACCACGGCGATGATCGGGGTGAGCAGCGGATAGGTGATATGGCGGAAGCGCTGCCAGGCGGTGGCGCCGTCGATGGTCGCGGCCTCGTAGAGCGAGGGTGACACGGTCTGCAGCCCCGCGAGCAGCGTGATCGCGACGAACGGCACCCCGCGCCAGATGTTGGCGAAGATCACCGACCAGCGCGCGTTCCAGACGTCGCCGAGAAAATCGATGTTGCTGTTGATCAGGCCGAGATGGCGCAAGGTCCAGGACACGATCGAGAACTGGCTGTCGTAGAGCCACCAGAACGCGATGGCCGAAAGCACCGTCGGCACGATGAACGGGATCAAGACGATGGCGCGCAGCATCGCTTTGAACGGCAGGTTCTCGTTCAGCAGCAGCGCAAGATAGAGGCCGACGGCGAATTTGATGACGCTCGCGACGATCGTGTAGAGCAGCGTGTTGAACACCGAGAGCCAGAAGATCGAATCGTCCCACAGCCACTCGTAATTCTCGATGCCGACAAAGACGCCCGTGCGGCCGATCTTGGCGTCGGTGAGCGACAGCCAGACGCCGAGCCCCAGCGGATAAGCCAGGAACAGGATCAGGAACGCCGCCGCCGGCATCATGAACCAGAGACCCAGCCAGTTGCGGTTGGCGTTGAGCCGCGCCCAGGCGGACGCTCCGCGCGGGGCGGGCTTGGCTGGCGCTTTCAACGCGATGTCGGCCATGCGTGTCTCTTTGTTACTCGCACCGGCGGTGCCGCTTCACCTCCCCCTGAAAGGGGGAGGTGAAGCGCGAAGCGCGTCGGGTGGGGGTCAGCCTGGCACCAATCGACCCCCACCCCGACCCTCTCCCTTTCAGGGGGAGGGAGCGCACCGCTTTCCTCTCACACACTCACCGATAGATCCGCTGCAGCTGCCGCTCCGCGATCCGCATCGCGGCCTTGGCGTCCTCGCGCCCGGTGCAGTAGCTCGCGAACATGTCGAGCAGCACGAAGTCGGCGATCGCGGCCGCCGCCTTCTCGCCGACCGAGCCCTGCCCGCCTGCCGTCAGCGAGCGCTTGGCGACGTCGCGGTACACCGTGCGCTTGGGATCGGCGGTCCAGACCGGATTGGCGTCGTAGGCGTTGAGGCAGTGCGTGAGATAGCCCTGCGCTGCGCCGATCCACGGATTGAACTGGTCCGACTCCATCATGAAGGCGATCAGCGCCTTGCAGGCCTGCGGATATTTCGAATAGGTCATCGCCAGCACCGGATACATCAGGTGCAGCTCGGTCGGCTTGCCGACCGGACCGATCGGCATGTAGGCGTGGTTCATGTCGTCGGCGATCTTCTTGAGATTGGGATCGCGGTTGGCCGCGACGTAGATCGAGATGCCGTTGTTGGTCCAAGAGATCTCGTTGGCGAGGAACGCCTTGTTGTTGAACGCGTCGTTCCACGACGCCGTGCCCGGGATCATCTCGGCATAGAGCGCCTTGGCGAAATTGAGCGCCTTCTCGGTCTCCGGCGAGTTGATGGTGACCTTGTCGTTCTTGTCGACATGGTTGCCGCCATGCGCCCACAGGCACCAGTAGATCCAGCCGTTGCCGTCGCCCGAAGCGTGGCCGAGCGCCATGCCGCCCGGCGTGCCCTGCGCCTTCATGGCCTTGGCATAGGCCAGGAACTCGTCGGTGGTCTTGGGGAATTCCGAGAAGCCGGCCTTCTTCGACGCCTCGATGCGGTAGTTCATCAGGTTGCCGCTGTAGCAGACCGGCACCGCGATCCATTTGTTGCCGCTCTTGCCGTATTGCACCGCGCTCGGCACCCAGCCGCCGTACTTCTTGCCGAGATAGTCGGCGACATCCGTGACGTCGACGCATTTCTGCGGAAACAGATGCGGCAGCGAATAGAGCCCCCAGAACAGGTCCGGACCCGCGCCGGTGTTGGCTGCGACCGAAGCCTTCGGCTGAACGTCCTCGTAGGACTCGCGCGCGATCGTGACCTTCACGCCGGTCGCCTGGCTGAACGCATCGATCAGCTTGACGAAAGCGTCGTCCTCCGTCTGCACGAAATATTTCCAGCGCAGCATGGAGAGCTGCGCGTTCTTTTCCGGCTTCCACGGCGCCGCCTGCGCCCACGCCTTCGCCCAGTCGAGCAGCGGGCCGCCCATCGCTGCGGCGCCGAGGGCCGCACTGCCGTTGAGCAGAGTGCGGCGGGTCAAGATCGTCATGCTGGTTCCTCCCGTGGTGTTATGGATTTTCAGTTCGTCAGTCGCTTCCCCGTCTCTTCATCGAACAGATGGACCAGGCGCGGATCGGGCTTGAGCCTGATCCGGTCGCCCGGGTTGAATTGGTGCCGCTCGCGGAATACGGCGATCACATCGGTGCCGCCGAGCTTCGCCACCACCTGGGTTTCCGAGCCGGTCGGCTCGACCACCTGCACCACGGCCTCGACGCCGTCGTCGGCCAGCGTGAAATGCTCAGGCCGCACGCCCGCAACCGCAGCGCGGCCGTCGCTGCCCGTGGGTGCAGTGACGAGCGCGAAGCGACTGCCTTCCGCGCCTTCGAAGCTCGCGCTGCCATTGAGCCGCAGATGGCCCTTCAGCATGTTCATGGCGGGCGAGCCCAAGAAGCCTGCGACGAACAGATTGTCCGGCCGGTCGTAAAGCGCGAGCGGCGCGCCGATCTGCTCGACCAGGCCGTCATGCATCACCACGATCTTGTCGGCCATGGTCATGGCCTCGATCTGGTCGTGGGTGACGTAGATCGTCGTGGTCTTCAGCCGCTGATGCAGCTCCTTGATCTCGGTGCGCATCTGCACGCGGAGCTTGGCGTCGAGATTGGAGAGCGGCTCGTCGAACAGGAACACCTGCGGGTCGCGCACGATGGCGCGGCCCATGGCGACGCGCTGGCGCTGACCGCCGGAGAGCTGGCGCGGAAAGCGATCGAGCAGCGCCGTGAGGCCGAGGATGCTGGCCGCGCGGTTGACGCGCTCGTCGATCTCGGACTTCGGCGCGCCGCGCAGCCGCATCGAGAAGGCCATGTTGTCGGCCACCGTCATGTGCGGATAGAGCGCGTAGTTCTGGAACACCATGGCGACGTCGCGCTCTTTCGGCGGCAGCCGGTTGACGACGCGATCGTCGATGCGGATCTCGCCGGCGCTGATGTTCTCGAGGCCTGCGATCATGCGAAGGAGCGTCGACTTGCCGCAGCCGGAGGGCCCGACCAGCACGACGAACTCGCCGTCGGCAATGGAAATGTCCACGCCGTGAATCACGCCGACCGCGCCGAAGGCTTTGCGCACACCATGGATGGTGACTGCGGCCATTGGTTTCCTCCGGGGCCTGGTGAAAGGCCAATGCCGCGTTCTCTATCGCACGGTCATGGCTCGAATAATCGGGCCTTCGGCCTGGACAAATCAAGCCCGAACGCCGCAGCACCTCTCCGCCAATAGTCGAGTGTGGCGGGCGTCACTTTCGTTTCGCGGGACCGGGCGCAGCATCGCCCGCGCGACGACAGCGTCCACAATCAACCGATGGGGCATTCCGATGACAACGTTTACCGGTCCGCCGGCTGACGCGATCCGCAACAAGCCGATCACGGACGAGCTGAAGCAGGTTCTGCAGGCCGCAGCCGAGGCCGCGGGCGTCGACAAGATCATCATCACATCCGGTGGGCAGGATGCGTTGGGCGAAGGCACCCGCCGCACCGGCTCGACGCGCCACGACCGCGGCCGCGCCGCCGACCTGCAGCTGCGCGTCAACGGCTCGACGCCGAGCTTCACGGATCAGACGGCCGACGCGGTCATCCTGTCCTTCGTCAAGGCCGTGGCCGCCGCGGGCGCGACCGGCATCGGCGCCGGCGTGACCTATATGGGCAACCGCACCATGCATGTCGGCTTCGGCACGTCGGTGAGCGACCATACCAAGCTGACCTGGGGCGCGGAAGGCGCATCCGTCAATGCGCCGCAGTGGCTGCGCGACGCCTGCGCGGCCGGCTGGGCGCATCCGACCCCTGTGCCCGGCGGAGTTCCCATCGTCATCACGCCCGGCCGTTACCAGGTGATGGCGCGCGGCGGGCTGTTCCTGCGCGGCGGACCCGGCACGAGCTTCGCACCGCCGCTGAAGATGCTCGCGCCCGGCGACGAACTGAACGTGGTTGCGCTCAGCAATGTGGATCCGGCCTGGGCCCAGGTCGATCTCGAAGGCGACGGCCTGCGCGACGGCTTCGTGTTCGCAAGCTTCCTGAAGCCGATCGCGGACGGTCACGAACACGCGGCCGAGCCGGGCGGCAACGCCTGATCGACAGCGCGATTACGAAAACATTTTCATTCTGGGAGTTCATTATGCCGAATGCCGACGATATCCGATGGTTCAAGCAGAATTTCCAATCGAAGATCGAGCCGGCGCTCGCCGGCACGCCGTTCGACGTGGACATGATCGCTGCGCTCGCCTGTCAGGAGACCGGCGAGGTCTGGCCGATCCTGCGCAAGAAGGGCCTGCCGCTCGACCGGGTGCTGGCGCTTTGCGTCGGCGACACCATCGACTTCAGGCCGCCGAACAAGGGCCGGCAGGCCTTTCCGCGCAACAAGGATGCTCTGGTCGCCGAACCGAACGGGGGCGCGATGTTCGAGATCGCCCGCAAGGCGCTCGAGGACATGGCGGTGTTCATTCCGAGCTATCAGGTCGCGGCCGGCAATCCGAGCAAGTTCTGCCACGGCTTCGGCATGTTCCAGCGCGACATCCAGTTCTTCAAGGACGATCCGGACTACTTCCTGCAGCGGCGCTACGAGACCTTCGACAACACGCTCGCGCACTGCCTGGCCGAGCTCAAGCGCGGCTTGAGGAAGCTCCATCTCGAAGACCGCACACGTCTCACCGACATGGAGTTCTGCGCGGTGGCGATCGCCTACAACACGGGACGCTTCAACCCGGACAAAGGCCTGAAGCAAGGCTTTCAAGACGAGAGCGGGAAGTTCTACGGCGAGTGCATCTTCGACTTCGTGCAGCTGTCGCGCAGCGTCGGCGGAGCGCCTGCCGCGCCGCTCGCGCCCGGCCGTTACGCCGTGGTCGCGCGCGGCGGGTTGAAGCTGCGCGGCGGTCCGGGCACGAACTTCAACGCCGCGCGGACGCTCGCCGCCGGCACCGAGCTCAACGTGGTCGAGACCGCAAACCTCGATCCGGCCTGGGCGCATGTCGACCTCGAGGGTGACGGCATGCTCGACGGCTTCGTGTTCGCGAGCTTCCTTGCGCCCGCGGGCGGCGCTGCCAGTCACGAGCACGCGCCGGAGCCGAATTGATCGCGCCGGAGCGCTGGACATGATGACGCCGGCGCGTGCTCCGCGCCGGCGCTTCTCTTCAGTCCGTTGCCGTGACGGCTCCGCCGCTCACTGCGGCTGGTGCGATTGGCCCGCGTAGAGCATCAGCGTCTGGCCGCTGCTTTCGCGCGTCAGCCGCGTGTAGCGCGGCCGGCCATATCCGGCGGCGGCGTAGCTCTGCATGCCGTAGCCGCCGGCAAAGCGCGTCGCGCGCGGCCGGCCGCCGCCATGGGCGAAGCGCAGCCCCCATTCCTGGCCGCCCGGGTTGTAGCTGATGTGCACGTGCTGGACCTTGCCGTAGTCGGTCGAATAGCCGCCCGGCCAGCTCTTCAGATGCGCGTAGATGCACGACGGATTGCCCTTCATATCGACCGCGCGCCCGATCGGATGATTGCTCCGATGCCCACGCCCCGAGACCGTGCTGATGATGCTGCTGCCGCAGGCCGAGGCGATCTCGCGGGCCTTCGAGGCGAGCACCGGCGTGACGCCGTTCAGCGAAACCGAGCGCGCCACACCGCGTCGCGTGACACGATGGGCATAGCGTTTGCCGCGATGGACGCCAGTAACTCGATACCGCAAGTGGCTGGCCTTGGAGGCGTGGTGATGAATGGCTTTGGTGTGATCGCGATGCCGGGCATCTGCAGATGTATTGGTGAAAGTGAGCGCGACGCTACTCATGAGTGCCAAAACGGCGCACATCCGAACCATCAAATTCTCCTGGGTTGATTAAGGCCCCGAGGGCACAGAACCGACCCAGACGCATTTGGTTCCCTCGCGCATGCCGCACGAGCGTTGGTTTCATGACAGAGCAATGCCCCTTCAGTCGTATTGGATGCCGGTCTCCTTCACCACCGGCGCCCAGCGCTCGGCCTCCTTGCGGATGAAGGCTGCGAACTCGGCGGGCGTCGAGGTGGATGGATAGAGGCCTGCCGCATCGGCCTTCTGCTTGATGGCGGGATCGGCCAGCGTCTCCGCGATCTTGCGGCTGAGCTTATCGGCGATCGGCTGTGGCGTGCCCTTCGGCGCGACGAGACCGAGCCACACCGTGACCTCGTCGAAATTGGAGAGGCCCGCGATTTGCGAAATCTGCGGCGCATCCGGCGCCGGCGGAAACGGCCGGCCGTCGAACTTCGCCAGCACGCGAAACCGGCCGTCCGCAATGAGCGAGGCCGCGGCCGACGGCCCGTCGAGCACGTATTGCACGCTGTTGGTGAGAAGCCCCTGCGTGACCTGGGCGCTGCCGTTGTAGCGCACGAGCTGCGCCTGCGTGCCGGCGGCCTTGTTGAGGAGAAAGCCGGTGAGCTGCGTCGTGATCGTGCCGGCGCCGTAGTTGAGCTTGCCCGGCTCGGCCTTCTCCTTCGCGATCAGGTCGCCGACCGACTTGATCTCGCTCGCTGCGTTCACCATCAGCAGCACCACGGTCTTTCCGACAACGGTGACCGGCACGAAATCGCGGATCGGATCGTAAGGCAGGCTCTTGTAGAGAAACTGGTTCATCGTCAGCGTCGAGTCGATCGCCATCAGCAGCGTGTAGCCGTCGCCCGGCGCGGTTGCGACCACCTGCGCGCCGATCACCGTGTTGGCGCCGACGCGGTTCTCGACCAGCACCGGCTGCTTCCAGTCCTCGGAAAGCTTCTGGCCGATGATGCGAGCGAGCACGTCGGACGGCCCGCCGGCCGGGAACGGCACGATGATGCGGATCGGACGGTTGGGATAGCTCGCGGCATCGGCGTCGGCAGCGCCTTGCGCACCGGCCTGCCACGGCCACAAGGCCGACAGCAGGACAAGCGCCAACCACAGCCGCTTCGGTGCCATGTCCGTCGATATCATGCCCGTCGATGTCATGCCTTTCCTCCCTCCATTTTTTCTTGCCAGCCATAGCAGATCGGCAATTGCCAAGGACCACAAGGGCTGTCGTACGATCGATCCATCAAACAGGAGGACTTGTCATGCGGATGATCTATGCAGGGCTTGCAGTGGTTGCGTGCCTCTCGATCGCGTCGCCGGCCGCGGCGCAGACTTTCGAGAAGAAGAACTACAACTACAGCGAATGGACCAAAGGCCGCTTTTCGGAAGCCGTCACCGTCACCGGTCCGGGCAAGATGATCTTCCTCGCCGGCGTCGGGTCGGAAGACGAGAACGGCAAGGGCGGCGATATCCTGCACAAGGGCGACTTCACGGCGCAATGCAAATACGCCTTCGACAAGATCAAGCGCGCGCTCGAGAAGAACGGCGCGACGTTCGGCGACATCGTCAAGATGGTGACCTACATGACCGACGTCCGCTATCAGCCGGACTTCGGCAAGTGCCGCCAGGAGACCTTCGGCGCGACGCCGATGCCGGCGCACACGCTGCTCACCATCAGCCAGCTCGCCTGGCCCGGCATGCTGGTCGAGATCGACGCCACCGCGATGGTGCCGGTGAAGTAGCTGCATCAATCGACCTTGATGTTCGCCTCTTTCAGCACCCTCGACCACTTCGCGCTGTCGCGCTTGATGAAGGCGGCGAACTCCTCGGGCGACGTCACCATGGTCTCAAACATGTTCGGAGTGATGAACCGGTCGATGAAGGCCTGCTCGGAGAACAGCGCCTTCACCTCGGCGTTGATCTTGGCGACGATGGCGGGGGGCGTGCCGGCGGTGGTGAACAGGCCGAACCAGGTGACGGCCTCGTAGCCGGGCAGCGTCTCGGCGGTGGCGGGCACCTCCGGGATTTCCGGCAGGCGCCTGACGCTGCCGACGGCGAGCATCTTGGTCTTGCCGGCGCGATACGGCGGCACCGAGGCGCTCAACGCGACCGAGGTGAGCATGACGTGGCCGGCGATGACGTCATTGAGCGCCGGCGTCGAGCCGCGATAGTGCACCGGCGTGAGCTTGATGCCGGCCATGCTTTCCAGGAGCGCAACGTTGACGTGGCCGGCAGCGCCGATGCCGGAACCGCCATAGGTGATCTCGCCGGGCTTCTGCTTGGCGAGCGCGATCAGCTCGGCGATGTTGCCGGCCGGCAGCGAGGGATGCGCCAGCAGCGCCTGGTTGACGCGGACGAGCCCGGTCACCGGCGCGAAGTCGTTAACGTCGTAGGGCAGCTTGCCGGCATGCAGCGTCGGGTTGATGACGAACACGGTCTCGGCGCCGACCATCAGCATGTGCCCGTCGGGCGTGGCCTTCCCGACCATCGCGGCGCCGATGGCGTGGTTGGCGCCGCCGCGGTTCTCGACGATCACCTGCTGGCCCCAGGCCGACATCAGGCGTTGCGCGACCAGCCGCCCCATGACGTCGCTGACGCCGCCCGGCACCGCGGGCACGACGATGGTGATGGGTTTGCTCGGATAGGATTGGGCGCGCGCGGGCGCTGTCGTAACGAGGCATGCGAGCGAGAGCCATCCGATCAGGCCCAGCGTGATCACCCGGCGCGGCATCGCGGCATCTCCCAGCGTGGGTCTCGTTTGACGCGGCAACGGTAAGTCAACACCACGGCAGTGACAAAAGATTCACGGCCCGATTTTTTGTGATACGCGACACAGTACCCATTCGACTCCAGGCGCACCGTCCAAAACACGAAGCCGACGGCATCTGCTGGGTGAATTGATACCGGCGAGACGCGGGCCTTTTGATTACCGCAATTTTTTCGCGCCGGCTTGGACCAGTGAACGCTGCGCGGCCAGTTTGATGCAATCCCGTGGTCGGTGACGACATGGGCAACCGCGGCGTCACGACCTTCATATTGGAGGTTTTTATGATTATTACGCGCCCCCCGATTACCACCCATCCCGGCATACCCCGCATCCCGCTCTATGCAAACGTCTACGGCACGTCCGGCGACGATACATTGTACGGCGGCGTCGCGCTGTTCGGCAGCCACATCTATGCCGGCGACGGCAACGACACCGTGTACGCTGGCAGTGGCGATGACACCGTGGATGGTGGCAACGGCAACGACGTACTGTTGGGCCAGGACGGCAACGATATACTCTACGGCGGAGCCGGCGTCGACTTCCTCGACGGCGGCACAGGCGCCGATACCATGATCGGCGGCGACGACAGCGATACGTATTACGTCGACAATCCGAACGACGTGGTGATCGAATCCAACACCGCCGCGGTCGCCGGCGCCAATCCGGGCCTCGACACGATCATCAGCACCATCAACTCCACGGCGCCGCTTGCCGCAAATGTCGAAGATCTTTTCCTGCAAGGGAATGCCACGATCGGCATCGGCAACGAGCTGAACAACTACATCGCCGCCAATGTGAACGCCGACAGCGATCTCTACGGCGGCGATGGCAATGACGAGTTGGCCGGCGGCACCGGCAACGACCTCCTGCATGGCGACAACGGCAACGACTATCTCCACGGCGGAGACGGTATCGACACGCTTTACGGCGATGCTGGCAACGACCAGCTTGACGGCGGGGCTGGCATGGACGCCCTCTATGGAGGCGACGGCAGAGATATTCTGCGCGGCGGAGACGGCGTCGACACGCTTTATGGCGACGCCGGCAATGACCAGCTCGATGGCGGTGCCGGCACCGACGTCCTGATCGGCGGCCTCGGTGACGACTATTACATTCTCAATGATCCCAACGATCAGATCATCGAGAATCCCAACGAAGGCTATGACGGCGTCGCCTCCAACCTGTCCTCCACCACGCTCGGAGACAATGTCGAGAACCTGTATCTGCAACCGCTGGGCTTGGACGGCACCGGCAACGCGCTCGACAACATGATGTTCGGCAACGCTCAAAACAACATCCTGTCGGGTGCCGACGGCAATGACTCCCTCTTCGGCGCCACGGGCAACGACTATCTCGACGGCGGCGCGGGCAACGACCTGCTCGATGGCGGTGCCGGCGTCGATCAAATGAGCGGCGGCGCAGGCGCCGACACCTTCCGCCAGGACAGGGCCTCGGAATCCGGTGTCTTCCGCAACACCATGGATGTCATCTGGGACTTCAACCCGTTTGAAGGCGACAAGATCGATCTCCACGGCCTCGCGTCTGAAATGGGCCTCCAGAGCCTCAACTTTGTCGGCGCCCGCAACTTCAACAATTTCACCGCGCCCGGCCAGGTCGGCTACGAGCTCGACCCGTTCACGCAGGAGGTCAGCATCTGGGTGAACACCGACGGCGATCCGCAGGCGGAGACCGGCATGTTCGTCCATCTGGCAGGGTTCACGCCCGATGCCAGCTGGTTCAACCTGTGACATGACCGCTGGCGGTGTCTGCTGGCAAGCAGCGGGCACCGCCGGCATCACCTCGCCTCGTCGATCTCGTTGTGGCCGCTGCCATACTCCCAGCTCCACGGCGGCGCGCTCGGATGATCGGCCGGCAGGCTTGCGGCGCGGCTGAAGGCCTCGCCGCCGGCCGAGACCGAAAACCGGCTGCGCCATTTCACGCGGAAGATGTCGACATACTCGGTGTAGCCCCAGCAATGGATGCGCGCCTCGTTGCGCGAGACCGCTTCGACCTGCTGGGCCGTGAAGGCGTCGCCATCAAAGAGCGCGAGCGTCTCGTCCTTCGGCAGCAGCGCAAACGGATTGCCGCTGTCGCGGCTCGGCGGGGCGAACTTGTGCCGCGGGGGCAGCGGATGCGGCAGGATCGCGACGCTGTAGCGGTGCCGGACCCGTTGCGCGGACGTTTGCCCGAGGTTTCTGACCACACACTCGATCCGGGCCGCGGCGTTGGCGCGAAATCCGGAGATCGCTGTCGGGGTGATGGCGAGATAGGCGCGAAGCTGACGCTCGCTGTTGCGCTCGGATTGCTGGACGAGCCTTCGGAGGGCGCTCCACAGCAGCCAGATGGCCAGCAGCAGCAAGACCGCGATGCCGGCGATCAGCGTGTCGGTGATCTTCAGCCGGTAGCCGCGGATCGGCGGCCAGTATTCGGTGGCCGCTTCGCTTTGCGGACGCGGCACGGCAGCAGGCGCAGAGGCAGGCGGCGCGGGCGCGGCCGGTTCGAAGCTGGTGGGCGGGCTTTGCGGGACAGGCTCGAGCTGCTGCTGGGTCGGCACGGGCGCACGCGGCTGTGCGTCCTGGGCATGCGAATCCTGGGCAAAGGCCGCAGAGCCAACCCACGCCGACAGCAACAGAATCAGAATCCGCACAACGCCCCTCCTCAATATCTATCCCGCAATCAGCTCCTTGATCCGCGGCCAGTGCTTTTGCCCGTCGCGGCCGGTGTCGTCGTAGTCGGTCGGCGGATAATCCGAGATCGCCGCAAAGCTCGGCCGCGCCTTGATGCGGGCGAACCAGTCGGCGAGCCGCGGGCGGTTCGCCCACATGGCGTCGAGCCCCAGCCGGTCGATGCGCTCGACATAGGGCGTGATCTCGGCATCGGCCAGCGTGTACATGTCGGCTGCGAGCCACTTGGTCTTCGAAAGCTGCGCTTCCATCTCGCCGAAGGTCTTCTCGAACACCTTGATGTGGTCGCGGAAGAACGGCGTCTCGATGCCTTTCTCGATCAGCGCGCGCTGGCGGTCGCGGCGCGCCGGATCGGGCATCTTCATCAGCCGCTCTTCGAGCCCGTCGCCCATCCGCTCCTTGAGCTGGCGGCCGAACGACACCGCGAAGCTCACCGTGGCGCAGGCCATATGCAGGATGTCGTCAGGAAGCTTGCACCACAGCCGCATGGTGGCGCGCTCGACCGGAGCTTTCGGCATCAGCGGCGGATCGGGGAACACCTCGTCGAGATAGGCGCAGATCACGCTCGACTCGACGATGACGTTGCCGTCGTGCACCAGCACCGGCACCACGCCGCGCGGGTTCATCGCCTTGAACTGCGGCGTGAGCTGCTCGCCGCGCGCGAGGCTCAGGTGATGGTCGATCCACGGCCGATTTTTCTCGGCGAGCACGACGCGGACCTTCTGCGCGCAGACCGAGATGTTGTTGTGATAGAGCTCGAGCATGGATGTGTCCCCTACCGCCGCAGCCGCTGGATCTGCATGTTGGCGAGGAACGGCACCAGCGGATGCGCGCCCATCTTGACGATCGTGGGCAGGTCCATCGCGATCAGCGCGGCCCGCTGCTCGGGCGTGAGCTTGAAGCCGTCGGCATAAGCGCCGGCATCCTTGATGAAGGCGGTGCGGCTGTCGGCCTCGTGGGCGAGCGCATGCAGCGCCGAGGTGAGCTCGACCAGCTCCGGCTTGATCGACGGATAATGCGCGGCGTGGCCGTTGCCCGGCGGGCTGTACCAGCCGAGCGACGCATAGTTGTGGTGCCAGCTCGGGTCCATCGAGACGATGTCGGGCTTGCGCTCGCCCAAGGCGCCCGCCGCGCAGGCCCAGCAGCGCAGCTCGATATTGCCGGTGTCGTCGAGCTCGGTCTCGTCGAAGCCGATCAGCGACTTGAGCTTTCCGGCGGCGAGCTTCTCCAGCACCTTGTTGTCCCAGGCGAGCTCCGGATTGGAGTAGCGGTCGGTGCCGGGGAAATGCGACATGCCGCCGCTCGACAGGATCACGGTCTTCAGCCCCAGCGCCGTCACGGTGCGGGCGATCGCCTGGCCGAAGGCGTAGCAGCGCTCCATGGTGGGCTGCGGCGGCAGATACGCGTTCACGTAAATCGGCAGCACCGGCTCGGTGAGCCCGATATGCGTGAGCGGAATGCCGATCGCGTAGTCGATCTTCGCCGTGCTGGTGAAGGCCGGATCGAAGTTCTGCCGGTAGAGCTGGCGCACGATCTCGAAGCCGATCTCGCTCGGCACCTTCCAATGAAACTTGCGGCCGGCGAACTCGCCCGACGCCTCGCCGCCGACATGCACGGTGAACGGCGGCGCCGCGTTGTGGAAGAACTGCTCGGCGTGGTCGTTGGAGAAGATGATCCAGAGGTCGGGATTGAGCGCCTTCAGTTTGGCCCCGATACCGGCCGCGACCTTGCGCACCTGCTCGACCACCGTTTTGTCCTCGGTGTCCGGCATGGTGAAGAACTGCGGCGCATGGGGCAGCATCGCGCCGCCGACGACCGTGGACATCATGTTCGGGCCTCCTCGCATTTCAAGCCTCCCGAATGAAACACCAACAAATGTGCCGGGAGTAGCCCCGATCCTCGCATTCCTGCAGACGTGATTCATCGGCCCCTGAAAAAGTCTGGCGCGGGGCGCCGCCTTCTCTTTTCTTCTCCCTCCAAAGAGGGAGGGGAGCGCCGGTCAGGCGCAACATCTCAGTCTGGGCACCTCCAAGAAGGCGCCCGCCTGCCGTGTGACCGGCAGGCGCGCCCTCCGGCGCTCCACCTGTGGCGATTTTTGACGAAGCCCCCGGACTTCTTGGCCTGGACCGGAGGACCATATCCTCACGTTATCCGGGCGGCATTGGCGCCGCCGTTCATCCAGACCCGTCCAGCCATTCAAGGCAGCCCCCTCATCGGGTGCGGCCAGTGACCTCGCTTCCTGGGGCGGGGTTACAAGCCCCGCCTGCAGGCGCCACACCCTGCTCTGCCAACTAAGTGTCCCTAGCAGACACCCTCGATTGAGCAGGGCATGCCGGGTGTACACGGGTGGGAGAAGAAGAAAAGATTATTGCGGTTTGGAGTGTTGACAGAGTGGGGACAAAGCAATTGCCGGTGCTGCATCAACGCCGGCGGTGTCACCGCCGGGCTTGACCCGGCGGTCCATGACCCCGCCTCGACAGCGGAAGTCTTACGTAAGTCTGCCGTCAGCCGCACCCGCTCATGGATCACCGGGTCACGCCGTCATAGCGCGTGAACGCGCTATGACGGCGGCCCGGTGATGACCGCGGTGAGGGAGTGAGGCCTGGAAATGACAGCGGCGCGTGAGGTGCCGAAGCGCATCAATTGATCAGCGCCTGCAGCGGCGCCGGAATCCGCCCGCCGCGGGCGATGAAGCGCGCCGACGCATGCCGGTTGACCGGGATCACCGGCGCGCGGCCCAAGAGCCCGCCGAAATCGACGCTGTCGCCGACCTTCTTCCCCACCGCGGGAATGAGCCGCACTGCCGTGGTCTTCTTGTTGATCATGCCGATCGCGGCCTCGTCGGCGATGATCGCCGCAATCGTCTCGGCCGGCGAGTCGCCCGGGATCGCGATCATGTCGAGGCCCACGGAGCACACCGACGTCATCGCCTCGAGCTTGTCGATGGTGATGGCGCCCATCTCGGCCGCCTCGATCATGGCGCGATCCTCCGACAGCGGAATGAACGCGCCGGACAGCCCGCCGACAAAGCTCGACGCCATCGCGCCGCCCTTCTTCACGGCATCGTTCAACAGCGCGAGCGCCGCGGTCGAGCCGTGGGTGCCGACGCGATCGAGCCCGATCTCTTCCAGGATGCGGCCGACGCTGTCGCCCTCCGCGGGCGTCGGCGCCAGCGACAGATCGATGATGCCGAACGGAATGCCGAGCCGCGCCGCGGCAGCCCTTCCGATCAGCTCGCCCGCGCGCGTGATCTTGAACGCGGTGCGCCGGATGATCTCGGTCAGCTCGCCGAAGTCGGCCCCGCCCGCGGCTTGGATGGCGCGCAGCACCACGCCCGGACCGCTGACGCCCACGTTCACGACGCAATCGGCCTCGCTCGCGCCGTGAAACGCGCCGGCCATGAACGGATTGTCCTCGACCGCGTTGCAGAACACCACGAGCTTGGCGCAGCCGATCGAGTCGCGCTCTGCGGTCTGCGCCGCACACGCCTTCACGATGCGGCCCATCTCGCCGATCGCGTCCATGTTGAGGCCCGCCCGTGTGGTGCCGACATTGACCGAGGCGCAGACCCGCTCGGTCGCGGCGAGCGCCCGCGGCAGCGTCGCGATCAGCGCGGCGTCGATGCCGGTCATGCCCTTCTCGACATGGGCCGAGAACCCGCCGATGAAATCGACCGAAAGCTCGCGCGCCGCGCGATCGAGCGTCATCGCGAGCTTCAGGAGCCCGTCGGGGCCGCTGCGGCCCGCGATCAGCGAGATCGGCGTCACGGCGATGCGGTTGTTGACGATCGGAATGCCGAACTCGCCGGCGAGCTCGCCCGAGACCTTGCGCAGGTCGCGGGCGATGCGGGTGATCTTGCCGTATACGTTGGCGCACAGCGTGTCGGTGTCGTCGCTCACGCAATCGAACAGGCTGATGCCGACCGTGATGGTGCGGATGTCGAGCTGCTCGGTGCGGACCATCCGGATGGTCTCGATGATCTCCTCGCCGGAAAAGCTTAAGTGTCGCATGGCGCATTCCCTTAAAGCTGAAACCCTGTCGCATCCGCCACAACATCGGCGGTGAACTCCCTCTCCCATAGGGAGAGGGTTGGGGTGAGGGGTTTCGCCCTCTCGATAGACCGTACCCCCTCACCCGCCGCACTGCGTGCGGCGACCTCTCCCCATGGGAGAGGTGGACAGCGCCCGTTGCGCCACCAAACCAATTTCAGACAGCTGTGCCCTAAATCCGATGCATCGCCTTGAATATCTCTTCGCGCTGGATCTCGACGCGCACGCCGAGCTCCTCGCCCTTCTTCGCGAGGCGCCGGCTCAGCTCCTCGAACGTCATGGTCGCGCCGCCGATATCCACCATCATGATCATGGTGAAGAACTCGCGGATCACCGACTGGCTGATGTCCAGGATGTTGACGTTGGCGTCCGCGATCACGTTGGTGACGCCGGCGATGATGCCGACCCGGTCCGAACCGATGATGGTGACGATCGCGCGTCCCGACAGGGACCCGGCGGTTTCGGGTTTTGGCGTTTTGCCCACGTTTGCGGCTCCTGCAGACTAAAATCGGCAGGACCATAGGGGATCGCGGTGTGCGGTGCAAAAGGGCTGCGCGGCCGATGTCCAGAACCCGCGCGACATTTTCCACCCGGCGGTGGTCGGTTGACGTTCAACTGTCAAACCGGCCAGCCGGCGTCAGTGGACTTTAGCTACAGCAAGTCTCGACTACACTAACTCCGTCGGGTGAGCATCAGTCTGCTCCCGCTTCCGGGGGTGGATCATCTGGAATCTTCGCCCACTCATCCACCACCATCTTCCAATTAGTTCTACGATCCTTTTCCCTCGTCCACACCTGCCAAAAATCCGGATCGGCTGAGTGCGGGCGTTGGGTTTCAGGTAATTCGTCTATCTCAACAAGAATTGGAATGGGAGTTGCCCAACCCAGCAGAATGGCCTGTCTTGAAGGCAAGCTCGGCAACTCCCGCAAAAGGCCCCCAACGTTGTCGGGGACTAGTCTGGACACGAGATTCTGGTCGCTATCATTGACCAAGCGGTGCAAAAGAAATGTATTGCATTGCGCCAAAACGGTCGGTGACAACTCCGACGGCCTCTGCGATGACAACACCAAACCTAAGCCGAACTTTCTTCCTTCGCGAGCAATTCGCTCAAATGTTTCGCGACACAGTCGATCAGGAGATGCCGCTTGGCCATCATCGCTACCACCACGCTTAATGAACGTGTGCGCTTCCTCCAGCACGAGAACGGTGGGTAGCGTGAGGCCGCTATTATGCATTCGCCTGTAGCGCTGAAGCGACTCAAATATCAGGCGACCTAAAACCGAAACAACAATATGAATGATCTCAGCTGGCACGAGCGAAAGATCGATCACTGCGACCGGGCCATTGGAGGCGTTGTCAGCGCCCACATAATCGCCGAGCCACGTTTCAAACGTAGTCGGCGGCGTACGACCAATAACACTCCCGAGCCGTTGATCAGCCAACATACCCCGAATTCGTAGCCCTAACGTTGAAATGAAACCGGCAAGCGCCCCTCCTTGCTCTGTGGCAATTCTTTCCAGATGCTCAGCCAATAGATTGACATCGAAGTAAAGTGGCGCATCCTCGTTTATTGGCGCAATCCCGGGGATATCTGGCAACGACGTCGTTATATCTGTTATTTTTGTTCGCGCGGTCTCCAAGTCAGCTACGGTAAAATCATTGAAGTATTGTCCTGAGCGACGATTGTCGACAATGCCAGATACATCAGTGGCAGCCCCCGAAAGCGAAGTGCGCAATGGATCGTCCACTGTGGCCGAAAACTCTTGGAGATCTTCGGCCAAGCTCTCCAACAAACGAGCACAATCGAACCTTGCTCGCGGAGCGCCAGAGAATGCACTCACGCCTACACTGAGAAGCTGCGATATACGAGCGATGTAGGAAATTAGATAGCGTCTTATCGTTACTTCACGCGGGACCCCGTCAGGGCGCCCGCTTTTTAATTCTCGAAGCCCTTGCAGCAACAGTGGCCGTTGCGCACCAGGCTGAGCATGCGCCACAGCCGTCCACTCATGCCCGTTCCAAAGCCACGCGGGCACGTCGAGTGGCCTATCGGGCGCGCTTACCGGCGGCACCTTAAACAAGCGTAGCTGATCACCAAAATCGGCAAACGCCTTGGAGTACTCCCCGTTGGGATCAAGGACGATGAAGCGTGCATTTGGCTTTCCTGGACGATTCTTGATCGTCATCTCGGCCCGACTTGCCTCCAACGACCACCGAATTATGCCCGCCACACTGCAAGACTTACCACTGCCTGTATTTCCTAGAACCGCCAAATGCCTGCCAAATAATTTATCGGGGTCAATTTTGATGGCGGCATTCGCGGCCAATGGGGAAGCGCCAATCCGGACCCGTTTATCGTCTGTCTTTCCACCGACGATTGCCTCGACTTGCTCTTGTGTAGGTACGAGAACTTGATCTCCGACTGACGGAAACGACACCACACCCCGCGAAAGCTCAAATTCTACTTTGCCCGAAACCCGATCTCGTTTGGAATTCAGAGTGCCCACGGGCGTGACAACCATCTTGCGCAGAGGAAATGGCAGGTCGATTAGACCGAAGTCCTTGAGACCAGATCGCTTTGGATATGGCGATCTTTCAATACCAATCCAGGAAATATACCCGACGGTCGCGCCCGCTTCGTTTGGGATCAGCACATACCCGTTTAGTCGCGGGAACGGCGTTGGCGTTCCTGTATTTAGCGCTGTCGAATATGGCGCTTCCAATTCTAAAAGCACGCGAACTTCGTCTGAAGCCACTGATTCGACCAGACCAATGACGAGTTCTGACAACCGCTGTATCGCCGTCGTCATGCCGCACCCACACCCGACGAGGGATCGCCGGCGACGGGGCGGTGTTTCATCAACTCAACCAACCGGCCCGTGATGTAGTCCAGAGCCGGCTTCGGGAAATAGTTCTCAACGAGGCTATCCAAATCTGCAAAGTGGGGGCCAATCAGAAGAGAGATTTGCGCATCGCGTGCACTTGCACAAAACTTCTGTACACGGTCATCTGCGCTATATGTGACAATGACCATATGAGTGGAAGGAATTGTCAACATATCCAGCAAAACGCGATTTATGTGATCATCGCCAAATCCGTAGCCATACGTTACGACGACCGCGTTTGGACGACACACCGCCGCCGCCATGTCACGAAACAACTCTGCATACGGATAGGCTGTAGTCTCCACGTCCTTTGCGGGATTTGGATAGATCATTACCGTATCGACGGGCTTCTCGGGCACATCCGTGTGATCGGCGGCCGCGCCGAATGGCAATCCAATCTTTCTGATCAACCCGACGCTTGAATCATAGAGCCAGTCCAGAGAACCGTGCAATTTTGTTAGACGGACGACGCCCTCCATAAAACGCGGCTCTCCACGGATACCCGGAGGGTTGTAGTGGTAGTCCACTTCCACGCGTGATGATCGGAATACTGGATTTAATGCGCCAACAAAACGATCAATTGTTCGGAGGCCAGCTAAGTCGCAGCCGCGCTCGATTAGCCTGTCGTAGTTAGTCGTAAAGATATGCAGCCGTTCGCGAGAAGCGGCTCGACTAGCGCAACTGAGGAGGAACGACTGCAATAAAGTTTCAGAGTGAAGTTGTTCAGCCGCTGATTTCGCCGTCTTGATCGCTCGCTCAGTCGAAAGGAGCGAGGCTAGAAAATCTGACATCTGTGCATCTAACGCTTCGCGAAGACTTTCTCCCTCCGCGGGATCGATCACAGAGAGACCGTCATACACAGCAAGAGCGCTGCGAAACTGATCCTCAATATTCGCGGCGCCACGCCCCATTTTTTTTGCTGACGCTTCTGCGTGTGCGTCGATTAGACCGTCGTACTTGGTCCCGAATGTTGCCTTTGACATGCCGGTGGCAGCACCACCCGCTGCGTATGCAATCGCAGTGGTGAAGCCACTTCCAACAACAAGATTCAGGTGTTCGGCTTGAAACACCGCCGAAAGCCATGGTTCGATTTTCTTTCGTGCATCGAAGACAAAGGCAGAAAGATCGTTCGGGTCTGTCGGTAAATCATCCGACGCATGAACGAACGACCCTATTCGGTAGCAATGCTTCTTCCAGTCCATGTGGACCCTTCCCGGCCCTGAGGCGAACTTCAATCGGCCAGCTTCTCCAAATTCCGAAAAGATTCGACACAGCCATTTCGGAAATTCTGTCACTACGGACATAGGGGCTGATGCCCGAGAGACCAACGACAGTATTCCGGGCAAATAGGTTACACAACCGGACCGTTTGGAGAGGAGAAAATGCTCCCCCTTGCGACGTGGCACCATTTGGCTTGTAGCCCAGACCTCCCTGCTCTCTAGCTCTCTAGCTGGCCTTGAGCGCAGCTCTGGTCGAAGTCGCCCCCTCGCGAAGCATTCGGCTGGGCCATCAAGATGCCGCGGGGCTGAGATACCCCTCCGCGCCTCGAACCGGCTGTTTCGAATCTCGCATTCTCTGTACCGTGCCGCATGCTCCGCCTCCTCATCTCGACCGTTTCCCTGCTCGCCAGCATCAGCACCACGCACGCATTCTCCTGGAACACCGACAAGGAAAAGCTCGCGCTCGACCTGATCCGGCAGTTTCAGGCGCCGCGCAAGGTGCCGTCCATTGCGGTCAGCGTGACGCTCGACGGGCGGACCGTTCTGGCCAAGGGCCTGGACGGCGCCGGAGCGCCCGCGCCGCGCGGCGAGGATGTCCGCTATCACATCGGGTCGGTGACCAAGCAGTTCACGGCCGCGGCGATCCTCGCCATGATCGAGGACAAGGTCATCGTGCCGAGCACCGGGAAGCCGCTGACGCTGGACTCCAACGGCCTCGAGCTGTTCCCCTCGCTCGATCCCAAGGGCGAAAGCTCCAGGCTCACGGTGCGGCGGCTCTTGACGATGACGTCGAACCTGCCGAGCTATACCGACGACGACTTCGCGCTGGATGCCGACCAGACCGGCGTGGCGCCGGCGGCGCGCTCGATCGACGCCGAAGCCATCATCGCGCGGCTGCGGACCTACAAGCTCGTAGGGCAACCGCAGGCGTTCAGCTACAGCAACACCAACTACTTCGTCCTGTCGCTGCTCATCCAGGTGCTGCAGAACGGCTACGGCAAGACCAGCGCGCCCGTCGCGCACAAATACATCGCCGACCGGCTGCTGGCGCGGGCCGGCATGCAGGACACCGGATTTGTCGGTGACCCGTTGCCGCGGCCGGGGACCAACGCCGATCCGCATTACCTTCACCCGCCGCGCTTCGACCAGGGCGCCTGGCCCATGGGGGCGGGCGACATGATCAGCACCGCGGCCGATATGGCGCGCTGGAATGCCGCGCTGGTCACCGGCAAGGTGCTCGGCAAGGAGGCGCTGCACACGATGTTCGCACCGGCCGTCGCGGTGACGGGCTCGCTCGTCTACCAGGGCTGCAGCTACGGCATGGGCTGGTACGTCTGCCGGCGTCCGCGGTTCGACCTGTTCCAGCACGACGGCGTCATCGCGGGCTACATGGCCTCGAACGCCATCGCCTGGAAGAACGGCTCATGGATGAGCGCCACGGTGCTGGCCGACCGCGACGCGACGATCGAGATCGTCGAGCTGGTGCGCAGCATGCTCCAGGTCGGCGCCGAAGAGGACCGCTGACGGGTGTCGCGCCTCCCGGGTCCCGTAGGGTGGGCCAAGGCGCGGAGCGCCGGGCCCACCATATTTCCGCTTTGACAGACCGCGGTGGGCTTCGCTTCGCTCAGCCCACCCTACGAGCTCCGCGCCGTTGATGCTCTCTAACCCGCCTTGAGCGCCGCCAGCACGCGCTCCGGCCGCAACGGGCGCTCGCGCATCCGCACGCCCGTCGCATCGAAGAACGCGTTGGCGATCGCGGCGCCGGTCGCGGCCAGGACCTCCTCGCCGGCCCCGGTCGATGCCTGATCCGGCCGCGACACGACGAGCGCCGTCACCGCCGGCGCCTCCTCGAACCGCAGGATCGGATAGGACGCCCAGTCGGTGCTGGTCACGCCGGCCGGGTCGAAGTCGACCTCCTCGTGAAGCATCCGGCTGGTGGCCTGGATCATCTGGCCCTCGACCTGCTGCTCGACCGAGAGCGGATTGACGACGAGGCCCGGATCGAGCGCGCCATAGACGTGCAGCACGCGGATTGCGCCGGTCTTCCGGTTCACCTCGATCTCGGCGAGCGCCGCCCCGTAAGACGTGAAGTGCGTGCCGAGCGCGACGCCCGTGCCCTTCACGACGTCGCCATCCCGGCGCTCGCCGGCGACGCGCGGCTGCCACTTCGATGCCGCCAGCACCGCGTCGAGCACGCCATGCCAGCGCGGATCGGTGACGTTCTTTCGCCGGAACGCCACCGGGTCGAGCTTGGCGCGCCAGGCCAGCTCGTCGATGACCTGCTCCGACGCAAACGAGATCGAGAGGTCGAGCGGCGAGCGCAGGAACGAGCCCTTGAGCCAGCCTTCGAGGCCGTTGACGCCGTGGCTGATCACCTTGCGGTTCGGAATGGCGTAGACGCCGCCGGCGGTCAGGTTGTTGACGCCTGCGGCGGGCGGCAGCACCGGCGGCGGAACCGGGACGTCGAGCGCGAGGTCTTCGCTCGGCTCGACCACGAAGTTCCAGCCGTGCTGCCAGCCGTGATACTCGAAGCCCAGGAGCTTGCCGTCGGCGCCGGCGGCGGCGCGCACGTCGCAGACATGCGCGGGGCCGTAGTTGTCCCAGCCGTGCTCGTCGCTGCGGCTGAACTGCACGCGGACGGGCTTGCCGACCGCCTGCGACATGATGGCGGCCGCGGTCGCGGCATCGTCATAGCCGCTGTGACCGAACGTGCCGGACGATTCGACGTAGCGCACGCGGACCTTGTCGGGCGCAAGCTTCAGCACGCGCGCCAGCGCGTCGCGGAGCCAGAACAGCCGCTGGGTCGCCGAATACACGTCGGCGGAGTCGGTGCGGACGTCAGCCACCGCGCAGTTCGGTGCAAACGGCGCGTGCGATTCGTAAGGCCCCTTGAACGACGCCTGCACCGTGAACGGCGCGCCCGCCATGGCGGCGTTGACGTCGCCGCTCTCGTGCACGGTGCGGTCCGTGGTCTTCGACGCACGCAGCTTGTCGTGCAGGCGCGCCCGGCCCGGCAAGGCCTGTGGGATGTCCCATTCGACCTTGAGCGCCCGCGACGCCTTCACGGCGCTCCATTCATCGGCCGCAACGACGCCGACGAAGCGGCCTTTGCGGACGAGTTGCACGCCAGGGATGTTCGCGATCGAAGACTCGTCGATCGACTTGATCTTCACGCCCGAGGCCAGAGCCGCCTGGCCTTGTGGCCGCACGACCCGGCCATGAAGCATGCCGGGGACACGGACGTGCTGCAGATACTCGTAGGTGCCGCGCATCTTGTCGGGAATGTCGATGCGCGGCACACGGGTGCCGACCACGCGGTAGCTCGAGACGGGCTTCTCCGGCGCATTGCCGGTGACCTTGAGCGAGAAGCGCTTGTCGCCGATCAGCTCGCCATAGGTGATCTTTACATCGGGACGGTTCGCCGCCGTGACGACGCCGCCCGTGACGCGAAGTGCGTCCTCGGGCGCGTTGAGGCGTTCGGCGGCGAGCTTCAGCAGCGCGCGCCGCGCTTCCGCCGCGGCCGAGCGCAGGCTCGGCGCCGCGCCCTCGATGCTGGAGCTCGAAACCTGGTTGCCCTGGTTTCGCGTCACCGCGGTGTCGAGCTTGGCCGCCGTGACCTGGGACAGGTCGAGGTCGAGCTCCTCGGCCGCGATCTGCATCATGCCGGTGACGGTGCCCTGGCCGAACTCGGCGCGCCCGAACAGCAGCGTCGCGGTGTTGTTGGGATGGATGGCGAGCCAGGAATCGAGCTCGGTGTCCTGCGCGGTCGGACCCACGATATAGGCGGCAAAGCTGCCGGTCTTGATCTCGGCCTTCGACGTGGCCGGCATGCCGAACGACACGACCAGGGCGCCGCCGGCTGCGAGAAGCTCGCGCCGCGACAGTGCTGTGTTCTCGGTCTTGTTCTCGGTCTTGTTCTCGGTCATGGCGCTCACCCCCGGCTCGCGGTGTCGCGGATGGCGCGCGCGGCGCGCTGCACGGCCTTGATGATCCGCGGATAGGTGCCGCAGCGGCAGAGATGACCGTTCATCTCGCGGCGGATCACGTCCTCGCCGGGATCGGCATGGCGCGACAGCAGCTCGGCACCTTTGACGAGCATGCCGTTGTAGCAGTAGCCGCATTGCGGCGCGTTCTCGTCGATGAAGGCCTGCTGCAGCGGATGGATGTCCGGCGCTTGGGCGAGCTTCTTCTCCCGCGCATAATGCGCGGCGAGGCCTTCGAGCGTCACGATCGACTTGCCACGCAGCTCGCTGACCGGCGTGACGCATGACCGCGTCTCGACGCCGTTGATCAGCACCGAGCACGACCCGCATTGGGCGAGGCCGCAGCCGAAGCGCGGCCCCTTCAGGCCGAGCGCATTCATCAGGACGTAAAGCAGCGGCGTGTCGTCCGCGGCTTCGACCTCCGCCGACCGGTCGTTGACCGAGAGTGTGTACCGGGCCATGTCGCCTCCCTATGAATGTTTGTGTTTGTTTTTTGCTGCAGCCTAGTAGTCGCAGCGGCCGCATTTTGGAAAATTGAGCATGCTCAATTTTCTCGCCAATGATTGAACGCGTTCATTTTGCTGTCAAGTCAGCGAGACTGTCGTGTCGCGCGCGTCTATTGCAGAAGGAGTGCCGCACACCCCGATCGCGGCCCGCGAAGGCGGATCCGCGTCGACCCGAACCGCGGTCAGGTCACCGGAAGGACGCAAACGCGTCATGAGCCGCCCGTCGCCGCCCGATGTGGGTTCGGCGAGCGCCGCAATCCCCCGCGGTGGCTCCGAGCTGAGCGTGGCCATAGTCCGAATTGCACCAGCGGCCGCCCTCGAACAGACCGTGTGAGGACGCAATCTGCGCGAGCTTCCGGCGCGGCGGCAGATGACAGCGCGAATCCACGACGCCGCGCGAAAGCTGACAGACATCCAGGGCCCTGCCACAGGGATGCAGGCTCGAACTCGCACAGTGCCCAGGACGAATACCGCCGATGAAGAGAATGCGGGCGCCGTGATTGGCCTCCAGGTCGTCGACATAAGCCTGGAACCTTGCCGCGTGAGCAACGCCGACACGGGCCCGCGCGCCGGTCTTGCGCGATACGACCAGACCCGGCCCGAAGCTCTTGGGGCGAGGTGCAAGCTGACGCGGCTTGTCGGCGTTTTGCATGCGACCGGTGATTGGAGCCTCGTCGCGGTGATGGCCCGCAACGGCCGTGTCGGTCGCTGCGCTGCTGCACGAACCACTGTCGCAGGCCGGAACGATCGCTTGCTGCTGTGGAATCTCGGCGGGGTGGCTGTCCACCACCGTCGCGGTTGCGATCGGACTGCTGCACAAGCCGCTGTCGCAGCCCGGGACTGACGTGACGGGCTCGCCGCGGCGTTCGCCATAGTACGACGCCAGCGCCAGACACGCGGCAAATCCGACCACCATCACAATGGCTGTCGCCGTTTTGAGCTCGAGCCATGAGCGCGTGCCGCCGGGCACATTGTTGGACGGACTCGGAGGCGGCGGAAGCGATACGCCGTCGTGCTCGGGCAACTTGCGCAGGCCAATGGACCCATCGGCGGACGGGCTCAGAGGCGCCGGAGCTGATGCGCTTTCGTGCCCCGGCAACTCGGGCAGCTCACTCCGCACATCGGTGGACGAGCTCTGCAGCGGTCCCGAACCAGATGCAGCTTTGCGCTTCGACGGCTTGCGCACGCCGCTGCGCATCGTGTTCGACGAATCCTGCAGAGGCCGCGCACCTGATGCAGCCTTGCGCCTGGACGACTTGCGTGTGCGGTCGGTCGAATTGTCTGATGAGCTCTGCCGGCGCGGACCAGACTTTTTCCTGGCCGCGTTCTTGGGCGCGTTCTTGGACGCAGCCTTGGGCGCATCCTTGGACGCAGGCGATGGGGCTCCCCCCTGCGATGCCTCGGGTTTCTTTCGGCGCGCGGTGCGCGTTCTCGTGTGGCCTGAATTCGGCTCGACCGGTTCCAGCTTTTCGTCCATGGCGCGGAAAATTTCGCGCTGCGGATGAAAAGGCCAGCAGTTGTCGCCGGTAACGTTAAATGGTGAGCTTGATATCGCTCTGAGCGGTAAATGTCGGCGCTCTGGAACGAGGATCGCTACCCCGCTACCCCACCGCGGGCGTGACCGGCGCGGGCCGCGGCGCGAGCGCCGAGATCGCTTCGCCGATGTCATCCATGGCACGCTCCGCCACCCTGCTGACAGATTGCGGTCGGCCAGTCGAAGGTCTGAATGAGCGGGCCCGCGTCGAAATCCGAATAGCGCGCCCATCGCGGACTGACGCACCAGTAGGCGATATTGGCCCAGCGCAACCGCTCAAGGCCATCGGGCCAGGCCGCAAAGTAGATCTCTCGAAGGTCGGCGTCGGCGTCTCCGGTCACGGCGAGCGATCGGGCGACACCTTCGAGTTGAAGCGTCTTCTCGCCGGGACCGCTGAAGACGATGGATGCGTGCGGATCGCGGGTCAGGTTCCGATGCTTGCGACTGTCGGAGACCGTGTCGAAGATCACCTTGTGAGCCGGCGTCACCGCGATGCCGACCAGGGCCGACTGCGGCCTGCCGTCATCACCGATCGATGACACCACGGCGAGCCGATGCGAGCGCATATAGTCGAGCAGGTCCGGCCTCGTGACAACCATGCGCCACCTTCGATTTGCGACCGGCGGCTCGCCCAGCGGCTACCCCACCGCGGGCGTGACCGGCGCGGGCCGCGGCGCGAGCGCCGAGATCGCTTCGCCGATGTCGTCCATGGCGCGCTCCGCCACCCGGCTGCCGGCCTCGATCGCCTCATGCGCGCGGTGGAAGTCGAACCAGCCGACGTGGCCCAGCCTTGGATTGATCATCACATCCGGCGGATCGCCGGCAAGCCTGGCCCGCGCGATGCGGTCCTGCATGATATTGAAGGCATCCACCATCACGGTCGGAATGCTGGGGCGGCGGCTGCCGCCGAAGAACTGGCGCTTGAGCGCCTGCTCGGTGGCGATGTTCGCGCTGGCCGCCCGCTGTGCTCGCCAGCGCTCGGTGCCGAACATCGCGCGCAGGCCCCTGCCCTCCGGCGGCTGCGCATCCGGCGCGGCCTGCGGCTCCGCGCTCTCGCCGGCCATGATCATGCTGCGGCCGAACACATCGGCGTTGAGATTGACCGCGATGACGAGGCGGGCGCCGAGCACGCGCGCCGCCGACACCGGCACCGGATTGACCAACGCGCCGTCGACCAGCCAGCGGCCGTCGAGAAACACCGGCGGAAAAATCCCAGGCAGCGCGTAGGAGGCGCGGATCGCGTCGACCATGCGGCCGCGGGTCAGCCAGATCTCGTGGCCGGTGCCGACCTCGGTGGCGATGGTGGCGAAACGAACCGGCAGCGACTCGATGGTGGTATCGCCGAACTGCTCCTCGAGGCGCGCCGCAAGCTTGCCCCCGCCGATCAGGCCGCCGCCCGTGAGGCTGATGTCGAGATAGCCGAGAATGCCGCGCCGCGTGAGCCCCCGCGCCCACTCCTCGATCAGATCGAGCCGGCCCGAGGCCTGGCAACCGCCGATGATGGCGCCGATCGAGGTGCCGACGATGATGTCCGGCACGATGCCGTGGGCGAGCAGGCAGCGGATCACGCCGATGTGAGCGAAGCCGCGGGCCCCGCCGCCGCCGAGCGCCAGCCCGATGGTGGGGCGCTCGGATCGGCGCTCCGGTGCGTCGGCTGTCGCTTTCGCGCCGCGCTCGCCGTTTCGGCCGCGGCCCTCACCGTCCATAGTCAACAGCGCTCACCTCGTGCGTCGCCGACGCGATCATTCCGCCCGGCAGACCGCGACACAAGTCCGTGGCGACGTTATGGTGAAGGCTGCCATACGGTCACGTTGTTAACACTGCGTCCTTTCACCAGCTACAATGCGTCCGACACAGATGGTTGGAACCCGCCATGGCGGGGGCGAGCTCCATGAAAACTGCGATGCCAAGGCTGGTTGCAAAGCTGCTGATGTTGCTTGCAATGCTTTGCTGGACGTCGGGCGGCACGCCTGCGGTAACCATCACCGGGTTTATGAGCGTGCTGACCATGTCCCATGACGGATCGTGGGGCGCCGACACGCAGCTCTCGCTCGACGACGCGCTGCAGAACGCCATCGCCCGCTGCAAGAAGATGCGCGGCCTCAAGCTCGGCTGCGGGGCTTACGTCATTTCCATCGAGCAGGGCTGGCTGCTCGGCTCGCGCTGCGGGATCCGCAGCATCCTCGCCAGCGGCCTGACGCGCGCCGAGGCGGAAGCGAACGCCGATCTCCGGGAGCGGATCATGCGCCGCGATTTCGTGCCGGGCCTCCCGGCCTGCCAGCGGATCGTCTTCGTCGATCCGAACGGCACGATCGAAGATGCCGGAAGCGGAGCGGTTTCTGCCCGCTGACGCGACCGGGGGCCTCCTTTATCAAAAGCCACGATGCCGGAGCCGCTCGATGTGCACGGCAATCGGCATGATGCCGCCCGGGGCGGCCGCCCGGCAGATGGCGATGGCCTATCGGGTCTGTGTGCTTGGCGAAAAGATCAATCCCCGCGGCCATCATCAGCTGCTTCAAGGCTGACGGATTGGGCCGGGGCGCCCGGATTCGGACCAGGGAATGGCCGAATCTGCGGCACTCCGGCTTACCCCGGGGGCTGGCGCGACGCATAACCCAGACCTATAACTCCGCGATCTAACCTGATAGACTCAGGCACAACGCGCCGCATCGATCCCTCGGCCGGGCGCGGGGTGTTTCATTTGTTTATGCTCGGCTGGGGGGATTTCTCAAGGAGGCCAGACGTGGCTACAGGTACTGTGAAGTGGTTCAATCCGACCAAAGGTTACGGGTTCATCCAGCCGCAAGGCGGCGGCAAGGACGTGTTCGTGCACATCTCGGCTGTTGAGCGCGCCGGACTCAGCACGCTGAACGAAGGTGCTCAGGTCACCTACGAGGTCGTCTCCAATCGCGGTAAGGAGTCGGCCGAAAATCTCAAAGTGAAATAAAGCACTTACAGCAGTGCCTGCTGTCGCCCCCGCTTCGGCGGGGGCATTTTTTTTTTGCGCTCACGGGGGCCCGAGCACGACGACGGCGTCGGCCGCAACGACGCCGCCGCCTTTGGGCATCGCGAACAGCGGGTTGATCTCGGCCTCGATCAAGGTGTCGCCGAGCCCCATCACCATGCCGGAGAACGCCAGCATGGTTTCGATGAGGGCGTTCAGGTCGGCCTGCGGCCGTCCCCGGAAGCCCTTCAGCAAGGGCGCGGCCTTCAGGCTCGAGATCATCTGTTCGGCATCGCGGCGCGTCAGCGGGGCCAGGCGCAGGGCCGTATCGCGGTAGACCTCGGCGGCAACGCCGCCCATGCCCAGCAGAATGAGCGGCCCGAGCTGCGGGTCGCGATGAAAGCCGAGAATCAATTCGGTGCCGCCGGTGACGAGTTCCTGGATGAGGAAGCCCTCCGGTTGCTGGCCCGTCGCCTTGGCAAACTGTTCCGCCATGGCGTCGCAGCAGGCCGAAACCTCGGCAGGCGAAACGCCGACCGCCACGCCGCCGACTTCGGTCTTGTGTGACACGTGCCGCGACAGGATTTTCACGACCACCCGGCCGCCGAACGTCTGCGCCGCGGCTTCAGCTTCGCGCGCCGTGGGCGCGATCATCTCCCGGGTCACGCCGATGCCGAAGCTCGCAAACAGACGCTTGGCCTCGGCCTCGTTCAGGGGGCCGGGCTTGATCGAGGCGCGAGCCTTGTCCGGGATGGCCCGCGTGGATGACGGGGCCGGATCGGCTGTCTCCGCCTCGGCCAGCCGCCGCATGGCCCCGAGCGCGATGGCGCAGCCTTCCGGCGCCGAGAATGCGGGAACGCCCGCGAGGTTGAGCTGGCGCACCAGCTCCGGCGCGCTGGGGCTCGCGTATCCGACAATCGGCTTGTCGCTGTTCAAAGCCGCCGTGCGCAGCGGCACGCTCGCAGTTTCCGGCTCGCGCAGCGCCGAAGAGCCCAGCACGACGGCGACCGCATCATAGGTTTCGCTCGCGGTCACGGCATCGAGGACCTTGGTGAAGATCTCGGACTTGACGCCGGCGAGCGTCACGTCGATCGGATTGCGGTCGAGCGTCGCGCCTTCGATCTCAAGCGACCGGAGCTTTTCCGCGGTCGCCGGATCGGGCGCCGGGACTTCCAGCCCGACGAGGCCTCCGGCGTCGGCGAGCAGGGTCGCGGCGCCGCCGCTCGACGTGATGATCGCCACGCGGTTGCCCTTGAGCCGCTTGCCGCTGCTCAGCGCCGCCGGGATATCCAGCAGATCCGAGAACCGTTCGGCCCGGATCACGCCGGTCTGCTGGAAAAAAGCGTCGTAGGCCGCGTCCGAACCCGCCAGGGCGCCGGTATGAGACGCAGCCGAGCGCGCGCCGGATTCCGAACGGCCGACCTTGAAGGCGACGATCGCCTTGCCGCTTGCGCGGGCGCGCTCCGCGGCGGCGCGAAACGCCTGCGGGTTGCGCAGCCCTTCGAGATAAAGCGCGATCACGTTCGTGGCCGGATCGTCGGCTAGGTGGTCGACGAAATCCGACACCTCCAGGTCCGACTCGTTGCCGGTCGAGACCAGTTTTGAAAAGCCAATGCCCTGGGCCTGCGCGCGCGAAAACAGCGAGCCGAGAATGCCGCCGCTTTGCGAGACCACCGCCACCGATCCGGACACGAACGATTCGGTCACGAGCGCGTGGCTCGGCGACAGCACGATGCCGTCGCTGACGTTGATGAGGCCGATCGTGTTGGGGCCCAGGAGACGCATCCGGCCCGCGGACCGGACCAGGGCCTCCTGGCGCTTCTGTCCGTCGGCACCGCTTTCGCCGAAGCCGCTGGCCAGCACGATCGTGGTGCCGGTGCCGATGGCGGCAAGCCGCCGCACCGCATCCTCGACCCGCGACGTGCCCAGCAGCACCAGCGCCACGTCCGGCGGCTGCGGCAGCGCCTCGATCTCGCCGTAGCACCGGTAATCGCCGATCGTCTCGTAGCGCGGATTGACCGGATAGATGTCGCCGCGGAAGCCGTATTTCTGCAAATAGACCAGCGCGCGGCCGGCGAGCTTGGTGGCATCCGCCGAGGCGCCGACAAGGGCCACCCGGCGCGGCTGCAGCAACCTATCCAATGTCGTCATTTGCGATCGCTCTTGTTCAGGAACGCGGCGACCGAGTCCTGGTGTTCGGCGGTCGTGTAGCAGACCGCCTGCGCTTGCCGGCCTTGCGCGAAGACCTGCTCTTCGGGCGTCTCGAAGGTGCGGTCGAGGATCGATTTCGCCAGCGCGATCGCGGGGCCCGAACCGGCGCCGAGCTGCCGCGCCCAGCCCTGCGCTTCGGCCATCAGCGCGTCTGCCGGCACGACGCGATCCGCAAGACCGATCTGCAACGCCTCCTTGGCCTCGACATTGCGGCCGCTGAAAATCAGCTCCTTGGCGCGCGGCAGGCCGACGCGGCGCGGCAGGAAATACATGCCGCCGCCATCGGGCACGAGACCGCGCTTGACGAAGCTCATCGTGAACAGCGCCTGCTCGGACGCCATGATGAAGTCGCAGGCGAGCGCCATGTCGCAACCCAGCCCCGCCGCAGCGCCATTGACCGCCGCGATCACCGGCTTCGGCATGCCGTGCAGCAACGCCACCGATTTGTGCGTCTGGCCCTGCCGGCGCCAGCCGTTGAACGCCACCTGATTGGGCTGCGCCTTCAGCCGCTCCTTCATACCGGAAATGTCGCCGCCGGCGCAGAACGCCTTGCCGTTGCCGGTCAGTACCACGGCGCGCACGCTGTCGTCGGCCGCGGCCTGCTCAAGCGCGGCGATGAATTCCTTGCGCATCGCGTCGTTGATCGCGTTGCGGACCTCCGGACGGTTGAAGGCGATCAACCCAACGCCGTCGCTGACCGATAATTCGACAAGAGTTGTCATGCTGTTCTTCCCCGTCATTCCGGCTCGATGCCGGAGTCCTGGATGACCTTGCGCCAGCGAACCTGCTCGCCCTTGACGTAATCGCCAAGCCGCCCGGGCGGCCCGCCGATCATGTTCAGTCCCTCATTCTCGACGAGATTGTTGAAGCTCGGCGCCTTGATTGCTTTGTCCACTGCTGCGTTGAGCAACTGGATCGCGTCGGGCGGCGACCCTGCCGGAGCAAAAACGCCATACCAGCTTTCGGCGGCATAACCGGGCACGCCCGCTTCCGCCACTGTCGGCAGATCGGGAAAGGCCGGCGAGCGTCCGACCGACGTGACCGCCAGCGCCTTGAGCTGACCGGACTGCATGAGCGAGGAGACGCTCGGAACCGTGCTGAACATGATCTGGATCGTGCCGCCGAGCAGGTCCGTGATGGCCGGCGCCGATCCCTTGTAATGCACCGCGGTCAACTTCACACCCGCCAGGCTCTTGAACAGCTCGCCGGCGAGATGGCCGGACGTGCCGGGACCGAAGGTTCCGTAGTTGAAGCGATCGGGCTGCGCCCTCGCCTGCGCAATGAGATCGGCAATCGAGTTGATCCCGGACTTCGGATTGGTGACGACGACATTGTAGGAGCGCGCGATCAGCGCCACCGGCACGAAGTCCTTTTCGGTATCGAAGGGCAGCGTGCGGCGCAGGCTTGGATTCACCGCATGCGAGAAGGTCGCCATCAGCAGCGTGTGCCCGTCCGGAGCGGACTTTGCGACGAAATCCGTGCCCAGGACCGTGCCGGCGCCGGGCCTGTTCTCGACAATGACGGTGCCGCCGATGGTCCTGGCCAGCTCCTGAGCCAGCGTGCGGCCGATGATGTCGGTTCCGCCGCCGGGCGCAAACGGCACCACGATCCGCGTCAGTTGCTTGGTGAACTCCGCGGCTTGCGCCATGCCGCCGGCCCATCCACCCGACAGCGAAATCAGGAAAGCAAATCCGGCACACGATAGGCGGCGACGCATGCGTATCTCCCTGGACACATAACGAGGGTTCTTGGGTTTCTTGTTGGCTGCCGCGCCTGTAGCACAAGCGGCCGGCACTGCTCAGCAGCTATTTCCACTCCTTGGAATTGGCTATTCTGGTCGGGATGAAGCCGCTCGGACGCTCCCCCCTCAACCGCTCGCTCAACCGCGGGATCGCGGTGCTGCGGGCGTTCCGGCCCGGCACCGATCTGCTCGGCAACGGCGAGCTCGCCGAGCGGACCGGGCTGCCCCGCGCCAGCATCAGCCGGCTGACGCAGACCCTGATCGCGGCGGGTTATCTCGAATACGACCTGCCCCGGCAGGCCTACCGTCTGGCGCCAGCCGTGCTCACACTGAGTCACGCGATGCGTCTCGGCTCCCCCGTCGTTCGCACCGCGACGCCGCTGATGATGTCGCTCGCGCGACGCCTGCGCATCAATGTCGGCCTCGCCACGCGCGACGGCGACGAAATGGTCTACCTCGAGTCGACCCGCTACAACGAGCCGGGGATGGGACGAACGGTTGTCGCGGGTCAGCGCATTCCGATCGAGCTGACCGCACTGGGGCGCGCCTGGCTTGCGGCCGCACCGGTCGCCGAGCGTGCGGCGCTGATGGCGCAGTGGCGGATCAAACGACGCAAAACCTGGCCCGGTCTCAAGACCGAGTTGGCCGAGAGTATCCTCGACGTGGAACGAAAGGGCTATTGCGTCGCCGCCTGGCAGCCGCAGGTCGTTGCGCTGGCCGCGCCGCTGACCTTCGATGCGACGCGAATTTACGCCGTCAATGTCAGCGTGACGAGCAACGTGCCACGCCACGAGATCGTCGAGCGGCTCGAGAAGCCTGTTCTCAGGCTGGCGAAACAGATCACGGAGGCGTTCGCCGGATGATCGGGACCGGTGGGCTCAGGCCCTCATCGAAGCAGCTACTGGCGGAATAGGAGCAATTCCGCAGCAAGCCCAAGAAAAACATGCTGCCCCCTTCCGCCTGCGCGCAGGCCTGATGTAGCGTGCCTCCAAGCCGCCAGCGGGAAATGCCGGATCCCAACTGTGCAACGGCGGCAAGAGTACCATCGCAAGAGTGCCCTCGGCGGGCCTCCACCGAAGGGTCGCGCGTCCATGCCAAAACTCTACGAAGCCCTCGCAGAAGCCTTCCGTGCGGAGGGCGTCGACACGCATTTCACCCTGATGGGTGACGGCAACATGCATTGGTCCACCGCCTTTGCGAAACTGCCGGGCGTCGAGACCGTTCACGTCAGGCACGAGCACGCCACGGTCGCGGCCGCGACGGCCTATAACGTCGCCACCAACAAGGTTGCGGTGGCCTCCGTCACCTGCGGTCCCGGCGTGACCCAGCTGATGACGGCGCTGCCGGCCGCGGTGCGCGGCCGCCTGCCGATGGTGGTGTTCGCGGGCGAGTCGCCGATCAACGCCAAGTTCTACAATCAGGCCATCGACCAGGCGCCGCTCGTGACGGCGACGGGAGCGCGTTACATCGCAGCCCACAGCGTGCCGCGCATGATGGACTACGTGCGCGAGGCCTTCCACATCGCCAAGACCGAGCGGCAGCCGGTGGTGCTGGGCATCCCCTACGACCTGCAGAAGGTCGAGTACATGGCGAACCAGCCCTACGAGACCTCGGAGATGTACCAGCCCAAAGTGGGCCGCATGTATCCCGATCCCGAGGTCGTGGCCGAGGCCGTCGACCGGCTGGCCGAAGCCAAGCGGCCGATCATCTTCTGCGGCCGCGGCGTGCTGTGGTCCGGCGCGCGCGAACAGGTGATCAAGCTTGCCGACCGCTGCGGCGCGCTGCTCGCGAACACGCTGCCCACGCGCGGGCTGTTTCACGACCATCCGTTCGGGCTCGGCATCGCCGGCAGCTATTTCTCGGCGATCGGCAAGGAGATGTTCGAGTCCGCAGACTTGATCCTCGCGGTCGGCACCAGCCTGTCCTACTACACCGGCGTCGGGCACTACTGGGGCAAGTCCACCAAGATCCAGCTCGACGACGCCCCGCGCGGCCTGCGCGACGGGCAGAAGGCCGCCGACATCTATATCAAGGCGGATGCGCGGGTCGGCGCCGAGGCGCTCATCGCAGGCCTCGACAAGAAGCTCGGCGCAGGCAAGCCAACGGCGGCGACGATCCGCACCAAGGAGCTCGAGAAGCGCATCGCGACCGAGCCCGCGGACTCGATGAAATTCGACATCGCGCCGGGCGTGCTCGATCCGCGCGACGTGATCGATACCCTCGACAAGGTCATACCCAAGGACTGGGATGTCGTGGTCGGCGGCGGCCATCAGGCCTATTTCAACGCCCAGATGCGCGGGCGGCCCGCGGACCGCTACACGACGATCCGTGAGTTCGGCGCGGTCGGCAACGGGCTCTCGTATGCGCTCGGCGTCGCGGCGGCGCGCCGGCAGGGCAAGAACGGCAAGATCGTGCTGTTCGAAGGCGACGGCGGGCTCCTGTTCCATATCCAGGAGCTCGAGACGCTCAAGCGTCACGGCTATCGCATCCTGATCTGCGCGATGAACGACGGCGGCTACGGCTCGGAGTTTCACAAGCTGCGCGCCGACGGCATCGACGACAGCCTCGCCCTGTTCGGCAGGCCTGCACTTGAAAAAATCGCGCACGGCTTCGGCCTGCGCGGCAACGAAATCCGCGATGTGTCGGCGATCCCGAAGCTGTTCGCCGATTTCACCGCGCAAGGCGAAGCCGAAATCTGGAACATCCAGATTTCCGACCAGGTCACCGCGCCGGTGATCCGCCAGACCATCAAGCGCGGCCACGGCAACATGTGAGAATTTCGATCGCTGCGGCGTCGACCAGCCAAAGCTCGGGGACCGGATGGCCCCGTGCAATCGAGCCGCTCAGTCGTTCAAATTCTCCCGCAACGTACGCCCCTGGTACTTCGTCTTGGTGAGCCCGCGCCGCTGCAGCTCGGGCACCACGAGATCGACGAACTCTCGGATGTTGTCCGTGGCGTGAAAGCCGCGGCCGAGGATGAAGCCTCCGTTGGCGCCGGTCTCGTGATGCAACATCTCGAGCCGGTCGGCGATCTGTTGGGGCGTACCTTCCACGACCAGCACGCGCCGCGTCATGAAGTCGCGGCCAAACGCGTGCACCGTGAGGTTGGGATCGGTGGTCTTCAGGATCTCCTCGAACGTGCCGAGATTGCCCTTTTGCGATTTCACCCGGTCGGCGAATTCGCTGAGCTTCATGCCGGGTGTTGCGGTCGAGAAATCGACGCCGAACTGCTGCGACATCTCGATCAGCCCGGCCTCGGGCGGGACGGAATCGAGAAACCGCCGCTCCTTCTCGCGCGCTTCGGATTCCGACTGCGCGACCTGCACCCGGACCGACCACAGGATCCCGAGATCGCGGGGCTTCCGTCCGGCCGCCGCGAGCTTTAAGTCGATCGCCGCGCGATGCTGCTTCATGCTCGGCACCGTGCGACGGGTCGAGAACTGCATGTCGGCATATTTGGCGGCGAGGTCCATGCCGGGGCCGGATGAGCCGGCCTGGATAATGATCGGCCGCTGCTGCGGCGACGGCAGCGCCGGCAGCGGGCCGCGCACGTTGAAGAACTGGCCGCGGAAATCGAGCCGGTGGACTTTCTTGGGGTCGACGAACGTCCCACTGTCGCGATCGAGCACCAAGGCATCGGGCTCGACGCTGTTCCAGAGCTTGAAGCAGACGTCGAGATGCTCCTGCGCCTTCACGTAGCGGTCGTCGTGCTCCATCATCACGTCGAAGCCCCAGTTGGCGGCTTCGCTCTTGTAGGCCGAGGTGACGACGTTCCAGGCGATGCGGCCGCGGGTGACGTGGTCGAGAGAGTTGAAGATGCGCGCGACGTGGAACGGATGGTGATACGTCGTCGACATCGTCAGCCCGAAGCCGACGCCCGAGGTGACGCGCGCCATCAGCGGGATCATCACCGACATATCGTGGCGCGGCCACTTGGCGCCGAGCCGCACCACGGCGTCGAAGTTGCCGCCATAGTCCTCCGAGGTGCTGGCGTTGTCGCCGAAGAACAGCAGGTCGAACCTGCCGCGGTCGGCAATGCGGGCGATGTCCTCGTAGAACTCCGACGTGCTGTAGTACGGATAGCCGGTCCATGAGCCGGGCATCCGCCACAGGTAATCGGTGTGGATGAAGGAAATGTCGGCGGCCAGGTGGATGGTCTCTCGCTCGGACATGGCGGTCAGGCCCCTGCCCGGCTCGCTTGCCGGACCGCGACGGATTCGGGTGCGGCACCGCGCTCGCGAAGCAGCGCGGCCAGTTCGAGATTGATCCGCCGCGCCACGACCCAGCCCTGATAGATGAAGGCCGAATAGAGATCGACGCAGGCGGCGCCGGCTTGCAGCATGGTCAGCACGTCTCGGCCGGAGCGGACGCCGCCGTTGGCCTTGATCGGGATGCGGCCACGGGCGATGGCCGCGGCACGCTTGAGGTTGTCGAGCGCGGTCTCGGATACCATGGCGCCGTGGAGCGTGCCGCGCCTGGCCCCAAGCCTGGGCTCCTCGATCGGCCGGCCGCCAGCGACCTTGATGCCATCGATGCCGCCCTCGATGGCGCATTCGATGAGGTCGGCGAGCCGCGGGCTGCGCGCGGTGTCGTTGGGCACGCGGACGATGGCGGGCTTCATGCGGCCCTTGATCCGCTCGACGATCCGGCGAAGCAGCGCCACGTCGTCGAAGGTCTCGGCCGCGCGCCCGATGTTCGGGCACATCAGGCTGATCTCGACGCCGGCCACGTAAGGCTCGACGGCGAACAGGCTGTCGGTGATCTCGTCCGCCGAGAATCCGCCGATATTGGCAAAGATAGGCACGCGCGGCCGTTCGAGATCGCGCAGGCGCGCGACGGAATAGCCGAGCCCGCGGCTCGGCAGGCCCATGGAGTCCGCGAGCGACTCCTTGTCCGCGTAGCGCACCAGACGCGGATAGGCATGGCCCGGCCGCGGCTGCGGCATGATCGAGCCGACGGTGAGAAAGCCGAAGCCCAGCGCTGACAGCGCCGGAATGAGCTCGCAGTCCTTGTCGAAGCCGGCCGCGAGGCCGATCGGGCTCTTCAGCGTTACGCCGGCAAAGCGCGTTTCGAGGATCGGATCGACGACGTCGAGCTGCGCAAGTGCGCCAAACATGTGCCACGGCGCGCCGAAGCGGAGCGCGGCATGCGCCAGCGAATTCGTCGTGTCGGGCGGCAGACGAAACAGCGCCGGCCGTAGAAGGCGCTCATAGACGGACATGTGGTGGAGCCCGGCTGTGGCTTGAGGTGGTTATCCTGCCACGCTCTGCAGCGCGGCGGCAGCGGCGTTATTCCGCCGCGGGATGGCGAGATACTCGGCCCATTCCACCAGCGCATAGAGCACCACGCCCTGGACCGTGAGCGCGATCAGCCCGGCAAACAGCAGCGGCGTGTCCATGCTGCCGTTGGCCACCATCAGCATGTAGCCAAGGCCGGCTTCGCCGCCAACGAACTCGCCGACCACAGCGCCGACGACCGCCAGCGTGATGGAAATCTTCAGCCCGGCGAAGATCGACGGCAACGCGTTGGGCAACCTGATCTTGAAGAAGGTCGCGGTGGCGGAAAGCCCCATGGAGCGGGCGAGATAGATCTTTTCGGGTTCGATCGAGGACAGCCCCACCGCGGTCGAGATGACCACCGGGAAGAACGCGATCAGAAAGGCCACCAGCACCTTGGGAAACAGGCCGAAGCCGAACCAGACGAGGAGCAGCGGCGCGATCGCGACCTTGGGGATCGCCTGCGAGGAGATCAGCAGCGGCAGCACGGTGCGCGCAAACGAAGGCCACATGAAGATGCCGAAGGCGAGCGGCACGCCGATCAAGATGCTGGCGAAGTAGCCGAGCAGGATCTCGATCGTGGTGCGCCAGGTGTTGTACAGGATCAGGTTGGAATGCTCGACGAAGGTGCCGACCAGCATGCTCGGCGGCGGCGCGAGAAACGGCGGCACCTTGAAGGCGCGGACGCCGACCTCCCAGAGCAGGATGGCGGCGGCCAAGGTCGCGACCGGGTAGACCACGGCGGAGACGCGATCATAGGCCTTCTGGCGGGAGCGACGGTCCTTCTCGCGAGCCTCGATCTGCTCGATCGAGAGGACCTCGTCGCGAACCTTCAAGCCCGTCGCATCGGCCATGGCCCTACCCTCAGTGTTCCCGGAGCACGCCGCGAGCCAGCAGCAGATCGAGGATCTCGCGGTTGTAGCGCGCGAACTCCGGCGTCTCGCGCATCGCGAGCGTGCGCGGCCGCGGCAGGTCGATGTCGATGATGCGGTCGATCCGTCCCGGCCGTGGCGTCATCACGATGACGCGGTCGGAGAGAAACACCGCTTCCGCGACGCTGTGGGTGATGAACAGCACCGTCATCCGCGCCTCGTTCCAGATGCGCTGGATGTCGAGCACGAGCTGGTCGCGGGTCAGCGCATCGAGCGCGCCGAACGGCTCGTCCATCAGAAGCTGTGGCGGATTGTGGATCAGCGCCCGGCAGATCGACACGCGCTGGCGCATGCCGCCGGACAGCTGGTCGGGATATTTGTGCTCGAAGCCCTTGAGGCCCACGGAGTCGAGCAACTCGTAGGCGCGCTTTTCGGCCGCGGCACGGTCGAGCTTGCGCGCCTCGGCCTGCAGCATGACGTTGCCGAGTGCGGTGCGCCATTCCAGCAGCACCGGATTCTGGAACACGATGCCGACATCGGTGCGGGGCTTGATGACGCGCTCGCCTTGCACCGCGACAAGCCCGTGCGAGGCCGGGCTGAGACCCGCAGCGATCATCAACAGCGTGCTCTTGCCGCAGCCGCTCGGGCCCAGGATCGACAGGAACTCTCGCTTGCGCTGGGCGATCGAGACGGCGTCGAGCGCCCGCACCGGGCCGTCATCGGCGGCGTAGATCTTCGAAAGCTCGCGGAATTCGAGATAGGGCTCGTCGTCGTGCGGGCTCGCACCGAGGGCGCCGGTTTGGGTGTCGTATTGCGCGCTGTCCAGATGAGCCATCCGCGAGGTCGCTCACTTCGCCGGCGGGATGAACTCACTCCCGGTCGGAACGAAATCGTTGGTGTAAAGGTCGGTCGCTTTCAAGGGCGTGGTGACGCCGCCGTATTCCTTCAGTGTCTCGACGGTCGCCTCCCAGTCCTTGTCGGAGTTCCAGCCGAGCGGCTTGCCTGCGGTGTTCGGCGTGTTCCAGTTGAGGAACGACATCTCGAGCTCGCGCTTGGCGATTTCCGGAACGATCTCCGGACCGAATTTCTTGATGATCGCGATCGCCTCGTCGGGGTGCTGACGGGAATAGAGAAAGCCCTTGAGCGTGGCGCGAACGAAGGTCTTCACCAGTTCGGGATCCTGCTTGAGCAGATCCTGGTGCACGATGATGCTGTTGCTCACCGCGGTGACGCCGCAGTCCGCATACATGAAGGACGTGGTCTCTTTCTTGGAGCGGATTTCGATGCCGGGCACCGCCCCCTGCGCATAGCTCGCAACTGCCTGGACCTTGCCGGCGACCAGCGCCGGCACCGTGCCGGCGGGATCGACATTGATCACCTGAATCTTGCTGCCGTCGAGCTTGCAGCCCCTCACGAAGGCCGGCCATTGCTGGAACTGGGTGCCGCCCGGCGCGATGCCGATCGATTTGCCTTCGAGGTCCTTCGGCGTCTTGATGTTGGATTCCGTGAGCACGATCGCGGCAGTCGGATTGCGCCGATAGATGGCACCGACCGTGACGATGTTCATGCCTTTGGAAACGCCGGCACCGACCACGAAACCGTCGGAGAAGCCGAACATGCTGGCCTTGCTGGCGATGAGCTGCGCGGTGCTGCCGGAGCCCTTGCCCGGGCCGAGATCGACGTTGAGGCCGGCTTCGTCGTAGAAGCCCTTATCCTTCGCCACCACGAAGCCCGCGTTCGGGCCCTGGTAGATCCAGTCGAGCCGCAGCGTCACGTCCTTCTTCTGCGCCTGCGCCGGCAGGCACGACAGCGCAAAGCCCGCGACGACGGCGGCGTTGAGGATGAAAGATTTGCGAATGTTCTCGCCGGCGATCCAGTGAAACACGTGCGACCTCCCCTGCGGCCCATCGGCCGTCCAAAGCCAGATCGTTTGCATACAAATCTTATGCCAGCGCCGAGCCTAGCAGCCATCGGCGGCGCTGTCGCAAGCGCCCCGAAAGTCTTGATATTCCTGATGCTTGCCTGCTGCGCGGGACTGCAATGCCGCAGCCGCCGGACGCTATTTTCGCGGCCCTTCGTCCCAGAGCTTCTGCACACCTTCCGCAAAACCGACCGGATCGCTCCGCGTCGCCTGCCATACGTATTGCGCGCGATCGTCGGCGAGCACGAGGTCGTCGCCGCCGCGCAGCGCCGCGAGCGTGCGCTCGGCGACCTGCTGCGGCGACGTCTTCGGCTGTGCCATGCCCGCCGTCATATCGGTGTCGATATAACCGGCATGCACGCCGAGCACCCGCGTGCCCTGCGCCTTGAGCTCGATGCGCGCGGCTTCGGTGATGACGAGCGCAGCGTGTTTCGATGCGCAATAGGTGGCGTTGATCGGCAGCGTGAACCAGCTCACCACCGACAGCACGTTGACGATGGCGCCACCGCCGTTTCGCTTGAGGATCGGCGCGAAGACGCGCACCATACCGAGCACGCCATAGACATTGACCTCCATCTCGGCGCGCATCGCGGCCTCCGAGCCTCCGGCCAGCATCGGGCTCGAATGCATCACGCCGGCGTTGTTGATGAGGATACTGACGTCGCCGCATTGCGCCGCAGCCGCGGCGATCTGGTCCGGCCTCGTGACGTCGAGCCGCACCGGTACGAGCTTCGGATCGGTGATGGCCGACGGATCGCGCGCGGCGGCATAGACCTTGACGGCGCCTGCGGCCAGCAGCGCCGCCGCATAGGCTTTGCCGAGCCCACGGTTGGCGCCGGTCACCAGCGCCACGCTGCCTTCGAGCTGCATCGCTCTATCTCCCGCTTTACCGTGTGATAGCCTTCTCGGCGTTGGGACCGCCATGCGCGGTATGCACGCCATCTCTGCAATTTTCCTGCCGTCTCAATTGCTGCACGGAAATTGCAAGATTGGACGCTCGCCAGGGTAAGATCATGGATCGCAGGACGCGGATCGCGGTGGTGGGAGCGGGCCTCGGCGGGATGACCGTCGCGGGTTTCCTGCAGCGCGCGGGCTTCAATGCCACAGTCTACGAGCAGGCACCGTCATTCTCGCGCATCGGCGCCGGTATCATTCTCACCGCCAATGCCACGAAGGTGTTGCGCCGCCTCGGCGTCGAGCAGAAGCTCGTCGATACCGGCATCAAGGCGGACTGCTACATCAGCCGCGCCTGGGACAGCGGCAAGACGATCTATGAGATCTGGTTCGACGAAGCGAGCGAAGCCAAGTACGGCGGGTCCTACGTCAACATCCATCGTGGCGACCTGCACGCGGTGATCGAGACGGCCGTGGCGCCGGGATCAATCGCGTTCAATCATCGGCTGATCGAGCTGACAGAGACCGCCGACGTCGTGCGGCTGCGTTTCGACAATGGCGTGACGGTCGAAGCCGACATCGTGATCGGCGCCGACGGGGTCAATTCCAGGGTCCGCGATCATCTCATGGGGCCGCAGCCGCCGCGCTACATCGGCATGGCGGCGCATCGCGCGATCTTTCCGGCCGCGCTGCTCGGCGGCACCGAAATTCCGGATTGCACCAAGTGGTGGGGACCGGACCGGCATCTGCTGGTCTATTACATGACCCATCGGCGCGACGAGGTCTATGTGATCGGCGTGATGCCGTGGGCGCGCTGGGACAGCGACACGGTCCCGCTGCCGTCTTCGCGCGACGCACTGCTGGAGGGCTTCGGACATTTCCATCCCGATCTGCGCCGCGTGCTCGATGTCGTTCGCAGCGTCAGCCTCTGGCCGGTCTTCGACCGCGAGCGCAACGACCGCTGGAGCGGCGGCCGCGTGGTGCTGCTCGGCGACTCCTGCCATCCGGTGCGGCCGTTCATGGCGGCCGGCGGCGCCATGGCGATCGAAGACGCCGCGATCCTGAGCCGCTGCCTCACGGAGTTCGATGCGCCCGCCGTGGCGTTCCGCGCCTATGAGGCGACGCGGCAGAGCCGCGTCGGCGATGTCCAGCGCATCTCCATCGAGAACAGCTGGATGGGCGGCCCGACCGACACGGATTGGTTCTACTGCTACGATGCCTGCACCGCGCCGCTCGCCGCCCCTGCTCCCGCCCCCGCTCTGTGAGCTCTGCCGATGAAGCCTGCGAAATCCGAAGTGTTTCATTGCAATGAATGCGCGGAACGGCGTTGGGCATGACCACGGCAAAACCTGATCCGATGATCGCCCGCGATCTGGTCGGCTACGGCGAGTTTCCGCCGAACCCGGCTTGGCCCGGCGGGGCACTGATCGCGGTCAACTTCAACCTCAACGTCGAAGGCGGCGGCGAGTCGACACTCGCCAACGGCGACCAGGAATCCGAAGGCATGCTCAACGACATCGGCGTGCCGACCTATCAGGGCCGCCGTGTGCCGTTGGTCGAATCCGTATTTGAATACGGCAGCCGCCGCGGCGCCTGGCGCGTGCTCGATATCTTCCGCGACTTTTCCGTCAACGTTAGCGTCCTCACGGTGGCCCGCGCCATCGAGCAGAACCCGGAGCTGGGGCGTGCCTGCGTCGCACGCGGACACGAGATCGTCAGTCACGGCTATCGCTGGATCGACTATGTATCGGTGCCCGAGGACATCGAACGCGCACACATCGCCCGGGCCATCGATCTCCTGACCACGCTGACCGGCAGCCGCCCGGTCGGATGGATGACCGGACGGCCGGGGCCGAACACGCGGCGGCTGATCGTCGAGGCCGGCGGCTTCCTTTACGACCGCGACTCGCTTTCCGACGAGCTACCCTTTTGGCTGGATGTCGCCGGCAACGCGCACCTTGTGATTCCTTATTCCTATGAAGCCAACGACAATCGGTTCAACGAAAACAGTGGGTTTTCAACGGGCGACGATTTCTTCCACTATCACCGCGACGCATTCGACGTGCTCTACCGCGAAGGCCAAAAGGGGTCGCCCAAGCTCCTGTCGATCGGCCTCCACGACCGGCTGATCGGGCGGCCCGGCCGGTGCACCGGCCTCATTCGCCTGCTCGAACACATGCGCCGATTTGACGGTGTTTGGTTTTGCCGCGGTGTCGATATCGCGCGACACTGGATCAAGAACTTTCCCTCCCCAGCCGCCTAAAGGTTCTGGCGACCGAGGTTCGACAGCGTCGCATCGGGGGCGGTCAACGCCTGCCACGTCAGCGCTTGGGCGAGTCTCAGCGCTTCATCGAGTTCGCCCGGGCGGACCTTGTCGCGGGTGTCAGCAGCCGTGAGCAGGAGCCGGAGATTGCTGTCGGGTGCGTTGAAGCCCGCGATCAGCCGCAGCGCGGGAATGCCGTGCGCGGCAAAATTGGCATGGTCGGAATTCGGCATCAGCGGCAGATGCGTCGCGAGCGGCATCCCGGCGAGAGCGGCGCTATCCGCGACCCAGGCGTCGAGCCGCTCGAAGCCGGAGGTGAGCGCGGTCAGCCCGGACGCACCGCCGACCGAGTCGAGATTGATGTTGAGGACCATCGAGCGCCGTTCGGCCTCGTCCATTCGTTCGAGCCAGAGGCGCGATCCGACGAGACCCCACTCTTCGGCGCTGAACAGGCACACCCGCAAGCCGCGCGGACATTGACGCACGTGCGGCGCGAGGAGACGCGCAAGCCCGAGCGCCACCGCGACGCCTGTCGCGTTGTCGATCGCGCTTTCGCCGTGCGGATGGCCGTCGATATGCGCGCTGATCACGACCCAATCCGGCCCCTGCCCCGGTAGATCGGCAATCAACATGCGGGTTCGCGCGGGATGATCGTCGCCGTCGATGACGATGCGGGCGCTCCGAAGCGCACCATCCGGCGAAGGGTGGAACGCATCCGCCGCTTCTGCGCCAATACCGAGCGCCGGAATGCCTAAGCCGCCATTGCGTCCGCTCGAGCCCGACACCGGACCGATGCCGGCCTCCGGATGCGCGATCAGGAATCCGACCGCGTTCATTTGCTGCGCCAAGCCGAGCTTGACGCGACGGTGGATGTGGCCGGTCGCGAACGGATATTCGTGGCGGACCATGACGATCCGGCCGCGGATACGATCACCGTGCCGCTCGAAATCGTCAGGCCGGCCCAGGCCGAGATCGAGGACTTCCGCCGCGACGCCCGCAGTTGCCGCCGTGCCGAGCAGCGGCGTGCAATGAAACGACGCGCCCGTCGTCGCATCGGTCAGCTGCGCGGTGCGGCACCGCCAGCCGGGATAGTCCACCGGTTCGGCACGAAATGTCGCGCCGGGGACCGCCTTGAGCCGGTTCTCCACGAAATCAAGCGCCGCAGCTTCGCTCGCGGAGCCGGCGAGCCGGCCGCCGAGATCGCACAGCGCCAGGAAGTCCGCCCACATCTGCGGGTCGTTGGCCTCGACCGCAGGACCCGGTCCGTTCGACGCAACGCCGGTCACTGTGGGCTGATCCCAACTGACTTGACGATATCCGCCCATCGCTTCGTGTCGCTTTCGATCAGGGCCTGGAATTGCGCGGGCGAAGCACTGGACGCTGTGACGCCCAGCGGCGCCAGGCGCTGCGCGAATTCGGGCGCCTGGAGGATGGTTTTGAGGTCCCGGCTCAAGCGCGCGGCGACCGCGGGCTGCAGGCCGGCTGGAGCGAGCACGCCCCACCAATGCTCGACGACGAGATCGACACCGCCTTCCTTGAAGGTCGGAATCCTGGGCTGCGCCGCTGATCGCGTCTCGCTTGCGACGGCGAGCGTGCGGACGCGATCGAGAACCGAGCTGGCCGTGGCCATGGTGGTGAAACCGGACTGCACATGACCGGCGACCAGATCGTTCATCGCAGGGCCTGCGCCGCGAAACGGCACGTGCACCAGCTTGATGCCAGCCTTGGCCTGGAACAGCTCCGCGGTGAGATGGGTGGCGCTGCCGATGCCGCCCGAAGCGATGGTTATCTTATCGGGGGCGGCCTTCGCCAGCGCAACGAAATCCGCCGCGGTCTCGGCCTTCAGCGCCGGATTGGTGAAAAAGAACATCGAAGCCGTGCCGATCAGAGCGATCGGAGTGAAATCGCGGACCGGGTCGTAGTGGACGCCGTTCTGAATGGCCGGAACGATGGTGTGCGGCATGTCGGCGAGCAGCAATGTGTATCCATCCGGCGCGGATTTGGCTGCGATCTCGGTGCCGATGCGGCTGCCGGCGCCGGCGCGGTTGTCGATGACGATCGGCTGCCCCAACGCTTTCGAAAGCGGCTCGTTGATCAGGCGCGCGAGCACATCCGAGCTGCCGCCGGCTGCGTAAGGCACGATGAGCGTCACGGGACGATCGGGATATTGCTCTGCCGCCGCCGAGAACGTAGTCAGGGCGATGAGGGCGGCGAGTGCAAACCTGGCCGGCATGTCCGATGTCTCTACAATCTCAGCTGCGACGTGGCGTTGATATTACAATCCGTACTCCAAACGACGCAAACGTCCACGGCCCTGGTCCCTTCGGGCCCGCGAACTATTGGCTGCTTTTCGCGTCGGCAATCAGCTGCCACACGCGAGGCGGCGTCAATGGAAGCTGCCGCGGCTGAACACCGAACGAAGACAGCGCCGCAGCGACGGCATTCGCCAGCGCGCCGCCCACCGGGATGATCCCGCCCTCGCCTGCGCCTTTGGCGCCGAGCGGATTGTTCGGCGAGGGGTGCGCCTCGAGCGACACGGCGCGCACCACCGGGTAGTCGGTCGCCAGCGGCACCATGTAGTCGGCAAGCGAGCCGACCAGGATCTGGCCGTCGCTGTCGTAGGCGACCTCTTCGGTGAAGGTGCTGCCGAGGCCCTGGACTGCCGCGCCGATCACCTGACCGTGCAGCGTCTCTGGATTGATGATGCGTCCCACATCATCCACCACACAGTAGTCCAGCACCTCGACCCCGCCGGTGCCGGGGTCGACAGCAACATGCGCGATCGCGGTTCCGTAGGTGTAGGTATTTTTCGAGTTGTCGAATTTCGTGTCTGACGAAAGACCGGAAAAATCGGTCAGGCTGGCCCGGCGGCCGCCAGGCCCGATCACGACCCCTTCCTCAATCGTTATTTGATCGCGCGTGTGGCCGAACCTTGCCGCGGCGCTGTCCTTGATCTGCTCCAGCAGCTTCTCCGCGGCTCGGACGATCGCACCGCCTCCCATGACCGTGGCGCGCGACCCATATGATCCAAAGCCGTTGTCCAGATACGTGGTCGATCCGTGATAAATCCGCACACGATCGAACGGCACTTCGAGAGCATCGGCCGCGATCTGAGCCATGATCGTCTCGATACCCTGCCCGATCGCGGACGAGCCGACATAGACCGCGAACGTGCCGTCTTCCTCGATCGTGATGCGTGCGGTTTCGCTCGGGCCCGATCCGCCGCCCTCGATGAAGCAGGCAATCCCAAGTCCGTGATATCGGCCGTCGACAAGCCGTCCGTTCAACTCCGCTTTCTGCTGCCACCCAGCCTCGGCGATACACCGGTCAAATGTCATCGCGTAGTCGCCCGAATCGCACGCGGTGTCGCCGAAACCATCGAAAGGCCTGACAGGGGCAAGCGGAAACGGCATCTCATCGAGTGTGATGAGATTCTTGCGCCTGATCTCCAGCCGATCGATGCGGAGGTCTGTTGCCGCCATATCGAGCAGCCGCTCCATAAAAAAGGAGCCTTCAAATCGCCCGGGGCCGCGAAATGTCCCCGAGGGCGTTTTGTTCGAGAGCATCGCAGCCGTGGTGATGAACTGGTTGAGCACGCGATAAGGCCCGGTGGTGAATTGCGTGACGTTGCGAACCGGCGTCATCCCGTTGGGGCGAACATAGGCGCCCACATCCACCCAGATGTTGCCGCGCAGCCCGAGGATCATGCCGTCCTTGTCCATCGCGATCTCGAGATCGCAATCGGCCTCCCGCGAATGCCCCGTCGCCATGAAGTGCTCGCGCCGGTCCTCGATCCATTTCACCGGTCGGCCGAACTTGCGCGCGGCAAACCCCACCAGGAAGTCCTCGGGATAGAACTCCCCGCGCGCTCCAAAGCCGCCGCCGACATCGAATTCGATGTAGTCCACCGCGGTCTCGGGCAGTCCCATCATGCGGGCCATGGCGCGCCGGCTGTGGAACGGCAGCTTGGCAGCCCCCGACATCGTGAGATGACCAGTCGCCTCGTCCCATTCGGCCAAAAGGCCGCGAGGCTCCATCATCATCGCGGTGATCCGCTGGACCTTGAACTGTTCTCGGCGTGTGTAGGCCGCCGCACGGAACGCGGCATCCGCATCGCCGATGTTGGCGACGTATCGGGTTGCGCAATTGTCCCGGCTGCCTTCAAACAATGTGACGCCGTTGCGCAGCGATGCCTGGCGATCGGCCACCACCTCCAGATGCTCGATATCGATCGACACCTTCTGTGCCGCATCCTCGGCAATCTCGGCACTGTCCGCCAACACCATCGCGACGGGCTCGCCGACGTAGCGAACGACGTCGGAAGCAATAGCCGGCTGAGCGAAGGGAGCGATGTCCGGACTGGGGCGCCTGAACGGGATTTTCGGAACGGGCCCTTCCAGATCTCTCGCCGTGACGACGGCTCGAACGCCGGGAAGCGACTTCGCATCCTCGGTGTCGATTGATCGCAGACGCCCATGCGCAACCGGGCTTCGGACAATCGCAGCATGCCACTGGCCGGGACGATCGATATCGCCAATGTACTGGCCGCGGCCTCTCAGAAATCGAAGGTCTTCGGTTCGCTCGATCGGACTGCCGATGAACGTATTATGCTTTCTCATTCCTTACCTAGAGCATTGACGGCTCAGACGCCCCAAGGCCTGGACGGCCGGCAGGTGCTCTTGGTCCGCCCTCCGGAAAACAAAAAGCCGCCACTCCGTGAAGAGTGGCGGCTTTTCGGACCGTGAGGTCTACTTCTTCTTCCGCGCGGCCTTCTTCGCCTTCTTCGCTTTCGCCTTCTTTGCCTTCTTAGCCATAGCTGCCCTCTTTCAGGTTGCAGGACGAGCGGCGCCCGACCCGAAGTGGACGTGTGTCCGATTCGGCTCGCGCTGTCATACGAAGTTTCACAGAAAAGAGCGGGCCGCCGCGAGGTATCCACAAGGAGGGCAGCTCCAAAGCGGTGCGGCGGCCCGCCCCGATATAGGGTTGATTTGCCCCGGGTGGTCAATTTTTCTTTTTCGGCTGTCAACCGTTTAGGGGCGCGCGTCGCGGCTCACCCTGTCGGTTACCGCTTCGTGAATCGATCACCGACGTTTTTAAGATCGTTTTAAGCAGGGCTTAGAAAAACCAGGATACATCTGTATTTACGCGGGTGTAGCTCAGAGGCAGAGCAGCATCTTCCAGGATGAAGACGGTGGTTCGATTCCATCCGCCCGCTCCACCTGCCCTGCCCAGCGGCGTCCGGCATCCCTGCCGGTTCCTTAACATCGTGGTTCCGAAACTGACGTCTGCCTTTGCCGCGTTCTTACACATCGCCGGCATGATGCATGGCAGTTCACGTGGAGTACGGGGCGATGGGTTTCTTCAATATCATTATTACGATGTGCGTCGGCGCGGTCCTGCTCTTTGGAGCCGCACTCACCTACAAGCACCGGATGGCTGAGCGGGAAATGGAAATGGCCCAGAATCCGATGGCGGCCGTCGTCGCGCCGGCCAAGGTGAAGGATACGGGACGCGCTCCGCTGCCGAAGTGGGACGATAAAAACTATAAGGGACTGGTCCACCGTCCGTAGGTTTTTCCGGCTTTGAGCCGTGGCATTGATTCCGCCGCGAGCCGGAATCCGGGGGCAGGCATGAGACTCGATAACATTGCGGCGGGAGTGACGCCCGCATTTTCGATGGTGGGCACGGCCGTCCGCGTGGTCTGCGGCATGGTTCTGCTCGGTGTTTTCGGCGTGATCTTCATGGGCTTCAGCTCGCTGTTCGGCGGCGAGTCGTGGTGGGAAAGCATGACCCCGAAGCCCGTCGATGCGCCGCCGGCATTTCGGATTTCGGCCGGCGAGTTCGCCGGCAAGACCGCGACCGGCCACGTGGTGACCAGCTCCCGGCTCGGCCGCGCCGAGGTGGTGCAGTACGGCCAGCTCAACAACCGCGGCTCCGATCTCGCCGTCGTCCTGGTGATGCCGCCGAAAGGCGTGGGCCTGGGCACGCAATTCGTGCAGGATCTGATCGACATCAATCTGCTGCAGCTCAAGCGTTCGATCACCATGTCGGGGAAGGATTACGACCTCGACACGCGCTTCGGCGAATACCGCGCTACTGAAATGCGCGTCGACGCCGATGGCCGCTGGAAGCAGTGCCTCGCCTTCCGCAGCCGGCTCGAAACCCCGGTGGTCTACCTGACCGGCTGGTATTGCGACGGCAGCGGCAGCAAGCCGAGCCCCAATTCGCTGGCCTGTCTCCTCGACAAGCTGGTGATCGATCGCGAGCTCGCCGTGAAGGAAGCCGATATGTTCATGCGCGGGCGCATGACCAAAGCGGCGCTCTGCCAGGCCGCGCCGGTCACGCAGACCACCGACACCGGCCACCGCGGCGTCTCGCCGCCGTCGCGCTGGTCGCAGCCGAGCGCGACGTACCGGCGCTACTAGGGACTGGCTGGGGCGCCTGGATTCGAACCAGGGGATGGCGGAATCAAAACCAGACTGGTTCTCATGCAAAACCAACGCGCATTCTGAAAAAATCGGACAATTCGTCTCCTGACAAATCAACAGGTTCCGCGCCCAATTCAGAATGCTGAGAGAAGGCTTGAACGTGCGGGCGGGCCGTTATGAGCAGCCATAGGCCAGCGAGTCGCACTCCTGTTTGTGATTCAACTCCACCGCACCCGACCAATTTCGCGTCCCTGCTTTGGGAGCAAAGGGTCGCGCACTTCGTTAGGGACGACAGGGTCGCAGGTTCAAATCCTACAAACGCAAACCCGCCCGAGGTGGGTCTCGGGCGGGCCAAGATAAACCGCTTCGGGGGACTTGGGGGGAAGCGGCCAGTAACGGACCTTACGAACTCACCGCCCACCGAGATGTGACAGGCATCACAAGACGGCGATATTTGATCCGGAAGCTTTCCTTGGTGAACTTGGTCCCTTTCATCTCGGCCTTCATCCACCGAGGGGTAGCTCCCCGCCCCGACCAGACCTGGCTCGGGTCTTTCTTGCTTCGGATTTGAGGGGCGACCTTCTTGCCGTTCCGGCCTGGCTTGCGACCACGTTCGGGCGCGTTACGCCGTAATAGTATCACGAGGCTACATCTCGATCTTTGCTGCCTCGATCACCGGTCTCCATTTGGCAAGCTCGCTGGCGATAAATGCCTTGAGGTCTTCCGGAGATCCTCCGATGCCCTGTAGGGCGTTTTGCTCGAGGACGGTCTTACCCCGGTCGCTTTTCAGGAAGGCGTTCACCAGATCGTTCAGCTTGGCCACGATGTCGCGCGGCGTGCCAGTCGGAGCGACCATTGCGTACCACGCGGACGCCTCGAAGCCTTTGAATCCCGCCTCCTGAGCCGTCGGCACATCGGGAAGCTCTGCGGCTCGCTTGCTCGTGGTCACGGCGAGCGCTCGGATCTTGCCAGCGGTTGCCAGCGGCACGTAGGTCGGCATGAAATCCATGGCGACATCGACTTGTCCTGACAGCAGATCCGTGGTCAGCGGCGCCGAGCCGCGGTACGGCACATTCGTCATCTTCACGCCGGCAAACTGCTGAGTCAGTTCAGATGTGATGTTTCCGAGCGTGCCGTTGCCCGGATGGCCGACATTGACCTTGCCCGGATTCTGCTTGGCATAAGCGATCAACTCGCCGAATGTCTTCGCCGGAAAATCAAGTTTGGACGCTATGATGAGCGGAGACTTCGCGACGAGCACGACCGGCGTGAAATCCTGCTCCGAGTCGTAGTTCAGGCCCTTGAACATCAACTTGTTGAGCGCGATCGGTGCGGGCGTCCCGAACAGCAGCGTGTAGCCGTCGGCATTCGCCTTGGCGACGGCGGCGCCGCCCATGTTGCCGCCTGCGCCCGCGCGATTCTCGACGATGAACTGCTTGCCGAGCCTTTGGCTCGCCGACTGGGCGACGGCGCGCGCCAGAGTGTCGACGGCGGAGCCGGCCGGGAACGGCACGATCAGGGTGACCGGACGGGCGGGCCACTCTTCCGCGGCGGCGCCATGAAAAGTTGTGAGAGCAACCGCGAGGCCGAAGAGTCCGGCAGACAATCGACGCATGTTTTTCCTCCGAATGGTGATGCAGGTCTTTTCGCCTGCATTGTTGACGTCGCCTTCAGTGTGACGAATTTTCGTTACGCCGAAAGCGATAGCAATGTGCGCCTCTCGCGCCGCAATCCAGCCATCGTTGAGCGCGATGCGATTGTCGGCGAGCATCCACCGCCGCCGTCGCAATTCCGATCATTCGCCCAGAACAACTAAAGGCACCTCCAAGAGTCCGACAAGAGTCCGAACTTAATTTATCTGTCTGGCTCGAAAGCGAACATGCGAGCACCGTCCGAAAGCTCCTCCCAACATATCCGCACCTTCATGCCATGCTTCGCCTGATCGTAGGGCACACCGATCAGCCGAGCGACGACGCGCACGCCCTCCTCCAGATTGACTGCGGCAAGAACAAACGGGACGAGTTTCTCGAAACCTCGGTGCGGTACCTGCACGTTGGTTCGCGCAACAAGCACTCCACGGCCAGATGCTTCACGCCATTCCAGCTTGTCGCTGCCGCTGTAGATGCTGACGGGCCGAGGAAAGAACTGATACTTTTTCGCTGCGGGATCATATTGCAGCAGAAACTTGCCGCGCTTGGCCGCATCCCAGAACGGCGTTGACGTTCGCGTAGGGACTGGGACTGGTCGCATTTGTTCTTGGGCCATGTTTTGTTGGGCCATGCGGTTTCAAGCCTCCATAACCATGGCAACACTCGAACCCCAGTTGCGAAAATAGGTCACAACGCCGATGCCCGTCACCAAAGCGTTCTTGACATTTGGCACCTGACGACTGCCGGCCTCTCCCATCAACTGACGCACCGCCTCGACGACGTTGGTCCCGCCACCGGCCAGCCCGGCTTGCCCCGCCGAAATCTGCCCGCCACCGGTGTTGATCGGCAGATCTCCGGTCGGGGAGAAATCGGTGCTCAACACGAAATCGCTTCCCTCACCGCGCTTGCAGAAACCGATCTGCTCGAGCTTGAGCAACAAAGCGATCAGGAAGTCGTCATACGGATGAAACATGTCCACGTCGCGCGGACTTAATCCCGCCTTGTTGAGCGCATCGGGGCCAACCACCTGGAAGCCGGTCTCGAATGCGTCGGGCGTGGAATTGGCCGGATCGAAGTTGGTGATCTCCGAATAGGAAGCAAGCCTCACCATCTTCTTGACGCCCATGGCCCTGGCTCGCTCGAGCGTGGTGACGACAACGCCGTTTGCACCGTCGCAGCGCATCACGCAGTCCAGAAGCCGCATTGGCTCCGAAACCATCCGGGAATTGAGATAGTCGTCGACGGTGATCGGTTTGCGCAGTTTGTCGAGGGCGTTTTCATTCGCCACGGCACCGTTGCGCTGGGCCACGGCGAGCCGTCCAAGCGCCTCCGGCTTGAGACCGTATTTCTGATCGTAGGCGTCCGTCAGCAGTCCGAAGGCTATCAGCGGCCCCTGGAATCCGGTGGGTTCTTGAAACTCCGAACGATAGTTGAAGTATTCGGCAACGTGCGGACGGCTCGGCGCGTCGGCATGAATGCAGAATGCGAACTCGATCATGCCGCATTTCAGCGCCGCCGCCGCCCTGGCGATATTGCCGAGGATCGAACAGCCCCCGATGTCGGTGATCTGCAGCCAGCGCGCCTGGATTCCGAGATTGTCGACGAGAACATTCGAGTACCAGGCGAAGCCTGTCTCCGACAGCGGCAATGTCAGAGCGAAACCGTCGATCTCGCGATTGGTCAAACCCGTTTTGGCAAGAAGCTGCACCATGACGTCCGCAGTCAACTCGGTCGCGGTCTTGCCGGAACGCAGTTCGTTCTTCACTTCTCCATAAGCAATGATGACGATATCCTTGGAAGACAGAAAGTTTGAGGCCATCGTCAATCTCTCCGATTGCAACCAGCAGAAAACCAAGAAGCGCGGCCAGTCAAGTTTGGACGATCCGGATTGTACCAAAGCGCATCGTCATTAAGCCGATGCAGATGCGAGTTCAACGCGCCTCCTTTCCAAGCCCACAAGCAATGCCATTGGGAGGCTATTCGCAGGTCGGCCGGGCAATTGGTCAATGTACGCCACGGCTCGTGGCAGACATTCCGCAGGCTCATGCCCATGTCTGCACTGCCCGTAGCTTCACTCAACGACGATCCCGGCCTCTTTAACGATCGGTCCCCAGACCTCGAACTCTCGCTTTATGGCCTGTGCCAAGTCATCCGGTGTACCACCGAGGGCGATCATGCCAAGCCGAGCCAGCATCGCGTTGCCTTCGGAACTGCGGCCCCACCTGTCGACAATTTCGGCGACGCGTGGCGCAATCATTGGTGGCAGGCCAGCAGGCCCGACAGCGCCGTACCAGACCGTCGCGTCAAAGCCGGGAATACCTTGCTCCGCCACGGTCGGAACATGAGGCATCAGACTCATTCTTTGCGTGGAAGTCACCGCAACGCCGCGTAGCTCGCCGCTTAGCACGTGGGGGATATAGACCGAGGCAGTGTCGATACAGAGCGACACAGTCGCGGCCAGTAGCGCCGACTGCGCCGGCGCTGAGCCCCGGAACGGAATGTGGTTGAGTTGCATTCCGGTCAGATGACAAAGCATGAGCAGTGCCATGTGGCCCTTCGAGCCATTTCCTGCATTGGCGCAAGCCACTTGCCCAGGTCGCGCCTTTACATATTCAATCACCTCTTGCAGCGTGCGCGCCGGCAACGACGGGTGCGACGAGAACAACAGCGGCGCCGCGGCCACCAGTGAGAGTGGAGTAAAGTCGCGCTCCGGGTCGTATGACAGCTTGCGGTAGATCAGCTTGTTAGCGGCGATCGGGCTGCTGCCGCCAACCATCATCGTGTAGCCATCGGGCCGCGCGTTCGCCACCGCAACCGCCCCGATGTTACCCGCGGAGCCGCTTCGATTCTCGACGACGAACGATTGGCCGAGCGCCGCGCCAAGTTCTTTGGCGACCACGCGAGCGATGATGTCGCTGCCCCCGCCCGCAGGATAAGGCGAAATGACTGTGACTGGCCGGTTTGGCCAGTCGTCGGCATGCGCGCGCGAAGCAAATCCTGCGATCGGCGCGAGCGCACCGAGCAGCACCGCGTTACGGCGCGTCATGCCCATGGACCACCTGCTCCGCTTGAGGGGAAGCTTATTTCAAGCTTGCGTCATGACGATGGAGGAATGCAATCACCCGGTCTGCTACAACCTCGGCTTTTTCCCACCCCATGCAGAATCTTGCTTGCGGTATGACCTCCGCGCGGGCCAGCCTGCGGATCCGTCGGCGATATTCATCGAGCAGCGGCGTGTAATGAAAATGCTGGCCCATCAGCAGCAGCGTTTCGCAATCGAGCTGTTCGAGGTTTTTGCCGATGTCATAGGCGTTCAGCGCATCAAGCGCCTGCCAACGATCGCGCCCAGCCTCGATCTGGGCTACATTGATGCGATCCATCCACGATTGATTGGGGTGCAGCGGGGCGTGGCTCGGATCATTCTCCATCATAAAGTCGAGCGTCCGCGTCACCGGAAAACCGGAGGGATCACTGGGCCGTAGATTAGATTTGAGCGGCGCATGGATGATGTCGGCCTGGGCACGATCGCGATAGATCGGGCAATTGAGCAGCACCACGGCATCGACCCTCGCGGCGAATCTGCAACCAAGCTCAATCGCGACCGCGGCGCCGGTTGCCTCGCCCAGCGCGGTGAACCGCTCGATGCCAAGGCTGTCTAGGACCTCGACGACACACTGGGCGTAATCCGAGATGCCGGGCTGGACGGAAATATGATCGGACATACCGTGACTTGGATAGTCGACCGCCACAGCTCGCAGCGATGGCGCGAGCTTCTCCATCAATTCCAGATAAAGCGCCGACGATTGCTGATTGATGTGCAGCAAGACGATCGTCGGACCATCACCAGTCTCGCGGCAGTGAATTTGTCCAAACCGCGTCGGCAGCAAATGGCGATTGATCCGTGACATCTCAACTCTCGGCATTGTCTGCACAAACGTATCGTCAGGCGAGGTGGACGCGAAGCTGGTGCCTCTCGACTTTATCCTTGCTTCGGATCGTTGTGAACGGACAGTGGTACGCGATCGAAGCGTATCTCATGCCGTCCTCATATGCGCGCTGCGTCATCGGAAACTAGCAAGCATGAACACTCCCGAACCGTGAGCCATCGCGGTTTCGAGCGGCGTGAACAGGTGCAGCCAAACGGAAGCGGCAAGCGGCGCAAATGCAAAGCCGGAAACACCGGCGACCAGCGCGGCAACGAAAGCACCGGCGGCAAACAACCCGAGTTGTACGAGTTCGCCGCTCACCACCGTCTCACAACCGGATTGACCGATCTGGACCGCCTGCTCTTGGCCGAGCTTCTTGTGTCACGATCGTTTTCTGTCGGAGATTGCTAGGCTGCGGGCAATCGATACCTCCCCAGCGCAACTGACAAGCTTTCCACGGTTACTTATCAGCACTGCAGACGGCTGAAATCGTTTCAGTGCAATCATTTAGCACTGGCTGGGGCGCCTGGATTCGAACCAGGGGATGGCGGAATCAAAATCCGCTGCCTTACCACTTGGCTACGCCCCAATGCCGCGGCGGTGCGCCTTGGGCCCGCACCGTATAGCCGCGCGTTTCCTTCCGATCAATGCAAGCTGTGGGGGCCCGCCAGCCTCGCCGGTCGCCATGGGAGAACCCTTCGCGCAGGACGCTCTTTATAGGCCGCGGGCCTGCAGCTACGCTCGGAACACAAAACTCCGGGAGGGACCGATGCGCCTGAGGCAAATGGTTCTGTTCGTAGCGTTGGCGCTGCCGGTCATGCCCGGCGCGGCGGACGCCCAGTCCAGCTCGAAGGTCATGACGATCTACGTGCCGTTCGCCCCCGGCGGCTCGGCCGACGGGATCGCGCGGATCCTCGCCAACGAAATGGCCGCGAGCCTCAACCGGCAGGTGGTGGTGATCAACCAGCCCGGCGCCGGCGGCACCATTGGGCTGGTGACGACCTCCAAGGCCCCGCCCGACGGCGACACGCTCGCGATCGCCGCGACCGGCGCGCTGGTGATCAATCCGCATCTGCCGGCCGGCAATGCGAACTCGTTCGATACGCTGAAGGAGCTCGCGCCGGTCGCCAAGCTGATCGACATCCCGATCGTGATGGTGTCGAACGCCAAGGGCGGGTTCAAAGACATCAAGAGCGTGATCGCAAAGGCGAAGAGCGCGCCCGACGGCCTCACCTACGGCACCACCGGGCCGAATTCGAGCCAGCATCTCGCGGTCGAGCTGTTGAAAAAGATGACCGGGGCGAATTTCGTTCACGTGCCCTATCGCGGCTCAGCGCCGGCGGTGACCGCCGTGCTGGGCGACCAGATCCCGATGGCCTCGGTGGACCTCACCTCGGCGCATGAGCAGATCAAGGCCGGCAATCTCATCGGCCTCGGCGTCACGAGCTCCCACCGCGCCAAGACCGCGCCGGAAATCCCGACCATCGCCGAGAGCGGCGTGCCGGGCTTCGACGGCTCGGCCGGATTCATCGGGCTGCTGGCGCCGGCCGCCACGCCGCCTGAGCGGATCAAGGAGGTGTCGCGGACGGTCGCAGTGATCATGAGCCGGCAGGACGTGCAGGCGCGGATCGCGCTTCTGTCGGTCGAGCCGGCCTATGAGAACGAGATGAAGTTCGGCGATTTCCTGAATGCCGAATCGAAGAAGTGGGGCGACCTGCTGGCGTCGCTGCCGCCGCAGAAATAACGGCCGATAACCGCTGCGCGCCGTGCTAGGATTCGGCAAAAGGATCGACGCATGACCTACCGCGCGCCTGTCGCCGATATCGCCTTCACGCTCAAGCACGGCGCGGGGCTCAGCTCCACGCTTAAGCAGAACGGCTCGCTCACCGCCGACGACGTCGACGCGGTGCTGGAGGAAGCCGGCAAGTTCGCCACCGAGATCATCGCGCCGCTCAACGCTGTGGGCGACAAGCACGGCACGCCGTTCAAGGACGGCAAGGTCACCATGCCGCCGGGCTGGAAGGAGGCCTATAAGAGCTGGGCCAAGTCCGGCTGGAACGCGGTGTCGCTGCCGGATCAGTGGGGCGGCCAGGGCCTGCCGAACGCGCTGAACGCCGCCTGCATCGAGATGTGGAATTCGGCATCGATGGCCTTCGGCATCGGCCCGGTGCTGACCATGGGCGCGGCCGAAGCGCTCAACGCCTATGGCTCGGACGAGCTCAAGCGCATCTATCTGGAAAAGCTCGTCACCGGCGAATGGATGGGCACCATGCAGCTCACCGAGCCGCAGGCTGGCTCCGACGTCGGCGCGCTGCGCACCAAGGCGGAGCGCAACGCCGACGGCACCTATCGCATCACCGGGCAGAAGATCTTCATCACCTACGGCGAGCATGAGCTCACCGACAACATCATCCATTTCGTGCTGGCGCGGTTGCCCGATGCGCCCGCCGGCAACAAAGGCATCTCGCTCTTTCTTGTGCCCAAGTTTTTCGTCAACCCGGACGGCTCGCTTGGTGCGCGCAACGACGTGCGCGCCCATTCGATCGAGCACAAGATGGGCATCCACGCCTCGCCGACCTGCACGATGATCTACGGCGACAACGGCGGCGCGACCGGCTGGCTGGTCGGCGAGGAGAACCGCGGGCTCGCCTGCATGTTCACGATGATGAACCTGGCGCGGCTGTCGGTCGGACTTCAAGGCGTCGGCATCGCCGACCGCGCGACGCAGCAGGCGATGGCTTATGCGCGTGACCGCAAGCAGGGCCGCGCGCTGGGCGCGACGTCAGGATCGAGTCCGATCATCGATCATCCCGACGTCAAGCGCATGCTGCTCACCATGAAGGCGTTCACCAAGGCCGCGCGCGCGATCTGCTACGCCACCGCCGGCGCGATCGACGGCAGCCACGGCGGAGGCGACAAGGCCAAGGCCGCCGATGCGCGGGCGGCGCTGCTGACGCCCGTTGCAAAAGCCTTCTCCACCGATATCGGCATCGAGGTGGCCTCGCTCGGCGTGCAGGTCCATGGCGGCATGGGCTTCATCGAGGAGACCGGTGCTGCGCAGCATCTGCGCGACGCGCGGATCGCGGCGATCTACGAAGGCACCAACGGCATCCAGGCGCTGGATCTCGCTATGCGCAAGGTGCCACTCGAGGACGGCGCCGTGGTGCGAACCTATATCGGCGAGCTGCGCAACACCGTGAAGGCGGTGCAGGCCGCGAACGATCCGGCATTCGGCGCGACCGGCACAAAGCTCGCCGAGGCGGTCGACAGTCTCGACCGCGCCACCGCGTGGCTGCTCGCCAAGGTCAACAGCGAGCCGAAGGCCGCGCAGGCCGGCGCGACGCCTTATCTCCGGCTGTTCGGCAACGCCGCGGGCGGCTGCATGCTGGCCGACGAGGCGCTGGCGGCGCTGCGGGTCGCGAACGGCGAGCCGGCGTCGCGGGTCGCCATCGCGCGGTTCTTCGCCGAGAACATCGCCGTGCAGGCGCCGGGCTTGGAGCGCGCCGTCACCGAAGCCGCCGACAGCGTCAACGGAGCGGAAGCCGCCCTCGCAGGCTAGGAACGGAGTCGAGGCATGGCCAAGCTCGTGCAAGCCGCGACGATCCTCGAGGTGAAAGATATCAAGCTCAGCGAGGCGTTCTACCGGCAGCGGCTCGGCTTCCGCCCCGGCGTGTTCTTTGGCGAGCCGCCGACGTTTTGCATCATCAGCCGCGACAACGTCGCGCTGTTTCTCGATCTGGCGCGGACCGAGCATCCCGCGCCGGTCAACCAGCATTGGGCGGTCTATCTTTACGTGGACGACGTCGACGCGATGGCCCAGGAGCTGCTGGCGCGCGGCGTCACCCTCGAACGCGAGCCCGAGGACCAGCCCTATGGCTGCCGCGACTTCGATATTCGCGATCCCGACGGCCATCTGATCGGCATCGGCCAGAATGAACGGTCGGCCGCGGGACAACTGACCCTGCCCTATCCGGATTAACGCGGAGCGTAACGATCCCATGTCGCTCAACGGCAAGGCTCTCTTCATCACCGGCGCGCCACGAGGCATCGGACTCATCGCGCGCTTCGTCTTCGCCGCTGCGTTGACCGCATGAGCGACCACGTCGTCGTCACCGATGAGGGAACGATCCGCACCGTGCGGATGAACCGCCCGGACAAGAAGAACGCGCTGACCGCCGCGATGTACCAGACGATGGCGGTCGCGCTGGAAAGCGCCAACGTCCACAAGGACATTCGTTGCGTGGTGATCGCCGGCGCGCCCGGCGCATTCTCGGTGGGCAACGATCTCGCGGAGTTTGCGCTGGCCGCCGGCTCCGACGAAGGCCTGGGAGCGCCGGTGATCCGTTTCCTCCACGCGCTTGCGCGATCCGAGCGGCCGTTGGTGGCGGCGGTGCAGGGTCTCGCCGTCGGCGTCGGCACAACCATGCTGCTGCATTGCGATCACGTCGTCGCCGGCACCGATGCCCGTTTCTCGACGCCCTTCGTCAATCTCGGGCTGGTGCCGGAAGCCGCTTCAAGCTTGCTGGCCCCGCGCCTGATGGGGCATCGGCGTGCGTTCGAGCTTCTCGTTATGGGCCGCCCGCTTGATTCTGCTGCGGCACAGGCGTGCGGGCTGATCAACGCGGTGGTGGCGCCGGGCGACGTCGATGCCGAGGCGATGAAGGCCGCGCGAGACATCGCGGCCCTTCCGGCAGAAGCCTTGGCCGCCGCCCGCCGGCTGATGCGGGCTGCGCCTGATGATATCGTCGCTCGTATCGACGAAGAGGCGCGGTTGTTCCGGGAGCGGCTGCAATCGGTGGAAGCACGCGGCGCCTTCAACGCGTTCCTGACGCGCAAACGCTGAATCGCTGAGACTTATCGGACGTCGGAGAGGCCAATCAATGTCACTCAAGGGCAAGACACTGTTCATCACCGGCGCGTCGCGCGGCATCGGTCTCGCCATTGCGCTTCGCGCCGCGCGCGACGGCGCCCATATCGCGATCGCGGCCAAGACCGAGACGCCGCATCCGAAGCTCGAAGGCACCATCTACACGGCCGCCCAGGAGATCGAGAAGGCCGGCGGCCGCGCCCTGCCCCTCGTGGTCGACGTGCGCGACGAGAATGCGGTGAAGAGCGCGATCGAGCAGACCGCGGCGGAATTCGGCGGCATCGACATCGTGGTCAACAACGCCAGCGCGGTATCGCGCACGCCGGTCGCCGAGACCGATATGAAGCGCTACGACCTGATGCAGGCGATCAACACGCGCGGCACCTTCATGGTGTCGAAATACGCCATCCCGTATCTGGAGAAGGCTCAGAACCCTCACATCCTGATGAACTCGCCGCCGCTCGACATGCAGGAGAAATGGTTTGCGGGCTCAACCGGCTACTCCATCGCCAAGTATGGCATGAGCCTCGTAGCCCTGGGGCTCGCCGGCGAACTCCGCGACAAAGGCATCGCGGTGAATGCGCTGTGGCCGCGCGCCACGATCGCCACAGCTGCGATCAAGAACCTGCTCGGCGGCGATCGCGTGATGCGCATGTCGCGGACGCCCGAGATCATGGCCGACGCGGCCTATGCGATCTTCCACAAGCCCGCGAAAGGCTTCACCGGTCATTTCCTGATCGACGACACGTTCCTGGCCGGCGAAGGCGTCACCGACTTCGAGCATTACCGCGCGATTCCGGGCGAGCCTTTGGCGGGGACATTCTTCGTGCCGGACAGCCCGCCTCCCCCGGCCGGCGTCAGCATTTCCGGCAAGCGCTGGGAATAAGCTGGCGTCAGAGTCTGATCCGCTCGAATAAAGGTTCGAACGCGGGGACCCAGCGCTGCGCAAATTTGGTTTTACCGAGTCGTATTCGATGTCGCCGACGGAGTGATCTCGAACACAGCCTCCAACTCGCCGCTCGCATCAAGACGCTGCAGCTCGGCATTGCCGCCGATGTGGCGGCCGCCGGCAAAAATCTGCGGCACCGTCGCCTGGCCGTTGGCGCGCCGCATCATCTCGTCGCGGCGCTCCCAGTTCGCCGCGATGTCGATCTCCCGGAACGTGATGCCCTTGCGCTTCAGCAGCGCCTTGGCGGCGTTGCAATACGGGCAGAACCGCGTCGTGTAGATTTCGACCGTCGGCATCACGCTCACAGCACGATGCTGGGATTGCGAATGCACTGGTCGCAGTTCAGCAGGTTGACCTGCTTGGCCGAAATCCTCCACGCGCCGTCATGCTGCCGGAAGCGGTGCCCGGTCCAGCCTGCGAGCACGCGGATCTCGCCGTCCCAGAACTCGCTGATGGCGAAGTTCGACCGCACCATGCGCTGGTCGTCGCGCGCGCAGCGGAACACCTCGACATTGGAGACGATGCGCGATGTCCGCGACGACGGCGCCTGCGACCAGGCATAGCCAGTCCGCAAACGATAGATGCGGTCTTCGAGCCTGCGCCGGTCGTCGAACATGACGGAAATCTCGGTGCGGGGATCGCCGCCCTCCGGCGTCGACGGCACCCAATAGGCGCACTCCGGTGTGTAGAGCCCGAGCCACTCCTCGTACAGGAGCCGATCCAGGATGCGCGCCTCCTGCTCGACCAACCGCCGGAACCTGTCGCGCTCGGCGGCATCCTCGACGCTTCGTTCATCGACCTGCCAGTCGGCGAAGTCGGCGATCAACTCCAGATAGAAGTCGTTGGTGACGTAGTAGGACGACCGCGACGGGTCTCTGACCAAAGGCGCGTTCATCTCACACCTCCCGCTCGATCGCGATGTCGGGCTCCGCCTTCATCAGGCGCTTCCACTCGCGGATGTATTCGCGCATGAACAGCTCGTCGGTCGCAGGCCCCTTGATGGTGCCGTCCTCCAGCGTGTGGATGCGGTCGGGAATGCCGTAGCCGCGGTTCATGTAGATCCACTCGTCCTCCGCGGCGGCAAGCCCGCGCTGAATCTGCTCGAAATTCGTCACATCGTCGACCTCGCCGAAGTTCGGGAAGCCCTCCTGCGTGCGCATACGCAGCGCATTGATGTCGGTCAGCACCTCGGCGCCGAGCGTGCCGTCGACGTCCTCGATCTTGGTGCCGTACCAGATCGCATCGGTCTCATTGAACGAGATCGGCTGGAACACCTGGATATGGTTGCCGAGCAGCGACAGGTTCGGAAACACGTTGATGTTGACCGGCTCGGAGCCGGCGAGATCGAGCATGGATTCTGCGCGCGCGCCGTAGCGGCTGCGGAGCTTGTCCTGCACATGCTCCATGCCGGGGTGCAGCGACTCGATCGCCCACAAGCCGCCAGGGCGCGCTTCGAGATTGGGCCGCTTGTCCTTGAAGTGATGGCCGTTGCCCATGTACTGGCAGTACATCGGCAGCGAGTCCGGAGAGTTCTGGTAGTAGCTCATCCCCTTCTTGGTGGCCTCGTCGGCAAACCGGTTCTCGGTCTCGATCAGGGACCGGTGCGAGTAGATGACATGATAGCCGTCGCCCGAATTGTCGTAGGCGAGCTTCCAGTTGCCCTTGTACTTCAGCCGGTTCGCCTCGCAGACGATGACCTTGCCGCCGGGGTTGCGATCCAGCCACTCGTCGATCGGCTTCTTGATCGGACCGAGATGCTCGACGAGCGGTGCCGCCCCCATGTTGAGCGTGCCGAAGATGAAGCCGCGATAGGATTCGACGCGCGGCACCTGCGCGAGATTGAACTTGTCGTCCTGCACGAGCTTCGACGCGTAGCCGTCCGGCCAGGGCACGCCGCGCAGCTTGCCGGTGTTGAGGAAATTCCAGCCGTGATACGGGCACTGGAACGAGCGGCTGTTGCCCTTGTCCCAGCGGCACAACGTCGTGCCGCGATGGGTGCAGCGGTTGTAGAGCGCGCGAATCTTGCCGTTCTCGTCGCGCGTGATGATCAGCGGGCGGAGGCCGAGCTTGCCGGTGATGAAGTCGTTCGGGTTGGGAATCTGGCTCTCATGGGCGAGATAGACCCAGGTGCCGCCGAACACGTTGATCATCTCGACATCGAACACCGCCGGATCGGTGTACAGCAGACGATGGACGCGATCCTCCTGGACCAGTTCGTCCCAGTCGTAGAGCGGAGCATTCTGCAGGCGTTGGGGAGCCTTAACGCGTTCTAACGTCATGCTTGCGTCCCTCCATCACGTCGGCCACCTTGGCCTGGAATTTGGGCTTTAAAAGAAATCCAGATACTCATCCTGCTCCCAGGCCGTCGTCTCGTCGGATGCAGGATCGATGTTGTTGTCGGCTGCGAACTTTTCGTAGCGCGCCAATTCAGTGCGCTTCAGCTTGACGTAATAGTCGATGAACAGCGGTCCGAGCTCGCTCCTGAACAGCGGCTCATTTTCCATGAGGACGAGCGCATCGTTCAGGCTCTTCGGCAGCATCGGATGCTTAGTGGAATAGGGATCGGTATCGGGTGTCCCCGGGTCGCGCTTGTTGTCGATGCCGTCGAGGCCTGCGACGATCTGCGAGAGCACGTAGAGATACGGATTGGCCGAAGGCTCGCCGACGCGGTTCTCGATCCGGCTGGCCGGATCGTTGACCCCGCCCAGCACGCGCAGCAGGACGCCGCGATGGTCCGAGCACCAGGCGACGCGATCCGGCGCGAGCGAATTCATCCGGAAGCGCCGGTAGCCGTTGATCGTCGGATTGGCGAACACGGTCGAGGCGAGCGCGTGGTGCATCAGACCGCCCAAGTAAGCGAGTCCAGTGAATGACAGCGGCTTGCCCTCGGCCTCGGGCATGAAGACATTGTCGCCGGTTGCGGCATCGACCAGCGATTGATGCAGATGCCAGCCGCTGGAGTAGTAGCCCTTCAGCGCCGGCCGGCTCATGAAGGTCGCGAGATAGCCCATCCGGCGCGCGAGCTGCCGGGTGGCGGTGCGAAACAGCACGAGATTGTCGGCGGCTTCGAGCGCCTCCCTGGGCGCAAACGTGCATTCGAGCTGGCCCGGTCCCCATTCATTCTCGATCGAGCGCAGCGGCAGGCCGAGCCGCTGATACGCGTCGGCGAGCGCGGCCACCGGCTTGTGCATCAAGTCCATGTTGGACTCGGAATGAAACGAGAAGCCCGGCTCGACCGGATAGGTCGCCGGCGCCCTTCCCCTCAGTCCGGGACCTCCGACATGCTCGCTGGTCAGATGCGGCTCGGCCAGCGCGAGCAGATACCACTCGACCTCCAGCCCGACCATGCAACGGAGCTTGCGGGCCGCGAGCCGCGCGAGTTGCTTGCGCAGGAGCTGCCGGGGCGAAAAATGAAACGGCATGCCGGAGGTGAAATACTCGTCGCAGAGGATCCAGCCGACATCCGGCTCCCAGGGCAGCACGCGGAAGGTCGCGGGATCCGGCACCGCGATCAGGTTCGGCGAGCCGGTCATCTCGTCGAGACCCATGCCGCCGCCGCGCGTGAACGACGCGAAGGTCCGCGCGCCCGACGCGTCGAGCGTCGTGGTCGCGACATTGATGTTGTGGCCGCTTTCGAGCGCGCTGAGGAAGGCCGGAACCGTCAACGTCTTGGCGCGCGACGCGCCGTGAGGGTCGGCCCAGGCCACCCGGAAAAGCTTGAGGTTCTCCTTCTCGACCTGCGCCTTGATGGTCGAAGCCTGACGGTGCTGATCCTCGGTCCACAGGCCGTGCTTGCGGATAAAACTTTCGCCTCGCGCCATCAGCAATATCCGGAGCACCGGTCTCGATTTCAGATGCGCGAATTATGCGGAGTTGGAAGCAGTCTAATCAAATGATTTGTTGGCCATGAACGATAGCAAATTTGGTATGAGTTCGGGATCGCACCGTGTTGCCAAGCTCTGGGTCCCCGCTTCCGCGGGGACGAACGGGGAGAGAGTTCACCGGCCCCTCAACCGTTCGTCCCCGCGACAGCGGGGACCCAGGGCGGCAAACTCCGAAGCTTGATCCCTACCGCCGCCGCGACGGCTTCGGCTTGGCCGCCTCGAACAGGCATTCCCGCATGCGCTCCGCGCTGGGTGACAGGCGCCGGTGCCGCAGGTGTCCGACGATGAATGGCCCCGGTGCATCCAGCTCCGGCACGTTGACGATGTGGAGCGCGCCGAGGCCTGCGAAATACTCCGACACGTCTTCCGACAGCACCCAGATCAGGTTCAGGCTGTTCAACAGCGCCACGTTCGCCTGAATGGCCGAAGACTCGACGAGGGACGCCTGCGGGCGCACCCCTTGCCGCCGGAACAGCGCCTCGACGCCGCTCCGCATCGGCGTTCCGCTCTCAGGCAAAATCCAGGATTCCTGGATCAGTTCCTTCCAGGTGGGATTGCGTTTCCGGGCCAGCGGATGCTGCGGGCCGCAGACCACCCGCACCGAAGGGCTGTAGAGCTTCTCGATGGCGATGTCCTGGTATGGCGTTTCGCTTTCGAACCTGCCGACCAGCAGATCGATACGGCCCTCACGCAGTCGCGCCGCGAGCTCGTCCATGCCGCCTTCGCGCACCGAGACCGCGATGCGCGGCGTGGTCTTCAGCAGCAGCGTGACGGCGCGCGGCACCAGCACATAACATGAGCTGACGCCTGCGCCGACGCTGATGGTGCCGATCAGCCCCTCATCGATCGCTTCGAGGTCGCTCTGCGTCCGATCGAGATCAGCGACGAATTCCGCGGCCTTGCGGATCAGCGCCTGGCCTGCGGCGGTCGGCTTGAGCGTGCGCCCGACGCGCTCGAACAGCGCGATGCCGAGATCGGCCGTCAGCGTGTTGAGGAGGCGCGAAGCGGCCGGCTGCGTGAGATTCACGTCGCGCGCGGCTGCGCTCAACGTCGGCGAGCGCTCCATGGCGGCCAGCAGCTCGATCTGCGACATGCGCAGGCGGTTGCGCAGCAGATTTCCCGATCGGCGCGCAGCGGTCTTCCGCTTCATTCGATACATCCCAGGCCTGGTATGATTCAACGCCAAGAAATCATTCGATTGCAATACCAACGGGTTGTCGAATTGGGAGGAACGTTCTTCGCACCGCTCTCCCCTCCGCCCAGCGTTGTCATCAGCGGGAAAAGATCGACGTGAACCTTTATTCGGCGGTTCGAAAGGCATAAGTCTCGCAGAACCATTTTGGTGGAGTGCCCATGCCGACCCTCCTCATCTCGCATCCGGCGTCGCTCGCTCACAACAACGGCCCGGGCCATCCCGAGCGGCCGGACCGGCTGCGCGCCATCGAGAGCGTGCTGGAGGCGGAGAAATTCCAGACGCTGGTTCGCGTGCAGCCGCCGGCGGCTGACATCGAGGCCATCACACTGTGCCATCCGCGCGACTACGTCGAAGAGGTCAAGGAAGCCGCACCGAAGGAAGGCATGGTGCAGCTCGACGCCGACACATCGATGTCACCGGGAAGCTGGGAGGCTGCGCTCCGCGCGGTCGGCGGCGCGATGATGGCGGTCGACGAGGTCGTGACCAAGAAGGCCAGCAACGCCTTCGTGGCGCACCGGCCGCCGGGCCATCACGCCGAGTCAGTACGGCCGATGGGCTTCTGCATCTTCAACCAGGCCGCCATCGCGGCGCGCCACGCGCAGCGCAAGCATGGCCTGCATCGCGTCGCCGTGGTCGACTTCGACGTGCATCACGGCAACGGCACCCAGGAGATCTTCTGGTCCGATCCGACGCTGATGTACTGCTCGACCCACCAGATGCCGCTCTATCCCGGCACCGGCGCGCTGTCCGAGCGTGGCGACCACGACAACATCGTCAACGCGCCGCTGCGCCCCGGCGACGGCGGCGCGCAGTTCAAGGAGGCGCTGGAGAGCCGCATCCTGCCAAGGCTCCAGGCCTTCGGCCCGGAGCTGATCATCATGTCGGCAGGCTTCGACGCCCATCAGCGCGACCCGCTCGCCAATCTGCAGTTCGTCGAGGACGATTTCGCCTGGGCGACCCGCAAGATCATGGAGGTCGCCGACAAGACCGCCGAGGGCCGCGTGGTCTCGGTGCTTGAAGGCGGCTATGACCTGCAGGGCCTGTCGCTGTCGGCGGCGGCTCATGTGATCGCGCTGATGCGCGGATGAGATAGAATAACCCCTAACCGACTCAACTCCCTGCAACGCACTGAAAGATCGACCATGGCCGAACCCAACAACGCCGACATCAAGAAGCTGACGTTCGAGCGGGCCATCGAAGAGCTGGAAACCATCGTGAAGCGGCTCGAGGAGGGCAAGGTCCCGCTCGAGGAGTCGGTCGCGATCTATGAGCGGGGCGAGCAACTGAAGCGCCGCTGTGAGGAGCTGTTGCGGCAGGCCGAGGCGCGGGTCGAGAAGATCACGCTGGATTCGTCCGGCAAGCCCGCGGGAACCGAGCCGTTGGACGTCAACTAGACCACTTCGACCTGAATTGAAGCACGCCCGCGCAACAGGCACACTGTCACCCCCGCGCTTGACGCGGGGGTCTATGACCCTGGTTCAACAGCGGAAGTATTACGTAAGTCTGCCGTTAGCCGCACCCGCTCATGGATCGCCGGGTCAAGCCCGGCGATGACACCGCCTTTGTGGCCCGTGATGCAAGTTAGCTGGGAACAGATCTAGATGGCTACGAAGGCTTTGGCGGCGCGACCTGGTTGTTGGAGAACCACGCTGCTGAAGGCCGCGCTGCTCCTCACCGCGGTGTTCGTGCCGGCCGCCCCGGCGTGGTCGCAGCAGCAAGACGCCCAGCAGGGTTCCTGGCCGGCGCGACCGATCAAGCTCGTCACGCCACTCGCCGCGGGCGGCGCCACCGATGTGCTGGGCCGCGCGATCGGCGATGAAATCCTTGGATCGCTCAAGCAGCCTCTCGTGATCGAGAACCGCCCGGGCGGCGGCGGGACGCTGGCCGCCACCACGGTCGCGCGGGCGCAGCCGGATGGCTACACACTGCTGCTGGGCACCGCGGGGACGCTCGCCATCACGCCGGTGCTCTCCAAAAACGTCACGTTCGATCCGGTCAGTGATTTCACGCCGCTGACCATCGCGGTGGAGACGCCGATCTGCCTCCTGGTGCACAAGGCATTGCCGGTCAATTCCATGACCGAGCTGGTAGCTTATGCAAAAGCTCATCCCGGCAAGCTGTCGTTCGGCAGCTCCGGGCCGAACACCACGCACCATCTCGCCGGCGAGCTCCTGAAAACATTGGCCGGCATCGATATGGTTCATATCCCCTATCGCGGCGGCAACCCGGCCATGACCGATTTTTTGGCCGGCCAGATTCCACTTCTCTTCGCCACCCTCTCGACGGCGCTGCCTCATATCCAGTCCGGCAATTTCAAAATCCTGGGTACGATCGAGGTCAGACGCTCACGGGCGCGCCCGGACATTCCGACGATCGGCGAGAGCCTGCCTGGCTACGCGGTGCCGTCGAGCTTTCTGGGTTTCCTCGCGCCGGCTGGGCTGTCTCCCCCGCTGGCGCATCGGCTGAATTCCGTGTTTGTGGAAGCCATTGAAACGCCCAGCGTACGTAAAACGCTCGAAGCCAGCGGCTTCGAGGTGGTGACCGGCACATCTGCGGAATTCGGCACTACGATCAACGCGGCGCTCGCCCGGTACCGCAAGATCGCAGCCGACGCCCGGATCGAAGCACAATAGGATTTGCGATGGCCACGCACCGCCTCACCCGCGAGATCCCGGTCGACGACAGCTACGACATCCTGGTCGCGGGCGGCGGGCCGGCCGGCACCGCGGCCGCGGTGAGCGCGGCCCGGCTTGGCGCCAAGGTGCTGCTCGCCGAAGCCACCGGCTGCCTCGGCGGCATGGGCACGTCGGGCCTCGTCTCGACGTTCGGGCCGGTGTCCGACGGCAAGCGCATGCTGGTCGGCGGCTTCATGAAAGAGCTGATCGAGAACCTGCATCAGCGCGGCGACCTCGGCCCGCATGTGGTGCCGGAATTTCTCTACAGCCAGCTCAACCGCTGGGTTCCGTTCAAGCCGGAGGCGCTCAAGCGTACGCTCGACGCGATGGCGCAGGACGCCGGCGTCGACGTGCGCTTCTTCACCCGCGTGATCGATGCCGAAGCAGCGGATGGGCATGTCGACGGCGCGGTGATCAGCAACGTCGAGGGCTACCGCTTCATCCGCGCCAAGGCCTTCATCGACTGCACCGGCGACGCGGCGCTGTCGAACCTCTGCGGCGCCGAATGCAAAATCATCCTCCGCGACTTCGAGGCGGTCGCGCCGTCGACGCTGTGCTCGCTGTTCTCAGGCGTGAACTGGGACGATCCGGTCTACGAAGACAGCTGGCGCGGCATCGACAAGGTGAAGGCGCTGTCCAAGAAGCAGCTCCTGAAAGCGATCGAGGACGGCCATTTCACGCAGCCCGACCGCTTCATGCCGGGCATGAACAAGATCGGCAAGCGTGCCGCGCAGCTCAACGGCGGGCACATCTTCAACCTGAACGGGCTCGACAGCCGTTCGCTGTCCGACGGCATGATGTTCGGGAGGAGGCTTGCGGTGGAGTACACCGAGTTCTTCCGCAAATACGTGCCCGGCTGCGAGGAGATCGAACTCTTGACCACCGCGCCCGTCATGGGCGTGCGCGACACCCGCCGGATCGTCGGCGAGTTCGAGCTCACCATCGAGGATTTCAAATCGGCGCGGCAGTTTCCCGATCAGGTCGCGGTCTACAACCGGCCGACCGACGTGCATCCGACCGACACGTCCGAAAAGGAGTTCAAACGCTTCCTCGACGACTTCGAAGGCTTCCACGGCCTTGGCGAGGGCGACTGCCTCGGCGTGCCTTACGGCATCCTGGTGCCGAAGGGCTGGGAGAACCTCTGGGTGGCGGGCCGCTGCCACTCCAGCGACACCACGGTCCATGGCTCGATCCGGGCGCAATCCGCCGCCTACATGATGGGGCAGGCCTCGGCTACCGCCGCCGTGCAGTCGATCCGCACCGGCCAGCCGGCCTGCGATCTCGACACCTGGGACCTGGTCGAGACCCTGCGCCAGCAAGGGGCGTACCTGCCGCAGGAACAACTCAGCCGCGAGATGACCCGCGGCTGACGCCTGCGGGCCGGATCGCCCTACCCTGATGCCGGCCGGGTTCCCCTCGGGGAGCTTCCCTTGGGCGTGCGGCGGTTAAGCATAGCGGCACCCAAAACGATGGTTTGACGCCTCGATTTGAGGCATCCGCGCGTCCAAGCTGTGGCCATGTGGCCACGGCGTGGTGATATTTTGGTATTATAAGACCCAGAGGAACCTAGTGTTTTTCCAAAGGATTGGTTGAAATGCGAGGCAGTTCCAATCTAGTGTAACAGCCTTGTGGCGGCTATTCCCGGGGTCCCGGGAAGGGCTGTTTGAACGCGTGGTATCAATAGTTGTCGTGGAGAATTTGGTGGCTCATCCGTCCAAGACGCCCCTCCTTGATCAGATCAAAACGCCGGACGATCTGCGCAAGCTGAAAGAAAACCAGCTTCGCCAGGTTGCTGACGAATTGCGCACCGAGACGATCGATGCCGTGGCGGTAACCGGCGGTCACCTGGGCGCGGGTCTGGGCGTCATCGAGCTCACCGTCGCGCTGCACTACGTGTTCAACACGCCGGACGATCGCATCGTCTGGGACGTCGGCCATCAGGCCTACCCGCACAAGATTCTCACCGGCCGCCGTGACCGTATCCGCACCTTGCGCATGGGCAACGGCCTGTCCGGTTTCACCAAGCGCGCCGAGAGCGAATACGACCCGTTCGGCGCTGCGCATTCTTCGACCTCGATTTCGGCTGCGCTCGGCATGGCCGTGGCGCGCGACCTCTCCGGCGGCAAGAACAACACCATCGCGGTGATCGGCGACGGCGCGATGACGGCCGGCATGGCCTATGAGGCGATGAACAACGCCGGCGCGATGAACTCGCGCCTGATCGTGATCCTCAACGACAACGACATGTCGATCGCGCCGCCGGTCGGCGCCATGGCGGGCTATCTGGCGCGGCTGTTCTCGGGCCACACCTATCGTTCGCTCCGCGAGATCGGCAAGCAGCTCGCCAAGCGCCTGCCCAAGGCGCTCGAGATCGGCGCGTTGCGCGCCGAGGAGTTCAGCCGCGGCATGGTCACCGGCGGCACGCTGTTCGAGGAGCTCGGCTTCTATTACGTCGGCCCGATCGACGGCCACAACATGGACCAGCTGCTGCCCGTGCTGAAGAACGTGCGCGACAGCGAGACCGGCCCGATCATCGTCCACTGCCGCACCCAGAAGGGCAAAGGCTACGAGCCGGCTGAGAAGTCCGCCGACAAGTATCACGGCGTGGTCAAGTTCGACGTCGCGACCGGCGTCCAGGCCAAGGCCAAGTCGAATGCGCCGGCCTATCAGAAGGTGTTCGGCGAGAGCCTCATCAAGGAAGCCCAGAAGGACAACAAGATCGTCGGCATCACCGCCGCGATGCCGTCCGGCACCGGCATCGACCTGTTCGAGAAGGTGTTCCCGGAGCGCACGTTCGATGTCGGCATCGCCGAGCAGCACGCCGTGACCTTCGCGGCGGGCCTCGCGACCGAAGGCTACAAGCCGTTCTGCGCGATCTATTCGACCTTCCTGCAGCGCGCCTATGACCAGGTGGTGCACGACGTCGCGATCCAGCGGCTGCCGGTGCGCTTCGCCATGGACCGCGCCGGCCTCGTCGGCGCCGACGGCCCGACGCATGCCGGCTCGTTCGATCTCGCTTATCTCGGCTGCCTGCCCGGCATGGTGATCATGGCGGCAGGCGACGAGGCCGACCTCGTCCACATGGTGGCGACCCAGGTCGCGATCGACGACCGCCCGTCGGCGCTGCGCTATCCGCGCGGCGAAGGCGTCGGCGTCGAGATGCCGACCGAGGGCAAGCCGCTCGAGATCGGCAAGGGCCGCATCATCCGCGAAGGCAGCAAGATCGCGATCCTGTCGCTCGGCACGCGGCTGTCGGAGTCGCTGAAGGCGGCCGAGGAGCTCGCGGCCTACGGCCTCTCCACCACGGTGGCCGATGCGCGCTTTGCCAAGCCGCTGGATACGGACCTGGTGCTGCGGCTCGCCGCCGAGCATGAGGTGCTGATCACCATCGAGGAAGGCGCGATCGGCGGCTTCGCCGCGCAGGTGTTCCAGACGCTGTCCGACCACGGCGCGCTGGATCGCGGCCTGAAGATCCGCTCGATGGTGCTGCCGGACATCTTCATCGACCAGGACTCGCCGAACGCGATGTACGCCAAGGCCGGTCTCGACGCGAAGGGCATCGTGAAGAAGGTGTTCGAAGCGCTCGGCAAGGACGCCAAGGTGGTCGAGGCGGGTCGCCTCGCCTGATCGAAGGCGCGCGGTTTCGCGCGCAGTCCCTTAGGGGATCATCCAATACAAGACAGCGGCCGTCCCGCCGCTGTCTTTTTCTTTTTGGCGCTTGGCCCTCACTGCCGGTCGTTCGCGTCGTAAGCGCGATCGTCATAGCCCTGCCGGTTCGAGAAGAAGACCAGCGCCATCAGGCCGCAGCCGACCACCAGCGAAAAGACGATGCCGAACCACATGGCGACGGCGATGGAGCCATCGATCGGCGGCCCGCCCTGCGCCGTCCATGCGCTCATGCTGGCCCATACCGACACGGCCAGGATCCCGAGCAACGACACGATGATGGCGAGAGCGCCCAAGCCTTTGGTAAGTTTCGGTTTTTCCTGCGATTCCGAAAAAGCAGACATGGTGGTCTCCTGATTTTCGTTGTCAGATTGTACGCAAGACATTATGCCTTTAAACCATACAATCAACGGTCAAAGGCTCGTATTGTATGGAATGGACCCCTACGCTGCAGGATCGGGAAGGTCCGCTTTATCAGCAGATCGTCGAGGCCCTGGCGGCCGACATCGCGAGCGGACGGCTGCATCGCGGCCAGCAGCTGCCGACTCACCGGGCGCTTGCGAAATCGCTCGGCATCGACCTGACCACCGCCACCCGTGCCTACACGGAGGCCCGGCAACGCGGCCTCACCGAAGCCCGCGTCGGGCAAGGTACGTTCGTCGCCGAGAGCATGTCGCAACCGCGCAGCGCCAGTGCGCCGCGGCCGAAATTCGACCTGTCGATGAATCTCCCGCCGCAGCCGATGGAAGCCGACCTGGAAGGCCGGATCACCCGGGGTCTCGCCGCCATAGCGCGCGAGGTCGGGTTCTCGGCCTACCTCAATTACCGCGAGCCTGAAGGCAGCGAGGCGGAACGCGACACCGCCGCGCTGTGGCTCCGCTCGCGCATCCCTGACGCGCATGGCGACCGGCTGGTGATCTGCCCGGGCACGCAGAACGCCATGCTCAGCTTCCTGATGGCGCAGACCTCGCCCGGCGACGTCGTGCTCACGGAAGCGCTGACCTTTCCCGGCATGAAGGCCGCGGCCGCCTATACGGGCGTGCGTCTCGTCGGCGTCGCCATGGATGAGCAGGGCGTCACTCCCGACGCGCTCGCAGCCGCCTGCCGGCAACATCGTCCCAAGGCGGTATATCTCACGCCGACGATCCACAATCCGACCGCGGCGACCATGACGCCGCCACGCCGCGCCGAGATCGCCGATGTCATCCGAACGAACGACCTGCTGCTGTTCGAGGACGACGCCTACGGGATGCTCGAGCCAAACGCCTCGCCGCTCGCCTGCCTCATCCCCGAACGGACCTATCTCGCCGCAAGTCTCTCGAAGTGCATCGCGCCGGGACTGCGGGTTTCGTTCGTGCTCACGCCCGACCATCACGCCGCCGGATCGCTCGCCGCAGCCGTGCGCGCCAGCGCGCAGATGTCCGCGTTTCTCATGGTCGCGCTGGTCACGCGCTGGCTTAAGGACGGCAGCGCGGACGCGATCATCGGCGCAATCCGCGACGAGGCCGCGGCGCGGCAGAAGCTCGCCGCCGATGCGCTGGCGCCCTACTCCTTCGCCCGCCATCCCAACGGCCATCACATCTGGGTGCCGGTGCCGCGCGCCTGGGCCATGATCGAATTCGTCGGGCATCTGCAGAAGCAGGGCCTCGCCGTCGTCAGCGCCGAAACCTTCAGCGCCGCGGACACGCATCCGCATGCCATCCGGGTTTCGCTCGGGGCGGCGAGCAGCCAGGCCGAGCTGGTTCGCGCGCTGGGCATCCTCGGCGCCGCGCTCAAATCATCGGCCGGCCGGACCCGCGTGGTCTGAAACATCAGCGCTGCTGATCGGAACATCACCGCCGGCGATTTGAACTCGATTTTGTGACGCTGTGGACACGCGGCACTGATTTGCTGCGTACGATAGCCGCACGCTTCTTCCCAATTTCTCCATGATCGCTACTTACTCAGGCGCGCTCGACTCGACGCGCTTTCGAGCCTCCGACCCAAACCATGACCATGCCGGAACAAGCCCTCGCGGGCGCGGCGCCTGCCCCCGCGAGCCGAACGATCTGGCGCGACGAGCTGATCGAGACGATCCGGCTCGCGCTGCCGATTGCGCTCACGCAGCTCGGCCAGGTCGCGATGATGACCAGCGATCTCGCGCTGCTGGGCCGGCTCGGCAATCAGGTCGTGGCGGCCTCCGCGCTCGCCCACACGATCTTGTTCGCGTTCTTCATCGTCGGCATGGGCGTGGTCTCGGCGGTGTCGCCACTCGCCTCGCAGGCCTATGGTGCGCGCGACCCACGCATGGTGCGCCGCGCGGTGCGGTGCGGACTATGGGCTGCGACCCTGCTCGGCGTGCCGATGACGTTTTCGCAGCTCTACGGCGAGGACATGCTGATTGCGCTCGGCCAGACGCCCGAGGCCGCGTCGCTCGCGGCGAGCTATCTGCACGGCCTCGCCTGGTGTCTGATGCCGGCCTGGTGGTTCATCGCGCTGCGCGGTTTCATGCAGGCGCTCAATCGGCCCGGGCCCGCGCTCTGGATCACGCTCGTCGCAATACCGGCGAACGCTGTGCTGGCCTATGCGCTGATCTACGGCGAGTTCGGCCTGCCGCGGCTCGAGATGTTCGGCGCTGGCCTCGGCACCACCATCGTCAATCTCGCCATGTGCATCGCCGCGGTCTGGGTCTGCACCACCCGCCGCCCGTTCCGGAAGTACCACGTGCTGGGCCGCTTCTGGCGCCCCGACTGGTCGGTGTTCGGCCGGCTCTTTGCGATCGGCGCGCCGATCTCGGGCACCATGCTGCTCGAATACGGCGTGTTCGCCGCAGCAGCGCTGCTGATGGGCCTGCTCGGCACCGAGGCGCTCGCCGCGCATCAGATCGCGCTGACCGTGGCCTCGATCATGTTCATGGTGCCGTTCGGCGTCTCGATGGCGGCGACCACGCGGGTCGGCCATGCGGTCGGCCGCCGCGATGCCGTGGCGACGCGGCGCGCCGGCATGACGGCGATCGCGCTCGGCATGGTGTTTATGGCGGTGATGACGCTGCTGGTGGCGCTGTCCCGCCACCTGCTGCCGCTCTTGTTCCTCGGCCTCGACACGCCTGCGTCGGACACGACGCGCCAGCTTGCCGCGCTGCTGCTCGCGGTCGGCGCGAGCTTCTTCATCGCCGACGGCGTGCAGACCGTGGCGGTCGGCGCGCTGCGCGGCCTCAACGACACGCGCATGCCGCTCCTCTTCGCCGCGATCTGCTTCTGGCTGATCGGCTTCTCGGCGTGCTGGGCGCTCGGCTTCACGGCGGGCCTAGGTCCCGCCGGCATCTGGATCGGGCTGTCGCTCGGGCTCATGGTCTACGCGATCCTGTTGATCCGGCGCTTCCACGCGCTGACCCGGCGCGGCTATCTTCCGGACCTTGCCACCGCCGGATAAAGCGCTCATTCAGGCGTCATGACCGAACGCCTTGTCATCGACCATATCGGCCATCGCGGCGACGGCGCAGCCGACACGCCGGACGGCCCGGTGTTCGTGCCCTTTACGCTGCCGGGCGAGACCGTCGAGGTCGAGCGCGTGCCCGGCCATCCGGACCGCCGGCATCTCCTTCGCGTCGACACGCCGAGCCCGGAGCGCATCGCGCCGTTCTGCCCGCACTTCGGCGTCTGCGGCGGCTGCGCCATCCAGCATTGGAGCGAGGCGCGCTACCGCGAGTGGAAGCGCGATCTCGTCGTCACCGCGCTCCAGCAGGCCGGCCTCGACGCGCCGGTCGGCGAGCTGATCGACGCCCACGGCGACGGCCGCCGCCGCGCCACGTTCCATGCCCGGCGCCACACCCACGACATCGTCGAGGTGGGCTTCGCCGCGCCGCGCGCGCACCACATCGTGGCGATTGATCGTTGCCCGATCCTCACGCCTGCGCTCGACGGCGCCGTCACCGCGGCCTGGGCGGTCGCCGAGATCCTCAAGCCGGAACGAAAGCCGCTCGACATCCAGGTGACCGCCACTGAAGCGGGCATCGACATGGATGTGCGCGGCTCGGGCGCGCTCAACCCCGCGCGGATGACCGCGCTGGCCCAGGTGGCCCACAAGCACCGGCTCGCCCGCATCACCCGCCATGGCGAGCTGGTGGCGCAGCGCGCCGCGCCGACCGTGACGATGGGCCGGGCGCGCGTGACGCTGCCGCCCGGCGCGTTCCTGCAGGCCACCGCCGCGGGCGAGGATGCGCTGGGCCGGCTGGTCGATGGGCATATCGCGAAGGGCAAGCTCGTCGCCGATCTGTTCTGCGGACTTGGGCCATTCGCCTTGAGGCTCGCCGAGCGCACCCGCGTCGCGGCGTTCGATTCCGATGCCGGGGCAACGGCCGCACTGAAGGCCGCCGCCCAAGCCACCTCCGGTATGAAGCCGGTCGACACCGAAACCCGCGACCTGTTCCGCCGGCCGCTGGTCGCCCCGGAGCTGAAACGCTTCGACGCCGTCGTGTTCGATCCGCCGCGCCAGGGCGCCGAAGCCCAGGCCCGCGATCTCGCCAAGAGCGACGTGCCGGCGATCGTCGCGGTGTCGTGCAACGCCGCGACCTTCGCGCGCGATGTGCGCATCCTGATCGACGGCGGCTACCGGCTCGGCGCGGTGACGCCGGTCGATCAGTTCAAGCACTCGGCCCATGTCGAGATCGTCGCCAAGTTGGAACGGAGCTGAGGCAACGCGGGCGGTCTCATCCCTCCCCGCGAGGGCGCGAAGCGCGGGGGTGGGGAGATGCCAACGACAAACGCAGGCATCTCCCCACCCGGCTCGCTGCGCTCGCCACCCTCCCCTCGCGGGGAGGGATAGCACCGCCCGCATCGCTAAATCGGCGCGTTGAGCGCCAGCATCGAGCTGCATTGCAAGGCGGCCTGCTCTTCGCCGGCCACGCGCGCCATCTCCAGCTCGCCGAGCCGCACTGAATTTTCCACCACCATCCGGCAGCGGTCGTAGCGCCGCGCGGTGAACTGCGTCAGCGCGTCACCCACCGGCATATCGGACGCGAGCAGATCGGCCAGCACCAGCGCGTCCTCGACGGCGAGCCCTGCGCCCGACGCCAGATGCGGCGTGGTGGCGTGCGCGGCGTCGCCGATCAGCACCGCCCTTCCCTTGTGCCAGGGCGGCGGCAGCAGAAGCTTCTCCAGCGGCCGGTAATTGATCCGCGACGACGGCCCAAGGCCATTCCGGATATCGCCGAGCGCACCGCCGAAGCCGCGGAGCTGCTCGGCGAGCAGCGCTGGAAAGCGCTCCTCCGGCATGCGCGGATTGTCCGGCACGTGCTGCAACAGGAACAGATACATCTCGGCCTGCGACACCGGCACGATGCCGGCCTTCACCGGACCGCCGACATAGACATCCGCGCCCTCGATTGTGCCGGGCCTCGGCACCACGGCGCGCCAGCAGCCCTGCCCGGTGAGCACCGGCTTCGGCGCGTTCGGAAACAGCATCTCGCGCATCCGCGAATGGATGCCGTCGGCGCCCACCACCAGATCGGCATCGAATTGCGTTCCATCGGTCAGCGTCGCGGAGACGCCCTCCCCGCGCGGCTCGAGCTTCGCCACCGAAACGCCGAGCCGCACGTCAGCGCCCGACGCCCGCGTCGCCTCCGACAAAATTCGATGCAGCACCGGCCGGAGAATCCCGCCGCTGTTCGGAATGCGCTCGCCGAGTGGCCGGCCGGCGACCCGCGACGGCACGATGACGCGGCCGTCGGCGCCGCAGATGCGGGTGGCGTTGTAGCAATAGCCCTGCGCGACGATGGGATCGAGCACCCCCAGTTGGTCGAACGCCCGCAGGCTCGGTCCGGTGATGGTGATGCCCGCGCCATAGACCCGCCAGTCCGGATCGAGCTCGACGATCGTGCACGAGATGCCGGCGCGCTGCAGCGCGATGGCGAGCGACATGCCGGCGATGCCGCCGCCGACAATCAGAACGCGCTGCACCAACGCCATTGCCGACGCCAAAGCCCGGGGCTAGTTGCCCCAGCGCTCCTGCCAGAGCCGCTCGCCGATGGTGCAGGAGATGCGCGGCGCAGCCGCCGCGGCCGGCACCACCGGACGCTCCGGCTGGCGGCCCGCGATCTCCAGCACCAGCTTGGTGCGGATCGCCTCGGCGAACTGGCTGCGCTCCTTGATCGGGATCACGAACGAGCCCGGCCCGCCGATCACGCAGTCCTCGTAATAGACGTCGAGCTGGTCGATATCGAGCGTGCTCACGTTCGGCCGCTTGAGCAGGATCGGCAGCCCGTTGATGGTGATGCCCTTGGCCAGCACCTCGTCACGCGCGACGGTGACAGGCGGGCCGTTGTTGTTGACGCCGTCGCCCGACACGTCGATCACGCGGCGCACGCCGCGATAGCCGCTGCCGTCGAACAGCGGCGCGACGAACAGCAGCGCCGACGAGATCGAGGTGCGCGAGGCGCGCGTGTAGCGCGCCCGGCCGATGTCGGCCGCGAAGGCATCGGCGGATTCCGGCCCGTCGATCAGCCGCCACGGCACGATGATCTGCTGATGATGCGAGCCGGCCCATTCGACATAGGTCAGCGAAATACGGCCGTTCATGCCTTGCCGGATGGCCTGCAGGAATTCACGCGATGTGATCGCCGCCATGTAGCCTTCGCGCTGCAGTTGCTGCTCGTCCGGGTCCATCGAGTAGGACACGTCGACCGCCAGCACGACCTCGACATCGACCGGCGTGGCCGCGGACGGCGCTCCTTGCGCCAAAATCTGCAGTGCAAAGTTCTGAGGCCCGGAGGGCGCGGCCATGCTGAAGCTTGCAGCCGCCGCGGCGGCTATAGCCGCGATGATGGAAAACGCCGCAAGACGCCACCGCATGGGAGCCTCCTCGATGACCGGCCGGCGCAATCGTGACACGGCGCGCGGACAAGGGAAAGCGTCGCTCAGGCTCCTCCACGGAAACAGGAGTAACCCCACGGCGTGCATTTGAACGGCAGGTGATAGTGCTGGCGCGGATCAGCAATGCCGAAATCGTAGGTCACGACATCGAGGAATGGCACGTCGGGAATGGCGACGCTCGCCGCGCAGTAGTAGGCGCCGATATGAAACACCGCCTGGTAGCGTCCGGATTCAATGATTGCTGCCAAAGCCGGATCGTCCAGCGTGCCGTTGGCGGAAATCACCCCTGCCGCGAGAACGCGGCGCGGGCCGCTTTCAGGGACAAACGCCACCTCGACCGCCATGCCCTCAGCGACCACGCCGCGCGACACGTCCACAACATGGATGGAGAGCCCGGGCATCGCGATCACCTCAGCGCATCTGCTGGGTCAGGCCGGCGAAGCGCTCGGCCAGCAGCATGAGAATCAGTGTCAGGATCACAATAAGTCCTGACGCCGCCGCGGTGCGCACGTCGAGATTCGTCTCGATCTGCTGCCACAGGTGGATCGGCAGCACCTCGGTACGCTCATCGGCGAGGAACAGCGACACCGGCACGTTGTCGAACGAGGCCATGAAGGCCAGGAACGAGCCCGCGCCGACGCCGCGGCCGATCAGCGGCAAGGTCACGCGGCGGAAGGTCATGATCCTGTCGGCGCCGAGGCTTGCCGACGCATCCAGCAACGAATTGTCGAGCTGGGTCAGCGAGGCGAGCGTGGTGCGCAGCACGAAGGGCACACAGACCACGACGTGCCCCAGGACCAGGAGCGGAACGCTCGGCCGCAGCCCCAATTGATAGACGAATACCAGGGCGGCGAAGCCGAAGGCCAGCGCCGGCAGCAAGAGCGGCGACATGAACAGCATATCGAAGGCCTTTCCCGCAGCGCCGCGCGAGCGCGAAATCGCGAGCGCCGCAGCGGTACCGAGCACCGCGGAAATGAGCGTGCACCAGAACGCCACCACGAGGCTGGTCCAGGCTGCGGCCTGCATCTGCGTCGCGCCGAGCAGCGCCTCGTACCAGCGCAGCGACAGCCCGGCCGGCGGGAAGCGCAGCGATTGCGAGGCCGTGAACGAGGTAAGCAGCACGATCAGGCTCGGCCCGACCAGGAAAATCACGGCGATGCCGGTCAGCGCCGCGAACACCAGGCGGAGCGACAGCGCCTCCCAGTCGATGGTGCTCTTAAGCTTTGGCATCGGGCGTCAGCCGGGTGAGCTGGTTGAGCAGGAACACGACGATCAGCACCGCGAACATGAAGATCACCGAGATCGCGGCGGCGAACGGCCAGTTGTTGGCGCCGACCGCCTGCTGGTAGATGTGCAGCGGCATATAGACCAGCCGCGCTCCTCCAATGAGCGTCTGCGTCACAAACGCAGTGACGCAGGCCGAATAAGTCAGGATGCAGCCGGCGATGACGCCGGGCAGCGACAGCGGCAGCGTCACCTTCCACAGCGTCCGCCACTCCCCTGCCCCGAGCGCGCGCGAGGCGTCGGCGAGGTTCGGGTCAGTCTTCGACATCACCGTGAGGATCGGCAGCACCATCAGCGGCATCTGCACCTGCGCCAGCACCATGATGACGCCGGTTTCGGTGAACAGAAGCCGCAGCGGTTCACTGGTGAGGCCGAGCCCCATGGCGATCTGGTTGAGCACACCCTGGCGACCGAGTATCACGATCCATGAGAACGTGCGCACCACCACGCTGGTCATGATCGGCAGGATCACGAGAAACAGCAGCACCGACTGCCAGCGCGCCTGCGCCCGCGCCGCGATCCAGGCGATCGGATAGCCGAACATCAGACACACCAGCGTGGCCTTCACGCCGAGCCAGATCGTCGACCACAGGATCGAGTAGTTGAAGGCATCGGTGAAGAACTTGACGTAATGCGCGGCTGTGAAGGCGTGCATCTCGGCGTCGGTCGACAACGACATGACGATGAGGATGCACAACGGCGCGATGAAGAACGCCGCGAAGAGCGCGGTGAGCGGAAGGACGAGCTTGAGGTCAGCGGTGTTCACCTGCGACGAGCCTCGCTCTCTCCCGGCCTCATGCTGAGGAGCATTGCGAAGCAATGCGTCTCGAAGCATGGGCCGCCCCCAAGTCGCGGTTACCCGACTTGGGCTCTCAAATTACCGATCTTGGGTAAACCCGAGATCGGCCCGGGGCCGCCCTCGTCCTTCGAGACGCCCGAGCTTCGCTCGGGCTCCTCAGGATGAGGGCGGGTCTAACACCTACATCTTGATATCGCGGTTGAACCGCTCGATCAGCGCGCCGCGTTGTGGATTGAGCTTCTCCCAGTCGAACGATCGCACCTTGGCCAGGTCCGCATGGCTCGTCGCGATCGACTTGGTGATCGCGCCTTCGAGCGCCACCTTGCTGTTGGTCGGGATCACGTCATAGGGCGGCTTCAGCATCGCGCTCTGCACCGCCGGATCGAGATGCGTGTCGATGTACTGCACCGCAAGCTCCGGCTCGGCGGCGTTCGCGACCAGATGCATGCTGGTGGTCCAACCAACCGGGCCGGTCGAGGGGATCGACAGCTCCACCGGCACGTCCTTGCCCTTCAGCGTCTGCACGAAGTTGAAGTTGTAGGGCGCGATGTCGATCTGCTCCTGCTGCCACAGCGTCGCATAAGCACCGAGATTGGCGCCGATCGCGCCGACATTGGGCAAGAGCTCCTTCAGCGCCTTGAACGCCGGATCGAAGTTCTCCTCGTTGCCGCCGCGCAAGCGGTTGATCTCGGCCAGGAACGCGATGCCGAGCTGGCTGTTCAGCGCAGTGAGGCCGACGCGGCCCTTGTATTGCGGGTCCCACAGCGCGTCCCAGCTCTTCGGCGGAGACTTGATCTTGTTGGGGTTGTAGCCGATGCCGATGATCTGCATCGAGATGCACGGGCCCCATTTGTCCTGGAATTCCGGCAGCACGTCCTTGTAGTTCGGCGACTTGGCGGCCGGGTATTCGACGATCAGGCCCTGCTTCACGGCATCGAGCACCTGCGGCCGGTCGAACAGCGCCACATCGAACGGCGGCTTGCCGCCCTTCGCCGCAGTGAGCCGCGACAGCTGATCGTTGCCGAGCAGAATCGACTGCGTCACCGAGGCGCCGGTCTTCTTGGTGAAGGCCGGCGCGAGATACTGCCGGTGCGCCTCGTTCCAGGTGCCGGGGAAGGTCGCGGCCACGAGTTGCTTGCTCTGTCCGAAGGTCATGGGCGGCAGGACAACGGTGGCGCCGAGCATTGCGCTCGCACCGAGGAAGTCGCGGCGGCTGATGTTACGTGTCATGTGATTCCCCCTTGTTCTAGTTGGTCTGCATTGGAAAGACGTGGCAGGCAGCTGACGTGAGTGGCGCGAAACGGATCGCGCTGCCGCGATCGATCATGGCGGTTGAGGCTTCGCGGGCTTGGCTGATCTTCACGGAAGTGCCGCCCGCAATCTCGACGTCGTAGACAACGTGCGGACCGAGCGGCATCACCATCTTTACAGTGCCTGCGATACCGTCACCTGCCGCGCCGTTCTGGACGTGCAACTGTTCGGGCCGAATCGAGACCAAGACGTCGAGTCCTTTGCGCAGTTGCACAGGCGCAGCGCGCAGCGTGCCGCCGGCGTATTCGATCGCGCTGCCGTTCGGACCGCTCTCCACGAGCTTGCCGGGAATGAGATTGGTGGTGCCGACGAACTGATTGACGAACAGCGTCGCCGGGTGATCGTAGATTTCCGTGGGCGAAGCCACCTGCTCGATCCGCCCCTTGTTCATCACTGCGATGCGGTCGGCCATCGACAGCGCCTCTTCCTGGTCGTGGGTGACCAGCACGGTCGTGATGCCGTAGTCGCGATGCAGCCGCTTCACCTCGATCTGCATGTCGAGGCGGAGATTCTTGTCGAGCGCGCCGAACGGCTCGTCGAGCAGCAGCACCTTCGGATCGATGGCGAGACAGCGCGCCAGCGCGATGCGCTGCTGCTGGCCGCCGGAGAGCTGCCGCGGCAGCCGGTCGCCGAACGGCTTCATGTGCACGAGCTCGAGCATCTCCTCGACGCGAGGCGCGATCTTGTCGCGCGGCCAGCGCTGCGCCTGCAGCCCATAGGCCACGTTCTGCCGCACCGTCATGTGCGGAAACAGCGCGTAGTTCTGGAACACGATGCCGACGCCGCGGCGATTGGCCGGCAGATGGTCGACCGGCGCCTCGTCGAACAGCACCTGGCCCTCGGTCTGGCGGATGAAGCCCGACATGATCCGCAGCAGCGTGGACTTGCCGCAGCCTGACGGGCCGAGCAGCGCGACAAGCTCGCCGCCGGCAATGTCGAGATTGACCCCGCCGACCGCGACGAAGTCGCCGAACCGGTGCGAAATATTGTCCAAACGCAGACGGTGACCGCCCGCAGCCGCCATAAAACCCCACCACCCAGACTGCCGATTTATTGGACAGTCTAAATAGCAGGCAAAATTCGGGAAAGCCTGTTCATTCAGCGAAGCTGCCTAAAACGGCAGCCTTCGTCGAAATGGACCGCAACCTCAGGTATCGGAGGTCTCGGTCTCGGTGATCTCGATGCCGAAGCCGGCGAGGCCCACATAGGTGAAGCGCGCCCCGCTGAGCAGGCGGATCGACTTGATGCCGAGGTCCTTCAGGATCTGCGCGCCCAGGCCCACCTCGCGCCACTGCCGCGTCCGCGCCGCCTCCGAGCTCGTCTCGAGCGACGGAATCGAATTCATCGGCACGCCGGCGGTGCCGTCGCGCAGGATCACGATGACGCCGCGGCCCTCCTGCTTGAGGCGCTGCAGCGCCGAGTGCACCGGATTGGCGCCGCCGAACACGTCGCGGATGAGATCGGCGCGGTGCAGCCGCGCCAGCACGTTCTTGCCGTCGCCGATCTTGCCGTAGACCACCGCCATGTGATTGACGGTGTCGAACGGCGTGACATAGGCATAGCCCGCCAGCGTGCCGATCTCGCTCTTGACCGGAAATTCGGCGACCCGCTTGACCAGCTTTTCGCGGGCCTGGCGGTAGGAGATCAGGTCGGCGATCGAGATCTGGGCGAGCTTGTGCTTCTGCGCGAAGGCTGAGACCTGCGGCCCGCGCATCACGGTGCCGTCGTCGTTCATCAGCTCCGAGAGCACACCGACCGGCGGCAGGTCGGCCAGCCGGCAGAGATCGATGCAAGCCTCGGTATGGCCGGAGCGCATCAGCACGCCGCCCTCCTTGGCGACCAGCGGAAACACGTGGCCGGGCCGCACGAAGTCGTTGGCGCCGCTGTTGCCGTTGGCGAGCGCGCGCACCGTGTTGGTGCGCTCCTCGGCCGAGATGCCGGTGGTCAGCCCGTGGCGGACGTCCACCGTGATGGTGAAGGCGGTGCCGAGCGGCGCGTCGTTGGCGGCCACCATCGGATCGAGATGCAGCCGCCGCGCTTCCGCCACCGACAGCGGCGCGCAGACGATGCCCGAGGTGTGACGGATGATGAAGGCCATCTTCTCGGCCGTGCACAGCGAGGCCGCGACGAACAGGTCGCCTTCGTTCTCGCGGTCATCGTCGTCGGTGACGACGACGATCTCGCCGCGGGAAAAGGCGGCGATGGCCGCTTCGATCTGTTCGTGACTTTCGAGTACCAAGACAACCTCACCGACTGACTTCGTGAACGGCCAAACCTACTTCGTGAACGGCCAGGCCAGCGGCTCGCCGACCTGACCCCGATGACGCAGATAATGATCTGCAATGACACAGGCCACCATGGCCTCGCCGATGGGGACCGCCCGGAGGCCTACGCATGGGTCGTGGCGACCCTTGGTGACCACCTCGGTCTCGTTGCCGTAGCGGTCGACGGTCTTGCGCGGCGTCAGGATCGACGAGGTGGGCTTCACGGCAAAACGCACCACCACCGGTTGCCCGGTCGAGATGCCGCCGAGGATGCCGCCCGCATGGTTGGACAGAAACCGCGGCTTGCCGTCGTTGCCCATGCGCATCTCGTCGGCATTGTCCTCGCCGCTGAGCGTCGCCGCGCTAAAGCCCGCGCCGATCTCGACACCCTTCACGGCGTTGATGCCCATGATGGCGCCGGCCAGATCGCCGTCGAGCTTGCTGTAGACCGGCGCGCCCAGACCCGGCGGCACGCCATCGGCCACCACCTCGATCACGGCGCCGACCGACGAGCCCTTCTTGCGCACGCCATCGAGATAGTCGGCGAAACGCGCCGCAGCCTTGGCGTCGGGGCAGAAGAACGGATTGCGCTCGACCTCGTTCCAGTCCCACGAGCTGCGGTCGATGGTCTCGGTGCCCATCTGGATCAGCGCGGCGCGCACGGTGAGCCCCGGCACGATCTTGCGCGCGATCGCACCGGCCGCGACCCGCATGGCGGTCTCGCGCGCCGAGGCGCGACCGCCGCCGCGATAATCCTGCAGCCCGTATTTGACGTCGTAGGTGAAGCCCGCGTGACCCGGACGGTAGGTGTCCTTGATGGCCGAGTAATCCTTGGAGCGCTGGTCGACATTCTCGATCAGCAACGCAATCGGTGTGCCGGTCGTCACCTGTCCGCCGGTGCTCTCGTCCGAGAACACGCCGGAGAGGATTTTGACCGTGTCCGGCTCCTGCCGCTGGGTGGTGAAGCGCGACTGCCCGGGGCGCCGCTTGTCGAGATAAGGCTGAATATCAGTTTCGGTCAGTGGAATTCGCGGCGGACAGCCGTCGACCACGCAGCCGATGGCCGGCCCGTGGCTCTCGCCGAAGGTCGTGACGCGAAACAGATGGCCGAAGGTATTGAACGACATGAGGGTTCTGCTTGTGGCGCGTGTGGTAGCCCGCGTCTGTTGCGTGGTCAAAGCATAGTGCGTTCCGTGCGGCGAGATGAATGCTTATTCAGCTGTCTGAACGCCGGTTAATGGAAACCTGAATGGCCGTTAAGCTACGGAAATATAAGCACTTTTTTGATTTTCCCCATTGCGTGCACGGGGCCTCCGTGCCATCCTCTTTCACGGCAAGGGGCTGAGCTCAAACACTCAGAGATCAACCTGCCGGCGGTTTTAACACTCACCCAAAGGATCACCATCATGGCGATGAAGAAGAAGAAGAAGAAGGCGAAGGCCGAGAAGAAGTCCTAATTGGACTTGATGCCGGTCTCGCCTGAGACGGCATCGCCTTCACTGTTCTGCGAAATGCTCAAGGGCATTTCGCCCACAACGGTCGGACGAAAGTCCGGCCGTTGTTGCTTTATCTGGTGTTGCTCTCGGATGCAGTTTCGCGACGCAGAATGTCGCCACGGCTCGATATGCGCCGGCGTATTCACGGCCGAAGACGTCTAGCTCGCACATTCGCGTAGCAAGGTTGTGATTTTTGCATCGAGATTTTGAGCGACGGCCAGGGCTTCCGAGCTCCCATAATTTCGCAGGTAACTCTCCATTTTGTCATAAGAGACGTGCACGCCATCGGGACGCTCATCGATGAGCACTGTGACTGGCGCGTAGGATCCAGCATCGGGCACGTGCTTGACCATCTCTTTCATGATGAGTGGATTGCCGACCACAAACCGTATGATCTTCGATGTCGTGGACCCAGTTTCGCGACGCAGGATGTCCCCCAAGTCGAACTCCGCGAAGAGCATAAGATCCGTTCGGCCCAGGCCGCGTTGTACAACGCGCTCCAAATCCGGGAAGGAATTTGTCGCCCTCGTCTCCTTGAAAAATTCGACCATGTTGGGTTGCCCGACCGCCGACTTGAACGCGGCCACAACAGCGTCGAATGGTTTTAGGCTCGTGAGGCTGAAGCGCTCCACCTCGACTTTAGCGATTGTCATTTGTTCTCCGTAACACCCCTCATGGATAAAGTGCCTCTGATCGCGTCGGACGCGCCGGGGTGTCATGCGGCCGCGGGCTGTGCGTTCAGGAAGGTCCGGACGTGGCTGACGAACACGCTCCCGACGCGAAAGCGCCGGGAGCGGTACCGTCACTTCGCGAGTGCTGCCTTTTCGATGACCTCAGCGACTTGCTTCGCATGGACGACGAGCGAGGCATGGCTGCCGGCGACTTCCGTCGTATGAGCCTTGATCCTGGCTGCGAACGACTTCTGGGCCTCGGGCGCGAGGACTTTGTCCTTCGTGCTGATGACATAGAATGTCGGCTTGTCATGCCAGGCCGCAATGTCGACGGGAGCTTCAAACGCAACGTGATTCAACGGAAGCTGCGAGTTGGCCAGGTGCTCCGCGATTTCCGGAGGAAGGTCAGCCGCGACGGCCGACGGAAACACCTTGGGATCGATGTACAGATTGCCCTTCTGGTCGGGATGGATCGCTTTGCCGCCTTCGGTCGGCGGGCCGGCGTTTGCCAGCGACGCCAGGGACTCACCGACCTCCGGCGCGAAGGCGGAAACATAGACCAGCGCCGAGACCTTGGGATCGTTGCCGGCTTCCGTGATCACCACGCCGCCCCATGAATGGCCGACCAGAACGGTCCTGCCGTTCTGCTTGGCGAGCGCCTGCTTGGTGGCATCAACGTCGGCGGCGAGCGAAGTGAGCGGATTTTCCACGAGCGTGACGTTGTAGCCTTTTTTCGTGAGAATATCGGCAACGGGCTGCCAGCTCGTCTGGTCCACGAAAGCGCCGTGCACGAGCACGATGTTGTGGGCTGCTCCCTTGGGCAGTTCGGCGGATTGGACGGAGCCGACCAATGTCGTTCCGGCCAGGAGTCCGGTGGCGGCTGAGAGGAGAATATTTCGCATCGATTGTTCCTATGGCATGTCGGACGAACACGGTCCGGGGGAATGGACAGGCGTTTCCAGCCAGGTCGCGGTTCTTCCATCTGCCGTCGGCGAGATGGTTGCCGCACGTGACGTCGGCCCGCTGCGGCATGACCTATTGCGCGGAACTTTCGGACGATAGGGATCAATCGTCCGGATTTTGTGTCCAATCGTCCACCGGTCTAATCTCGGCGGCATGGACATCCTCGCCCAAGTGCTCGATCGCGTTCGTCTCGGCGGGACGCTGCTCTTTCACTTCGAGCTTGGCCATCCTTGGCATCTCGAGTTGCCGGCGCGCCCCTACGCTCACTTTCACTACCTCAGCCAGGGCTCAGCGACCCTCGCGCTCGGAGAGGGACCGGAAATACAGATGACCGAGGGCGATCTTGTCGTCGTTACACGCGGCGAGCCCCATGTGTTTTATTCGGATCGCCGGGCCAAGCCTTTGCGGATTGTGGATATCGATCGATCGTCGCCGCTGCTTGGCGTCTTTCGTCATGGCACCCGTGCAAAGCCGCTCTCGACCATGATTTGCGGCAATTTCACCGTGTCACGGCCGCTGTTTGGCAACGTGCTGGAGCTGCTTCCACCCGTGCTTCTGCTGAAGCCTTCGGCGGATGGTGGGTGGCTTGAAGCAATCCTGCGCCGCATGGTCAGCGAGTCCGCGCTCGAGCGTCCCGGCCAACGCGTCGCGCTTTCGCGACTGACGGAAGTGCTCTTTGTCGAGGTGCTCCGAAGCTGGATCGCGTCACTCGGACCCGGACAAGGCGGCTGGCTCGGGGCCATATCCGACCCGCACATTGGACCAGCGCTCAAGCTGATTCACGAGAACCCGGAGCAGCCCTGGACCCTGAGCGACCTTGGCCACCGCATGGGGCTCAGCCGCTCGGTATTTTCGGCGCGCTTTACCAAACTCGTCGGCCAGTCCATGCACCGTTATGTGATCGAACGCCGGATGGCGGAAGCGGCGTTCCTGCTGGAAACCAGCGATGAGCCCATCGCACGGATTGCAAGCCGGGTCGGTTATGAGACAGCGGCGGCGTTTTCGAAGCTGTTCCATCGATATCACGGCCTATCGCCTGGCCGGTACCGAGCAGCGCAACGCTCTGACAGCGGCGAAAGGCAACGGGACGTTCAGCAAGCAGAAGTCGCCGATTGACCTTGCCCCGGCTAAAGTTCGTGCCGTTTTGTCATTGGGCTTTATGGGTACGGCCTGGCGATCACTCGTGCAACGTCATGGTGTTGCCGTCGAACACGTAGACCACGCCCTGCCCGATGTTGCCCATCGAGGCTTCGGCGGGCTGCGCCACGCCGATGTGCGCCATCAGCGCGCGGCAGACGCCGCCATGGGCCGAAGCCACTGTCTCGCGCTCGATGCTCTCGAACCAGACCTGCACCCGCTGCTCGAGCTGCGCGTAGCTCTCGCCGCCCGGCAGCACGAAGCCCCATTTGTCGCGCTCGCGCGCCTCGAGCGCCGCGGCCTCGCGCGACTGCAGCTCCGCGTAGGTGAAGCCCTCCCAGCGGCCGAACGACATCTCCATCAGCCGCGCATCGGTGCGATAGGCGCCGGGCTCGAGCCCCATGACGCCGCGCATCAGCTCCATGGTCTCGCGGGCGCGGCCGAGCGGGCTCGACACATAGTCGTAATCGGCGATGCCGCGGCCGTTGCGGGTCAAGAGATCGCGCATCAACTCGCCGCAGCGCGCGGCTTGCGTCCGGCCCAGCGCATTGAGCGGAATATCGTGCTGGCCCTGGAGTCTTTTCTCCCGGTTCCAGTCGGTCTCGCCGTGTCGGACGAAGTAGAGAATGGGCCGCGGCATGATTTGATGTGTACGGTGCCGCTCAGCTCTTGCCCATGGTGATGTCGATGTCGGGCGCTTCCGGATGCTTCATGCCGACGATGTTGTAGCCGGCATCGACGTGAAGGATCTCGGCGGTCACGCCGCGCGACATGTCGGAGAGCAGATAGACCGCGGCGTCGCCCACCTCCTCAGTCGTCACCGTGCGCCGCAGCGGCGCATTGTGCTCGGTCCAGCCGAGGATATAGCGGAAATCGCCGATGCCCGATGCGGCCAGCGTCTTGATCGGGCCCGACGAGATGGCGTTGACCCGGATCTTCTTGGCCCCGAGATCGGCCGCGAGATAGCGCACCGAGGTTTCGAGCGCGGCCTTGGCCACGCCCATGACGTTGTAGTGCGGAATCCACTTCTCGGCGCCGTAGTAAGTCAGCGTCAGCAGCGAGCCGCCGTTCGGCATCAGCTTCTCGGCGCGCTGCGCGACCGCGACAAACGAGTAGCAGGAGATCGACAGCGTCTTGCTGAAGTTGTCCGGCGTGGTGTCGACATAGCGGCCGTCGAGCTCGTTCTTGTCCGAGAACGCGATCGCGTGCACGACGAAATCGATCGTGCCCCAGTTCTGCTTCGCGGCCTCGAACACCGCGTCGACGCTGGCCAGGTCCTGCACGTCGCAGTGGCCGAGCACGCAGGCGCCGATTTCCTTGGCCAGCGGCTCGACGCGCTTTTTCAGCGCGTCGCCCTGATAGGTGAAGCCGAGCTCGGCGCCCTGCGCGCGGCAGGCCCGGGCGATGCCCCAGGCCAACGAGCGGTTGTTGGCGACGCCCAGAACGAGGCCGCGCTTGCCGCGCATCAGACCTGCGTGTTCCGCCATGATCTGCCCACCCACCGGCTGCGGGGCGCGATCCCAAAAGAGCCGGCGCAATGCTTAACGCGCGGCAGAAAAACGGAACTTTCGGAAACGGCCGTGCTCAACGAGGGTCCTATGGCATAGGGCCCAAAGTCCATCAAGCGCGGCTGCCCAGGGCCGCCCGCAAACGTTAATATGCGAATCGCGCGCCGTGGCCGGCGCAGCCTTTTTCAGTGATCGGAATATGCGGGCCGTAGACGGTGTTTTCCGTTAGAGGTCTGAAACGTCTTAAGTCCAGACTTTGAGTTCAAGGCTTAAGTTCAAGACATTGCGGAGCGCTGGGTGAACACATTTCACCGTGACGTCGAGGCGGCCATTCCGGCCTTGCGGCGCTATGCGCGGGCGCTGACGCGCGATGCGGAGATCGCCGACGATCTGGTGCAGGACACGCTGGTCCGGGCCTTGCGCTCCGAGCATCTGTTTCTCGGCGGCGAGGTGCGGAGCTGGTTGTATACCATCCTGACGAACCTCAACCGCAACCGGCTGCGCTCGCTGGCGCGGCGGCCGACGCTGACGCCGATCGAGGACAATGACGCGGCTTCGGCGTCCGGTCCCGAAGCCGGCGGCCGCGACATCGAGCGCGCGCTCGCCATGCTGGTCGACGAGCAGCGCACCGCGCTGCTGCTCGTCGTGCTTGAAGGCCTCACCTATCGCGAGGTCGCCGAGATCCAAGGCGTGCCGATCGGCACCGTGATGTCCCGCCTCGCGCGGGCCCGAACCCAGATCAAGTCCTACCTCGACGGCGAACGGCCAACGCTTCGCCGCATCAAATAACAAGAAGGTGCAACCATGGTCGACCAAACTCCTGTGACCGAATACGAGCTTCATCTCCACGTCGACGGCGAATTGCCGGTCGGCCGAAGAGAAGCGGTCGAGGCATGGCTCGCCAACCATCCGGAAGACGCTAGCCGCGTCGCCTCGTGGCGCGAGCAGGCCGCGCTCATTCGCCAGCGCTTCGCCCACATCGCCGAGGAGCCGGTGCCGGACAAGCTGAAGCTTGCGACCATCATGCGCATGCGCCGCTCCTGGGGCGCGATCGCGGCGGCGGCCGCGCTTGCGGCGTTCTTCATCGGCGGCGCCGTCGGCTGGGTCGGCCGCGGCGCCTCGGCCGCGGCGCCGAGCGAGGTCGAGGTGTTCACCAGCGACGCGCTCGGCGCGCACAGGCTTTACATCGGCGAGGTGCGGCATCCGATCGAGGTGAAGGCCGAGGAGGATCACCTGCTGCCGTGGCTGTCGCGCCGCGTCGGCACGTCGCTGCGGGCGCCGGATCTCAGCGCGTTCGGGCTGAAGCTGCTCGGCGGCCGGCTGCTGCCAGGTTTGGCGAGTCCCGCCGCGCTGTTCATGTACGAGGGCGCGAACGGCGAGCGCTTCACCATGTACTGCGCCAAGGTCAACGCCGCGCGCACCGCATTCCGCTACGACGACAGCAACAACTTCGGCTCGGTGCACTGGATCGAAGGCAATTACGGCTGGGCGCTGAGCGGTCCGAAGGACCGCGACCGGCTCAAGGGCATCGCGCGCGCGGCTTATGAGCAGCTGGAAAACCGCGCGCCGTCGCGCAGCTCGGAAAATCAGCTCCTGTCGCGCCGCGGATCGTAGGGCTTGGCGTCGCGCCACTTCCGCATGAGCTCTTCCAGGTCGGGATCCGGCTGGTCGGGCAGCACGATGCGCACGGTGGCGTAGAGATCGCCCGGGCCGTCCTTGCCCGGCAGACCCTTGCCCTTCACCCGCATGGTGCGGCCGGAATTGGTGTTCGGCGGGATCGCAAGCTCGACTGCGCCGTCCAGCGTCGGCACCCGCACCCGGCCGCCCAGCACCGCCTCGTAGAGCGTCACCGGCAGCTCGAGCCGCAGGTTCGCGCCGTCGCGCTCGAAGGTCGCGTGCTTGGCGACATGGACCGTGATCAGCGCGTCGCCCGGCGCGGACGCGCCTGGCATGCCCTGGCCTTTCAGCCGGATGGTCTGGCCGTCGGCGAGGCCCGCCGGAATCTTGACGTCGATCTCCTTGCCGGTCGGCAGATGCACGCGGCGCGACGCGCCGGTCGCCACCTCGTTCAGCGTGATCGTCACCTCGCCCGAGACGTCGCGGCCGGTGGCGGTGTCGCCGAAATCCTCCGGCTCGAACTGCGTGCGCCGCCGACCGCGGCCACGCGCAGCGCCCGCGGCTCCGGCCGCGCCGCCGAACATCTCTTTCAGAATGTCCTCGAAGCCGCCGCCGCCGGGTCCTGCTCCAGGTCCTGCCCCCGGCCCGCCGCCGCGCTGGAAACCGCCCGGGCCCCAGCTGAAGCTTTCGAAATGGCTGTCGCCGCCCGGGCCGCCGCCGGCGTGGCCCCAGGCCCCCTGACCAGGCCCACGGCCGGCGCCACCGCCCGGAAAGCCCTGGAAGCGCGGCTTGCCTTCCGCGTCGATCTCGCCACGGTCGAACGCCTTGCGCTTGTCCTCGTCGCCGAGGATCTCATAGGCAGCATTCAGCTCGGCGAACTTCGCCGCCGCCTTCTTGTCGTTCTTGTTGGCGTCCGGATGCAGTTTCTTGGCGAGCTTGCGAAAGGCGCTCTTGACGTTTGCCCCGCTCGCATTCTTCTGCACCCCCAGGACGTCGTAGGGGTCGCGCATCCCAAAACTCCAGAAAATTGCCCCACGGCCGGACTGTGAGTACGGCCGAAACTAGCCTTCTATGTGGTGTCGATGTCGCCCGGCTGCAATGATTCGGGCAAGGCGCTTCAGGCCGCAGCCTCAGGTCCGTGTCCAGGGCCTCAGGCTTTTGACCTCCCAAGTCCCAGCCTGGGCGCCCGGTTTGCCCCGCGGCTTGCTGCGGCAGGCCTGGCCCTGCAGCCAGCGCTCGGGCGACCCGCGGCGGATATAGCTCGCCAGGAAATCGTGGCAGGTGTCGCCGTCCCGGGCATAGGCGCTGGCAATTGGAGTGACCGTGCCCCGCGCGCCGCTGCTCGGGTTCTCCCACGGAGCGCTGACCTCCTTGCTGCCGCGCTTGAGCACCTCGACGATGGCCATGCGGGCGAACACCAGGTCGGTGTCGGAGGGAAGCCCATTGGTCACCGCGGTCGAAGCCCGCAAGGTCGGCGCCGAGGCCGTGCCGGTCGCGTCGTCGTCGTTCGTCAGCGCCTGGGCCTGGACTTGAGCTTGGGCCTGAGCTTCCGCCTGAGCCTGGGCTTGGACCTGCGCCTCGTCGCTCTTCGACTTGGCGAACACGCCGCCGAGCCCGCCGCTCATGGCACAGCCGGACGCCATCAGTCCCAGCGCCAGCAAAGCGCCGAGCCGTAGGCTTGCCACAGCCATTCCACTATAAGGAGGCAGCCGGTATGAGCGTTCTGCCACCGGGCCGGCCATCGAGGTACTCCGAGACATGTCCGATGCAGCCCCTATTCATCACACAACTCCGTTAACGGTTGGTGATTTCACGGCGGCCGACGAGCCGCTGCGGCTGTTCGGCCAGTGGCTCGAGGAAGCGACGAAGACCGAGCCGAACGATCCGAACGCCATGTCGGTCGCGACCGTCGACGCCGACGGCATGCCCGACGTCCGCATGGTGCTGCTCAAGGGCTTCGACCAAACCGGCGCCGTGTTCTACACCAACATGGACAGCCAGAAGGGCCGCGAGCTTTCCACCCATCCCAAGGCCGCGCTGCTGTTTCACTGGAAGTCGCTGCGCCGGCAGGTGCGCCTGCGCGGGCCGGTCGAGCGCGTCAGCGACGCCGAGGCCGACGCCTATTTCGCCAGCCGCTCGCGGCTGTCCCAGCTCGGCGCCTGGGCCAGCAAGCAGTCCGAGCCGCTGGAGAGCCGGCTCGCCTTCGAGAAGGCGGTAGCACTCTACACCGCCAAATTCGCCATCGGCTCGGTGCCGCGGCCGCCGCACTGGTCGGGCTTTCGAGTTATTCCAATGAGCATCGAGTTCTGGGAGGACCGGCCGTTCCGGCTGCACGAGCGGGTCGAGTTCCGCCGCGAGGCCACTGGCGCGCCTTGGAGCAAGACGCGGCTCTATCCGTGAGCTAGCCTTCTTGCACTCCTGTCACCATTTGTGCGCTAGAACAGCGTCATGCCGACCACGCCGCAGACCAACCACCCGCGCCGCACGCTGCTCCTGACCGGAGCAAGCCGTGGCATCGGCCATGCCACCGTGAAGCGCTTTTCGGCGGCGGGCTGGCGCGTCATCACCTGCTCGCGGCATCCGTTTCCGGAGAACTGTCCCTGGGAAATGGGACCTGAGGATCACATCCAGGTCGATCTCGCCGACCCGCAGAACACCGAGCATGCCATCGAGGAGATCAAGAACCGCCTCACCGACGGCGAGCTGCATGCGCTGGTCAACAACGCCGCGATCTCGCCCAAGGCCGAGGGCGGCAAGCGGCTCAGCTCAATCGAGACCACGCGTGACGTCTGGCAGCAGGTGTTCCAGGTCAACTTCTTCGCGCCGATCATGCTGGCGCGCGGGCTGGTGAAAGAACTCGCCGCAGCCAAGGGCTCGGTGGTGAACGTGACCTCGATCGCGGGCTCGCGCGTGCATCCGTTCGCGGGCTCGGCCTACGGCACGTCGAAGGCCGCACTCGCGGCGCTGACCCGCGAGATGGCCGCCGACTTCGGCCCGCTCGGCATCCGCGTCAACGCGATCGCGCCGGGCGAGATCGACACCGCGATCCTTTCGCCGGGCACCGAGCAGATCATCCCGCATATTCCGCTGCATCGCCTGGGCACAACGGACGAGGTGGCGAAGATCATCTACGTGCTGTGCACCGAGACGTCGTCCTACGTGAACGGCGCCGAGATCCACATCAACGGCGGCCAGCACGTCTAGTTCGCCGAGAATTCGCAGTGCGCATCGCGAGGCTCCGGTTTTGCCGGAGCCTCTTTGCTTTGCTCAACGCGTCACGACCGAGCGCTTACCATCCCCAACGGCGATAGGGCCGGTAGTAGCCGCCCCAGCGATACGGCCGAGCGTAGCCGTAAAAGCCCGGAGCGTAGCCGTAGGCGCCGTAACCGTAGGCATAGCCGGGCCGCCAGAAGCAGCGGCGGCCGCCGTAACCGTAGCGGCACACCCAGGCCACGTCCTGTGTCAGGCCTTGCGCCGCGTTCTGCGCGTCGGCGCTCAGACCGGCCGGCGCCGGCGTGAACGCGCTCGCCGGAACGGTCACTGCGGCAACCGCGATCAACGATGCCACCGCCGTTCCGAGTGCAAAAACCAACTTACGCATTTTGCTCTCCTCTCGAGGGTCTTATCGCCCCGTGGTGCAATGTAGGTCCCGCAAGCTGAACCGGACCTGACGAACGCATTTATTGCGCGTTTTTAATGCTGGAACTGTGCGGGTGGTTCCTTGTCGTCGGTCTCGCACGACAACCATCGCGGCGCGCGCAACGCGGCTGCGTTTCAACTTTCAGATTCACATGTCAAACAGCCCGCGCTCATAGCCGTCCGAAGGACGGCGTCGCTTCGCTCGCCTATGCGCGCATCACATCTGCATCATTGATGCGGACGTGACTCATCGGCCCCGGAAGTAGCAAGGCGCGGGGCGCCGCCTTCATTTCCTTCCTCCCTCCAAAGAGGGAGCGGAGCGCCGTTCGGCGCTTCGTAACGATGGCACCTTGGAAGGTGCCGCGTGCTGTTACCAGCACGCGCGCCTCCCGGCGCTCCACTTGTGGCGTCTCTCGCCTCGAAGCCGCTCTTCCGGGCGCGGGCGGACGAGCATAACCTCGCCCCTATCCAGGCGGCATTGACGCCACCCTTCAGCCCGTCCACGTCCAGCCCTTAAAGGGCAGCCCCGTCTTGCGACGGCGCGGGCGGTGGTCCGAGACGACCCTGGTTCTGACTTGCGTAAACACAGAACCCGGGCGCCACACCC
>Ga0102590_1000342_pt1 | contig 112988 bp, 103 predicted proteins | sample AraplaMF_Col_mMF_FD_76859 | JGI IMG/M metagenome (GOLD analysis project Ga0102590, IMG submission 76859) | Arabidopsis root microbial communities from the University of North Carolina, USA - plate scrape MF_Col_mMF | ecosystem: Host-associated > Plants > Roots > Endosphere | place: USA... | reverse complement strand
TGCGCGGGCAAGCGGTTCGAGAACTACGTCGAATGGCTCGGCATCGTCTATGCCATCACGCTCGCGTGCTGCCCATCGCTGTCGCTGCCGTGCGGCTTCACGGCGTCTGGCCTGCCGGTCGGCGTGCAGGTGGTCGGCGCCCCGCGCGCGGACGCGCAGGTGCTCGCGGGCGCGAAGGTGCTGGAGGACATATTGGGCCTCTGCGGCACGACCCCGATCGATCCGAAGGTGAAGGCGTAGAGCGCAGCCGCACCGGCGGGGCATCACGCCTTCGCCGGTGCCGGCATTCTGCCGTCAATCACCTTTACATGATCGCCGGAGTCTCGGCGCCCTGAATCAGACCTTAGTCATTCACCTTCGGGCCGCCGTGGTACTGATGCGCATCGTAGCCCGCGTCCTCCGTCATGGCCGCGTAGCCCATGGAGCCCGGATGGACCTGCGACATCTCGGCGGCGGATTCAGAAGCGACATATGGATGGTGCACCACCTCGCGGGCTGAGGCGGCGGAGCAAAGCGCGAGCACAACGGCCGACGCAGCGAGAACAGACTTCATCATGATTCGACGTGCCTCTTGTTGAGTGCCACCAGCAGCATAGAGGTGGGTCCCGCGACGTAGGATTCCCAGTCGAAATCCCGTGTCGCGTTATAGGCACGGCATAAAGAGTTCGTGCTCCCCGGATTACCGCGAGGCGGTGCTTGCCTCGAGACTGCGGCTGTAGCGCGACATTGCGAAACAGAAGACGAAATAGATCGCCGCGACGAAGATGTAGACTTCCACGGAGAACTGCTGCCAGGCGGGATCGATGATCGCGGTCTTGGCCGTCGTCAGCAGATCGAAGATGCCGATGATCAGGACGAGGCTGGTGTCCTTGAAGAAGGCGATGAAGGTGTTGACCAGCGGCGGAATGACGTGGCGGATCGCCTGCGGCAGGACGATCAGCCGGTGCTTGCGCCAGTAGGACAGGCCCAGCGCGTCGGCCGCCTCGTATTGCCCGCGCGGCACGGCCTGGAGACCGCCGCGGATGACCTCGGCGAGGTAGGCTCCCGCGAACAGGATGATCGCGATCTGCGCGCGCAGGAGTTTGTCGATGTTGAACCCGGCGGGCATGAATAGCGGAAACATCACGCTCGCCATGAACAGCAGGCTGACCAGCGGCACGCCGCGGATCAGCTCGACATAGAGCACGCTGAGCGAGCGGATCGCCGGCAGCTTCGAGCGCCGGCCGAGCGCCACGAGGATGCCGAGCGGGAAGCCGAACGCCAACCCGAATGTCGCCAGGATCAGCGTCACCGGAAGCCCGCCCCAACGATCCTGCGAGACGAAGGAGAGGCCGAACACGCCGCCCCACATCAGCACGCTGATCAGCGCCAGCGCTCCGATCCAGAGATAGACGAGCTCGCGCCGCCACAGGGCGCGACGGGTCGAGAGAAAGTACAGCGCGATGAACAGCAGCACCGCCAGCGCCGGCCGCCACTGCTCGTCGAACGGATAGGTGCCGAACAGGATGAAGCGGTATTTCTCGGGAATGATGGCCCAGCAGGCGCCGAGGCCGCGCGCCGCCTTGCAGGCACTGGAATCGTTGGCCGGTGTCAACCAGACTGCATTCGCGATGCCCCATTGCACGAAGCTGAAGACGCCCTTGGCGAGCACCGCCAGCAACACGATCGTGAGGATCCCGTTCGGGATCGACGAGAACAGGTTCTGGCGCAGCCAGCGCAGCACCGCATTGCCGGCCTGCGGCCGGCGGGCGGCGCGGGGTGCATCGGGGATGTCGGTAATCGCGGTCATGCTCAGCGCTCCACCAGCGCGATGCGCGCATTGTACCAGTTCATGAAGAAGCTGATGGACAGGCTGATGGTCAGGAACACAGCCATGATGAGCGCGATGGCCTCGATCGCCTGCCCGGTCTGGTTCAGCGTGGTGTTGGCGACCGAGACCACGTCCTGGTAGCCAATCGCGACCGCGAGCGAGGAGTTCTTGGTCAGGTTGAGATACTGGCTCGTCATCGGCGGCACGATCACGCGCAGCGCCTGCGGCAGGATGATCTGCCGCAGCATGAAGCTGCGGCGCAGGCCGAGCGCGTTGGCGGCATCCCACTGCCCGCGCGGCACGGACTGGATGCCGCTGCGCACGATCTCGGCGATGAAGGCCGACGTGTAGGTCACGAGTGCGATCAGCAGCGCGAAATATTCCGGCGCGAGCGTCAGTCCGCCAACGAAATTGAAGCCGCGCAGCTCGGGCCATTCGATCGTCCAGGAGACGCCGAGCACCAGCGAGACCGCGGCAGGCAGCGCGACGATGAGGCCGAGCGCGAACGGCCAGGCCGGCCGCGGCCGGCCATCGCGCATCTGCTGGGCGATCAGCCGTCGCCGGATGACGTAGAACGCAACCACGCCCAGCACGGCGGTGCCGAGCACCCAGAGCTGCGCGGTGCCGAACGGGATCGCCGGCAGGATCAGGCCGCGATTGGAGAGGAACACGCCCTCGACCGGCCGCCATGCCGCGCGCGCGGCCGGCAGGGCCTGCATCAGCACGTACCAGAACAACAATTGCAGCAGCAGCGGAATGTCGCGCAGCGTCTCGACATAGACCGCGGCGAGCCGCGACAACAGCCAGTTGGCCGACAGCCGGGAGATGCCGACCAGCGTGCCCAGGATGGTCGCGAGCACGATGCCGATCACCGCGACACGCAGGGTGTTGGCGACGCCGACGACGAAGGCCCAGAGGTAGGTGTCGCGCGGACTATAGGCGAGCAGGCTGTCGGCAATGGGCATGCCGGCCTCGCGGCCGAGGAAGGCGAAGCCGGTGGTGATGCGGCGGGCCGACAGGTTGGTGACGGTGTTGGACCAGAGGAAGGCGACGACGCCGACGGCGATCCCGACCACCAGCACCTGCCAGAACAGGCCTTTCAGCTCGCGGGGGCCCCACGCACCGAACAGGCTGCGGCGTGGCGGCGGTCTCGGCGTGTCCGTGGTCACAGCGCAAAAATCCTTCTCGAAGGCAACGATTTCCGGCGGCGGCACGTCAACTGTTGCACCAATCTGAAAAGCGTGCAACAAATGTTTCATGGCCGAGCCCGCGAAATCCTCGCCGCTGAGCGAACTGCGCATCGCATTGCCATCGCTCCCCCTGCGTCTGCAGGAGGTCGGCCGCTTCGTCGCCGCCAATGATTACGACGCCACCACCCGTTCGATGCGCGATCTCGCGGCGGAGGCCGGCGCCGATCCCGCCGCGTTCACCCGGCTTGCCAAGGCGATCGGCTATTCCGGCTGGGACGAGCTGCGCGCCGCGCTGACGGAGGCGCGGCGGCCGTCGCAGACCTCGCCCTTCTCCGGGAGGGCGAAGAGCCGGCGTCATGGCCCCAACGCCGATGTCGCGCTTGTGATTGACAAGCTCGAGGCCGAGGCCGCCGGCCTGCCGCGCATTCCGGCGCAGCCCATTGCAGAGGCCGCCCGCGCGCTTCACGACGCCAAGCGGGTCTGGATCGCGGGCTATCGGAGCTGCCGCAGCGTCGCGGAACTCTTGAACTACGAGTTGCGGCTGTTCCGCCCCGAGCAGGTGCAGCTCGTCGGCGCATCCGGTCCTGATGATCTCGATCTCGGCGCGTTCCGTCCCGGCGAAGCCGTCATCGTCGTCGGCTTCCTGCCCTACACGCATGCGAGCGTCCGCGTCGCACAGGCCGCTCATCGCAGCGGCGCAACGCTGATCGCGATTGCCGACAGCCTCTCGGCGCCGATGGCCGAGGGGGCCGACCATGTGCTGCTGTTCGAAGCCGCCTCCTCGCCCGGCTTCTTCCCCAGTCTCACCGGCGCGATCGCGATCGCGCAGTCGCTCGCCGCAGTGACGTTCTCGCTCGGCGGCGTCGCCGCCAAGAAGCGTCTGGAAAATACCGAGGCGCGACTTTCTGCTGCCGCCACCTACGTCTCGGAGAAAGGTTGACCCATGAGCACTCGCACCAGCCGCGTGCTGCATCGCTCGCTGCGCGAAACGCCGCCCAAGGCGATCGGCGGCGAAGGCGTCTATCTGTTTGCGGAGGACGGCCGCCGCGTGATCGACGCCTCCGGCGGCGCCGCGGTCTCCTGCCTCGGCCACCAGCATCCGCGCGTGATCGCGGCGATGGCCAAGCAGGCCTCGACGCTCGCCTACGCCCACACCGCCTTCTTCTCGTCCGAGCCGGCCGAGGCGCTGGCCGAGAGGCTGGTCGGGCATGAGCCCGGCGGTCTCGCCTACGCCTATTTCGTCAGCGGCGGGTCGGAGGCGATCGAGGCCAGCATCAAGCTGGCGCGGCAATATTTCATCGAGCGCGGCGAGCCGCAGCGGCAGCATTTCATCGCGCGGCGGCAGAGCTACCACGGCAATACGCTCGGTGCGCTCGCCGCCGGCGGCAATGCCTGGCGGCGCGCGCCCTATGCGCCGCTGCTGTCGGCCGCCTTCAGCCATGTGACCCCGGCCTTCGCCTATCACGAGAGGCACGACGACGAATCCGATGCGCAGTTCGTGGCGCGGCTCGCCGCCGAGCTCGAAGCCGAGTTTCAGCGGCTTGGCCCCGACACTGTGGCTGCCTTCCTGGCCGAGCCCGTGGTCGGCGCCACCGCCGGTGCGGTGACCGCGCCCGACGGTTACTTCAAAGCCGTGCGCGAGATCTGCGACCGCCATGGCGCACTGCTCATCCTCGACGAGGTCATGAGCGGCATGGGCCGCACCGGCACCACGCACGCCTGGGAGCAGGAGGGCGTCGCGCCTGACATCCAGGCGATCGCGAAGGGTCTCGGCGGCGGCTACCAGCCGATCGGCGCGATGCTCGCGAGCGGGAAAATCATCGACACGATCCGCTCGGGCTCCGGCGCATTCCAGCACGGCCATACTTATCTCGCGCATCCCCTCGCCTGCGCGGCCGCGCTGGCGGTGCAGGACGTGATCCGCGACGATCATCTGCTCGCGCAGGTCAAGGAGCGCGGCAAGCAGCTCGAGCAGCGCCTGACCGAGCGCTTCGGCAATCACCGCCATGTCGGCGACATCAGGGGCCGCGGGCTGTTCTGGGCGATCGAGCTGGTCGCCGATCGCGCCAGCCGCACCTCGTTCGATCCGGCGCTCAAGCTGCACCAGAAGATCAAGGTCGAAGCCTTCGCCAACGGGCTCGGCTGCTATCCCGGCGGCGGCACCGTGGACGGCGTCCGCGGCGACCACGTCCTGCTGGCGCCGCCCTATATCGCGTCGGCGGATGAGATCGACCAGATCGTCGACAAGCTCGGCACGGCCGTCGACAACGTGTTGCGTAGTGTCAATCACTGAGGGGAGAGTAGTATGAGGAAAGTGGCTATCGCAGCGGGCGTGCTCGCAGCATCGACGGTGATCGCGTCGGCGGCGACGCTCGACACGGTGAAGAGCCGCGGCACGCTGGTATGCGGCGTCAGCGCGGGCTTCGCCGGCTTCTCCGCGCCGGACTCGCAAGGCAATTACAAAGGCCTCGACGTCGACTATTGCCGCGCGCTCGCCGCCGGCGTGCTCGGCGACGCCAGCAAGGTGCGCTACGTCTCGCTGACGGCGCAGAACCGCTTCACCGCGCTGCAGTCGGGCGAGATCGACGTGCTCTACCGCAACTCGACGCAGACCTATTTGCGCGGCGTCACGCTCGGCCTGCGGCAAGGCCCGGTCAATTTCTACGACGGCCAGGGCTTCGTGGTGAAGAAGGACCTCGGCGTGAAGGAGCTGAAGGACCTCAAGGGCGCCACCGTCTGCGTCGCGCAAGGCACGACGCACGAAGTCACGCTCGGCGACTACGGCCGCGCCAACGGCATCGACTGGAAGCCGCTGGTGTTCGACCGCGTCGACACCATGTACCAGACCTTCTTCGGCGGCCGCTGCGATGCCATGACCCAGGACGCCTCCGCGCTCGCCGGCGCCGTCACGACCGCGGCGCCGAACCCGGCCGACTACGTCGTGCTGCCGCAGACCATCAGCAAGGAGCCGCTCGGCCCCTTCACCCGCAACGGCGACGAGGTCTGGAGCGACATCATCACCTGGCTGCATTACGGCCTGATCGAGGCAGAGGAGCTCGGCGTCACGCAAGCCAATGTCGACGAGATGACGAAGTCGCAGACCCCCGCCATCCAGCGCCTGCTGGGCGCCACCGGCGACCTCGGCTCGCGGCTTGGGCTCGACAACAAATGGCTGGTCACCGCGATCAAGGCCACCGGCAATTACGGCGAGATCTACGAGCGCAATGTCGGCAAGGCGAGCCCGCTCAAGCTCGACCGCGGCCTCAACGGCCTCTGGAGCAAGGGCGGATTGATGTACGCCATTCCGTTCAAGTAACGTCTCGCGTGTCCCGGACGCGCAGCAGCATCCCGGCGATGCGAAGCATCGTCCGGAGCGCTGCCGCGCGGAGCCGGGACCTGGTCATCACGATGGGCCCCGGCTCTGCAGCGCAATACTCCGCATTGCGCTGCGTCCGGGGCACGAGACCTCTTAGGTAATCTTCAATGACGACGTCCCCTCGCATCGCCCTGATCCACGCCCTCAAGCACTCCATCGCCCCGATCGAGGCGGCGTTCGCAAAGGCGTGGCCACAGGCGCGGCTGATGAACCTGCTCGACGACAGCCTGTCGGCTGACCTTGCACGCGACGGCGCGCTCAACGATGCCATGACCGAGCGTTTCCTCACGCTCGGCGACTACGCGGCGGCGACGGGGGCGAATGCGATCCTGTTCACCTGCTCGGCCTTCGGTCCCTGCATCGAGGCGGTCGCGCGCGCGCATGCGCCGATGCCGGTGCTGAAGCCGAACGAAGCCATGATCGAACGCGCGGTGGCGATGGGCAAGCGGATCGGCCTGCTCTCGACCTTCCCGCCGACGCTGGTGTCGATGCCGCCGGAGTTTCCATCCTCCGTCCAGGTGGTGCCGAAACTCGCCGAAGGCGCGCTGGCGGCGCTCGACCGCGGCGACCGCGCCACGCATGACCGGCTGATCGCGGAAGCCTCGCGCGACTTGCGCGATTGCGACGTCATCGCGCTGGCGCAGTTCAGCATCGCGGCCACGGCGCCGTTGGTCGCGGAGGCCACCGGCCGTCCGGTCGTGACCACTCCCGATAGTGCCGTCGAGAAGCTGATGAAGCTGCTGCAGGCGAAGGCTTAAGCGCTCGCCTTCTTCCGCCGCCGCGCGTCCTTGATCGCAGCTGTCAGCGCCGCCTTCGTCTCGTTGACGAAATCCTCGACCAGCTCTTCGCGCGTCGCGTGCGCGGCTTCGCCGGTGAACAGCCCCTGCTCCGCCAGCATCACCACGCCATGCAACGCCGCCCAGATCTTGAGCGCCTGCCGTTCGCGCAAATAATCGACCGCGGGCGCTTCCAGCGCTTCGATCACCAATGCAAACGTCTCGCGCGTGGCCTCGTGCAGCTCGCTGCCCTTGGTGGCGCATGAGACGGTGCGGGACGCAAACATCAGGCGATAGATGCCGTTGCGGCGCAATCCGAAGTCCAGCATCGCCTGCGCCAGCAACGACAGCTTTGACTGCTTTGACGGTTTCGCCATCGCCGCCCGGAAGATTGCGCTGAGCTGGCGGAACGCCTCCGCCGTCACCGCCGTAAGCAAGGCGTCCCGATCGGCGAAGTGCCGATACGGCGCCGGCTGCGAGACGCCGAGCTGCTTTGCCAGCGCCTTGATGCTGATCGCTTCCGCTCCGCCCTGCTCCGCCTCACGCAATGCGGCCTTGATCAGGGCGTCACGGAGATCGCCATGATGGTAGGTGTTCTCGGACTTGCGGGCGAGTTGTGAACGCATGTTACGGCGAAGCCTATAAGTTTGCGCTTGACAGGGGAAGCCCAACGCGAATGTAATAGCATATAACTTAAGACGAGCGGCACGTGCCGCCGACAAAACTGACATGAGGAACGCGGGGCGCCTTCGTGCTCGCGCGCACGACCAGGGAAGCCGCAATGGCAGAGCGACTGAAGGTTCACGTCGATCCCGACAAATGCCAGGGCCACGCGCGCTGCAAGGCGTTGGCGCCGGAGCTGTTCGAACTCGACGAATACGGCAACGCCCGCGAAGCCGGCGACGGCACGGTCCCGCCGGGGCTCGAGGACAAGGCCTGGCTCGCCAAGTCCAACTGTCCGGAAATCGCCATCGACGTGATCGAGGAGTAGCGCGGCCGCCGTCCGCACCGCTTCAGCCAACACGAGCCCCGAGGGATTGTCCTGAGATGTCCGACGTCAGCCAGCCTGTCGCCCATCCGCCCGTCACCGATTGGGTCAACGATTTCGACCACACCGATCCGCAGTGGACGGACGATCCCTTCCCCATCTGGGACGAGCTGCGCGCCGCAAGCCCGGTCGTGCACACCGAGCGATTCCTCGGCTGCTATATGCCCACGACCTACGAGGCCGTGCGCGAAATCGCCAACGACACCGAGCATTTCTCCTCGCGGCGGATCATCGTCCGCGACGTACGGCCGGAGGTTGCCAGGAACGCCGCCCCGCCGATCACCTCCGATCCGCCCGTGCACAAGCCGGCCAAGCAGTTGCTGCTGCCGCCGTTCACGCCGGACGCGATGAAAAAGCTCGAGCCGCGGGTCCGTGCGATCTGCAACGAGCTGATCGACGAGTTCATCGCAGACGGCAAGGTCGATGCTGCCGCGCGTTACAGCAAGTACATTCCGGTCCGGGCCATCGCGCATATGCTCGGTATTCCCGAGAGCGACAGCGACCTTTTCGTCAACTGGATCCACATGATCCTCGAGCTCGGTATCAAGGACGAGAGCAAGCTGCTCCAGGCCGTGCAGGAGATGAGCGCCTATTTCAGCGCCCATATCGAGGAGCGCAAGAAGACGCCGACCGACGACCTGATCTCCTATCTGATGAACGCCAAGGACAAGGAGGGCAACCCGCTCGAGGATTCGCACGTTCTGGGCTCGCTGCGACTGCTCCTGATCGCCGGCATCGACACCACCTGGAGCGCGATCGGCTCCTCGCTCTGGCATCTCGCCAGGACGCCGGCCGACCGCGAGCGGCTGATCGCGGAGCCGGCATTGATCCCGATCGCCGTGGAGGAACTGCTGCGGGCCTATTCGCCGGTGACGATGGCCCGCGAGGTGGTCAAGGAGACCACGATCTCGGGCTGCCCGGTCAAGGCGGGCAACATGGTGCTGCTGTCCTTCCCCGCCGCCAACCGCGACCCCAAGATGTTTCCCGATGCTGACAAAGTCGTGATCGACCGCCGGGAGAATCGCCATGCCGCCTTTGGCCTCGGCATTCATCGCTGTGTCGGTTCCAACCTTGCGCGCATGGAGATGCAGGTTGCGCTGGAGGAATGGCTGAAGCGAATCCCGGATTTCCGCCTTGATCCGGCAGGCACCGTGACCTGGTCGCAGGGCACCGTGAGAGGCCCCCGGCAGTTGCCATTTCTGCTGGGAAAGGCGATGTAGGCCTTTCCAAGACCAGCGGAAGAGAGGCCGGACGTGACTGAGCAAGCAATCAAACCGGCCTCCGACCACATCGACATTGCCGATGCCGAGCGCAGGATCAAGGCGATCCTGATCGGCTCGATCGGCAATCTCGTCGAGTGGTACGACTTCTACGCGTACACGGCTTTCGCACTCTATTTCGCGCCGGCGTTCTTCCCCGGTAACGATCCCGTCGTCCAGCAATTGAACGTCGCCGTGGTATTCGCGGCGACCTTCCTGATGCGCCCCCTGGGCGGCTGGTTCTTCGGCTATCTCGCCGACCATTTCGGCCGCCGCATCTCGCTGACGCTGTCCGTCGTCTTCATGTGCTTCGGCTCGCTGATCATCGCACTGACGCCGACCTATGCCACGATCGGCTTTGCCGCGCCGGTGATCCTGGCGCTGGCCCGCGTGATCGAGGGCCTCAGCCTCGGCGGCGAGTATGGCGCCAGCGCCACTTATCTGAGCGAGGTCGCCGATCCCAAGCATCGCGGCTTCTATTCGAGCTTCCAGTACGTCACTCTGATCGGCGGCCAGCTCACTGCCATCATCGTGCTGCTGCTCCTGCAAAAGGTCTTCCTCACGCCCGAGGAGCTGAAGGCCTGGGGCTGGCGCATCCCGTTCGCGATCGGCGCGGCGCTCGCGATCTTCGCCGCGGTGATGCGGCGCGGCCTGCACGAGACCGAGGCTTTCGAGGAGGCCAAGAAGGTGGTGAAACCGACCGGCTCGATCACCAACCTGCTGCGGTATCCGCGCGAACTCTTGCTGGTGGTCGGCCTGACCGCCGGCGGCACCGCGGCGTTCTACACCTTCACCACCTACATGCAGACCTTCGTCAAGCTCTCGGTCGGCCTGACCGAGGACCAGACCACCTTCGTGATCTTCGGCACGCTGATCTTCGCGACCATCCTGCAGCCGATCTACGGCGCGATCTCCGACAGGATCGGGCGCAAGCCGCTCTTGATCTTCTTCGGTGTCGCCGGCACGCTCGCGACCGTGCCGCTGCTAATGACGCTGAAGGAGACCAAATCGCCCTTCATGGCGTTCATCCTGATCTGCTGCGCCTGGCTGTTCGTCGCCGGCTACACCTCGATCAACGCCGTCGTGAAGGCCGAGCTGTTCCCGACCAATGTCCGCGCACTCGGCGTCGGCTTACCCTACGCGATCACGGTCTCGATCTTCGGCGGAACCGCGCCTGCGATTGCGCTCTACTTCAAGACCATCGGGCATGAGCAATGGTTCTATTACTATCTCGCCGGCGTCATCTTCCTGTCGCTGATCATCTATTCCACCATGCGTGACACCAAGCACGCCTCCGCAATGCATCGCCACGAATAGCTCATTCACGAGTAGCCCATGGCCGACGACGACCAGCCGCCACCCGACAGCAAGCTGACGCGCACCAAGGAGAAATGGGCGCGCGAAGGCCGCTTTCTCACCGGCAGGATCACGCGTCCGGAAGACCAGCGCCTGCCACCCGGCCAGCACCTGACCAAGGACTGGCCGGTGCTCGATCTCGGGGTCATGCCGCCGGTCTCGCGCGAGCGCTGGCGGCTCGACGTCTACGGCGCGGTCGAACATCCCGTGTTCTGGACCTTTGCCGAGTTCGCCGCGCAGAAGCAGGAACAATTCACCTCCGACGTCCACTGCGTGACGACCTGGTCGCGTTACGACAATCTTTGGGAAGGCCTCTCGACCCGCGAGCTGCTCGCCGTCTGCGAGCCGCGCGAGGATGCGCGCTTCGTCGTGCTGCATTCCTACGACGGCTACACCACCAACCTTGCGCTGGAGGATTTTGCCGCCGAGGACGCCCTGCTCGCCCATAGCTGGTCGGGCCAGCCACTGACGGAGGAGCACGGCGGCCCGGTGCGGCTGGTCGTCCCGCATCTCTATTTCTGGAAGAGCGCGAAATGGCTCCAGGCCATTGAATTCCTCACCGAGGACGCGCCGGGCTTCTGGGAAGTCCGCGGCTATCATAACCGCGGCGATCCCTGGGCCGAGCAGCGATATTCAGGCGACTAGGTTCGAACAAGCAACGGGGGAAGCCCATGGCGACGGAGCGCTTTCAATTCACCGGCGAAGGCGGCCATCAGCTGTCAGCCGCGCTGGAGCTGCCGGACGGCGAACCTGCAGCGTTCGCGCTGTTCGCGCATTGCTTCACCTGCGGCAAGGACACGCTCGCGGCCAAGCGCATCTCGGTCGCCCTCGCCGCCAGGGGCATCGCGGTGCTGCGCTTCGACTTCACCGGGCTCGGCTCCAGCGAGGGTGAGTTCGCCAATTCGACGTTCTCATCGAACGTCGCCGATCTCGTCCGCGCGGCGGATCATCTGCGCAGCGTCCGCAAGGCGCCATCACTCCTGATCGGCCATAGCCTCGGCGGCGCCGCGATCCTCGCTGCGGCCGGACAGATTCCAGAGGCCAGGGCGGTCGCGACCATTGCCGCGCCGTCCGATCCCGCCCACGTCACCGGTCTTTTCAAAGAGCATATCGAAAACATCCGTGCGCAGGGCGAGGTCGAGGTCTCGCTCGCGGGCCGCCCGTTCCGGATCAAACGCGAATTCCTCGACGACATCGCCGAGCACGAGCTGATGAAGGATATCACCGGCCTGCACAAGGCGCTGCTGATCATGCAGTCTCCCGTCGACGACACCGTCGGCATCGACAATGCGACCAAGATTTTCGTTGCGGCAAAACATCCCAAGAGCTTCGTCTCGCTCGACCACGCCGATCATCTCCTGACCAAGCCGGCCGACGCGCTCTACGCGGCTGACGTGATCACGGCATGGGCGAGCCGTTACATCGATATGGCAAAGCCCGCAAAAGCGATGGATCTGCCCGAAGAGCCGCGGAAAGTCGTGGTGCAGGAAACCCGCAAGAGCAAGTTCAACCAGATCATCACCGTCGGCCCGCACCATATGGTGGCGGACGAACCGGTTGCCGCCGGCGGCGAGGATGCCGGCCCCGGTCCCTATGATTTCCTGCTCGCTGGTCTCGGAGCCTGCACTTCGATGACCATGCGCCTCTATGCCGACCGCAAGTCGCTGCCGCTCGATCGCGTCACGGTCACGCTGAAGCACTCGAAGATCTACGCCAAGGACTGCGAGGAATGCGAGACGCGCGAGGGCATGCTCGACCAGATTGAGCGCGATATCGCGATGGACGGCGCGCTCGATGCCGAGCAGCGCAAGAAGCTGATGGAGATCGCCGACAAGTGCCCTGTGCACCGCACGCTGACGTCGGAGATCCGCATCGTAACGAAGGCGTTGGACTAGCGCTCTAGAAGCACGACGCCATCGTCCGCAACGCCGCGCTGATCTCGCTCTCGCGCCATGCCGCGAAGCCGAGCAGCAGGCCGTGATCGCGCGGCTTGCCGAGTGCCAGGCTGGACAGGGCTCGCGTGACGACACCTGCCTCGACCAGCCGTTTCACCGTCGCCTGATCGGCGCGGCCGCGCCTGAGACGCGCCACGAGCTGGATGCCGCCCGAGGGCACCTCGGCCGTGAGCACCTCGCCGAGATGGCGCTCGAGTCCGGCGACGAGATGATCGCGGCGCGCGTGATAGAGCCGGCGCACCCGGCGCAGATGCGCCAGGAAATGACCGTCGGCGATGAATTCGGCCAACGCTTCCTGGATATGGCTGGCGGCGATCAGCCCGATATGCCGCTGCGCGATCTCCAGCGTAGAGACCAGCGCCGGCGGCGCGACGAGATAGCCGAGCCGGATGTCCGACGTCATCGCCTTCGAGAACGTGCCGACATAGAACACGCGGCCGTGGGCGTCCAAGCCCTGTAGCGCCGGCACCGGCCGGCTGTCGTAGTGGAATTCGCCGTCGTAATCATCCTCGACGATCCAGGTCCTGCCGGGCCGGCTTGCCCTGAGAAATTCGGCGCGGCGGGTCAGCGACATCAGCCGGCCGGTCGGATGCTGATGCGACGGCGTCATGAAGATCAGGGTTGGCGCTGCCGGGCCAGGCATGCGCTGCATGCCCTGCTCGTCCAGCCTGACGCCGCTCACGCGCGCGCCGCAGGCACGGAAGGCGGCTGCGGCGCCGGGATAGCCGGGATCCTCGACCCACACCTCGTCGCCGGGCGTGATGACGGCGGCCGCAATCAGGGTCAGTGCAGCCTGCGCGCTCGGCAGGATCAGGATCTGGTCCGCGTCCGCGCGAACGCCTCTGCTGGTTGCGAGATAGTGTGCCAGCGCCTCGCGCAGGCGCGGCCGGTTCACAGCTCCGAGTTCGCGCCTCGCCGCCCAAACGGCACTGCGGCGCAGGCAGCGTCCCCAGATCTCGTTCGGAAACTCCCTGGCGTCGCCATGCCCCGGACGCAGCGGCTTGAACGGCGCCTGATAGGACATCGGCCAGTCCGTCTGCTGGAGCTTCGAGGCCCAGGCCGAGAGCCGAGGTTTCGCGGGGCGCGGGCTCGACGCGACTGTGCCCGCCCCTTCGATCCGCTCGCCGCCGTCGATCGTCACCACAGGACGGCGACCGTGCGAGGCCTCGAGATACCCCTCCGCGGCGAGCTGCTCGAACGCGTAGGTGACGGTGTTGCGCGAGACGCCGAGATCGCTTGCAAGCTGCCGGCTCGACGGCAGCGCGCGCCCCTTGCCGAGGTGGCCGCTCGCGATCAGGCTTCGAAGCCGACCCGTCAGTTGCGCCGCCAGCCCCTCGCTGTCGGCGCGGTTCAGCTCGATCAGGCCGGCGATCATGCCTTCGGAATCTGGCACCTCATTCTTCTCCAATCTGGCACTTCTTTTGGTGCCAGATGAGATGCTATCCGCCGGGCTGGACCGCTTCAAGGATATTGCGATGAACTCCCTGTCCCCGCGCGCCGCCGTCGGCCTGTTCCTGATCGTCGTGCTGGCCTGGGGTGTGAACTGGTCGGTGACGAAACAACTCGTCCAGTTCCTTCCGCCGCTGTGGACGTCGGCGATCCGGAGCTGGATCGCGCTGGCCGCGTTGTTCGTGATCCTCGGACTGAGCGGGAATCTGATGATCCCGGAGCGGCGCGACATGCCCGTGGTCCTGAGCGTGGCGCTGTTGCACATGACGGTGTTCTCGGTCCTGGTTGCCGCCGGCGTGCGCTTTCTGCCCGCGAGCAAGGCCATCGTGCTCGGCTACACCACGCCGCTCTGGGTCGCGATCGCCGCGCCCCTGCTGGGGAAGGATACGCTGACCGCGCCGAAGCTCGCCGGCGCCCTGCTCGGACTGGTCGGGCTTGCCGTGATCCTGAATCCAACGTCCATCGACTGGACCAATGCGAACGTCCTGCTCGGCGCAGGCATGGTCATCCTGGCCGCGATCTCCTGGGCGGCGAACATCATCTATATCCGCGCGCACCGCTGGATCGCCTCGCCGCTGCAACTGCTGATCTGGCAGGTGCTCGTCGCAACGATCATCCTGACAGGATCGGCGATCGTCACCGATGGCCCGCCCCACGCGGAATGGTCGTGGAAGCTCGTCCTGCTGTTCCTGTATTCCGGCCTGATCGGAACAGCGCTGGCCTATTGGGCGATGTCGATGGTCAACAAGAGCATCTCGGCCCTGACGACTTCGCTCGGCACCACCGGGACGCCGCTCGTCGGCATCGCCAGTGCGGCGATCCTGCTCGGCGAGCCGATCGACATGAGCCTTGCAGTTGCCGCCGGACTGATCGTCACCGGCATCGGTCTTGCGACGCTGGGCGACCGGCTGTCGCGCGGTCAGGCCACTGCGAGCGGCTGAACGCGCAAGCTTCCGCGCAATCCCGCCGTCGTGCCGAGCAGGATGCCGGCGACCGCCACGAACGAGCCCAGCGCGAGGGTCGAGACACCGGTGAGCCCCTGCCCGATCGAGCAGCCGAATGCCATCACGCCGCCGATCCCCATCAGCGCGGCGCCGGAGCCCGAGCGCAGCATGTGACGCGGCGAGGAATAGCCTTCGAGCTTGAAGCGGCCCGTCGCGAGCGCCGTGACGAGGCTGCCGGCGAAGACCCCGGCAACCGTCGCGATGCCGAAATTGAGCGTCAGGCCGGTCGAGAGCATGGCGTATTGCAGAGCATCCGCGATCGGCGCGATGAACGTCAGCGAGGTCACGGGGACCGGGTTGAAGTCGTCGGCACCGAGCGAGCCGGTGACGTACCAGCCGCCAGCGACGAGCAGACCGACGACGACGCCTGCCGCGATCTGGCCGGGCGAGCGGCGAAACGCGGGATGCGCGAAGGCAAACAGGATCAGCGCGATGACGATCGCCGCGGCAGCCAGTGCGCGCGCAGGCGCGTCCGCAAGACCAAGCGTCGCAAGCAGCGAGGGCAGCGAATTGGTGCCGACCGTGGTTTGCGAGGCCTGGACCAGCGCGATCCGTGCGGGCGCAATCAGGCCCTTGAGCGTCATCTGCGCGGCGATGCCCAGCACCATCACGACGACGAAGGACCGGAGATTGCCGCGCCCGAGCAGCACCAGCGCACGCGAGCCGCAGCCATTGGACAACACCATGCCGTAGCCGAACAGGAGGCCACCGAGGAACAGCACCGGCACGGAAAAGGATTGCTGCAGATAGATCGACTTGCCGAGATCGACCGTGCCGCTACCGGCGAGAAACTGGCTCGCGGCGACCGCAACAGCGATCGCCAGCGCATAGGTCCGCACCAGCCGCCCGTCACCATCCGCAAGCCACCCGCGCATGCTGCTCATCAGGCAGAAGCCACTGAGCAAGCCGACGGCGCCGTAGACGAGGCCGATGGCGAGACCGGCGAGGATGACGAGTTGGGTGGATTCCATCGTTTGCTCTCAGGCCTTTCGCCACTCTCCGTCATTGCGAGGAGCGAAGCGACGAAGCAATCCAGACTGTCTCCGAGGATGCATTCTGGATTGCTTCGCTGCGCTCGCAATGACGAACTTCAAGGCTTCAGGATCACCCTATCGCGCGAGGAGCCGGCGACCGCAACGTAGGCCTCCTTGGTGCGCTCCAGCGGATAGACGGCATTCGCCTTGATCGGGAACGGCTTCAGGTGTCCGCTCGCAAAGCCCGGCCCGAGATCTCGCAGCACCGCGCCCGTCGCCGCCGACGACAGTCCGAGCGTGTCGATGCCGACATAGGTGTGCTGTCCCCGATAGAATTCGAGGATGTTGAACTGCACGATGCGGTCGATCGCGGCGATCAGGATCTGGCGCCCGCGCAAGGCGAGCGACTTGTGCGCCGCCTGGAAGTAGGGATCGCCGACCGTGTTGAAGACGATGTCCGCGCCCTTGCCGCCGGTCAATTCGCGCACCCGCGTGGCGACGTCGGTGGCGGAAGCGTCGATCACTTCGATCGGCGCATTGGCGTGACCTTCATAGGCCTCCGCCTTGCGCACCACGCCGATGACGCGCGCGCCCTGCCAGGTCGCGATCTGCACCGCGGCTTGGCCAACCTTGCCGTTGACGCCGAACACCAGCACGGTCTCGCCGCTCTTCGGCACGCCGGCGCGGCGAAAACCTTCCATCGCGGTGACGAAGGGCACGCCGATGCCGGCGGCCTCCTCCCACGACACCGTCCGGGGCTTCTCCACCACCGCGTCAGCCTCGACCACGAGATGGCTTGCATGGGTACCGTCGCGGCGGATGCCGAGATCGCCGGAAGACCCGAACACCTCGCGGCCGACCATGCCCGTGGGCCCGTCGATCACCACGCCGGCGTAGTCGCGGCCGGGGGTCCGGGGGAACACGGCATAGGGCATCAGCCCGGTCGCGGCCTTGACGTCGGACGGATTGACGGCGGCGGCCTTCACCTCGATCAGCAGATCGTTCGGCCTGCGCGTGAGCGGCCGGCGCTCGACGGCCGGAGCGAGGGCAGCTGCGTTCTCGGCTTTGGCGTTGAGGCGCACACAGCGCGCTTCGAGCGTTTTGGTATCGGCTGGTGACATAGGAAAAACCCGCGATTTCTCGCGGGCCTTGTCGCCTTTGGGGCCGGTCGAGTCAATCCGTCAGGTCAGTCCTTCGGCCGCTTGTCGTACAGCCGCTTGGCCTTGCCCAGCGAGCGCTCCAGCGTGGCCGGCGCGACCACCTGAACCCTCGAGCTGACGCCGATGGTGTTCTTGATGTGGGTCGAGATCCGGTCGGCGTGGTCGACGAGGCCCCTGCCGTCCCAGCTTTCGGGCCGCGCCTCGGCAATGATGGTGAGTTCGTCCATCCGGCCCTCGCGGGTCAGTTCGAGAATGAAGTGGCCGCCGCACCAGTCGGTGGCGAGCAGCACCTCCTCGATCTGGGTCGGGAACAGATTGACCCCGCGCAGGATGATCATGTCGTCGGAGCGGCCCGTGACCTTCTCCATGCGCCGCATGCCGGGCCGCGCGGTGCCCGGCAGCAGCCGCGTCAGGTCGCGGGTGCGATAGCGGATCACCGGAAACGCTTCCTTGGTGAGCGAGGTGAAGACCAGTTCGCCCTTCTCGCCGTCCGGCAGCACCGCGCCGGTCTCGGGGTCGATCACCTCGGGGTAGAAATGGTCTTCCCAGATGTGGAGGCCGTCCTTGGTCTCGATGCATTCCTGCGCGACGCCGGGTCCGATCACCTCGGACAGGCCGTAGATGTCGGTCGCATCCATGTCGAAGGCGTCCTCGATCTCGCCGCGCATCGCATTGGTCCAGGGCTCGGCGCCGAAGATGCCGACCTTGAGCGAGCATTGACGGGGATCGAGCCGTTGCCGCTTGAACTCGTCGAGGATCGCCAGCATGTAGCTCGGCGTCACCGTGATGATGTCGGGCCGGAAATCGTTGATGAGCTGCACCTGCCGTTCTGTCATGCCGCCGGAGATCGGCACCACCGTGCAGCCGAGCTTTTCCGCGCCGTAGTGCACGCCAAGCCCGCCGGTGAAGAGGCCATAGCCATAGGCGTTGTGGATGATCATGCCGGTACGGCCGCCGGCCGCGCGGATCGAGCGCGCCATCACATCCGACCAGGTGTCGATGTCGCGTTGCGTGTAGCCGACCACGATCGGCTTGCCGGTCGTGCCGGACGAAGCATGCACCCGCACCAGCTTTTCGCGCGGCACCGCGAACATGTTGAAGGGATAGTTGTCGCGCAGGTCCGTCTTCACCGTGAACGGAAATTTTGCGAGATCGGACAGCGCGCGGAAGTCGGACGGATGCACACCGGCCTTGTCGAACGCCTGGCGATAGTGCGCGACGTTGTCGTAAGCGTGCTTCAACGACCAGGCCAGACGCTGCGTCTGCAGCGCCATGATCTCGTCACGTGAGGCGCGCTCATGCGCATCCATCTCGGCCCTATAGCTGTGGCCGCCTTCCTTCAGCTTCGTCGAAGCCATTCTCGTTTCCCCACATTGCTCTGTTCTTTTCTTTATTGATCCTGCGCCGGCAACCAATTGCCGGGAATGACCCGCGAATGTCCGCGGAACTCTGCGATGACGACATCTCCGGCGGACACACGCACGTCGTAGATTCCGGAGCGGCCGCCGCGGGTGATCTCCCTCGCCTTGGCAACGAGCCGGTCACCGAGCTTACCCGGTTTGATGAAGGTGATCTGGCCCTGCGCCGCGACCACGCGCTCGTTGTGCGAATTGCAGGCGAAGGCGAAGGCGGAATCGGCGAGCGTGAAGATGAAGCCGCCATGGGCGATGCGCTGGCCGTTGACCATGTCCGGCCGCACCGTCATCGCCAGCGTCGCAAAGCCCGGGCCGATCTCGACGATCTCCATGCCGAGACCCTTGGAGGCGTCGTCCTCGGCCCACATCGCATCGGCGCAGGCGCGGGCGATATCCTCAGGCGACAGGGCGGCTTTGACGTTCACGCGCTTCTCCCGGCCAGACGTTTGCTCATGATGTTCTGCTGGTTGGCCAAAACTGTCAAACGTGGTCGTAGTCGACCACCACGCGTCCGGTCGATGGCTTGGCCTGGCAGGTGAGAACGAAACCGGCCTTCAGCTCCCAGGGCTCCAGCGAATAGTTGAGGTCCATCGGTGCCTCGCCCTCGACCAGCTTGGCACGGCATGTCGAGCACATGCCGCCCTTGCAGGCGAAGGGCAGATCGACGCCGGCGCGTAGCGCTGCATCGAGGATCGCCTCGTCCTCGGCGACCGGAACATCGCGCCGCTTGCCGTCGATGATCAACGACGCAATGGCTTTTGGCGGGGCATCGGGCGCGACGGCCTTCTTCGGCCGCGGCTTGCCGCCGAACTCCGAAACGAAGCGCTCGACATGGATGCGCTCCTCGGCGATGCCGAGTTCGCGGCAGGTCGCCTCGATGTCCTCGCTCATGCCAAGAGGACCGCAGATGAAGACGTGATCGACGCTTCCCGCCGGCACCAGCGAGCGGAGCAGCACCCTCACCTTGTCACCGTCGAGCCTTCCATGCAGGATCGGAATGTCCTGCTCCTCGCCGGAGATGACGTGGAAGAGCGAGAGACGGTCGATGAAACGGTCCTTCAGCTCCTCGAGCGCCTCGAGGAACATGATGTTGTCGGTCGCGCGGTTGCCGTAGAACAGGAAGAAGCGGCCGTCGGGCTCCCCCGCGAGGATGCCCTTCACGATCGACAGGATCGGCGTGATGCCGGAGCCGGCGGCAAAGCCGACGTGGATACGCCCACCGTCTGCCGGCGGGACCACGCCGAAGCGTCCGGTCGGCGTCATCACCTCGAGCTCGTCGCCGCATTTCAATTCGTCGGCCGCCCAGTTCGAAAATGCTCCGCCATCGACCTTCTTCACGGCGATGCGGATCTCGCCGTCATCGGGGCCGGAACAGATGGAATAGGATCGCCGCACCTCCTCGCCATCCAGCGTGGTGCGGAGCGTCAGGTACTGGCCGGGCGTGAAGGCGTAGTCGCCGGCGAGTTCGCCGGGGATAGCGAAGGTCATGGAAATGGCGTCGGAGGCCTCGCGGCGGAGGTCGTTGACGGCGAGGCGATGGAAGCGCGGTGCGGCTGCTGACATGGTCAATGACACTTGAAATAGTCAAAAGGTTCGCGGCAGGACCTGCAGCGCCAGAGCGCCTTGCAGGAGGTCGAGCCGAATTCGGACAGCAGCTCGGTCTTGTCGGAGCCGCATTGCGGGCATGCGACGGCCTGCTCGCCGAACAGCGCGCGGCGCGAGTGAGAGGCTTGCGGCGGCGCGATGCCATAGGCGCGCAGCTTCTCGCGGCCCTCCTCGCTCATCCACTCGGTGGTCCAGGCCGGCGACAGCACCGTGCGCACCTTCGGCCGGCGGAAACCGGCGCGCTCCAGAGCAAGCTCGATCTCGAGCGCGATCATGTTCATGGCCGGACAGCCCGAATAGGTCGGCGTGATCGCGACCTCGACATGGTCGCCGTCGAGGACGACATCACGGAGCACGCCGAGATCGGCGATGCTCAGCACCGGGATTTCCGGATCGACCACGCTCGCGGCGGCGTCCCAGGCACGCCGGCGCAGCTCGGTGTCATCATCAACCGCCATCACCATGTTTGCCCCGGGAACGTTCGCTGCATCGACTGCAGTTCGGACAGCAGATGGCCGAGATGTTCGCTGTGGCGACCGGAGCGGCCGCCCTGCTGCATCCAGTCGTTCTCAGGCAATTGCAGCGTCGCTTCGCCGATGACATTGGACAGCGTCGTCAGCCAGCGACCGCGCAAGGTGCCGGGATCGACGGCGATACCGGCATGGATCAGGGCGCGCTCGCCGTCGTCGACGGCGAACATCTCGCCGGTGAAGGCCCAGAGATGATCGATGGCGGCCTGCGCCCGTCGATGGCTCTCGTCCGTGCCGTCGCCGAGCCGGATGATCCATTCCGAGGCATGGCGCAGATGATAGGCGCTCTCCTTCTCCGACTTGGCAGCAATGGCCGCCAGGGTCGCATCGCGCGAATTCATCATCGCGCGCCAGTAGAGATCGGCAAAGGCGGAATAGAGGAACTGCCGCACCAGGGTCTGGGCAAAGTCGCCGTTGGGCTGCTCGACCAGCAGCAGGTTCCGGTACTGCCTGATATCGCGCAGATAAGCGAGCTTGTCCTCGTCGTTGTCCTTGCCTTCGGCCTTGGCAGCGTAGGTGTAAAGCTCGCGCGCCTGGCCGATGAGGTCGAGCGCGATGTTGGAGAGCGCCATGTCCTCTTCCAGCATCGGCGCATGGCCGCACCATTCCGACAGCCGATGGCCGAGGATCAGCGCATCGTCGGCACGGCGCAGCGCGTAGAGCACCAGCGGCGTCTCGGTGACCTCGATGTTGGCGACGGCCATCACATGTGTCCCACGTCTTCCGGCACCTCGTAGAACGTCGGATGCCGGTAGATCTTCGATTCCGCCGGCTCGAACATCATGCCCTTCTCGGCGGGATCGCTCGCGGTGATCGCAGTGGACGGCACGACCCAGATCGACAGGCCCTCGCCGCGGCGGGTGTAGATGTCGCGGGCGGCCTGCAGCGCCATGGTGGCGTCGCTCGCGTGCAGCGAGCCGACATGCTTGTGCGCGAGCCCGTTGCGGCTGCGAATGAAGACTTCCCACAGCGGCGTGTTCGGCGTGGCCATATCGATCTCCCTATTCGGCGGCTTGCGCGGTCTGACGCTGGGCGCGTTTGGCGGCATAGCTGGCTGCCGCCTCGCGCACCCAGGCGCCTTCCTCGTGCGCCTTGCGGCGCGCGGCCATACGGTCGCGATTGCAGGGGCCGTTGCCGGCGAGCACCTGCTTGAACTCGGTCCAGTCGATCTCGCTGTAGCGCCAGTGCCCGTCCGCATCCTGGGTCATGCCGGGATCGGGAATGGTGAGGCCGAGATATTGCGCCTGCGGCACGGTGGCATCGATGAATTTCTGGCGCAGCTCGTCATTGGAGAAGCGCTTGATCTTCCACTTGGTGGACGTGTCACTGTGCTGGCTCGTCGCATCGGGCGGGCCGAACATCATCAGCACCGGCCACCACCAGCGGTTCAGCGCGTCCTGCGCCATCGCCTTCTGCTCGTCCGAGCCGCGACACAGCGTCAGCATGATCTCGTAGCCCTGGCGCTGGTGGAACGACTCCTCCTTGCAGACGCGGATCATCGCGCGTGCATAGGGGCCATAGGAGCAGCGGCACAGCGGGATCTGGTTCATGATCGCGGCGCCGTCGACCAGCCAGCCGATGGTGCCGATGTCGGCCCAGGTCAGCGTCGGATAGTTGAAGATCGAGGAATATTTGGCTTTGCCCGCGAGCATGGCGTCGACCAGCTCCTCGCGCGAGGTGCCGAGCGTCTCGGCGGCGGCGTAGAGATAGAGCCCGTGGCCGCACTCATCCTGCACCTTGGCCAGCAGCGCGGCCTTGCGGCGCAGGGTCGGCGCGCGCGTGATCCAGTTGCCCTCGGGCAGCATGCCGACGATTTCGGAATGGGCGTGCTGGGAAATCTGGCGGGTCAGCGTCTTGCGATAGGCCGCCGGCATCCAGTCGTTCGGCTCGATGCGCTCTTCGGCATCGATGCGGGCCTGGAACTGTGCGGCCTTGGCCGCATCCTCGAGACCGCGATCGTCGGTCTCGGCCGTGTTCAGCGCCTGGGTATACATGCGCATCCTCCCGTTTTATTGGGAGGCAATATATAACAAAAATTACGTCATGCAAGATATTTCTGTAACATAAAGATCAGGTGCCGAACCTCCGCTCCAGAAGCTTTCGGGCCGGCGGCAGCGCCCCCTTTTCATTGGTTCCATGGCCGTCAAGCCATTGTTCGGACGGGGCAAGCAGCGCGCGATAGATCTCGCCGCAAAGCGCGCGGGCGGCCCTGCCCGGCCAATCCGCCGGCAGCAGGCTGTCGGGCAGCAGCGGATCGCGTAGCACGACGCGGCGGTAATGATGGATCAGCAGGATGCGCGCGGTGAAGGCGTCGGCTTCGGACAGATCCGTGCCGCGGCCGATGGCGGCGCGCAGCGGCTCGAACGTCTTCATGAATTTCAGATAGGCATCCGCGGTGCGCTCCAGCGGCCAGCTCGCGCTGAGCAAACGCCGTCCGCTGTCGTCCTCCGCGGAGACTTCGAGACGGATCGCCCCGGCGGCCTCGTCCGGCACCGGCACGCCTGACGGCGCGACCCAGACACCCGGCAGCGGACTGCCAAAGCCGGCATTGCGCAGCGCTTCGCGGGAGGCGTCACGGTCCTCGCCATTGCCGATCAGCAGCAGCTCGAAGCGCCCGGTCCAATCAGACGGCGGCGAACCGTAGATGTGGTGCGTCGCGGCTTCAAACGTCTGCCGGCCCTTGTCGGCCAGGCGATAGAAACTGTTGCGGCCGACCTTTTCGCGCGTCAGCCAGCCGTCGGCGGCAAGGCGCGACATCGCGGTCCGCACCACGCCGCTGTCGATATCCAGGCTTTCGAAGAATTCCAGCAACGTGCCCAGCCACACAGAGCCGCCGCGCGGCACGATGGCGTCGCCGAACACGGTGATGACAATGGAGCCGGTGCGCGAGGGTTCGCGCTTGAGCTGGTCGATGATGCGGGAGAGCGGATGCGCCATGCGGCAGGCTTAGCGCGTTTGATGCGGCCGCGACAATGGACGGAAGCGACGCCTCTTCTCCTTCTCCCCGCTTGCGGGGAGAAGGTCGGGATGAGGGTGAGCCTCCGCGCGTTCGGTGAGAGTTGGACTCGCGGAGAGTCCCCCTCACCCGCCACGCTCCGCGTGTCGGCCTCTCCCCGCATCCGCCTTCGCTAAAGCTTCGGCGGACATGCGCGGGGCGAGGTGAAGAGGAGCGCTACCGATGCGGATCGGGATAGGCGAGGCTGCGCCAGCCGCCGCGGTCGAACGGGCGCCACTGGCCTTCCTTCTGCGCGAGGCGGTCGGCCACGGCGTAGACGACGGCGGGATGATGGCCCATGCCGCAATGGCTGCTCTCGACCTCGATGCTCTCGGTCTGTGCGCCTGATTTCTCCATGCAGCCCTGCCAGGCGCAGACGCCGTCGGTGCGGCTGAAGATGGCGGTGGTCGGCACCGGCGGCGGCACGGCGAGCTCGCCGCCGAACTGCGGATCGACCTCGTCGGCCTTGCGGCCGCTCGCCCATTCATAGACACGCCAGGCATTGGTCGAATGGGGATTGCCCGCAAAGGGGCTTCCGAGCGTGATCACCTGCCGCACGCGATCGGGCATCATCTTGGCGAGTTGGCGTGCGTAGAGGCCACCCAAGCTCCAGCCGACCAGGCTGATCTTGCGCCCGTGCGTGTCGCTGAGTTCCTGAACCAGATCGACCATCGCATGCTGCACGCCCTCGCGCAGACCGTAATTGCGGCCCTGGCGCCAGCCGCTGACCGCGTAGCCCTTGCTGGTCAGAAAGCTGCGCAGCGCGCGCGTCGACGCATCGGAGGCCACGAGGCCCGGCAGCACCAGCACCGGATGCCCGTCGCCGCGCGGCGCGAGGCTCAGGAGCGGCAGCGCGCCGAGGAATGCGCCGAACTCGTGGATCGCGCGTCCTTCCAGAAACATCAGGGTACGGGATGGCGGACGCAGCGTATGGGCAGTAGCGGTCATCAATGGATCCCTTGGAGAAGGCGCCGGCCGCGATGCCGGCAATGGGCATGAATTCCAATACGCCGGCTTCTTGAACGTTCCGCAGCGCAACATGAATCAGCTAGGCGGCCGGTTCCCGACATTCAAGCGGGAGAGTCGCGGGGCGACAAGAGGCCTGCGCGTTAATGCTAACGGGCGTGACGCAAAAGTCACAGCAATCGAAGCAGGAATTCTACGGAGTAGAGCGCCAGTCCTGCGAGGCCGCCGATCAGCGAGCCGTTGAAGCGGATGTATTGCAAGTCGCGCCCGATGTTGATTTCGATCAGCGAAATCAACTGCGCCATGTCCCACGACTTGACCTGGTCGGAAATGAAGGTCGAGACGCCGCTCTTCTGATCGGCAACGAAGCTGCGCAGCACCGTCACGAGGCCCTTGTTGATCTCGCCACGCAGCTCGGCATCGCCGGCGAGCGCCTCGCCCGCGGAGACGAACATGCCGGCGAGATGATGCTGCAACACTTGCGTCTCGCCGCTCGCGCTGCGCTCGATGAAGGAGCGCGTATTGGACCAGACGGTGCGGGCGAGATCGGCAAGCTCCGGCCGCGCGAGCAGGTCGCGCTTCAGGCCGTCGATGCGGTCGATATAGGCCTGGTCGGTGCCGAGCCGGTCGACGAAGCTCAGCACCATGCGATCGAACTCGCCGCGGAACGGATGCTTGGGATCGCTGCGCACCTCGTTGAAGAAGGCGGTGGTGGAGGCGACGATCTTGTTCACCAGAAATTTGTCGGCGCGATAGAGCGTGAGCAGGGTCGGCAACTCCGCGCGCACCTTCTCGCGGATCATCGCCATCGTCTCCTTCTGGTTCAGCGTCTCGTGCATCACGCGGAGGAGATCGTCGAACAGGATCTGGTGGCGGCCCTCCGCGACGAAGCCGCGCAGCGTGCCGGCCGCGAGCGGCGCGAGATCGATCGCCTGGAGCTGCGAGGACATGCGGCGGATGATGAAGGTCATCAGGCCCGAGCTTTCCGTCGCCGACACGGCCTCCGGCAGCAGGCGCAAGGCGAAGCGCGCAAGATCGTCGCTGCGCTTGCGGTCGCGCAGCCAGTCGGCAACGAAGGAACCGAAATCGATCTCCCTCAGCTTGGCCTCGACAGGGCCGGCCTCGAGGAAATGCACCTGGATGAATTCGCCGAGCTTGTCGGCGATGCGGGCCTGGTTGCTCTGGATGATCGCGGTATGCGGGATCGGCAGGCCGAGCGGACGCTTGAACAGCGCGACCACGGCATACCAGTCGGCGAGCCCGCCGATGGTCGCGGCTTCCGCGAAGGCCGCGATGAAGCCGAACACGGGATGCACGGGCAGCAGCCATTTCGCGACGACGAACAGCGCCAGCGTCGAAGCCAGCACCAGCGTCGCCAGCGCCTTCACGCGGCGCAACTCGGCCGCGCGTTCGGCGTCGCCGGGGGTGTCGAAGGAGAAGGTGGCGGGTGCGTTCATTGTGAATTGGAGCCTACGTCATTCCGGGGCGATGCGAAGCATCGAACCCGGAACCTCGCGCAACAAACTTCTGGATTCCGGGTTCGCCCTTCGGGCGCCCCGGAATGACAACCAACGGTGACGGCAGCGCAAAAACAAAAGGCCCGCCGAAGCGGGCCTCAAATTCAGTTGCTACTCAGGCAGCCAGATCAGGCGGTCTTGTTGTAGACCTTGGCAAAGTTGTCCTGAGCGGACTTCGCACCGTTGGCGGCCAGCTTGCCGAGATAGTCGGCGGTCGCCTTGGCGCGCGAGACGAACACTTCGCCGCGAGCGCGGAGCAGGCTCGACTGGATCTCGACGGCTTCGCTGACCGACTTGGCGGACGCGAGCTTGTCGATGCCCGAGAAGAACGCCTCGGCGTCCTCGTAGATCGCCTGCTGGATGTTGCGGCTGATCTTGCCGGCCTCAGCGACGGACTCGGTCACGGCGTTTTCGACGGCGGCGGTCACGCGCTCGGAGCCGGCGAAAGCCTCGGCAGCACGGTCCTTGGCGGTGTTCGCGCTCTTCTTGACGAACTCACGGGCAGCCTCGGGAACTTCCAGGTTCTGGATGTTCTTGAAAGCGTCCTTGAAGCCCTCGAAAGCGGTGTTGGTTTCAGTGGTCATGGGGTTCTCTCCATCCTCATTGGGTTGAGCTATGGGCTCACCCCGTCCGCGTTGGCCCGGGGCACGGCTTATATGGCACGGTTAATTGTGCGGTGCAATATCAGTATTGCACTGCGATATCACGAAATCGTGAACAGCCTTAACGAGCGGCATTGTGATGCCTCGCTAGCCAACTGGCCCGGAGATAGGCCCGATCCGGGCCTGATGCTGGACGGCCTAGCGCTGGACGGCACCCCTTTAGTGCTGGACGGCGCCCTTTAGTGCTGGACGGCGCCTGGCAGCCCATAGGCTTCCATCTGGGCCTGGACCTGCGCGACGTTGTGGCCGAGCACGACGATGTCGTGGGTCTTGCCCCCGATGTCCCGGACGTGGTCGCGCAGCAGGGCTTCGGCCTTGAAGCCGAGGCTCTCGAACAGGGCAATCGCCGCCTGCTGGTCGACCGTCATCTGGACCGAGAGCTTCTCAAGGCCCGCGCCGAGGGCGAGCGCGAAGGTCTCCTGTGACAGCGCCTTGCCCACCCCCATCCCGCGCACGTCGAGCGAGACCACCATGCGGATTTCGCCGACATGGGGCGACCAGGAGTGCGGGTCGCGTACCAGCGTGCCGCAGCCGACGACCTTGCCGTCCCTGACCGCGAGCAGGCTCTGGATGGCGCCGCGCTCGATCTCCTTGACCCAGGCCGACAGCACCTTCGGCTCGCTGATGTTGCGCGGCAGGAACAGCAGGTCATGGGTCGGTAGGGCCTCGCCGAAGGCGAGCACCGCGGCTTCGTCCGCGGGCGACATCAGTCGGATCTCGATATCGCCGGCGTCGGTCTTGACGTGACGCGGATAGGAACGCTGCTCACTCATGTCGATCTCTTCCCCAGCCAGGAGTCCAGTTTAGGCCACAGCCGTTTCACCGCGTTGGCACCGGCGACCAGCGAGACGTGACCGCCCTTCAGCATCACCTCTTCCTTGTCCGCCGATCCGATCTTCGCGATCAGGTGCTTCGCGGCATCATAGGGCACGATGTGATCGTGCTCGGCGACCGCATGCAGGATCGGCACCTTGATGTCTTCGAGCCTCGCCGCGCGGCCGCCGACCGACATCGTGTCGTTGAACAGCTTGTTGTCCCACATCAGGTCCTTGGTGATGGTGCGGAAATACTCGCCCGCAAGCGGCAGCGTGTCGGTCGCCCAACGGTCGAACATCCGGTACGACTTGACGAACTCGTCGTTCCAGATGTTTTCCCAGAGCTGGATCTGGCTCACCGTGCGCGAGGCCGGCCGCAGCATCTCGAACGAGGACAGGATCATCTCCGGCGGCACGTTGCCGACGCTGTCGACCAAACGATCGACGTCGAAATAGCGGCGGTCGGAGAAGTTCGAGAAGAGTTTCATCTCGCGGAAGTCGATCGGCGTGGTGAAGCAGATCAGGTTCTTCATCGGCCCGTCCTTGTGGATCGAGCCATAGAGGAGCGACAGCACCCCGCCGAAGCAATAGCCGATGACGGAGACGTCCTGCTCGCCGGAATCGGCCTGCACGCGACGGACGCAATCCGGGATGAAGTCGAGGACATAGTCCTCCATGCGCAGGCTCTTCTCCTCCGGCCGCGGCGCGCTCCAGTCCAGCATGTAGACGTCGTAGCCGCGCTTCAGCAGGAACTCGATGAAGCTCTGGCCGGGCACGAGGTCGAGGATATAGCCGCGATTGGTCGTCGCCATCACGATCAGCACCGGCACGCGGTAGATCTCGTCAGTCATCGGCCGGTAGTGATAGAGGCTCATGGTGCCGCGCGAATGCAGCACGTCCTTCGGGGTCGAGCCGAGCGTGGGACCGGAGGTGGAGAAATATTCGACGCCCTTGATGCTGCGCTGGATTGCGCGCTGCACCTCGGCCTGAATGCGCTCCGGGATGGCTGCGAAATCAAGTCCCGTCTGCGCGTTCATGACTGTCCTCCGTTTTCGGAGGGCGGGCGCTTGGTCCGCGGCGGCCGCGGCGTCGCGTCAAAGCCTTGCGAGATGCCGGAACTCGCCGCCATCTGGCTCAGCATCGACTTCATCTCGCCGATCTGGGCTTCGATCGATTGCAGCCGTTCCGCAAGGCCCGTCACCTGCTCCCGGCTCGGCAGGTTCATCGTGACGAGGTATTTCTCCATGAGCTCGCCGAGCTGCTTCTGAGCACCTGCAGCAACTCCGCCCGCGCGATTCATCGCCTGTGAAAACTCGGGCGAAGACATGGCCTGGTTGGCGAAGGTGTTGAACCCCTTCTCCATCTCCCCCACCATCTTCTGCCACATGGCGACCGGGTCGTTGGTCTTGTCGGTCATCGGCGTCCTCCTGGTACCGAGAGCTTCGACGCCCTTCTTTTTCGCCATACCACACCGTTGCGAGGGAGCGGTCAACCGGCAGGTCGCCCGGTGCGGCGCACACGGCTTCTTTGCCGCGTGAAACCGTGCGATACAGCATCAGTCAGCAGAGAGGGAACGCATCCGTGACCGCCCATCAGCCGCCCCAGACCGTCCGCGCCAACGGCATCGACATCTGCTACGAGATCTTCGGCAACGACAATGCCGAGCCGTTGCTGCTGATCATGGGGCTCGGCGCGCAGATGATCCATTGGGACGATGCGTTCTGCGAGCAGCTCGCCACGCACGGCTTCCGCGTGATCCGCTTCGACAATCGCGACATCGGCAAGTCGAGCCATCTCACGGGCGGCAAGCGCCTGACGCCGCTCGAGCTGCTGAAACTGCGCTTCCTCAGGATTCCCGTGGCCGCGACCTACAAGCTGATCGACATGGCGAAAGACACGGTCGCCCTGATGGATGCGCTCGGCATCCAGTCGGCGCATCTGGTCGGCGCGTCCATGGGCGGCATGATCGCCCAGGAGGTGACGCTGTCGTTTCCCGATCGCGTCCGCTCGCTGACCTCGATCATGTCGACGACGGGAAATCCGCGCGTGCCGCCCCCCACCCGCGAGGCCGCCGCCATGCTGATGGCACCCCCGCCAGCCAGCAAGGAGGAGTTCGTCGTCCGCTTCGGCCAGACCTGGAAAATCTTGCGCGCCGGCTCGTTTCCGGAAGAGGAAGCGCTCGACCTCGGCCGCGCCGAGCGCGTGTTCGCGCGCGGGCTCAATCCGGCCGGCGTCGGCCGTCAACTCCGCGCCGTGCTCGCCTCCGGCAGCCGCAAGGAGCGGCTGCGCAACGTGAAGACACCGACGCTCGTGATCCACGGCACGGTCGATCCGCTGGTGCGCCCCGAAGGCGGCAAGGACACAGCAGACTCCATTCCGGGCGCGAAGCTCTTGATGATCGACGGCATGGGGCACGCTTTGCCGATGCGGTTCTGGCCGGAGATCATCCGCGCCATCGACAAGCATGCGCACGGCGCGGCGGCGCAGGCAGCATAGAGCGCCGCGGACCTCCTCAGGTTTCCTCGCGGTGACCTTGTGAGGCGACGGGTACTCACTTACGGCGCGTCCGCGTGGGGGCTATACAAGCTTCCCTCAGTCGCAAGATAAAGAGGCTGCGGCCTCTCGGAGCTCCCATGCATCCCATCGTCCGGCCTGCCGCAATCATTGCGGCCTCCATCCTCGTGCTGTCCCTCGGCAACAGCGCCGCGGTCGCCGGCAGCGCACAGGAAGAAGCCAATCGCACCGCCGTGCTTGCCTTCTACGAGAAGGGCCTCAACCAGAAGGATGCCGACGCGGCGCTCGCCTATGTCGGCGACCGCTATGTGCAGCACAATCCGAATGCCGCCGATGGCCCGGAGGGCTTCCGGAAATTCATCGGCTTCCTGCGTGAAAAGTTTCCGAACTCGCGCAGCGAGATCAAGCGCAGCTTCGTGGACGGCGACTACGTCATCCTGCACGTCCATTCCGTTCGCGAGCCCGGCACCAGGGGCCGCGCGATCGTGGATATCTTCAAGCTGGAAAACGGCAAGATCGTCGAGCACTGGGACGTCGTCCAGGAGGTTCCGGAAAATCCGGCGAACGGCAACACGATGTTCTAGCCTGGAGCCGTAGCCCGGATGGAGCGTGGCGTCATCCGGGACCACTCTCCCCGCAGATGCGCCGCCCCGGATTGCGCTACGCTCCATCCGGGCTACAGGTGATGGCTAGTTCTTCCTTGCGATCCAGATCACGTGGCGTGCGCCACCGCCTCTTCCGGTGGCGCGGATGTTGACTTCGTTCACGTCGAAGGCGGCGCTTCGAAGCCGCCTCGTGAACGCCGGATTCGGTCCCGACGACCAGACGGCGAGAACGCCTCCCGGCCGCAGCGCCGTCTTCGCCGCGTTCAATCCGTTCGCACTGTAGAGCGCGTCATTGCCCTTCCGGGTCAGCCCCTCCGGCCCGTTGTCGACGTCGAGCAGAATGGCATCGAAGGCCGACCGCTTTGCACGGATGATTTCGCCCACGTCGGTCTCGCGGATGCTGACCCTGGCATCATCGAGGCTGTCGCCGAAGACCTCTGCCATCGGGCCTCGCGCCCAGGCAACGACCGAGGGGACCAGCTCGGAGACCACGATCTTCGCCTTGGCGCCGAGCACGGCCAGCGCCGCGCGCAGCGTAAAGCCCATGCCGAGGCCACCGATGAGGACGACGGGCTTGGCAACCTTCTCGATCTGTTTGGCCGCCAGCGTCGCGAGTGCGGCCTCGGAACCCGACAGGCGGCTGTTCATCAGCTCATTGGTACCGAGCTTGATCGAGAACTCCTTGCCCCGCCGCATCAGGCGGAGCTCCTCGTCGGAGCCGGGGATCTTGGCGGTGTCGATCTTTTCCCAGGGAATCATGGGGGAGCTTTAGCACGTTTTGCTTCGTAGCCCGGATGGAGCGCAGCGCAATCCGGGATTGCTCCCCCGCAGTAGGACCGTCCCGGATTACGCTGCGCTCCATCCGGGCTACGAGGGCGTACTTCGGCTAACCGCCCGCCCAGACGTCGAGCACATAGCGGTTCTTCGTCCCCATCTCCTCGATCCAGCGGGCGCTGGCGGCGGCATCACTGCCGGTCTTCTCGCGATGGAGCGCGATCAGCGCGGCCTTCACGTCGGGCTCCATCTTGCTGCCGTCGCCGCAGACATAGATGATCGCGCCCTGCTCGATCAGCGGCCAGACCTTGTCCTTCTGCGCGGCGAGGACGTGCTGCACATAGGTCTTCGGCCCATCGGCGCGCGAGAAGGCGGTGAACAGCTCGGTGATGCCGTCTGCCGCCAGCTTCTTCAGCTCATCCGCATAAAGAAAATCCTGGTCGGGATGGCGGCAGCCGAAGAACAGCATGGAGGGACCGAGCGTGGCGCCCTTGGCCTTGCGCGCGGCGCGCTCCTGGAGGAAGCCGCGGAATGGCGCAAGGCCGGTGCCCGGGCCGATCATGATGATCGGCACGGATGGATCATCCGGCAGGCGGAAGCCGGCCTTGGTCTCGCGAACGGTGGCGTAGATCGCATCGCCGGCGCGGCGATTGGCGAGATAGTTCGAGCAGATGCCCTTGTAGGTCCCGCGACCCGAGGCGGCCGGCCCCTCGACCACGCCGACCGTGACGCTGCAGCGCGCCGGGTCGAGCGACGGCGAGGACGAGATCGAATAGTAGCGCGGGGCCAGCAGCGAGAGCATTTCCAGATAGACATGGAACGGCAGTTCGCAGGCGGGATGTTCGAGCAGCAGATCGAACACCGACTTGCGTTTGGCCAGGATCTCGCCGCGGTAGCGCTCGAGCGGCTCGGGCTCCTCGCCGACGAAGGCGAGCAGCTTCGGCTTTGTCACCGGGCAGCGCGTGTGCTCGGCCATGGTCTGGATCTGCTTGCGGGTTGCGACCTGCTGCAGCTCGACAAACTCGCTGAGCAGGCGTCCGACCGACACGGCGTTGCCGACCGGCAATTGCGCGCGGCGGCCTTCGGCGACCTGAAGCCTGATCTGGTCGGCCGGCAGGAAGCCGAAGCGGCGGGCGACCGAATCCACCAGCGTCGGATCGTTGCGCGGAACGACGCTCAAATGATCGCCTACCCGATAGGTGATATTGGCCGGGAGCTGCACCTCGATATGGCGCGTCGAGCGCTCCGACGGATTGGCTCCGCTCTTGTTCTGAAGCTCGTCATTGGCGAGCACCTTCATCGCCACCGCGCCGCCCTGGGCGACGATGGTGTTGACCGCGGTGACCGCGACAGGCTCGATGGCGTAGAGCGGATCGTCTTCGGCGGTGCGGGTGAAATTCCAGTCGATGCCGAATTCCTTGGTCGCAACCTGTGCGGCCGCCGGGAACCATTTCTGGAACTGGCCGTCGAGATCGCTGCGCGCATCGCCCTCGCCGCGCGGATAGACCGCGCGTGCGCCGTGCTTCGACAATTGCTCGTCGACGAAGCGCGGCACCGATTGGTAGGTCGCCGCCCAATCGCTGTTGCCGCAGCCGAACACGGCGTAGCGCACGCCGGCGAAGGCATCCTTCGGCAATTCGTCGCCGAGCCATTTGACGAACTGCGTCGCATTATCGGGCGGCGCGCCGTTATAGGAGGCGCAGATGATGAGCACGCCGCCCTCCTGCGGCAGCTTGCCGACATAGTCGTCGAGCGGACCGAGATGCACGGCAAAGCCGTTGATCTCCGCGAGGTCCGCCATGCGCGTTGCGAGTTCCTCGGCGGTGCCGAGATTGGAGCCGTACAGCACCAGCATCGGCGTGTTGTGGCCGGGCCGCGTGGTCGGCTGGCGCTGCGCCTTCGGCGCCGAGGATGCGACTGCGACCGGCCCGCCATAGGCACCGCGCTCGCGGTCGGCACGCGGCCGCACCTTGATCTTGAAGCCTTCCGGCTTCATCGTCAGCGTTTCCTTCAGATGCATCTGGTAGCGCTGGTGGTCGATCAGCTTGAAGCGCTGCAGGATCATGCCGAGCGCGAGCGCGGCCTCGTGCATGGCGAAGCCGCGGCCGATGCAGGCACGCTGGCCGTTGCCGAACGGCTTCCAGGCGTTGATCGGCCGCTTGGCTTCGGCCTCGCGGCTGAAATTCTCGGGGTCGAAGGCATCGGGATTGGGACCCCACACGCTGGGATCACGATGCAGCGCGGTCACCAGGATGGTGATGAACGTGCCCTTGCGGAGCTTGTACTTGCCGCCGCCGATGGTCTCGTCGGCAAGCGGGGAGATGCCATAGGCGGGCGCCGGCGGCCACAACCGCAGCGCCTCCTTCAGGATCTGGGTGATGTAGGTGAGCTGCGTCACCTGCTGGTAGGTCGGCTTGGCGTTGACATCAGGGCCGAAGACACGGTCGACCTCGTCATAGGCCTTCTTGAGAATGTCGGGATGCTTGAGCAGCGCATAGAGCGTGTAGGACAGCAGGCCGCTGGTGGTCTCGTGGCCCGCGATCAGGAAGGTGTTGATCTGGTAACGGATGTTGACGTCGTCGAGCTGCTCGCCGGTCGAGCGGTCGACGCCGGTCATCATCGCGGCCAGCATGTCCTTCTTGTCGTCGATCCCTTCCGAGCTCTTGCGGCGCTCGGCGATGATCTCGTCGACCATCTTGTTCATGAAGGCGACGTCCTCGGCGAGCGTCTTCCGGCGCTTCTGCATCCAGAGCTGCTCGAACGGCAGGCCGCGCGTCATCATGATGGTTTCGAGCGAGCGCACCAGCGACTCGACGAAGGGGTGGTAATCGCGCCGGTAGAACGAGTTGAAGCGGTACTCGAAGCCGCACAGGCCGATGGTGTCGAGCGTCAGCGCCGTCATGTCGTGGACGACGTCGATCTCGTCGTCGGCGTTGAGCCGATCCCATTTTTGCACGAGCTGCTCGGCGATATCGACCATGCTCGGGTGATAGGACTGCATCGCGCGGTTGCCGAACGGCTGCAGCAGGATGTTGTGCGCCTTGCTCCAGTTCGGCTCCCTGGTGTCGGCGGTGAACAGGCCGTCGCCGCCGACGGCGCGCACACGCCGCAGCGCGCCGCGCACCGTCTTGTCGAAGCGCTTCTCGTCGGAGAGCTCGTCGACGAGGTCATGGCCGGAGACCACGACGATCGGCGAGCCCATCATGTCGAGCCAGAAGATCGGCCCGAGCTCCTTGGCCAGCCGCGTCAGGTGCTGCACCGGGGCGGCCGAGTCCAGCGACAGCATGTTGCCGACCACCGGCTTGGTCGGCGGCTGCGGGATCGGGTCCAGACGGTTCTTGGTTGACGACATGAAAAGTGCTTCCCCCTGAATCGAAATTCCCTGCCGTCATTGCGAGCGAAGCGAAGCAATCCAGAAGTGTATCCGCGGAAGCAGTCGGGATTGCTTCGTCGCTTCGCTCCTCGCAATGACGGGCCCGCAACAACGGGCTAGCCAAATCGCCTTCTACGCCATTCGATCAGCTTGGCGCTGACCTCTTCCGGCTTCTCCTGCTGCGTCCAATGGCCGCTGTCCTTCACCAGATATTTTTCGAGGTCGGGAATCAGCTTGTCCATGCCGTCGGCGGAAGACGGCGGCAACACCGCGTCGTTCTCGGCCATGATCATCAGCGACGGCACGCGCACCGTATGATCGAGCCCTTCGGCACGCATCCAGTTGCGCGACATGTTGCGGTACCAGTTGATGCCGCCGGTGAAACCCGTCTTGGTGAAATTGTCGACGAACACCTTTTTCTCTTCCGGCGACAGGATCGGCGTGCGCGGATCGTGCTTCGCGTCGTAAGCCGCAATCATCTGCGGAAACGCGAGATTGACCCGCGGCGAAGCGCCCACGCCGGCGATCACTTCCTCTGCCGGCGCATCGGGCGGGCGCGGCGCCGGCTTGCGCATGAACGCATCGAACGTCTGCTCGACGCGACTGCCAAAGATCCTGTCAGGCTCACGCGACGGGTCCTGGAATTGCACGATGTACATCTTGTCGCCAAACCGCGCGCGCAGCAGCTCGATCGGATCGGCCCAGGCGCGGTTGGTATGGGGGGTATTGATGCCGACGACGCCAGCGACACGGCCGATATGCCGCAGCGGCATCTGCCAGACGATGAAGCCGCCCCAGTCGTGGCCGACGAAGATCGCCTTGTCGATCCCGAGATGATCGAGCAGACCGACGAGATCGCCGGTCAGGTGCTCGATATCGTAGTCCTCGACCGGCTCGGGCCGGTCGGTCGCGCCGTAACCACGCTGGTCCGGCGCGATCACCCGGATTCCGGCCTCGCTCAGCGCCTTGATCTGATGGCGCCAGGAGAAGGCGAGCTCCGGCCAGCCATGGCACAGCACCATCGGCGGGGTATCGGAGACCGGACCCGCCTCGTAATAACCCATGCGGATTCCGTTCGTCTGCACGAACTTGAGCGGCGGCATTTCGATCATCGGGACATTCCTACTCAGCAGCGCCCTTGACGTCGGCCGCCGGCGGCGCATAGGCCGCCTCCAGCGCAGCAAACTCCTCAGGCAGCATGTCGCACATCACCTGGACATGCGGAATGATGTTGGCGCCGACGATGAAGCCGAAATCAAGCTGGTCGCGATAGCTCTGCACGGTGATGTTGAGCGCCTGCCCATGCGTCGAGATCGACACCGGGAAGATGTGCAGCAGCTCGGCGCCGGCGGCGTAGAGCGTCTGCCGCGGCCCGGGCACGTTGGACACCGTGATGTTGGCGGCCGGCGGCAGCACGTCCGACAGATTGGAGCGGCTGTAGAGCAGCGCCAGGATCTGCACCATGATCGGCGCGCCCAGCATCGAGATGTTGGAGACCTGGGGCATCAACGCGCGCAAGGGATGCGACATCTCCTTGGACTTGGTCGATTGCGCGATGATGGCCTCCAGCCGCGCCTTGGGATCGTCGATGTTGGTCGCGATCGCGCAGATCATGCCGAACACCTGGTTGTTGGCCTCGGTGTTGCCCTCCTCGCGCAGGGAAATCGGCACGGCGGCGGTCAGGGATTTCGCCGGCAGCGTGCCGTATTGCTGGAGATAGCGGCGGACCACGCCGGAGGCGAGCGCCAGCACGACGTCGTTGAGCTTGCCGCCGGCGAGCTTCGCCAGCGCCTTCGCGCGCGACAGCGAGATCGACACGCCGGCAAAGCTCCGCTCCGAAGAGATCGTCTTGTTGAGCATGGTCGGCGGCGACACCATGCTGGCGAGGCTCTCCCGCGACTTGGGATCGGAGACCTTGCCGAGCACCTCGGAGACGCTCTTGACCATGGTGGGGATGTTGCCGGCGAAGCGCACCGCGCTCTCGATCTGGTACATCGCGTTGTCGAACAGGATCGAGCCGATGTCGCTCTTGCCGGTGCGCGGCAATTGCAGGTTCTGGGCGGCCTTGCCAGCATCGAGCGGCTGATTGAACAGCTGCTGATAGGAATCGAGCAGGTTCGCGGCGATGTCGCGCGGCTCCTGTCCGGGCTTGCTTCCACCTGTCGGCGGGTCGACCTGCCGCGGGATCGGCGAGACGTCGTAGATCATATTGGTCAGCGCAGCGCCGGCGCCGCCGTCGATCGCGGCGTGGTGCATCTTCGAATAGAGCCCGACCTCGTTGTCCTTCATGCCCTCGAACACATAGAACTCCCAGAGCGGGCGGGCGCGGTTCAACAGCTTGGCATGCATCCAGCCGACGATGCGCTCGAGCGTGGCGCGGTCGCGCGGCTGCGGCAGGCTGGCGCGGAAGATGTGACGATCGATATCGAACTGGTCGTCCTCGACCCAGGAGGGATGGTCGATGTCGAGCGGCGCTTTCTCCAGCCGCGCCTTGAGGATCGGCGCGATGTGGAGGCGCGAGACGATCATCGCCTTGAAGTCTTCGAAGAAGTCGCCCTTGTAGTCGTCGGGCAGGCGAAAGATCGCCATGCTGCCGACGTGCATCGGCATCTCGGGCGTTTCCAGATACAGAAATGACGCGTCCAGCGACGACAGTTTCTTACCGTCAGCCATAGTTCCCTCCGCTCTTATTTGACGGGCGCCTTTTGCCGGCGCTTCTCGTCAGGCCGATACTGCCCGCTCCGGCGGGGCATATGCAATGGCAAAGGGCCCGGCCCGGTCAAATGGCCAGAACTCTCCCTCCGGTTGCGCCAGCCGGTCCGCCACGGCCCACAGCGCCGCAGGGTTAACGCCGAGCCCCAGATGGCTCGCGAGGTACACCTCGATGTTCTCGGCACGGTCCGAGGACCTGAGCAGGCAGGTCCGCCAGTTCACGACGCCGTCGGCGCGCGAATAGATCGACGTCGCCGGCACCGGCAGTTCGCCCGCGATGGCCTCGCGCGCTTCCGCAAGATCCTCGACCCGCTCGCCGGACAGGGCCTCGTAAAGCCGCGTGGCGTTGGTTGCCCGCACGTCGTTGGCAAAAGGGCTGCCGAGCGTGATGACATAGCGGACCTTGTCGGGCGCCCAAAGCGCGAGATCGCGGGCATAGACGCCGCCAAGGCTCCATCCGACCAGGCTGACCTTGCGCCCCGTCGCGGCATGGATTTCGGTGAGCCGGGCCCGCAGCGAATCCCGCATCCGTCCCAGCCCGCCCAGATTGCGGCCCATCCGCCAGGCATGTGCCTCATAGCCGAGCTCGCTGAGATAGCGCCGCATCGGCGCCATCGACAGATCGCTGGCGAGAAAACCGGGCAGCGCCAGCACCGGATGGCCGTCGCCCCTCGGTGCGCGCATCAGGAGCGGCGAGAGCAGCAGGCTCGCGTTGAACTCGAACAGCCCGCGGGCTTCGGCCAGCAGCAGGCCGAGAGCCGGCGGACGAAGCCGGCCCGAATCCTGAGCTCCGTCCGGCCCGGACCGCACTATTTCTTCTTGTCGCTACTGCGCGGGCTGCCGAGACCGGCCATGGTGACGAACATGTCCTGAAACCGCTCGGCGATCTTGGGATCGAAGGTGAACCAGCTCTGGATCAGCGATTCCGGCGAGACCTTCTCGATGTTGCTGAGGACCTGCTGCTGCAGCTTGTCCATCACCGCCGTCTGCATCGGTGCGACGTCGGGCAAGCCAAAGAACTGGCGGGCTTCAAGGGGGGTGCAGTCGATTTCGATGTTAACTTTCATGTCCCCTCCGGATCGGATTCGAGCGGCGTGGCGGAGTATCGCCGCGAGTTGTGGTGCGACGCAAGCGACCTGATGGCGGCGGCCGGGCGCCGGCTTGCGCAATCGCCGGGTATGGTCAATCAAATCGCCTGCACCCGCATCCATCCGCCCGTCAATGCGGGGGCAGCATTGCTGCACAGCGGTGCAACTTGGCGCGTTCCTTGCTGGAATGGCGCTTGCACGGGTCGATAAGTCTGGGCAACATGGATCAGTCAGCCCCGCCGAACAATCAAAAATCACCGGTGTGGCAGTGTGGAGAGGGTCAAGAATGTCAGTCGGTCGAAGTCTGTTTGCGGCGACGCTCGCCGGTACTCTTGCGTTGACGGTCACGTCGGCGTGGAGCCAGACGCTACGTTATGCCAACCAGGGTGACCTGAAGTCGCTCGATCCCTATACGCTCAACGAAAGCACCACCCACGCCCATCTCGGCCACGTCTATCAAGGCCTCACCGCGCGCGACAAGGACCTCAAGATCATCCCGGCGCTGGCCGAAAGCTGGGAAACCCCGGAGCCGACCCGCTGGCGCTTCCATTTGCGCAAGGGTGTGAAATTCCACAACGGCGACCCCTTCACCGCCGACGACGTGGTCTTCTCGGCCGATCGCGTCCGCAAGAAGGGGTCCAACATGCAGACCCGCCTTGCGCCCGACGTCAAGGTGGTCAAGGTCGACGACTACACCGTCGATTTCGTGCTGCCCTCGCCCAATCCCATCCTGCATAACTCGTGGGATGTCTGGTACATCATGGACAAGAAATGGGCCGAGGAGAACAACGTCGTCGACCCGACGCCGGTGGCGGCGACCACGCCGAGCTACGCCTCGCTCCATGAGAACGGCACCGGCCCCTTCATCATCGAAAGCCATCAGCCCGGCGTGAAGACGGTGTTCAAGGCCAACCCCAATTACTGGGGCAAGGTCGAAGGCAATCTGAAGGAAATCATCTTCACCCCTATCTCCTCCGACGCCACCCGCGTCGCCGCGCTGCTCTCGGGCGAAGTCGACGTCATCGAGCCGGTTCCGATCCAGGATATCTCCAGGGTCGATTCCAGCCCGAACGCCCAGGTTCTGAAGGGACCCGAGTTGCGCACCATCTTCATCGGCTTCGACCAGATGCGCGACGAGCTGCTCTACTCCAACATCAAGGGCAAGAACCCGTTCAAGGACATCCGCGTCCGCGAAGCCTTCTACAAGGCGATCGACATCGAGCTGATCAAGACGCGCGTGATGCGCGGGCTGTCGACGCCGTCGGCGCTGATGATCGCGCCGGAGCTGTTCGCACTGTCCAAGAGCTTCACGCGGCCGAAATTCGATCCTGATGGCGCCAAGAAGCTCCTGACCGAAGCCGGCTACCCCGACGGCTTCGAGGTCACCATGGACTGCCCGAACGACCGCTACGTCAACGACGCCGCGATCTGTCAGGCCGTGGTCGGCATGCTCGCCCGCATCGGCGTCAAGATCAACCTCCTGGCGCAGCCGAAGGCGCAGTACTTCGCCAAGGTGCTGAAGCAGGGCGGCTACCAGACCTCGTTCTACCTGCTGGGATGGACCCCGAGCACGATGGACTCCCACAACGTGCTCTACGACATCATGGGCTGCCGCGACGATGCGAAATCCTCGCGCGGCGAGGCCAATCTCGGCGGTTACTGCAACAAGGAGTTCGACGCCATCACCGACAAGGTGCTGGTCGAAACCGACACCGAGAAGCGCAACCAGCTGATCAAGGAGGCCTACCAGATCGGCATCAAGGACTGGTCCTACATCCCGCTGCACCAGCAGGCTCTCGCCTGGGGCGTATCGAAGAAGGTCAACCTGCCGCAGCGCGCCGACAATCTCGTCATGTTCCACTGGGCGACCAAGAAGGAATAGCGTCGTTTGAACACGAGGTCCCGGCAGCGTCAGGCTTCCGGGACCTTTCCTTTTCCGGCCGACAAGGACGTCGGCCGTACGCTTACCCAAGGAAAGTGGAAGGCATGCTCGCTTTCACGCTTCGCCGCGCCGTTCAGGCCATCGGCGTCATGTTCGCCGTCGGCATCATCGCGTTCTCGATGTTCCGTTTCGCCGGCGACCCCGTCAACCAGATCGTCTCGATCGACACCTCGGCGGCCGAACGCGCGGTCGTGCGCAAGTCGCTCGGCCTCGACGATCCCGTGCCGGTGCAGTTCGTGCGCTATTTCGCCGATGCCGCGCAGTTCAAGTTCGGCGTCTCCTACCAGTTCCGCCAGCCGGTCTCGGCGCTGCTCAGCGAGCGCATGCCCGCGACGCTGGAACTGGCGATCTGCGCGACCGTGTTCGCGATGGTGTTCGGCATCCTGATGGGCGTCTATTCCGCGCTCAAACGCGACACCGCACTCGCCAAATTATTCCAGGCGGTCTCGTTGATCGGGATCTCGCTGCCGACCTTCCTGATCGGCATCCTGCTGATCTATCTGTTCGCGGTCACACTGGGCTGGCTGCCTTCGTTCGGCCGCGGCGAAGTGGTGAAGCTCGGCTGGTGGACGACGGGCCTGCTCACGCTGTCGGGCCTGAAGGCGCTGATCATGCCTTCAATCACGCTCGGCCTGTTCCAGATGACCCTGATCATGCGGCTGGTGCGCGCGGAAATGCTGGAAGTGCTGCGGACCGACTATATCCGCTTTGCCCGCGCGCGAGGGTTGACCACCCGTGCGATCCATTTCGGCCATGCGCTGAAGAACACGCTCATTCCCGTGATCACGGTGGCCGGACTGCAGTTTGGCTCGGTTATTGCATTTTCGATCATCACCGAAACCGTGTTCCAGTGGCCGGGCATGGGACTTCTGTTCGTCCAGGCCGTGCAAAACGTCGATATCCCGATCATGGCCGCCTATTTGCTGATGGTCTCGCTGATCTTCGTGACCATCAATCTGGTGGTCGACATTCTCTACACCGTGGTCGACCCGCGCCTGCGCGCGACGGTCGGCCGCGCCGCTTAAGGCAGCCTGCATGTCCGACGCAGTCGTCTCCAATTCCAACGGGCAGAGCGCACAGCCGGCGCACGCGCGCGGCTGGCTCAGCCGCGCGCTCGACAGCGACGTGTTTTACTCGTTTCGCCGCTCCAAGCTCACCATGGTGGCGGCCGCCATCACGGTTCTGTTCTTCCTGCTCGCGATCTTCGCGTCCGTGCTCGCGGTGCAGAACCCGTTCGATCCGGCGCAGCTCCAGCTGATGAATTCGCGGATCTCGCCGCTCTGGACCGCCGACGGCCAGAGCCCGTTCCTGCTCGGCACCGACGAGCAGGGCCGCGACGTGTTCTCCGCCATCCTCTACGGCATGCGCATCTCGCTTGCCGTCGGCGTCGCCGGCGTGATCTTCGCCGGCGCGCTCGGCATCGCGCTCGGCCTCATCGCCGGCTATTTCGGCGGCGCGGTCGACGGCGTGATCATGCGGATCGCCGACGTGCAGCTCACCTTCCCTGCCATCCTGATCGCGCTGCTGGTCAACGGCATCGCGAAATCGATCCTCGGCAACCGGCTGGACGCCACCAGCATGCTGTTCGTGCTGGTCATCTCGATCGGCCTGAGCTTCTGGGTCGGCTATGCGCGGACCGTGCGCGGCTCGGTCATGGTCGAGAAGAACAAGGACTATGTGGCCGCCGCGCAGCTGATCGGCCTGCCCGCGCCCAAGATCATGCTGCGGCATGTGCTGCCGAACACGATGGGCCCGATCCTGGTCATCGCCACCATCAACCTCGCGCTCGCCATCATCACGGAAGCGACGCTGTCCTTCCTCGGCGTCGGCCTGCCCGACACCATGCCCTCGCTCGGCACGCTGATCCGGATCGGCAACAACTACCTGTTTGCCGGTGAGTGGTGGATCGTTGCGTTCCCGGGCCTCGCACTGGCGGCACTGATCCTGTCGATCAACCTGCTCGGCGACTGGCTGCGCGACGCGCTCAACCCGAAACTTCGCTGAGGCCATGACCGAACCCGTTCTCTCCGTGCGCAATCTCCAGGTGGAGTTCGCCTCCCGCCGCGGCACGCTGCGCGCCATCGACGACGTCTCCTTCGATATCGCCAAGGGCGAAGTGCTGGGCGTGGTCGGCGAATCCGGCGCCGGCAAGTCCGTCACCGGCCTTGCGGTGATCGGCCTGATCGATCCGCCCGGCCGCATTGCCGGCGGCGAGATCCGTCTGGCTGGAATGCGGATCGACAACCTCCCGCCGGAGGAGATGCGCCGCGTCCGCGGCAAGCGCATCGGCATGATCTTCCAGGACCCCCTCACCTCGCTCAACCCGCTCTACAAGGTCGGCGACCAGATCGTGGAGACGATCCGGACCCATCTCAATCTCTCCGAAACTGCCGCCCGCCGCCGCGCCATCGACCTGCTCGCCGAGGTCGGCATCCCCGCGCCGGAAAAGCGCATCGACGGCTATCCGCACGAATTCTCCGGCGGCATGCGCCAGCGTGTGGTGATCGCGCTCGCCATCTGCGCCGAGCCCGAACTGATCATCGCGGACGAGCCGACCACCGCGCTCGACGTCTCGGTGCAGGCCCAGATCATCTCGCTGATCAAGCGGCTCGGCCGCGACCACGGCACCGCCGTGATGCTGGTGACCCACGACATGGGCGTGATCGCCGAGACTTCGGACCGCGTCGCCGTCATGTATGCCGGCCGCGTCGCCGAGATCGGCCCGGTGCAGGACGTCGTGAAGAATCCGCTGCACCCCTACGCCAAGGGCCTGATGGGCGCGATCCCGACGCTGGCCGGCGACGACAAGCGCCTGGTGCAGATCCCCGGCTCCATGCCGCGCCTCTCGGCGATCCCGCGCGGCTGCTCGTTCAACCCGCGCTGCGCATCGGCCTTCGATCGCTGCCGGGTCGACCGGCCGGAGCCGCTGTCGCGCGGCACGCAGTCCGTTGCCTGCCATCTCTATGACACTGCGCCGGCGGAGACCGCGGCATGAGCACGCCCTTCGTCCAGGCTACAAATCTGCGCCGCGTTTTCGACGTCTCGAAGCCCTGGCTCAACCGCGTGCTGGAAGGCGGCCATCTCGAATACCTCAAGGCCGTCGATCACGTCACCTTCGACATCCGGAAGGGCGAGACCTTCGCGCTGGTCGGCGAGTCCGGCTCCGGCAAGACCACGGTGGCGCGGATGGTGGTCGGTCTGCTGCCGCCGAGTTCCGGTGATGTGCTGATCGACGGCGTCTCGATGGCGGATCCCAGACAGGCGCCGGCGCGGCGCAAGCTCCGTCGCCGCATCCAGATGATCTTCCAGGATCCCTATGCGAGCCTGAATCCGCGCTTCCGGGTCGATGCCATCATCTCCGAGCCGATCCGCGCCTTCGACCTGATCCAGGGCGAGCGCGACATCCAGGCGCGCGTCGGCGAATTGCTCAGCCTCGTCGGCCTGCATCCCGACGACCGGCTGAAATTTCCGCACGAATTCTCCGGTGGCCAGCGCCAGCGTATCGCGATCGCGCGGGCGCTCGCCTCCAATGCCGAGTTCATCGTCTGCGACGAGCCGACCTCGGCACTGGACGTCTCCGTGCAGGCGCAGATCCTCAACCTGATGCGCGACCTCCAGGACAAGTTCGGCCTGACCTACATGTTCATCAGCCACAACCTCGCCGTGGTCCGTCACATGGCGAGCCGCGTCGGGGTGATGTATCTCGGCCGCATCGTCGAGATCGCGGAGGGACGCGAGCTGTTTTCCCGCCCGCGCATGCCCTACACCAAGATGTTATTGGGCGCCGTGCCGGACCTGGCGATGAGCGGCCGCCAGCGCATCCCGGTCAAGGGCGAGATTCCGAACCCGATCAATCCGCCGTCCGGCTGCGCCTTCAATCCGCGCTGCCCGCTGGCGTTCGATCTCTGCCGCAAGGAAACGCCGGAACTGATCGACGGCGTCGCCTGCCATGCGGTCAACACCGCGCCGGTCCCAGCGTGACGCGCGCGTGCCATGCGGTCTGTGCATTTGGCATCCCAGCATCGGCTGTGATCAATTGCGCGCGCCGCAAATGAGGTAGCCCATGGCCAGCAACGTCAATCCCGATCCCTTCACGACGCGTCCCGAGATCGAGGGTACGTTCGGTGTCGTCGCCACCACCCACTGGATCGCAACCGCCGTCGGCATGGCCATCCTGGAAAAGGGCGGCAACGCCTTCGACGCCGGCGTCGCCACCGCCTTCACGCTCCAGGTGGTCGAACCGCATCTGAACGGCCCCGGCGGCGACGTACCGGTCATCGTCCATGACGTCAAGCGCGGCCGCACCGAGGTGATCTGCGGCCAGGGCCCGGCCCCGGCGCGCGCCACCATCGCACATTACAAGAGCGAAGGCCTCGACATGGTGCCCGGCACCGGCCTGCTGGCGGCCTGCGTTCCCGGCACCTTCGAATCCTGGATGATGCTGCTGCGCGACTACGGCACGATGCGCGTGCGCGACGTGCTGGAGCCCGCCATTTCCTATGCCCGCGACGGCTATCCGCTGGTCGAGCGCGCCTGCGCCACCATCCAGACCGTCGAGCAGCTGTTCCGCAAGCACTGGCCGACGTCGGCCGCAGTCTACCTGCCGAACGGCGAGGTGCCGAGGCCCGGCTCGATCTTCACCAACAAGACGCTGGCCGCGACCTATACCCGGATCCTGAACGAAGCCGAGAGCGGCGGCGGTGGCCGCGATGCCGAGATCGAGCGTGCGCGAAAGGCCTGGTCGAAAGGTTTTGTCGCCGAAGCGATCGACAAGTTCTGCCGCACGCAAGAGGTCATGGATGTCAGCGGCTCGCCGCATCGTGGCGTGCTCACGGCCGACGACATGGCGCGCTGGCAGCCGACGGTCGAGGCGCCGCTGACCTACGACTATGGCCGCTACACCGTCTGCAAGGCCGGCGTCTGGAGCCAGGGTCCGGTGACGCTGCAGCAGCTCGCGCTGCTGAAGGGCTTTGCGCTCGATGGGCTCGACCCGACCGGGCCCGAGTTCATCCATCTCCAGATCGAATGCGCCAAGCTCGCCTTCGCCGACCGCGAAAAATTCTACGGCGACCCCAAATTCAGCGAGATCCCGATCGCGACGCTGCTGTCGGATGCCTATAACGACGAGCGCCGCAAGCTGGTCACCGAGAAGGCTTCGCTCGATCTCCGGCCCGGCACGGTCGAGGGCTTCGGCGGCGTGGTCAAGCTGCGCCGCGCGGAAGGCCAACGCGAGGCCGTTGGCGCGCTCGGCGCCGGCGAACCAACCGTGGGGCGCTTCGGCGAGGTCCGCGGCGATACCGTGCATTTCGACATCATCGACAAGGCCGGCAACATGGTGTCCTCGACGCCGTCAGGCGGCTGGCTGCAATCCTCGCCTGTCATTCCCGAGCTGGGCTTCTGTCTCGGCAGCCGCGCACAAATGTTCGATCTGGAGGAGAACCAGCCGGGCTCGCTCGCGCCGGGCAAGCGCCCGCGCACCACGCTGTCGCCGACCATGGCGCTGCGCGACGGCGAGCCTTACCTAGCCTGGGGCTCGCCCGGCGGCGACCAGCAGGATCAGTGGATCACGCAATTCTTCCTGCGCCACGTCCATTGCAACCTCAACCTCCAGGAATCGATCGACGCGCCGGCTTGGCATTCCGAGCACTTCCCGATCTCGTTCTGGCCGCGCACCGCCCGCCCCGGTGTGCTCGTGGTCGAGAACCGCGTGCCGAAGGCGACTATCGAGAACCTGCGCGAGCGCGGGCATATCGTCGAGGTCGGCCCCGATTGGTCGGAGGGCCGCCTCACCGCGGCCTCGCGTGTCGGCGTCCGCCGGCGTGCCGCCGCCAATCCGCGCGGCATGCAAGGCTACGCCGCAGGGCGTTGAAGGCAGCACATGACCTGGTCGATCATCGCAAAAGACCCCGCCACCGGCCAGTTCGGCATCGCGGTTGCGACCCGCTTCTTTGCGGTCGGCGCGCGCGTGCCTTACATCGCGGCCGGCGTCGGCGCGATCGCGACCCAGGCCTTCGTCAATCCCTATTACGGCATCGACGGCGTCAAGCTCTTGCGCGAGGGCCTCAACGTCCACGACGTGCTCGCCACGCTGCTGGCGACCGACGATGGCCGCGAAAGCCGCCAGCTCCACATCATGGATGCCGGCGGCGAGATCGCGGCGCATACCGGGCGTGACTGCATCGACTGGTGCGGCCACGTCGCCGGCAGCGGCTTCTCGATCGCCGGCAACATGCTCGCGGGCGCCGACGTGCTCGACGAGACCGCGAAGACCTACATCGCCAATGACAGCCTGCCGTTTCCGCGCCGCCTGCTCGCGGCGATGCGCGCCGGAGAAGCCGCCGGCGGCGACAAGCGCGGCAAGCAATCCGCGGCGCTGCTGATCCACGGCGAGGAGGAATGGCCGGCGCTGGACATTCGCGCCGACGATCATCCCGATCCGCTCAGCGAGCTCGAACGGCTCGAACGCGTCAGCCAGGAGCTCTGGGTACACTTCCGCCCCTCCATGCCGACGCGACAGAACCCGGCCGGCAACACCGATCGCAGCGTCATCGACGCCACCATCGCCGCCGCGCGCGCAAGACAAGCATGAGCACGACCCCCCTCATCGAGATCACGGATCTGCGCATCCGCTTCCACGGCGACGACGGCCGTATCACCCACGCAGTCGACAGCGTCGATCTCAGCGTCGCCAATGGCGCAACCCTCGGCCTCGTCGGCGAATCCGGATGCGGGAAGAGCGTGACGTCGCTGGCGATCATGGGGCTGCTGCCGAAGCAGAGCGCGGAAATATCGGGTGCGATCCGCTTCGACGGCTTTGACCTGCTGCAGACGACTGACCAGACCCTGCGCGATCTGCGCGGCAACCGGCTGGCCATGATCTTCCAGGAGCCGATGACCTCGCTCAATCCGAGCTTCACCATCGGCGACCAGATCATCGAGACGATTCTGCGTCATCGCGGCGGCTCGCGGAAGAGCGCGCGCGAACGGGCGATCGAGCTCCTGCGCCGCGTCCACATTCCGTCGCCGGAGCGGCGGATCGACGAATATCCGCACAAGCTCTCCGGCGGCATGCGCCAGCGCGTGATGATCGCGATGGCGCTTGCCTGCGATCCGCGCCTGCTGATCGCGGACGAGCCAACCACAGCACTCGACGTCACCTTACAGGCCCAGATTCTGGAGCTGATGCGCGAGTTGAAAGCGGCGAGCGGCGCCGCGATCATCCTGATCACGCACGATCTCGGCGTCGTCGCCGAGGTCTGCGACGAGGTCGCGGTGATGTATGCCGGCGAGATCGTCGAGCGTGCGCCGGTGGACGAGCTGTTCTCCATGCCGCAGCATCCCTACACCGTCGGCCTGCTCGGCTCGATCCCGCGGCTCGACCACCGTACCGAGCAGCTGGCGACGATCGAGGGCATGGTCCCGAACATGGCGCAGCCGCTCGCCGGCTGCCGCTTCGCCGCCCGCTGCCCATTCGTGCTGGACGCCTGCACGACGGCACCGCCGCCGCTTGTCGAAGTCGGCCCCGGGCACCTCTCGCGCTGCATCCGCGCGCCGCTCGAACTCCTGGTGGCGTGATGGCGCTGCTCGAGGTCGACGGCCTGGTCAAGCATTTCGTCGCCGAGCGCTCGCTGTTCGGCCGCGCGCTGGCGCATGTGAAAGCCGTCGACGGCGTGTCCTTTTCGCTCGACGCCGGCAAGACGCTGGCGCTGGTGGGCGAATCCGGCTGCGGCAAGTCCACCGTCAGCCGCCTGGTGCTGCGGCTGATCGAGCCGGATGCCGGCACGATTCGGTTCGATGGCCGCGACCTGCTCTCGTTCGACGCCGTCGCTCTCCGCAAATTCCGCCGCGAAGCGCAGATCATCTTCCAGGACCCCTACGCCTCGCTCAATCCGCGCATGACGGTCGGCCAGATCCTGACCGAGCCGCTGGCGCTGCACGATCTCGTTCCGCCCGCGCAGCGGGCCGAGCGCGTCGCGGAGATCCTGCGGCTGGTTGGCCTCGAGCCGCGCCTCGCCCGGCGCTACCCGCACGAATTCTCCGGCGGCCAGCGTCAGCGCATCGCGATTGCCCGCGCGCTCGCGGTCGAGCCGAAGCTGATCATCTGCGACGAACCGGTCTCGGCGCTCGATGTGTCGATCCGCTCGCAGATCCTGAACCTGCTGCGCGAGCTGCAGGACCGGCTCGGCCTCGCCTACATCTTCGTCTCGCACGACCTCGCCGTGGTCAAGCACATCGCCGACCACGTCGCCGTGATGAATCTCGGCCAGATCGTCGAGACGGCGGAAGCCGATGCCCTGTTTGCCGCGCCGCGCCACCCCTATAGCCGCGCGCTGCTGTCCGCGATCCCCGTGCCTAAGCCGCGGGCAAAGCGCAGCCGAATTGTGCTGCAGGGAGAGATCCCCAGCGCCCTCAATCCACCCGCGGGATGCCGCTTCCACACTCGTTGCCCCTATGTGATCGAGCGCTGCCGCCGTGAAATGCCGCAGCTCGTGCCGGATGGCATCGGACATGCAACAGCTTGCCACCGAACGTCGGAACTGCCGTCCTCAGCGGCGATCGTCCCGTCCGACGGCGGTTTCTCGCCGGTCCTTGAAAAATTGGTCGCCGCCTTCAGCGGCGGCCCGGAAGCAGCGCGCGGCAGCGGGGTTAGTCCATTGGGGACCGGTCCCGGATAGCCGCAAAACAGAGGTTGAGAGCGATGAGTTTCATGCGTTTGGCAATCCTGGCGTCGGCCCTGCTGACGTCGCTCGTGGGCACAGCCCAAGCCCAGACCACGCTCCGCATCGGCATCGCCGAGGACCCGGACATCCTCGATCCGAGCATCGGCCGCACCTATGTCGGCCGTATCGTGTTCTCCGCGTTCTGCGACAAGCTGTTCGACATCGACGAGAAGCTCAACATCGTGCCGCAGCTCGCGCTGTCCCACGAAACGTCGGCTGACGGCAAGGAAATGACGATCAAGCTGCGGCCAGGCGTCAAGTTCCAGGATGGCGAGCCGCTGGATGCCGAAGCCGCAAAATTCTCGCTCGAGCGTCACATGACGCTGCCCGGTTCGTTCCGGAAGTCCGAGCTTGCCAGCGTCGACCATGTCGAGGTGGTCGATCCCCTCACCATCAAGCTGGTGCTGAAGACGCCCTACTCGCCGCTGATCGCCCAGCTCACCGACCGCTCCGGCATGATGGTCTCGCCAAAGGCCGCGAAGGAAGCCGGCGACAAGTTCGGCCTGCATCCGGTGTGCGCCGGTCCGTACAAGTTCGTCGAGCGCGTCCAGCAGGACCGCATGGTGTTCGAGAAGTTCGCCGACTACTGGAACAAGGACAACATCCATATCGACCGTGTCGTGTTCCTGCCGATCGTCGACGCCACGGTGCGGCTGGCGAACCTCAAGTCCAGCGGGCTCGACCTGATCGAGCGTGTGCTGGCCACCGACATCAAGGACGTCCGCGCCGATTCCCGCCTCGTGCTGTCCACCGCGCCCGAGCTCGGCTATCTCGGCCTGACGGTCAATATCGGCAACGACAAGACCAAGGGACCGCTGAGCCAATCGGCAAAGGTCCGCCAGGCACTGGACCTGTCGATCGATCGCGAAGCTCTCAACCAGGTGGTCTTCAACGGCGAGTTCACCCCCGGCAATCAATGGGTCAGCCCGACGCATCCCTACTACCAGAAGGCCTTTCCGGTCCGCGGCCGCGACGTCGCCAAGGCCAAGGCGCTGCTGAAGGAAGCCGGCGTCACCACGCCCGTGACCGTCGACTACATGATCCCCAAAGGCGCGGAGAACGAAGCCGTCGCCCAGGTCGTCCAGTCGATGGCCGCGGAAGCGGGCTTCGACATCAAGATCCGTGCCGTCGAATTCGCCACCACCTTCAAGCAGGCCCAGGCCGGCGAATTCCAAGTGTTCCAGATCAACTGGAGCGGCCGCATCGACCCCGACGGCAACTCCTACATCTTCATGCGCAGCAAGGCGCCGCAGAACGACGGGGTCTATTCCAATCCCGAAGCCGACAAGTTGATGGAAGAGGGACGGGCGACATCGAACGTCGAGGAGCGCAAGGCGATCTACGCCAAGCTGACCAAGATCCTGCTCGACGATCTGCCGATCATCTACATCTATCACCGCACGCTGCTGATCGCGCACACGAAGAAGCTGGAAGGCTATCGGCAGATGCCGGACGGGCTGGTGCGCGTGGTCGGGCTGAAGTTCAAGTGACGAGCCCGATGATGCGTGCGTGTCCCGGACGCGGCGCAGCGCGCAAGCGCTGCACCGCAGAGCCGGGACTCACAACGGTCAAGCGCTCCGACCAATCGGTCCCGCTTCAGCAGCGCAGCATTGCATGTTGCGCCGCGCCCGGGACACGGGTCGCATCATGCTGAACTTTCTCGCCCACCGTATCGCGCAGATCGTGCCGACATTGTTCTTCGTGTCGGTGCTGATCTTCTCTCTGCAACAATTATTGCCGGGCGATCCCGCGCTGGTGATGGCCGGCGAGGAGCGCGATCCCGCCGTGATCGAGCAGATCCGTCAGCAGTACAAGCTCGATCAGCCGATCCCCGTGCAATACGTCTACTGGCTAAAGGGCGTTCTGACCGGCAATTTCGGCGAGTCCCTGCGCAACAAGATGCCGGTACGTGAACTGATCGCGCAGAAGCTGCCGGTGACCCTGCAGCTCGGCTCGATGGCGATCCTGATCGCATTCTTCATCGGCATTCCCGCCGGCATCATTTCGGCCGTGAAAAAGGGCACGGCCTGGGACTATGGCGCCAATCTGTTCGCGCTGTGGGGCATCTCGACGCCGAATTTCTGGCTCGGGATTCTCTTGATCTTCCTGTTCTCGATCAAGCTCGGCTGGCTGCCGGCTTCCGGCTATGTGCCGCTGACCGAGAACTGGCGCGCGAGCCTTGCCGCCACCATCATGCCGGCCTTCGTGCTCGGCAACGCGATTTCGGCGATCCTGATGCGCCATACCCGCAGCGCCATGCTGCAGGTGCTGGAGAGCGACTATGTCCGCACTGCTCGCGCGAAAGGCCTCTCCGAGCGCGTCGTGATCCTCAAGCACGCCATGCGCAACGCGCTCACGCCCATCATCACGCTCGGCGCGCTCGAGCTCGGCACGCTGCTCTCGGGCGCGGTGCTGACCGAGCAGATATTCTCGATTCCCGGCTTCGGCAAGCTGATCGTGGACGCCGTGTTCAACCGCGACTACGCGGTGGTGCAAGGCGTGGTGCTGGTGACCGCCACGGTCTACATCACACTGAACCTCGTGGCCGACGTCGCCTATGTCCTCGTCAATCCGCGGCTGAGGGGGTGAGGCGATGACCGACGCAGCGCTGCCGGCCGCCGCCGCCACGCAAGCTTACGAGCTCGACAGCCCGGCCCGCCGCGCGCGGCGGCGCCTGTTCAAGCGCAAGGCCGCCGTGTTCGGGCTCGTCGTGATCTCGGCATTCATCCTGCTCGCGGCCCTCGCGCCGCTGGTCGTACCCTACGATCCCATCGCGACGAGCTGGAGCCTGGTGCGCAAGCCGCCGACCGCCGCGCACTGGTTCGGCACCGACGAGCTCGGCCGCGACATCCTGAGCCGCGTCGTTTACGGCGCGCGGGCCTCGCTGATGGCGGGTCTGATCTCGGTCGCGATCGCGCTCGGCATCGGCGTGCCGCTCGGCTTGCTCGCCGGCTATCGCGGCGGCTTCGTCGACGCGCTGATCAGCCGCATCACCGATGCGATGCTGGCCTGCCCGTTCCTGATCCTGGCGATTGCGCTCGCCGCCTTCCTCGGCCCGAGCCTTGGCAATGCCATGATCGCGATCGGCATCTCGGCGACGCCGATCTTCATCCGCCTGACCCGCGGCCAGGTGCTGAGCGTCAAGGCCGAGGACTATGTCGAGGCCGCGCGCGCCCTCGGCAATCCGCCGTGGCGGATCGCGTTCTCGCACATCCTGCCGAACATCCTGCCATCGTTGCTGGTGCAGGCCACGCTCTCCATCGCGGCGGCCATCATCGCCGAGGCCGCGCTGTCCTTTCTCGGCCTCGGCCAGCAGCCGCCGGCGCCGTCCTGGGGCAGCATGCTCAACGCGGCCCAGCGCTTCCTGACGCAGGCGCCGTGGATGGCGATCTGGCCGGGGCTTGCGATCTTCCTGGTGGTGCTGTCGCTGAACCTGCTGGGCGACGGCCTGCGCGACGCGCTTGATCCAAGGCAGCGCTGACGCCTGAAGAAATGAGCCTCCCCTGACGCTCCGACACAGGTGCGTTCCCTCCCCCCTTGCGGGGGGAGGGCTAGGGAGAGGGGTAGCCCAGCAAAAGGTTTTCAGCAGTTGGAGATGCACCGAGAGCCGGGGTGCGGAGGAGAGAATCCCCGTGTGGCACCCCCCTCCCTGCCCCTCCCCCGCAAGGGGGGAGGGAACGGAGAGAACGTTGCCCTCGAGCTTCTCAAATCACCAATTCCCGCAGCACCCGGCGGCAATCCATCTCGTATTCGAGATCGACCACCGGAGGCCGCGCGAAATGCCAGGTCAGCCCGGAGCGCAGCGCGCCGCGGCGGACCAGCTCGTCCACCAGCGCGTGGTGGAAGTCGTGCACCGAATAGGCCTGCACGCCAGTCGTGTCCTTCCAGCCGAAGCCGAAGGCCGCCATCCGGCTTTCCATCTGCGACGTCGTGGTGAAGCGCACCTTCTCGCGCAGGCCCTCCGGGCTGAGATCGCGGTAGCGCACCGTGCGCTCGACATAGGTGCCGCTGCCCTCGCGGGCCTCCGCGCCGCCGGCGATGATGAAGCTGGGGGCGCTCGAGCGCGACGGGCGCGTGAAGGAGAACGCGTAGAACGAGGGCTCGGACGGCGGATCGATCTCCGGACAGACATTGCTGCGCGCCACCGGATTGGTGGTGCCGTCGAAGATGCCCCATTCCGACAGCGTCTTCACATAGTGCAAGTTGAATGCGCGAAAGCCCTCTTCGCTGAAGGCCGCCGGCGAGCGCAACTCGCAGGCGCAGAACGCCGTCAGCGGACGCCCGGCCTCCTGAATGAATTTCGCGGCCAGCGCAAATCCTTCAGCCAGCGGCACCAGGCGGTCGAACCGGACGCGCTCGATCTCGTAGCCCGCATCCGCGGCGGCACCGGCCGAATATTGGAACACGGAGGGGATGAAACGATAATTGCCGGCGGAGAATTCACTGACCATGACGAGCTCCTATTCCAGTTGCATGCGAATGCCCTTGGCGCCGTTGAGCAGGCGCTTCAGGTGAAAACCGGCCAGCGGATCGTCGGCGTGCATGCCGACCAGCGCGGCAAAGGCCGGCATGGCTGCGGCATCGCCGGCTTCCATCTTGGCAAAGGCGTCGGAATATTGCGCCGTCTCCGGCGCGTCGAACTTCTGCTGCGGCAGCGGCTCGAACGCCCGCAGCGGTTCGCTGCGTCCCCGCAGCACGAGCTCGCCGACGGGACGGCCGTGGAAATTCTCGGCCTCCTTCGCCACGGTGGCACTGACGCAGATGCGCGTCCCCAATTGCTTGTTGGCGGCTTCCAGCCGTGCCGCGATATTGATGGTGTCGCCGTAAGCGGTGTAGTCGAAGAAGCGATTGCCGCCGAAATTGCCGACCAGCGCGGGACCGGCATGAACGCCGATGCGGGTCGTTCCGAAGTTCACGCCCCTCGCCTTCCAGCGCGCCGAAAACTCCTCGGCCCAGGCATCGAGACCATGCGCACAGGCGACCGCGCGCGTCGCATAGTCCGGCTGGTCGCCGGGTGCGTTGAAAAGCACCTGGATCGCGTCGCCGATGATCTTGGTCACCGTCCCCTCGTGGCCGAAGGCGATCTCGGTCATGCCGCCCACATATTCGTTGAGGAGCATGCCCAGCGTCTCCGGCGGCGCGCTCTCGACCAGCGAGGTGAAGCCGGTGATATCGGTGAAAATGGTCGCGACCTCGCGCCACTGCACTTCGATTCCGTCGCTCTCGCCGCTCGCCGCCAGGCGCAGGGCGAGCTGCGGCGAAAAATGACGCGACAACGCGGCATGGGCGCGCTCGGCCTCCGCCTGGCGCCGCCGGACCTCGCGCAGCATCTCCACGTGACGGATGGTCTTCTGGATCGTGGTTTCCAGGTCGGCGAAGTCGATCGGCTTGGTCAGGAAGTCGAACGCGCCGCGGTTCATGGCGGTGCGGATGTTGCTCATGTCGCCATAGGCCGAGACGATGATGGTCGACTTCTTCTCCTCGGCCTCCTGCAGCTTCGCCAGCAGCGACAATCCGTCCATCCGCGGCATGTTGATGTCGGAGACCACCATGTCGACATGCGGATTCTGCTCCAGCGCCTCCAGCGCCTCGATGCCGTCGCGGGCGAACATCAGAGCGAGGTGCCCATCGCGGATCTGCCTGCGAAACTTTTGCAGGATCAACGCCTCGAGGTCCGGCTCGTCGTCGACGAAGAGGATGGTCGCGGTCATGCGGCTTGCTCGAGCCTCGTATCGATCTCCTGACGCAGCAGCGCAAAATCGATCGGCTTGGTCAGGAGCCCGTGGGCGCCGCGCTCGATCGCTTTCCGGCGCGTCTCGGCGTCACCATAGGCGGTGATCATGATGACCGGAATGTGCGGATAGTCGGCGCGCACCTTCGGCAGCATGTCGAGCCCGCTCATGCCGGGCATGTTGATGTCGGACAGGATCAGGATCAGCGAGGGATCGCGGACCTCGGCGGCGCGCCTCAGCGCATCGGCCGCGGAGGGCGCAAACTCCATCTGGAACCGGCCGGCGCGCAGGTCGCGCCGGAAGTGCTGCCTGAACAACGGCTCGACGTCGGGCTCGTCATCGACGACCAGGATATAAACGTTCAAGTCTTGCCTCCGGGAGTGTCGTCCGCTGCCATCGTCCGTGGCAGCGTGATGATGAATTCGGTGAATACACCGGGGTCGGTCTTCACGTCGATGGTGCCGCCGTGCTGCTTCACCACGATGTCGTGGCTCATCGACAGGCCGAGCCCGGTGCCCTCACCGGCCGGCTTGGTCGTGAAGAACGGGCTGAACAGCTTCTCCTTCACCTCGGGCGGAATGCCGGTGCCGTTGTCGCGGATCCGGATCTCGACCCTGTCGCCGAGGCTTCTGGTTGTCGCGCTCAGCGTCGGCTCGAAACCTCCCGCCGCGCTCTCCTTGCGCTTGGCCGCGGCATAGAAGCCGTTCGAGATCAGGTTGAGAAGAACGCGCGTGATCTCCTGCGGATAGATGTCCGCCATGCCGGCGGCGGGATCGAAGGCGCGCTCGAGCGTGACGTTGAATGCGGGTCGTTCGGCGCGCGCGCCGTGATAGGCGAGATTGAGGCTCTCCTCCACCACCGCATTGATATCGACGGGGCGATGCTCGCCGGAGCCCTGGCGCGAGTGCAGCAGCATGTTCCTGACGATGGAGTCGGCGCGCTTGCCGTGCTGTACCACCTTCTCGAGATTGCCCTTGAGCATTGCGGTCAGCTCGCCGACCTCTTCCTTGGACTTGTCGTCGAGCGAGGCCGATTGCAGGACCTCGTTGAGCTCGTCGATCAGCTCGGTTGAGACCGAGGAGAAATTGTTGACGAAGTTGAGCGGGTTCTTGATCTCGTGGGCAATACCGGCGGTGAGCTGGCCGAGCGAGGCAAGCTTCTCGGTCTGCACCAGCCGGTCCTGGGCGGCGCGAAGATCGTCGAGTGATTTCGACAGCTCGCGCGTACGCATGCGAAGCTCGTTCAGCAGGCGCGTGTTCTCGATTGCGATGACGGCCTGGTTGGCAAACGAGGCGATCAGCGCGATCTGCTTTTCGTCGAAAGCGACCGGCTCCACCCTGGCGACGCCGATCGCCCCGATCACCTTGTCTCTCAGGAGCATCGGCGTGAACAAGACCGAATTGAACCCGAAGTCTCGCGCGAACTCCTTCGTGGTGGCTGGAGCCGAGGGATTGCCCAGAATCGGCTGGAATTGCACGGTTTGCTTGGACAGGATCGCGAGCCCGCCGATCGTGTCGTCGGCCAGAGGGCGCGGATACCGCTCGGTCAGCCGCTCGAAGCCCGGCTGACCGTCTGCCGCTGGCATCTGGACGATCCCGTCTTGGACGGTCTGGACCACCGCAAAGCGGGTATCGAACATCCGCAGCAGGTTTCTGACGATGGCATCGAACACCGGCTTGGTGTCGTGCATCGATCCGCTCATCGACGAGAGAATTTCGGCGGTCGCTGTCTGCTGCTCGAGCGACTCGCTCAATTCGGCGGTGCGCTGCTCGACCTTGTTCTCGAGGCCGGCATAGGATTCCTGCAAGCGCTCGCCCATGTGGTTGAACTGATCGGCGAGCCCCTCGAGCTCGTCGCCGGTCTTGATCGAGATGCGCTGGGCGAAATCACCGCCGCCGATCCGCTCGGCGCCGCTGCGTAGCGCCTGGATCGGTCCGACCATGCGGCGGGCCAGGAACATCCCGGCCAGCACCGCGAAGACCGATGCCGCGAGCAGCACCAATGCGAGCCGCTCCAGCGAGGCATAAAGCGCCGCATAGGCCTCTTCGACCGGAAGCTCGACGAACATGGTCCAGTGCATCGGCTCGATCGGAGCCGATGCGGTCAGCACCCTCTGTCCCTGGATGTTGCGCGCTTCGGAAAGCCCGTCGCTCATCGTGCCGCCGCCCGCCAGCGCGGCGCGCACCTGCGCCAGGTTCGACATGTCGGTGTTGCGCAGCACCAGGCTGATGTCGGGATGCGCGATCAGCCGCCCTTCCGGGCCGACGACGTAAGCGTGCCCGCGCTCGCCGACCTTGATCTGGGACACGACGTCCCAGATCAGCTTCAGGTTGACTTCCGCGATGCTGACGCCGGCGTCCTTGCGCGACCCGGCCTGCGCCAGCGTCATGTAGGGCTCGGAGTCCCTGCGAAAGTAGACCGGCCCGTAGAACACCTTGTGCGCGACCGCCTGGGTGAATTTGGGGTCATCGGACAGATCGATCCCGCTGTCGATCGCGTCCATCGCGAGCCGCGACACGCGCAGCCGCTCCCTGCCGCTCGCATCCACCTGGGCGAGCTCGGTGATCGCGGGCACCTGACGCAGCAGACGCAGCGCGTCGAACCGGCGCTGCTCGATCGAGCCGGCCGACCAGGGCAGTTGCGTGGTCCAGCCGAGCTGGCTCTCGATCTCCTTGACGAACTGCCCGATCTTGGCCGCAGCCGCCTCGGCCTGCTCATGCTGGACCCGGATCAGCGAGGCCTTGTGCTCCCGGTAATAGAAAAAGACCTCGAACAGTCCGTTGGCAAGCAACGCGATGGCGACGACCGCCACGAACAGCGCAACATACTTGGCGAACAGCCGGGTCTTGATCCCCCGTCCCGCAGCCTCAACGGACGCAGCGCGATCCGAGGCCGTGCTCGGCGACGTCCTGGCTTGCGGGGTGTCCGGATGGAGGGAGAGAGTCATCCCCCGGAACCTAGCAAGAAGACCCGACCTTGTCTCTCGCCTGCACGGCCGAGGGGCCGGCCTGTGACTGGGGCCGTAGCATCGGGACTGGTGCCGACCCCAATGAAAAAGGGCGGCAGCGGACCCCTCCGCTACCGCCCTCCGATTGGCTCGCGTCCGGCCTCAGGTCGGCCGCAGCGCCTTGGAACCAAGGTCGTCGAGCTCGTTGAGCTGCTTGTTCCGGTCGGAATCGGCCGCCGCGCGGTGGTCGGTTGCCAGCACCACGTAGACCGCGGGCAGCACGAACAGCGTGAACAGCGTGCCGATCGACATGCCGGCGACGACGACCAGACCGATCGAGAAGCGGCTGGCCGCGCCGGCGCCGGTGGCGGTCAAGAGCGGAATCAGGCCGGTCACCATCGCGGCCGTGGTCATCAGGATCGGCCGCAGACGGATGCGGGCCGACATCTCGATCGCCGAGCGGCGGTCGAGCCGCTCCTTGATCTGGAGCTCGTTGGCGAACTCCACCATCAGGATGCCGTGCTTGGTGATCAGGCCGACCAGGGTGAGCAGACCGACCTGGGTGTAGATGTTCATGGTCGCCACGCCGAAGAACAGCGGGATCAACGCACCGACGATCGCCATCGGCACCGAGATCATGATCACGAACGGGTCACGCAGGCTCTCGAACTGCGCCGCCAGCACCAGGAAGATGATGATCAGCGCGAAACCGAAGGTGATCGCGAGCTGGTTGCCTTCCTGCACATATTGCCGGGAATCGGCCAGATAATCGTGGCTGAAACCCGCGGGCAGCTTCTTGGCTTCACCTTCGAGGAAGTCCACCGCCGCACCCACCGTAACACCCGGCATCGGCACGGCCGAGAACGTGGCCGAGTTGAGCTGATTGTAGTGGGTCAACGAGTTCGGATCGGTCTTGGTCTTGATCGAAACCACCGTCGACAGCGGGAGCTGCTGGCCGGTGTTGGTCATCACATAATATCCGCCGAGCGATTCCGGCGAGAGCCGCTGGCTGCGCGGCACCTGCGGAATCACCTGGTAGGACCGGCCTTCGAGATTGAAGCGGTTGATGTAGTTACCGCCGAGCAGCACCGCGAGCGTAGAGCCGAGGTTCTGCATGTTGACGCCGAGATCCTGCGCCTTGCTGCGGTCGATCGTGACCTGAACGTTCGGCTGGTTGTAGGCGAGGTCGCTGTCGGAGACGATGAACATGCCGCTCTTGCGCGCAGCGTCCTTCAGCTTCTCCATCTGCTCATAGACGGTCTGGTAGCCTGCGGTCGAGTTGATGACCATCTGCACCGGCAGACCGCCGGGACCGCCCGGCAACGGCGGCAGGTTGAACGCAAAGGCCTGCACGCCCTCGATCTTCGAGAGTTCGGCCTGCACCAGCGGCTTCAGCTGGATCGACGAGCGCTTGCGCTCCTCCCACGGCTTCAGCAGCATGCCGGCGATGCCGCCCTGCGGACCGTTGATGCCGTTCAGCACGAAGCGCAGATCGGTCTCGGGGAATTTCTGGAATTCCTTGTCGAGCTTCTCACCGTAGAAATCGACGTAGTCGATGTTGGCGTATTTCGGCGCCTTGGTCACCGCAAACACGATGCCCTGGTCTTCCTCGGGCGCCAGCTCCTTCGACGTGTGCATGTAGAGGAAGCCGACGAGGCCGAGGATCGTGACCGCGAACAGCCCGGTGATCGCCTTGTAGTCCAGCGAGCGGTCGAGCCTGCGGCCGTACCAGCGCGTCATCGCGCCGAACACCCGGTTCACGAGCTTGGCGAAGCGGCCCTCTTCGGTGTTCTTGAGCAGCACCGAGCACATCATCGGCGACAGTGTCAGCGCGATCACGCCCGACACGATCACGGAGCCCGCGAGCGTGAAGGCGAACTCGCGGAACAGCGAACCGGTGAGGCCCCCGAGGAAACCGATCGGAGCGTACACGGCCGCAAGCGTGATGGTCATCGACACGACGGGGCCGACGATCTCGCGCGCGCCTTCCATCGCCGCCTGCACGGGTGTCTTCCCCTCCTCCAGGTGGCGATGGATGTTCTCCACGACCACGATGGCGTCGTCGACCACGAGGCCGATCGCGAGCACCATCGCGAGCAGGGTCAGCAGATTGAAGCTGAAGCCCAGCGCCAGCATCAGGGTGCAGACGCCGATCATCGACAGCGGGATGGTGACGACCGGGATGATGACCGAGCGCAGCGAGGCCAGGAACAGGAAGATCACCACGATCACGATGATCACGGCTTCGCCCAGCGTCTTCTCCACCTCGTCGATCGAGGACTGAATGAACTTGGTCGAATCGTAGGCGACCTTCATCTTCATCGAGGGCGGCAGGTTGCGCTCGAGCTCCGGGAACAGCGCCCGCACGCCCTTGACCAGCGTCAGCGGATTGCCTTGCGGCGTCGCGTTCACACCGATGAAGATCGCATGCTCGCCGTTGAAGGCGACGCTCGCGTCGGTACTTTGTGCGGCAAGCTCGACTGTCGCGATGTCCTCCATCCGGACGAAGCCGCCGTCCTTGGCCTTCACGATCATCTTCCTGAACTGGTTGACGTCGGTGAGGCTGGTGTTCGTCGAGATGTTGGAGACGATCAGATAGCCCTTGGTCTGGCCCGCCGCGGACTGGAAGTTGTTGGCCGTGATCGCGGCCGCGACGTCGGCCGACGACACGTTGCGGCCGGCCATCTTCATGGGATCAAGCCACAGCCGCATCGCAAAGGTCTGGCCACCGAGGATATCGGCCGAGGCGACGCCGTCGACGGTCGACAGCACCGGCTGCACCACGCGCGTCAGATAGTCCGAGATCGCCGAGCCCGACAGCTCCTCGGAGGAGAAGCCGAGATACATCACGGCCGTGGTCTGGCCCGTGGTCTTGGTGACGATCGGGTCGTTCGATTCCTTCGGGATCAGGTATTTGACCGAGTTCGTCTTGGCCAGCACCTCGGTGAGCGCCTGGTTCGGATCGAAGTTCAGCTTGATGTAGACCTGGATCGTCGAGGTGCCGAGCACCGAGGACGAGGTCATGTAGTCGACGCCTTCGGCGGAGGCGACCGCCTGCTCGATCGGCGTGGTGATGAAGCCCTGGATCAAATCCGCGGACGCGCCGGGATAGACGGTCGTGATGTTGATGACCGTGTTCGACAGCTTCGGATATTGCCGGATCGGCAGCACCATCGCCGCGCGCAGGCCGATCAGCAGGATCAGCAGGCTGACCACGACCGACAGGACCGGGCGTTTGATGAAAATATCGGTAAAGCGCATCGCGGCGATCTCGATTTCTTTGTCTTTAGAAAAGTGATCCGGCCGGGCCGGATCACTTGGATGTATTGGATCAGTAGCGCGGCGGCTGCGCCGGGATCTGCGGAGCGGGGTCGGTCGAGATCGACACCGCCGCACCCGATTGCAGCTTGAGCTGGCCGACGGCGACGACCTTGTCGCCCGCCTTGAGACCCTTGACGATCTCGACGCGGCCTTCGACGCGGTTGCCGGTCTGCACGAAGGTGCGCACCGCGGAGAGGCTGGTCTTGCCGTCCTCTTCCTTCTTCTCGGCGATCACGAACACGGAGTCGCCGTACAGCGTGTAGTCGACCGCCGTTTCCGGAACGGTGATCACCGCCGGCTTCTCCGGTAGCACCACCGTCGTGGTCACGAACATGCCGGGCTTCAGGATCTTCTCGGGATTGGCGATCGTGGCCTGCACGCGGATGTTGCGGGTGTCGGTCGCGATCTGCGGCTCGATCGTGGTGATCTTGCCCTCGAAGACGCGGCCCGGATAGGCGTCGACCTTCAGGCGGACCGGCTGGCCGACCTTGAGGCTGCCGGAATCCTTCTCCGTCACGGTGAAGTTGGCCCACAGCTCCGACAGGTCGGTCAGCGACACGATCGCCGTGCCGGCCGTCAGATACTGGCCGACCTCGACCTTGCGGACGCCGAGATCGCCGGAGAACGGCGCGCGCACCAGCTTCTGCGAGATCACCGCCTCGGTCTTGGCGATGCCCGCCAGCGCCTGGTCGTAGGCGGCCTGCGCGTTGTCGACGGTTGCCTGCGGACCGAACTGGCGCGAAGCCAGCTGCTTGGCGCGGTCGAGCGAGAGCTGCGCGACGGTGGCCTGCGCCTTGTAGTTGGCAAGGTCGCCCTGCTCCGGCATGTCGAAGAACTGCACCAGCGGCGTGCCGGCCTCGACATGCGTACCCGGCTCGAACTTGATCTCGGTGACGCGGCCGTTGACGTCGGCGCTGACGTCGACCTGGTGCACGGCGGCGAGGCCGCCGACTGCGGTGAGCAGGTTCGGCACCACCTCGGACTTCGCCTCGGCCGCGCTGACGGCCGTCGGCGGCGGCTTGTTGTTGGCGAAGAACTGCTTGATCATCTGGCCACGGAAATAATTGAACCAGACGAGACCACCGACGAGCGCAGCGAGCAGCGCGCCGACGATGATGAACCAGAGCACCGGCCGGACCGGACGCTGGGGAGCCTTGTTGTCGATCGGTTCGCCCGAAATCTTGTGTTCGGCTACGATGTTCATGTCATGCACTTTCTGCAATCGCCGGCTTGCCCGCATCCGCGGCCTGATCGCGGCCCAAATGCGAAGCAATTGCGGCGTCGTTAAGTCCGATACCCCTCAGGAGAAACTCACAGAGCTGCCGCTCGAGGTCGCCAGCCCTGCCGTAAGCGAGGCAAGGCGTGGCCGGCAGCCTGGTCAGCGCGGCCATCATCACCGTGTGATGCGCGAACCAGAACAGGTTGAGCGGATCGCCGCTGAATGGCCGCGCGTCACCGCCGGCCACCGCACGCTCGAGCGAGGCGACGAAGACCGCCCCGATCAGCTTCTCGATTTTGGCATATAGCAGACGGGCGAATTCGCCATCATCCAGATGGCTGGTGGCCATCAGTCGCAGGCGCTGCGCCTCTTCCTGGTCCGGCCCGTCGGCGACCTCGAGAAAATGCTCGACCATGCCGCGGATCAGCTCGACCAGGGCCGCCGTCGACGGCTCCCGCTCGAGCAGCTCCATCAAGGCAGGGTCCGCCTCGCATTCGTCACTGAGGATTTCGGCGTAGAGCGCCGCCTTGGACGGGAAATGCTTGAACAGCAGCGCTTCGGAAATGGCAGCGGCGGCCGCCACGCTCTTGGTCGTGGTGCCGGTATAGCCGTGTCGGGCAAAGCAGCGTTTCGCGGCACCGAGGATCAGCTGACGCCTCAGGTCGCTCGTCATACGCAATGAGCTCATGCTAGTGAGTAAGCACTCACCCACGCAAAAGTCAAGCACTATGCTGCATCGCAACCAGAATGCGTTGTAAAATCAGTGGAAATCGGTCACGCCTGCACGGCCCGCGAGCAGGATATTGCTCGCAGGCCTGATGAGGAGCAGGGCCGGCCTAGATCGGCTGGAAGCCGAGATCGCCGCGGATCCGGTTGACGATGTAGGTTCCGTCGCGGGTGGGCAGGATCCGCTCGAGGCTGGCATTGTCGATCTTCACATTGACAAAGCGCGGCCCCGCCGAGACGTCGTGGACGGATTTGGCGAAGGCCTCGACCTCGGCCATGGTCGTGACCGACCGGCTGTGCTCGATGCCGCAGGCCTTGGCGACACCGACGAGGTCGGCGGCGGCCGAGGTGTGGCTGGTCTGGCCGCCGGTCTCGCCATAGGCCTCGTTGTCGAGCACGGCGATCGACAGGTTGGCCGGCTTCTGCAGGCCGATCGTGGCAAGGCTGCCGAGGCCCATCAGCATCTCGCCGTCGCCGGTGATGACCAGCACCGGCAGCTTCGGCTGCGCCAGCGCCAGGCCGAGGCCAATCATCGCGGCGCCGCCCATGCCGCCCCAGAGATAGAAATTGCGGGCGTGGTCGCCGGCAGCGCACATGTCGTTGGTGGAGGCGCCCAGGCCGCCGATCGCGACGACGTCCTTGCGGTTCGCCAGCAGGGTGGACACCACCTGGCGGCGGTCGAGGAGATTGGCCTTGCTCATTTGGTGAACACCTTGGCGCCGATCAGGCGCTGCGACAGGAGGACGGCGGTGGGCGTGAGCGCGTTGTAGGCCTGCGAGGCAGCCGCCTCGAGCACCGCCGGCACCTCGGCCGCGCTGGAGGCACGCAGCACCTGGACGCCCGAGAGCTCGAACACGCCCTGCGTGGTCGATCCCATCGGCACCTGCCACGGATTGAACTCGCCCCACTCGCCGCGCATGGTCACGAGCGTCAGGAAGGGGAAGCGCAGGATCGGGATCAGCGACAGCATGTTGATGCAATTGCCGACGCCGCTGGACTGCATCAGCAGCACGCCGCGCTGGCCGCCGGCCCAGGCGCCGGCGAGAAGGGCCACGCCCTCCTCCTCCGTCGTCAGCGGAATGCCGCGCATGGTGGAGGAGCCCAGCACGCGCTGAATCAGTTTCGAATGGCCGGCATCGGGCACATAAGGCACCTGCCGGACGTCGAAGCGTTGCAAGGTTGCGAAGATATCGTCGGGCCAATTTGGCGCCGTGTCGGAAGCGTCAGCGCGTGCGTGCATTTTCCTGTCCGGTCGGCTAGCAAGATGCCAAGAATGTGGGTGCCAAGACTGTAGACGCATGCATGCGCCGACCAGAACAACAAAAACGGCATAACGGCTTTAACCGGCGAGTATAACGGGATGAACGCAGATGCGAAGGCGCTGGCCGCCAGCTTCGACCTCGAGAAGCTGACGCCTGATTTCTACGACAACCCCTACCCGACCTACCGTGCACTGCGGGAGAATGAGCCCGTCAAGCGCCTGCGGAGCGGCACGGTGTTCCTGACCCGCTACGACGATCTCGTCACCACCTACAAGAACACGAAGTCGTTCAGCTCGGACAAGAAGCGCGAGTTCGCGCCGAAATACGGCGACACCCCGCTCTACGAGCACCACACCACCAGCCTCGTGTTCAATGATCCCCCGGCGCACACCCGTGTGCGGCGCCTGATCATGGGCGCGCTGTCGCCGCGCGCGATCGCGGGGATGGAAGGCGATCTCGTCAAGCTGGTCGACAGCCTGCTCGACGCCATCGCCGCCAAGGGCGCGTGCGAGCTGATCGAGGATTTTGCCGCATCCATTCCCATCGAGGTGATCGGCAATCTGCTCGACGTTCCCCACGACGAACGCGGGCCACTGCGCGACTGGTCGCTGGCGATTCTCGGGGCGCTCGAGCCCGTGGTGTCACCGGACGTCGCCGCGCGCGGCAACAGAGCAGTGACGGACTTCCTCGCCTATCTCGAAACGCTGGTGGCGCGGCGGCGCGCGCAGCCGGGCAACCCTGACAGAGACGTGCTGACGCGCCTGATCCAGGGTGAAGAGAATGGCGAGCGGCTGACCGAGAAGGAGCTGCTGCACAATTGCATCTTCCTGCTCAATGCCGGCCACGAGACCACCACCAACCTGATCGGCAACGGCCTCGTCGCGCTCGACCGCAATCCGGACCAGAAGCAACGGCTGATCGACAATCCCGACATGATCAAGACCGCCGTCGAGGAGATGCTGCGCTACGAGAGCTCGAACCAGCTCGGCAACCGCATGACCACGGAACGGGTCGAGCTCGGCGGCGCCACGCTCGAGGCCGGCACGTCGGTGACCTTGTGCATCGGGGCTGCCAACCGCGATCCCGCGCAGTTCCCGGACCCCGAGCGCTTCGACATCGCGCGGACGCCCAACCGTCACCTCGCCTTCGCCACCGGCGCGCATCAATGCGCGGGCATGGCGCTGGCGCGGCTGGAGGGAGCTATCGCAATCTCGCGCTTCCTGGCGCGCTTCCCGAACTATGCCGTGAGCGGCCAGCCGGTGCGGGGCGGACGGGTGCGGTTCCGCGGATTCCTGAGCGTACCCTGCGCGCTCGGCTGAGGGTCCAAAACAAAACGTCGAAAACAACCCCATGCACAGTAGACAGCGGGTCCGCGAGCGATACCCTGTGGTTCGGTCGAACCATCTGACATGTCGGGCAAATCAGGCCAAGCTGCGCCATCGGGCACATGAAGGCTTCCGCGCGGGCAGACTGATACCCACATCGGCTTGAGCGCGGCCGGCGCGGCCGCTCGACCCCGGCGCGCAGCAATGGAGTGACGACAGATGAGCTCGTCGGTCATTGATTTCATCGCAACAGAAGCGCGCTTTGGGGCCCATAATTACGCGCCGATCGGGGTCGTCCTCTCGCGCGGCGAAGGTGTCTGGGTCTGGGATACCGACGGCAACCGCTATCTCGATTGCCTCTCGGCCTACTCGGCCGTCAGCCAGGGCCATTGCCACCCCAAGATCCTCGCAGCGATGGTCGAACAGGCACACAGGCTGACGCTGACCTCGCGGGCCTTCCACAACGATCAGCTCGCCTTGTTCTACGAGGAGATCGCGGCGCTCACCGGCTCCCACAAGGTGCTGCCGATGAACAGCGGCGCGGAGGCGGTCGAGAGCGCGATCAAGTCGGTGCGCAAATGGGGCTACGAGGTGAAGGGCGTGCCGGACGGCCAGGCCGAGATCATCGTCTGCGCCAGCAATTTCCATGGACGCACGCTGGGCATCGTCGGCTTTTCAACCGACCCCGAGACACACGGACACTTCGGGCCGTTCGCGCCGGGCTTCAAGATCATCCCGTTCGGCGACGCTGCGGCGTTCGAGGCGGCAATCACCCCAAACACCGTCGCCTTTCTGGTCGAGCCGATTCAGGGCGAAGCCGGCGTCGTCATTCCTCCAGCCGGCTATTTCCCGAAAGTGCGGGAGCTCTGCACCGCCAACAATTTGATGCTGGTGCTCGACGAGATCCAGACCGGGCTCGGCCGCACCGGCAAGCTGCTCGCCGAACAGCACGAGGGCATAGAGGCGGACGTGACGCTGCTCGGCAAGGCCCTGTCCGGCGGCTTCTACCCGGTATCGGCCGTGCTTTCGAACAACGACGTGCTCGGGACGTTGAGGCCCGGACAGCACGGCTCGACCTTCGGCGGCAACCCGCTTGCCTGCGCGATAGCACGCGCGGCGATGCGCGTGCTGGTCGAGGAAGGCATGATCGAGAACGCGGCGAGGCAAGGCGCGCGTTTTCTGGAAGGCTTGAAGGACATTCGTGCCAACACGATCCGCGAGGTGCGCGGACGCGGCTTGATGCTGGCGGTCGAACTGCATCCCGGGGCCGGGCGCGCCCGGCACTACTGCGAGGCGCTCCAGGGCAAGGGCATCCTCGCCAAGGATACCCATGAGCACACGATCCGCATCGCCCCGCCGCTGGTGATCACCGGCGACCAGGTGGACTGGGCGCTGGAGCGGTTCGCCACGATCCTGACCCAGGATTTCTCCTGAACCTGCCTGCGTCGGAAGATCGCATGCCGACCGCGGCCGACAACGAACGATTCCTCCGCCTGTGCGTTGACAGTCGTGGGCGATTACGAGCTGGGAGCTTCAATCATGCTTCCGCGTGGCCTTTGCCTTACGGCTGTTTTCACTGGCGTCTCGATGCTGGCGACGAGCGTCGGCGCGTTCGCCCAAGGACCCGGCCAGGGACACGGTAGAGGTGGACCGCCAGGGGCGGCCGCAGCACCGGCAGCTCGGCCGGCAGCACCACCTGCAATGGCCCGTCCGGCGGCGCCGCCTGCCATGGCACGTCCCGCCGCGCCGGCATTTCATCCCCCGGCCATGGCGCCACGTCCTGCGCCGCATATCGCCTCACCACCGCCGCGCCCGACCCCACATTTCGCTACACCCGCGCCGCGAGCGGCACCGCACGTGGCGGCGCCGCGGCCTGAATTCCATCGGGCGCCGGCACCACCGCAACGCCCGGCTATGGCACCGCGGCCCACACCGCACATCGCCGCTCCCTCGGCCGCCCCCTCGCGGCCAAGCGCGCCGCCGGCCGTGAATGAGCGGCTGTCGCGGCGGGATCAGATCGAACAGCGCGCGCAACAGCACAAGCAGATGGTGCAGCAGCGGCAGCGCGAGATGCTGTCGCGCCAGACGACGGAGCGCCAGACCCGCATCGATCGCCTGCAGCAGCGCGTGCAGCAATTGCAATCGCAGAAGCCGGAAGGCGCGCGGGCGCAACGCGAGCAGCAACGGATGCTGCAGGCGCAGAACCGCTTGCTTGGCCGTGAGCAGCGCATGCAGCAGAGTGACCTGGCGCGTCAGCAGCGGCTTGGACTGCTGGCTCCGGGCGGGCGCACCGCGACCGCCACGGCCGCCGCGCAGGCCGCCGAGCGCGGCCGGTTTGCCGAGCGCTTCCGTGAGCAGACCAACCCGCAGACGCAGGCGGCGCTTACCACCCGCCAGAGCGGCTGGGCTCCCCGGCAAGCCTGGCGTCACCGCCATCCCGCAGTGTTCGTGGCGTGGCTTGGGCCGGTGTTCTGGCCTTATGCCTATTCCGACATTTTCGACTACACCTTCTGGTCCTATGCTTACGAGCCCGGCTATTGGGCATACGCCTATGACGACTTCGTCGACACCGTGTTCTGGGGCGGAGACAGCCCCTATTCCGCCTATGCCAGCATCAATCCGTATGACTATCCGCAAGCCGGCAGCGGCACCCGCGCGCGCTCGCGCGCCAGCGTGAGCCCGCAGACGCTTCAGCAATTGTGCGGTACGCCGGACAAGGGCGTGACCGCCTGGCCACTGGCCGACATCGCGCGGGTGGTGCGGCCGACACCGGAGCAACGCGCACTGCTCGACGAATTGAAGACCGCGTCGGCAAACGCTGCCGCCGTATTCAAGGACTCCTGTGCGGAGACTTATGCACTGACACCCCCTGGCCGCTTGCGGGCGATGATGAACCGAGTCAACGCGACGCTGGAGGCCGTCAAGATCGTTCGGCCGGCACTGGAGAACTTTTACAACTCGCTTAGCGACGAGCAGCAGGCCCGCTTCAACGCGCTCGGTCCCAATGTCGGCGAACGCTCGCCGCAGCAGCAAGCCAGTGCCCAAGAAGCCAAAGCCGACGGCTGTGGCGATCCGAAATCCGGCCTGACCCAGCTGCCGATCCAGAGGATCGACGCGGTGCTCCACCCCGCCGGCAAGCAGAAGGAGGCACTCGACCGCCTCGGTGAAGCGACAGCCAAGGGCGTCGAAGGCCTGCAGGCAGCCTGCCCGAACGACGTGCCGCTGACGCCGGTCGGGCGGCTGGAGGCGATGCAGCGCCGGCTCGAGGCCATGCTGACGGCCGCCAAGCTTGTCGAACCCGCGCTGGACGAGTTCTACACGACGCTGAGCAGCGAGCAGAAGGCGCGCTTCAACACGCTGCAGCAGGTCGCAGGGCCGTGAGGACGGCGTCGCGTTCGCTCGTTGCGATTTGCGCAACGGCCGAACGAAACCGGGCGACGCGATCGTCCCGCTTCAAAGCCCGACGAGACCATGTATGTCCCTGCCGCGCACCCTCCGTGAGAGTGCAGCGGCACGTCACGCAAGCCACAGCCTCGTTTCAGACCTCACGCGGAAATCGTCTTCGGCTCGGCATCATTCGTGTTTGTGGTCGCGTTGCATTGTTGGAAGTGAGAAGACAACGCAAGCTCGGCCAGATGATCCCAGTATTCTGCCTCCGCGAGCAGCTTCCACTTGTTCATGCTGTTGTAGGCGGCCTGTTGGCGGCACAGTGAGCTCATCGCACGCAACCGTCGCACCTTATCCACTGCGGACCTCCCTTCGCGCTTGCTTGCTTGCAAGCGCATCTGTGTCGTTACAGCTTCGCAGATTGAATTGACGCGTGATAGCCCGGTGTTTGACGGTAAATCGATGATAGCGCAATCGTCTGACTTTTCACCGAGCCCGGCAACTTTGATCGCAAAGCTAGTGGGCGCGACGAGGCTGCCGATAGGCTGGTAACGCTTGTGCGTTCGCAAAATATGGATTGATAACGCACGTGGCGGAGAGGCCGGAAGCAGTGGCGTGGCACTGCGCCATCGAGCTATAGCCGCAATAGAAAGTTTCGTTTCCGCCCCAGTACCAACGTTGCAGGCAGACCGGAGCATTTCCGCCAAATGTTTGGGCCTGAGATGGTCCGGCCGTTAAGACCGCGATCGTTGCCCACATCGCCAAAGCTGAAATGCGCATCAGAATTCCCTTACGGATCGACGCCATCGCACCAGCGCATCGAAGCAGACAAAGCCTATCGCTTCAGATCAATTCACATTCGTGCGAGTAGCTGGGGCCAGGGCTGTGGTGATTCAACGCATGCCACCGGGCGAAGGTGGGTTTCCGCGCGGAAAGCTGGATGTCCGCTGTGTCCGACCGCCGCAAAGTACGGCAGCACAGATGTCGCGATGGGCCACAACCGGGCTCGGCCTTCCGCGATAACAGGCTCCATCCACCTAGGGCTTATTTCGATCCCTGATTGATTTCCTTGGAGGGACAGCCTCGGGGTGGGCTGCGACAAACGCGGCCTGCAAACACGTGAGCAGCTCGACGTAACTATGTACACCCATCGACGCTGTGCCCTTGCAACGATTGCGAACATCGCTGGGGCTGGTCGCCCATAAAGTCCTTACCTGCTGTTGCGCCTCCTTTTCGTCCTTCATGCAATCCGAGAAACTCTCAACGGCAGTAAGTCCGTGCGCTTTGGCTTCTTCCACTGCCGCCTTGCATCCCGCCTCCACGTTCAGCACCGGAACCTTATCAGCGATCGGTATCGTGGCCGGTTGGCCCATCAGGGCCAGCGATAACAATGCAATCTTCATTTTTAGTCCCTCGCAAACAGAAGGTCCTGCTCGCAAGTTCTGAAGGTCCGGAAAATCACCTTTTGATCTGGCGCAAGGCTTCGCGGTGGAAAGTGATTTTTTCGATGGCCGGAGCGGTGCAGCTGGAGACGTCGCATGCCGGTGCCGCCGGCAAAGCTCGCCAGCCTTGTCACGCCGATCACAGCAATGGCCCCGACGGTTGCACGTCGGGGCCATTCAAGATCAACAGGCACGGGTGCATCCGCCGTGCCTGCTGATCGTTGATGCCACTGATGACCGCATCCGATCCGGCACAGACTGTGGCGAGGCTGCGGCATCGGGATAATGACATTCTGCCTGAAAGCCGATGTCAGTCCACCTCATCATTGGTGGTACTCCGACCAGCTCGCCGCTTCGCCAGCAAGCCGCAAGCCCGTAAAGGCCGCACTCCTGGTAACTCTACACCACCGTCTTGTGGCGTTCGATGCAGATGCGCAGCACCTCGTCGATCGGCCTGCCCCACCAGTCGTTGGAGAAGATTTCGATCTCGGAATAGCCGGCAAAGCCCTGCGCTTCGACCGCCGCGCGCACCGATTTGATGTCGATGACGCCGTCGCCCATCATGCCGCGGTCGTTGAGGATGTCCTTGGTGGGCACCAGCCAGTCGCAGACATGGAACGCGAGCAGGCGATCCTTGCCCGCACGCGCGACCTGGCCCATCAGCTCCGGATCCCACCAGATATGATAGACGTCGAGCGCGACGCCGAGCATGCCGCTGCGATCAGGATCGAGCCGGTCGCAGATGTCGAGCGCCTGCTTCGTCGTGTTCACGCAGGCCCGGTCGCCGGCATAGGCCGGATGCAAGGGCTCGATCGCCAGCGGCAGCTTTGCCTGCCTGGCGTAGTCGAGCATCTCGGCGAGAGCTTCCTCGACCTGCCCGCGTGCCGCCGCGATGTCCTTCGACGGCTCGCTGCCCGGCCGCGAATATTGCGGCAGGCCGCCGACGACGAGCACGATGCAGGGTGCTCCCAGCGCCTTCGCTTCATCGACGCAGCGCCGGTTGTCGTCGCGCACCTCGCCCCGACGCGATGCGTCCGAGGTAAACATGCCGCCACGGCAATAGCCGGAGAGATCGAGACCTGCATCGCGCACCGCGCGCGCGGCGCGGTCAAGACCGACGGCGGCGACCTGGTCGCGCCAGGGATCGATGGCGCGAATGCCGTGCCTGGCACAGGCGTCGATGATCTGAACCAGGTCACCCTGCTTGCGGACGGTCGCCGTGTTCAGCGACAGCCAGCGGTGGTCGGACGAAAAATTGCGCATCAGGATTCGATACCGTGGGTGGCGAGCACGGTCTTCATCCGCTGCGTCGCAAGTTCAGGATTGGCGAGCAGGCCGGCCTTGTCGGCAAGGCGGAACAACTCGGCCAGATGCAGCGTGGAGCGCGTGCTCTCCTGACCGCCGACCATGGTGAAGTGGTCCTGATGGCCGTTGAGATAGGCCATGAACACGACGCCCGTCTTGTAGAAGCGCGTCGGCGCCTTGAAGATGTGACGCGACAGCGGCACGGTCGGCCCCAGCACGTCGTGAAAGCCCGCCTCGTCGCCGGCAGCCAGCCGCGACAACGCATAGGACGCCGCCGGTGCGATCGCGTCAAAAATGCCGAGCAGCGCGTGCGAAAAGCCTTCGCTGTCGCCGGCGATCAGCTCGGCGTAATTGAAGTCGTCGCCGGTATACATCCTGATGCGCTTGTCGAGGCGGCGGCGCATGTCGATCTCGCGCTGCTTGTCGAGCAGCGAGACCTTGACGCCGTCGACCTTGGCGGCATTGTTGTTGATGATGGCCACCGCGATGTCCATCGCCTTGCCGAGATCCTTGGTGCCCCAATATCCGGTCAGGGCCGGATCGAACATGTCGCCGAGCCAGTGGATGATCACCGGCTCACGGACCTGCGACAGCACACGGTTGTAGACCTTGGCGTAGTCGTCGGCGCTGCGGCCGAGCTTTGCCAGCGCGCGCGAGGCCATCAGGATGATGCGGCCACCCACTTTCTCGACGGCCGAGAGCTGCTCCTCATAGGCGCGGATGACGTCGTCGAGGCTCTTCGCATCTTCGACCGCGAGGTGATCGGTACCGGCGCCCGAGAACACCAGCGCGTTGCGGCGCTTGGCAGCGCCGACCGAGCGCGTGATCAGCTCCAGCGAGGTCGGCCAGTCCAGCCCCATGCCGCGCTGCGCGGTGTCCATGGCCTCGGCGACGCCGAGGCCGAGGTCCCAGACATGCTCGCGGAAGGCGATGGTCTTGTCCCAGTCGACGGCGACGGAAAGCCAGGGATCGTTGTCCGCAAAGGGATCGGCGACCGTGTGCACGGCCGAGAAGGCAATGCGGTTCAGCGGTCCCTCGAGCTTTGCGGGGAACGTGCGCGAGGCAGCCAGCCTGTAGGTCTCGATCGAGCGATCGGCCTTCGGCAATTTCAGAGACAGGGATGACATGGGTTGGACGGGTTTATTCATGACTTCGAACCTCTCCCCGTCATTGCGAGGAGCGAAGCGACGAAGCAATCCAGACTGCCTCTGCGGAAAGACTCTGGATTGCTTCGCTTCGCTCGCAATGACGGCTTGGTAGACATCGGGGCTTATCCAATCGGCCTCAGACCTTGATCGGGGCGACGTCGATCCAGCGCCGCTCCTTCCAGCTCTTCAGCGCGCATTCGGCGAGCTGTACGCCCTTGGCGCCTTCGAGCAGCGTGAACTTGTAGGGCGCATCCTCGTAGACGTGGCGGATGAACATCTCCCACTGCTCCTTGAAGCCGTTGTCGTAGGAAACGTTGTCGGGCAGCTTCTGCCAGTCGCCGTAGAAATCGTGCAGCCGCTTCTCGTCGGGATTCCAGACCGGCCTCGGGGTCGCCTGCCGCGCCTGGATCATGCAGTCGGTGAGGCCCGCGACCGCCGAGCCGAGCGTGCCGTCGACCTGGAAGGTGACGAGATCGTCGCGATAGACGCGCGTGACCCAGGACATGTTGATGTGGGCAATGATGCCGCCTTCGAGCTGGAAGGTCGCGTAGGCGGAATCGTCCGCGGTCGCCTTGTACTTCTTGCCTTGCTCGTCGAAACGCTCGGGAATGTCGGTGTTGCCGATGCAGACCACGCTCTGGACGTTGCCGAAGAGATTGTCGAGCACGTAGCGCCAGTGGCAGACCATGTCGAGGATGATGCCGCCGCCGTCCTCGTCGCGGTAGTTCCAGGACGGCCGCTGCGCCTCCTGCCACCCGCCTTCGAACACCCAATAGCCGAACTCGCCGCGCACCGAGAGGATGCGGCCGAAGAAACCGGAATCGCGCAGGAAGGCGATCTTCTTCAAACCGGGCAGGAACAGCTTGTCCTGTACAGTGCCGTGCTTGACGCCTTTGGCATTGGCAAGCTTCACGACCTCGACGGCTTCCTCGAAATTGGTTGCGATCGGCTTCTCGCAATAGACGTGCTTGCCGGCATTGATGGCCTGGGTCAGCAGGCCCGGGCGAGCCTGCGTGGTCGCGGCGTCGAAGAACATGGTGTCGTTCTTGTCGGCGAGCGCGGCGTCGAGATCGGTGGTCCAGCGCGTGATGTTGTAGCGTTTTGCCAGCGCCTCGACCTTCTCGGCGCTACGGCCGACCAGGATCGGGTCGGGCATGATGCGGTCACCGTTCTTCAAGCGGACGCCGCCCTGGTCCCGGATCGCGACGATCGAGCGGATCAGATGCTGATTGAGCCCCATGCGGCCAGTAATGCCGTTCATGATGAGGCCGAGGCGTTGGGTGGTCATGCCAATTGCTCCTGAAGTGATGTTGGCTGTTCGAGCGGACGGAGCGCCGACCAGTCCGGATGGACCGACGTCGCAAAGCCCGCTGTGTTGAGCGATCCCGTCAGGAGATCGCCGTCGTGAATCTTGAGGCGGACTCCCTGCCCGCCATCGGCATAGAGATCGGGATGCGCGGCGGCGAAGGCCGCAGCTTCGGCGGCGGGCGTCTCGCCAAAGCCGTCGACATAGTGATGGCCGTTGCGTTCGGCATGGGTGACGCCGATGAAGGCCCCGAGCGCGAGATCCTGCTGCACGGCAAGGCCCGCCTGGCAAGTGAGGTCCTCGCCGGTCACGAAGAACCGTGCGCCGTCCGCGCTCCATTTGGCCGCGCGCGTCGCATTGACGACGGACTTGTAGAGGCCCTTGCAGGATTTCGACGAGATGCCGCAATAGCCGAGCGCGCGCGCCGATGGGAAGGCATCGTAGGAATCGTCGGCCTCGTCGATGATGAAGCCGTGCGCGGCCAGCGAGCCCAGCGGCGATTGCCGCGTGATGTCCCGCGGCATCGGCTGCTCGACATAGAGCAGGCACGAGGCGATCGAGCGCAAGGCGGCATCGCGATCGAGCCAGTCCATCAGTGCCTGCAGCGCGGCCAGGTCGGCGTACTGCTCGTTGGCATCAAGTGTCACCTTGCAGGAGCGCCCGAGCGTGTCGAGCTCCTTGCCGATCCGCGCCAGCCGCGCCGCATCGGCTGCGGGATCGCCCGACAGTTTCAGCTTGAAGTAATTCGCACCCGCGTTCTCATGCGCATCGGCGACGCCGCCCTGGCCTTCGACCGTATCGTCGAGGCCGACGGTGTGCCGGATGGCAACACGCGGCAGCGGTTTGCGGCCGGCGAGAAACGCCGTGAAGTCGGCGTCCTTCAGGTCCGGCGAGAGCCGCGCGTCCATGCCGGCAATGTTTCCGGCCATCCCGTCGAAGAAGTTCGTCTCCGCCGCGCGCAGGAGCGCATCGAGGATCGCCTTGTCGATCTCCGCGGGACCGTAAGCCGCCGCGAGCGCCGGGATGTTCTTCTTCGCACAGGTCGCAATTTGCGCACCGATGCACGAGGCATGCAGATCGAACGCGGTCTGGAAGCCGGTCCGCGCCAGATAGAGCCCGCGCGCGATCTGAAGCGACCGCCGCAAGCCGTCGACCGTCTGCGCCGGCGACAGCTCCGGCCGCTTGTCGAACCACTTCGGCACCAGCAGCTCGGCGCTGGCGCCGACGGCCGTGCCCCTGCCCTCGACCTCGATCTCGACCCGCACGAACAGCTGCGGCGTCGCGTTGATCGTGATCGCGCCAAAGCGGAACGGCCGCGCGAACTGCACAGGACGTTCGAAGAAGGCGATGTCTCGCAGCTTCAGGCGCAAGGGCGTGATCCTGAAAAGGTCGTCATGCCCGGGCTTGTCCCGGGCATCCACGTTCTTTGTCGCACGAGGCAAGGCGTGGATGGCCGGGACAAGCCCGGCCATGACGCTCTGGAATATCGAGCCAAGTCCATCACACTTAATCCAGCGAACCTTGCGAGAAGAAATGCTTGCGGATGCGCTGCACGAGTTCCGTGAACACCGGATCGGCCATCACGTCGAGCGAGCGCGGGCGCGGCAGCGGCACGTCGTAGATCGCGGCGATCGCGCCGGGCCGCTCGGTCATGACCAGCACGCGGTCGGCGAGGAACACGGCTTCCGGAATCGAGTGCGTGATCAGAAGCACCGTCTTCCTGGTCTCGCGCTGGATCCGCATCAATTCGACGTTCATGCGCTCGCGCGTCAGCGCGTCGAGCGCGCCGAACGGCTCATCCATCAGCATGATCCTGGGGTCGTGCACCAGCGCGCGGCAGATCGAGGCACGCTGCTGCATGCCGCCGGAGAGCTGCCAGGGCAATTTCTTCTCGAAGCCTTCGAGGCCGACCAGCTTGATGAGCGATTTGGCGCGGTCGAGATATTCCTGCCGCGGCAGCCGCTTCATGTCGATCGGCAGCATCACGTTGCCCAGGATGTTGCGCCAGGGCAGCAGCAGGGCGTTCTGGAAGACGATGCCGACATTGCCGTGCGGCTTTGTCACCTTCTCGCCCTCGACCAGGACCTCGCCGGTGGTCGGCGGCAGCAATCCCGAGATCAGCTTGAGCAGCGTGGACTTGCCGCAGCCGGAGGGGCCGACCACGACGAAGAACTCGCCGTCGTTGATGTGGAAATCGAGCGGCCGCAGCGACGGCACGTCGCCGTCGCGCGTCCGGTAGGTCTTCGACACGCCGGACAGCTTGATGCCCGACGCATCGCCGGCAGCCCGGTCGCTCACCAGTCTCAGATGCGCGGCCGGCTGCACGGTGTCACTCACGATTGTCGCTGCTTTCACGAGCTACTCTTCGGCAGGTAGTCGTTGGTGTAGAAGGCCTTCGGGTTCTCCTTGGCCTTGGCGTCGAGCCCGCCATACTCGACCATCAGGTTGACCGAGTCGGTCATGTTCTGGTCGGTGACCTGGAACGGCCGCTTGGCCTTGGTCTCGGCGGTCCGGTACAGCGGAATGGTCAGCTCGAAGCCCTGCGTCAGCGTGTCGATCTTGCCGCCCTTGGGGTTGGCGTCGAGGATCGACTGCGCCGCTGCCTTCGGCTCCTTCTCGGCGGCTTCGACCGCCTTGGTCGTCGCCGACATGAAGCGGCGAACGAGGTCGGCATTGGCCTTCACATAGTCGGAGTTGGCGATGATGCCCGAGGACACCATGTTGATGCCGTAGTCGGCGAACTTGATCGGGAACACATCCTTGCCGGTGGCGTCCTTGATCTTCATCGACTGATCCATGACGTAGCCGAGCAGCAGATCGGCCTGGCCGTTGATGACGGCGTTGAGCTTAGTCTGGCCGTCGCCGGCAACCGTCTGGAAATCGCTTTCCTTGAGGCCGGTCTTCTTCAGGAATAGCGGCCAGATCTGGGTCATGGAATCGGCCGGCGTGATCGCCACCGTCTTGCCCTTGATGTCCTCGGGCTTCTTGATGTTCTTGTCGGCAAAGCCCATGGCGGACATCGGCGAGGTCTGCAGCAGCACACCCGTCGCGACCACGGGCGCGCCCTTGATGGCAGCGCGCATCATGGTGGGCACGTCGACATAGCCGAAGTCGGCGGTCTTGGCGGCGACGGCCTGCGTGGTCGCAGCCGAGCCGCGGCCTTCCTGGATCTCGAGGTCGATGCCTTCGGCGGCATAGATGCCCTTGGCCTTGCCGTAATAGAACGGCGCGTGCTCGCCATAGACGTACCAGTTGAGCATCAGCACGACCTTGTCGGCGGCCTGCGCCGGCACGGCGGCAAACGCCATCAGCGCCACGGATGCAGCCCCAATCCACTTCCTCATCGTCACTCTCCCTGTCGTTGTTGCTTCGGCCGTTGGTGGCCGTTCGTTGCTCGAATTAAGAGGCGAAAATCACGTCCTCGCGCTGGCTGACATGCCAGGGAATGACCAGCTTCTCGATCCGGTCCACGATCCAGAACAGGATGACGCCGAGCAGCGCCAGGATCACGAGGGCCGCGAACATCGTCGGCAGGTCGAAGGTGCCGATTGAGCGCTGCATCACATAGCCGATGCCGGAATTGGAGCCGACGAACTCGCCGACGACGGCGCCGACCACGGCCAGCGTCACCGACACCTTGAGGCCGGAAAAGATCGCCGGCAGCGCATGCGGCAGGTTCACGGCGCGGAACACCTGCAGGCGGCTGCCCTGCATGGCACGGGCGAGGTCGACCATGTCGGGGTCGACCGACTTGAAACCCTGCACGGCGGAGACCACCACCGGAAAGAAGCCGAGCAGGAAGGCCGAGATCACCTTCGGAATGATGCCGAAGCCGAACCACACCACGAACAGCGGGGCGATCGCGGCCTTCGGCACGGATTGGGAAAACACCAGCAGCGGATAGACGTAGCTCTCCACCGTCTTCGAGCCCGCGATCAGCATCGCGACGGGAATGCCGAACAGCGCCGACAGCAGGAAGCCGCAGACGGTCGCATAGGTCGTTGGCCAGGACTGGCGCAGCAGTTCCGGCCATTCGGTGCGCAGCACGGCAAGCACATCGCCCGGCGACGGAATCTGATAGGCGGGAATCCTGAACACCCGGATCGCGAGATCCCAGGCCACGACGATGAAGACGAGGAACAAGAACGGCCGAACCCACGCCGCATTCAGCAATTTGGAGATCGCACTCTGTGGCTTCGGCTCGGCCAATTTTCACTCCCGGCAGTCTTCTTCGTTGTGGGGAGAAATTAACTCGTTGGATAAATACTGTCCAGAGGTTTCCCTGTGACGTTTTGCGCCGGTTCCGAGGCTTATGGGCAGGATGTTCGCTTCCGTGTCCCGGACGCGCATGCTGCGCATAGCCGGGACCCAGGGCCGCGTACTCGGTGGTGGCATGGGCCCCGGCTCTGCAGCGCACCGCAAGAGCGCTGCGCTGCGTCCGGGGCACGAGAGCGCCGCACCCTCGGTGTCATTCCCCGCGAAGGCGGGGAATCCAGTACGCCGCGGCTTCTCCGTATCCCACTGGCGTCTCTGGAATACTGGATTGCCCGCCTTCGCGGGCAATGACAGCGAGAATGAGGAAACGGCGGATGCCAGATCCGCCGACGCATGGAATGCGCCGCTAAACCGCCTGCACCACCGCAGCCCGCGCCTTCGGCGCCTTCGCGATCTCGAACAGCTCCGACGACCGCCCCGTCAGCGCGGCGAGCACGAGGCCCGCCATGTGGGCAAGGCGCTCGTCCTTGGCCTTCTTGTCCAAGAGATCGCGACCGAAGATCACGCTCAGCGTCGCCGAGTTGGAGAGATAGAAGAAGCTGAGCGCGGCGATGGAGATGTAGAGCTGCACCGGATCGACCGCGACCTGGAAATCGCCGCTGTCGACGCCGCGCCGCACCACGGTGCGGATCATCTCGACGAAGGGCGAGTGCATCGACTTGACCTTGGTCGATTTCTTCAGGTGTTTTGCGCGCGCCAGGTTCTCGGTCTGCAGCAGCGACAGGAATTCGGGGTTACGCAGGAAGTAGGTCCAGGTGAACTCGATCAGGCGGCGGATCGCCTCGGGCGGATCGAGATGCTCGAGATCGAGCCCGCGTTCCTCGCTGCGGATCTTGTCGTAGGCACCTTCGAGCACCGCGAGATAAAGCTCGTCCTTGTTGCCGACGTGGTAGTACAGCATGCGCTTGTTGGCGCCGGCCTTGGCCGCGATGCGGTCGACGCGCGCGCCGGCAAGGCCATGGGCGGAAAACTCCTGCTTTGCGGCTTCGAGAATGCGCAGCCGCATCCCCTCGGGGTCGCGCTGCCATTTCAGAGTTCGCTTTGCCTTGGTCGCCAAACCGGGTGCTCGCTGGGTGGTCGTCCAGATCGCCTTTATCATGCGCGCGGGCCGCCGCATAGGAGAGAGGCGGGCAACTGCCTCAACCCCGACATTGCGAACGCAGCGAAACAATCCAGAATCCCTCCTCGGCGGCAGTCTGGATTGCTTCGTCGCTGGGGCTCCTCGCAATGACGGGTGGAGAGAGCGGAGCCTACTCCACCGGCTTCGGCGAGCGTTCCAGCAGCACGGTCTGGATGCCGCATGTCCCGCTGCGCACCGTCATGATGCGCGTGCCGGGCTTGCGGCCGTTGCGGACCTCGGTGACGTCGAGGCCGGCCGCGATCAGGCGGGCGCGGGTGGCGTCGATGTCGGCGACGCGCCAGCTCAGGCCCCAGAGCCGGTCATGGGCGGCATCGCCGCCCGCCACGGGGCGGCGCACCACCTCGACGATGAGGTCGCCGCAGCGGAAGAACATCAGCTGGCCCCAATCCTGGTGCGAGCGATCGAGCGCGAGATCGAGCCCGAGCCGCGCGCCGTAGAGCGCGGCGGCGCGCTCGGAATCCTCAGTCGTGATCACGACGTGGTCGAGCCCGTCGATCGGCGCGATGTCGGTCGCAACCGATTTGGGGCGCTCGTCCGCGAGCTCGAGGAAGAACAAGCGCACGCCGCGCGTCAGCTCGGTGGAGGCGCGGGTGCGCTTCCAGTGCAGGACGGCATCCGATTCCGAATCGCTGCTCTCGACCTCGGCGACCGGATCGGGCTTGAGCGCGACCCGCTCCAGCCGGCGATGCATCTTGCCCATGTCCGCGACACGAAAGCACAGGCTGGCGAGCACGCCCTCCTGGTCGTCGAGCAGCGCGCGCATGCGGTCGGCGGTGACGCTGAAGCCGTTCGGCGCCATCAGCTCGATGGTCATGTTGTCGAGGGTGAACAGCACCCGGTCGGCGCCCTCGCCCGAGTTCTGCCAGGCCGGGCTACGTCCGAGCAGCGTCTGATAGGCCGCTTTCGCCGCGCCGATATCCCTGACCAGAACGACGATGTGATCGAGGCCGGTGATCATGCTTGTCCCTTTTGATCGACCTGGAACCGTGAGCCGAAAGTCGGCGTTTGCCCGGGCTTGGCATCGGCCCGACATGGTCGTATTCCGGCCTCATGCCGACCTCAAGCGCCCAGGGGCGGTTTTGCGAATAATTTCAGCGGCCCAGACGCGGAACCGGTGTTAGAGTAAGTCCGCCGGTCGGGACCACCCAGCGCATCACGGATAGGCAATGCAGGCTCTCTTTATCGGACAGACTTACATCGACGTCGTCTTCATCACCGACCACATGCCGACCGGCGACGAGAAGCACGTGGCCTCCGACTACGCGGTGTCCTTCGGCGGCAATGCGGTGACGGCGGCGTTCTGCTGCGCCAAGCTCGGCATCGTGCCCGACCTGATCGCGACCGCCGCCAATGACTGGCTCGGACGCATGTTCCAGGACATGTGCGCGAAATACGCGATCTCGCTGCACGGGCGGAAGGTGAACCAGTCCTCGCTGTCCTTCATCATGCCCAAGGACGGCAAGCGCGCCATCGTCCGCTGCCGCGACGACGAGCACATCCACCCCTTCCCGATGCTCAATCTCGGCGGCTGCCGCGCGCTGCATGTCGACGGCCACCAGCCGGATGCCGCGATCCACTATGCCAAGGTGTGCCGCGAGGCCGGCATCCTGACCTCGCTCGACGGCGGCGGCCTGCGCACCAACACGCACGAGCTGCTCGAGTTCATCGACGTCGCGATCGTTGCCGAGCGGCTGTGCGAGCAGATGGACCTGACGCCGGAGAAGATGCTGGACTATCTCAAGGGCCGCGGCTGCAAGATCGGCGGCGTCACCATGGGTGAGAAGGGCCTGCTCTGGTACAACGAGACAGGGACGGTCGAAGTCATGCCGGCGATGCCGATCCCGCGCGAGCGGGTGATCGACACCAACGGCGCCGGCGACGTGTTCCACGGCGCCTATGTCTATTCTTATCTGGCCCATCCCGGCAAAAGCTGGCGCGAGCATTTCGATTTTGCGCGCGCCGCCTCGACCTACAAGATCCAGCGCCTCGGCAACGAGGCCGGCTTGCCGACGCTCGTCGACATCGCCAAGGTCCGGCACGAGTTCGAGGTTCGGGTCTAGCTTTCGCAAGGATACGTCATGGGGCGCGTGTTCGTCGCCGGCAGCATCAACATGGATGTGGTGGCGACGGCCGACCGCCACCCGCGCGTCGGCGAGACTGTCGCAGGGCGTCAGGTGCTGTATTTTCCGGGCGGCAAGGGCGCAAACCAGGCGGTCGCGGCATCGCGGCTGGGGGCGCGGACGACGCTGATCGGACGGCTGGGCAAGGATGCCTTCGGCGCCGAGCTGAGGACATTTCTCGGCGCGCAAGGCATCGATCTCGGCTCGGTCCGCGACGCCGACACGCATAGCGGCACCGCGATCATCACGGTGGCCGAGGCCGACAACACCATCGTCGTCATTCCCGGCAGCAATGCGCTGGTCGGCCCGGAGGACGTCGGCGTTGTGCTGCTGTCGAAGGGCGACGTCGCGGTCAGTCAATTCGAGATCCCGCTACCGACGATCGCCGCATTCTTCCACCGCGCGCGCGAGGCGGACGCCGTGACCGTGCTCAACCCGGCGCCGGCGCAAAAAATGTCCGGCGAGCTGCTCGCGCTGGTCGACATCCTCGTGCTGAACGAGACCGAGCTCGGCTTCCTCGCCGGGGTGGAGCTGTCCGAAAGTGACGAAGCCGCGCGCATCATCGACGTCGCGCGAAAACTTCAGGCGCGCGCGGATCAGACCATCTGCGTCACGCTCGGGAAGCGCGGCGTGCTGGCGCTCGCGGGGCGCGAGGAGATTGCCGTGCCCGGCCGCATGGTGAAGGCGGTCGACACGACAGGCGCCGGCGACTGTTTCGTTGGCGCGCTGGCGGCACAGCTGGCCGACGGCGCGACGTTGCGCGCCGCGCTCGCCTTCGCCAACGCGGCGGCGTCGATCAGCGTGCAGCGCATGGGCGCCGGGCCGTCGATGCCGACGGCGGCGGAGGTTGCGGCGGTTTTATAGGCGCGGCGCTTTCCTTCACCTCGCCCCGCTTGCGGGGAGAGGTCGGATTGCATTGCAGATGCAATCCGGGTGAGGGGGTACAGGTCTCGCGATCATCTCATCTGCGGATAGAGCCCCTCACCCCTGCCCTCTCCCCGTAAGACCGGGGAGAGGGAGAAGAGGCTCACGCCAGCGCGCTCTTCAGGTCGAAGCTTTCATCGGCGGCCTGCTTCGGCGTGATCGAGCGATCCATCGCCTGCAGCCGGCGGCCGAACATGTGATCCCCGGCGCGATTGATCGATTCGATGCCGAGCAGCCTGTCGCCATGATAGCAGAACGCGGAAAACGCCTTCTTCGCTGGGTCCCCGCGCAGCACGACCCGGTCATAGCCGGTGGTGAGGCCGGCGATCTGGAGCTTGTCGTCGCCCTGGTCGCTCCAGAACCAGGGATGGCTGTCGTACGGCTTCCTGTCGCCGGTCAGGCGCGCGGCGAGGCAGCGGGCGTGGTCGGTGGCGTTCTGCACCGATTCCAGCCGCAGCGAGCTGCCGAAGCGCGGGCTTGCGAACAGCGCGCAGTCGCCGATCGCGGAAATATCGGGATCGGCCGTGGAGAGAAATTCGTCGACGATGATGCCGGCCGCGACCGGCAATCCCGCCTCGGCCGCGAGCTCGATGTTCGGCAGCACGCCGACGCCGACCACGACGAGGTCGGCGGGCAGATGCCGGCCGTCGCTCAAGGAGACGCCGGTGATCTTGCCGTTATCGGCCTCGATGGAGGTTGCCTGCACGCCGAGATGGATGCGGATGCCGGCCTCGCGGTGGCGTTCCTGGAAATATTCGGAGACCTCCGCCGTCACCGCGCGCGCCATCACGCGCGGGGCGAGCTCGAGCACATCGACCTCGAGCCCCTTGATCCGCGCGGTGGCGGCGAATTCGAGGCCGATGAAGCCGGCGCCGATAATCACGGCGCGCGTCTTCGACGGCATGATCTGCCTGAGCGACTCGCTGTCGTCGAGGATGCGCAAGTACCTCACGTCGGGCAAATTGGCGTTGGGCAGGTCGAGCAGCCGGTTGCGCGCGCCCGTTGCCAGCACGAGATGGCCGTAAGGCAGCGTCGCGCCAGAGGCGAGAAGCACCTTGTGCCCCACGCGGTCGATCGACACCGCGCGTCCCGCGATCAGCTCGATCTTCTGGTCCTGGTAGAATTTTTCAGGACGGAACATCAGGCTCTCGGGCCCGGCGGAACCCTTAATATAGGCCTTGGACAGCGGCGGCCGCTGATAGGGCAGATGCGCCTCGTCATTGATCAGGCTGATGGGTTCGGCAAATCCCGCCTGACGCAGGGATGCCGCGACCTGGTAGCCGCCATGGCCGGCACCGACGATGACAACCGGGCCACTCATTGGACAGCCCATTTCCGCAAGACACGAGCGTGACCCATGTCGTCTCCTCTCACTGAGTTTGGCTTGGCTTGCCCAGGAGGAGCCGGCGCTCGTGTCCGTCCCTAAACGAAGGCGGCCCCATTTGAGCCGATCGCTTCGTCCGGCGCAAGGGCCGTCGGCGGGGCGCGCGCCGGCAGCCGGGGGACCGGCGCCCAGGGATTGTCACCCCTCGCCTTCTGCGATTTAGTTGCAACGACCGACCTCTTGCCGGGGATATTCCAAATGCCAGCTCCCGTCTCAAAGCCCGACGATCCCGCGCTGCTGCGGATCGAGGGCGCGATTGCAACCATCACGCTCAATCGCCCCGCCGCCTTCAACTCGATCAACCTCGCCATCGCGCAGAAGCTCGAGCAGCTCGCGGCTTATGTCGAGGGCGATGACGCCATCAGGGTTTTGGTGCTCGAGGGCGAAGGCCGCGCCTTCTCGGCCGGCGGCGATTTGCAGACGATCGGGGCTGCGGCCGAGGCGAACACGGTGACGCCCGTCGTGGGCGAGCTGCTCAAGCACTACCACGCCTTCATCGAGATCGTCAGGCGGATGCCGAAGATCTCGCTGTCGAGCGTACACGGCTCGGCCGCCGGCGCCGGAATGGGCCTCGCCTTCGTCACCGATCTCTGCATCGCCGCCGACGATGCCAAGTTCACCCCCGCTTACGCCAAGATCGGGGTGTCGCCGGACGGCGGCTCGACGGTCGGTATCGTCGGCACGGTCGGCTCCCGCCGCGCGCTGCAGATCTTTCTCGCCGAGGACAATTTCACCGCGCAGCAGGCCTACGAATGGGGCCTCGTCGCCAAGACCGTTCCCGCGACCGAGTTGAAGGCGGCGACGCGACAATTGGCCGAGCGGCTGGCGCAGAACCCGCCGGCGGCCATCGCCGGCACCAAATCGCTGGTCTATGCGGCCGCCACCACGCCCGTGAAACAGCAGCTCGATGCCGAGGAGCACAAGATCATCATGGCGATGAACACGGAAGCGTTCCGCACCGCCGTGAAGAAGTTCACGAGCAAGTCGAAGTGAAACCCGCGCGCAGTTTCTACGGCCTTCGTCACGGCGCGACCGACTGGAATCGCAAAGGCCTGTTCCAGGGCCGCACCGACAATCCGCTGAACGAAGACGGCCTGCGGCAGGCGCACGAGGCAGTAGACATGTTGCGCGGTGTCGGCATCAGCCGCATCGTCGCCAGCCCGCTGGCGCGCGCGGCGCGAACGGCCGAGATCATCGCGGAGGCGATCGCGGTGCCGCTCGGCATCGACGACGGCATCATCGAGTTCGATTTCGGCAGTTTTGAAGGCCTGCCCGTCCGCGACCTCATGATCAAGCACGGCGTCACGTCGGCGACGGGCCTCGTCTCGATCCTGCCGGCCGACGGCGAGAGCTGGGACGCCATGGCCGAACGGTCGCTGCGCAGCGTGTCAGGATGGCTCGCGCGCTATCCCGGCGACGACATCCTGTTCGTCTGCCACGACGCGGTGATGCAGGGCATGGCCAACGTGCTCACAGGCAGCTACTTCAAGAACAGCCACGGCACGCCGTTCCGCTATGCCTGCGGCGATCCGCAATGGCGGATCGAACAGGTCGTCACTTAAGGCGGCTATTGCGGACAGATGTAGCCCGTCCCCGCCGGCGACTTGAAGCAGCCGACCGACTCCGGGAGCACGTGCCGCGGCAGCCACAGCACCACGCTCGGGAAGTAGATCGCGAACGCGATCGTCGCCAGGAACACCACATAGATCGGCAATGCGGCGCGTAAGGCCTTGGCGAAACTGATCCCGACGAATTTCGAGGCCATCAGCAGCACCAGCCCGTAAGGCGGCGTGATCAGGCCGAAGGCGAGCGTTGCGATCAGCACCACGCCCATGTGCACGGCATTGATGTCGCCGGCCTCCGTCAGCGCGTTGACCAGCGGCATGAAGATGATGATGGTCGGCACCGGCTCGATGAAGTCGCCGACCACGGTGAACAGCAGCACCATCAGCAGCATGATCAGATGCGGATCGTTGCCGGCGATGGAGGTGATCCACTCGGCGATGTAGGTCGCGCCGCGCAAGTAAGCGAGCATCCAGCCGAAGGCATTGGCGGCGCCGATGGTGATCAGCGGCAGCGAGAAGATCAGGCCGGCGAGGCAGAAATCGTACGGGATCTTCCTGATGTGGCCGCGGTTGAGCGCGGGGATCACGACGAGGATGATCCAGACCACGGCGACGACGCCCGCCTCCGTCGGCGTGAACCAGCCGGTGAGGATGCCGCCCAGCAGGATCACGGGAATCATCAGCGGCAGAGCGGCATCGCCGGCCGCGAACGCGACCTGCCGCAGCGGCGCGCGCGGCTTGCGCAGGCCGGACGGGCCGAAGAAATAGCAGTAGATCATCAGGCCGAAGCCGATCATCAGCCCGGGCACGACACCCGCCATGAACAGGCCGGCGATCGAGACGTTGCCGACCGCGCCATAGACGACCGCCGTGATGCTCGGCGGCACCAGGGCCGCAATCGTCGAGGCGGAGGCGATGATCGCCGCGATGAAGGCGGGCTCATAGCCCTCGCGCTTCATCGGACCGCCGAGCGCGCGGCTCATCACCGCGACGTCGGCGGTGGTCGAGCCGGACATTTCCGAGAAGAACATGCTGAAGACGACGACGACCTGCGACAGTCCGCCCCTGATATGGCCGACCAGCGACACCGACAGATTGGCTATTCGCACCACCACATTGGCCGAGCTCATGAGCTCGCCGACCAGGAGGAAGAACGGGATCGCCAGCAGCGCCTCGGAATCGACGCCGTCGAAGATCTTCTGGATGATCGCGGCAAGCGAGACGTCCGAGAGGATCGCGCCGATGAAGACGCCGGCCATCAGCGAGAACGGCACGGGCACGCCGAGATAGCCGAACGACAGGAAGCAGATCGACATCAGCGCCAGGACAACGGGTGCACTCACGGCTGCGCCCTCACCTGTGCCTCGGTGACGACAGGCGCGACATCTTCGTCCGGCGGCTCGGAATGGTCGAAACCGTTGCGCAGACCGTTGACGAGCTGCTCGATCGTGAACAGGCCGATCAGCACGCCCGAGAGCGGGATGATGGCGTAGAGCGAGGCAATCGGGGTGCCCGACGGCAGGCGGAAGCTGCCGAAGCCGCGAAGATAGTTCTGGTAGCCGTACCAGATCAGGCAGACCGCGACGCCGAGCACGACCAGGCGGATGATGACCTCGACAATCAGCCGCGACGTGCCGTGCATCGCCTCGGAGATCGCGGTGAGATAGAGGTGGTCGTTGCGCCGCGTCGCCGCCGCCGTGCCGATGAAGATCGCGTAGATGAACAGCGTCGAGGTGACCTCCTGCAGCCATAGCCAGGGATGGCCGATGGTGCGGGTGACGATGTCGGCGGTCACCGACAGCGAGAAGCCGAAGCAGAGCACGCCGCAGAGGATCATCAGGGTAAGCTCGAGCCAATCGAGCCCGCGCCATTTCAGGTGGCGCTGGCGTTGCACGAGCAGTTTGTCGGCGATGGCCATTATTGCTCCCGCTATAGCTTTCCGTCATGGCCGGGCTTGTCCCGGCCATCCACGCTCCTGGCGCGGGATTGAAGGAAGAACGTGGATGCCCGGGACAAGCCCGGGCATGACGACCTTCTTGGCGGTCAGTTCACCGCCCTGATCAAATTCTTGATCTTCTCGGCGTGCGGGCCGAGATCCTTGGCGAGCTTGTCGAGATAGGGATCGGCGATCGCCGTGAAGCTCTTCTTGTCGACATTGTCGACGATCTTCACGCCCATCTTCTTCAGCTTGTCGGCCGCGGTGCGCTCCAGGTCGAACGCCTTCTGCGGCTCCTTGGTGCTGATCTCGTTGGCCGCGGCCATCACCCACTGCTTCTGCTCGGCCGAGAGGCTCTGCCAGAGCTTGTCGGAGATGAACACCAGCGCGTTGTTGGCCTCGTGCTCGGTGATGTTGAGGACCGGCGCGACCTCGTAGTGCTTGTTGACGAGGTAGACGTTGATGCTGTTCTCGGCGACGTCGACGACACCGGTCTGCAGGCTGGTGTAGACGCTGCCGAACGGCATGTGCACGGTCTGGGCGCCGTAGGCCGGGAACATGGTGTCCTCGGTCGCGGTCGCCTGCACGCGGACCTTCAGGCCCTTGACCTCGCCGACATTGCGGATCTCCCGCTTCGAGTACATGTGGCGCACGCCCTGCGATCCCGTGGCGATCACGTGCAGGCCCTGCGTGGTTTCGTCGATCAGGGTCCTGAGGGCTTCGAACACTTTGGGATCGGCCAATCCCTTGACCACGTGGTTCTCGTCGCGGAACAGATAGTGCAGCGACATCACGCCGGCCTGCGGAGAGATCGTCGCGGTGTTGGCGGAGGAGATGATCGAGAATTCGACGTCGCCGGCCTTCACGAGCTGGAGCACCTGCGGCTCCTGCCCGAGCTGTGCGCCCGGATACTGGTCGATGATCATGGTGCCCTTGCTCAATTCCTTGAGCTTTTCGGCAAACAGGTCGCCCGCGATGGAATAGCCGGTGTTGCGCGGCTGGTCATAGGCGAAGCGATAATGCTTCACCTCCTGTGCCCCGGCCCCCGTGACGAACAGCACGGCAGCCGCAGCCGCCAACCCACGCATGGATCGTGCAATCATCGTTTCCCCCTGTTTTATCGCCCGCCGCTTGTGCGGTCTGGGCGTCAATTCGAAGCGCTAATCGGTCTTAGGTCCAGTCCTCTGCATGAAGTCGAAGTCGCAGCCCTCGTCGGCCTGCAAGATGGTCTTGTCGAACAGCCAGGCGTAACCCCGCTTGACGTCGGCCGTCGCGGCCGCCGGCTTCAACGCCGCGCGCCGCCGCTCAAGCTCGGCGGCATCGACCAGCAGCTCGATGCTGCGCTTGGCAACATCGAGGCGGATCATGTCGCCGTTCCGCACCAGCGCCAGCGGTCCGCCGACGGCGGATTCCGGCGTGATGTGAAGCACGATGGTGCCGAACGCGGTGCCGCTCATGCGCGCGTCGGAAATGCGCACCATGTCCTTGGTGCCGCCGCGCGCGAGCTTCTTCGGGATCGGCAGATAGCCTGCCTCCGGCATGCCGGGCGCGCCCTTCGGGCCGGCATTGCGCAGCACCAGCACGTCGTCGGAATTGACGTCGAGATCGGGATCGTCCACCCGCAGCGTCATGTCCTCAACGGATTCGAACACGACGGCGCGCCCGGTATGCTGCAACAGTTTCGGGCTCGCGGCCGACTGCTTGATCACCGCACCGCGCGGCGCGAGATTGCCGTGCAGGACGGCGAGGCCGCCTTCCTTCTTGATCGGATTGTCGCGCGGGCGGATCGCGTCCTGGCCGGGCACGTCCTCGGCATTCCCCGCGACATCGCGCAGCGTCTGGCCCGAGATCGTCTTCGCGTCGAGATCGATGAGATCGCCGAGCTGTGCAAGCAGCTTCGGCACGCCGCCGGCGTGGTGGAAATGCTCCATGTAGTGCTCGCCGGACGGCTTGAGATCGACCAGCACCGGCACCTCGCGGCCGATCTGGTCGAACTTTTCGAGATCGAGCCGGTGCGGCGAGCGATGCGCCATCGCGGTCAGGTGGATCAGGCCATTGGTCGAGCCGCCGATCGCCTGGAGCACGACCTGCGCGTTCCTGAACGAGGCCGGTGTCAGCAGCTCGCTCGGCTTCGGCCCCTTGGTCTTGGCCATCTCGGCGGCAACCTTGCCGCTGGCTTCGGCCAGACGGAAACGTTCGGCATGGGGCGCGGGGATCGTCGCGCTCATCGGCAGCGACAGGCCCATGGCTTCGATCATGCAGGCCATGGTCGAGGCAGTGCCCATGACCATGCAGGTGCCGACGGATGGCGCGAGGCGGCCGTTCACGGCCTCGATCTCGGCATCGTCCATTTCGCCTGCGCGATACTTGCCCCAGAGCCGGCGGCAGTCCGTGCAGGCACCCAGCACCTCGCCCTTGTGATGGCCGACCACCATGGGCCCGACGGGAATGACCACGGTCGGCAGGTCGGCGCTGATCGCGGCCATGACCTGCGCCGGCAGCGTCTTGTCGCAGCCGCCGATCACGATCACCGAATCCATCGGCTGGGCCCGGATCATCTCCTCGGTGTCCATCGCCATCAGATTGCGCAGATACATCGAGGTCGGATGCGCAAAGCTCTCGGCGATCGAGATGGTCGGGAACACGAACGGCATTGCGCCCGACAGCATCACGCCGCGCTTGGCGGCCTCGATGATCTGCGGGACGTTGCCGTGGCAGGGATTGTAGTCGCTATAGGTGTTGGTGATGCCGACGATCGGGCGCTCCAGCGCGTCGTCGGAATAGCCCATGGCCTTGATGAACGCCTTGCGCAGGAACAGCGAGAAACCGGCGTCGCCATAGCTCGTCAGACCCTTGCGCAAACCACTCGTCATCATGCCACTCCTTCACTCGCCATTGTGGTACAGCTTGCCTCTCGATTGTCAATAAGATTGGTCCTTATTGTCGCACTTTATGGCCCTGAGCGTCGCTTCCGCCACGAATTATTGACAATCCGTCCCTTCCCTGCTCCACAGAACGGACCGGCCGAAGCCGGAGGCCGAGGGGATGTCCGACATTCGCACCGCAGATGCCATGGCTATCAGGCGCGACGACCCGGACGACGTGGTCGCGCGGCTGGAGGAGGACATCATCTTCGGCCGGCTCGCACCGGGCGCGCGGCTGACCGAGGACGCGCTGATGTCGCGTTACGGCACCTCGCGCCATTTCGTGCGCCAGGCGCTGGTGGACGCCGAGCGGCGCGGCATCGTCCGCCGCGAGAAGAACGTCGGCGCCACCGTGCGGTTCTACTCGGCCGAGGAGGTCCGGCAGATCTACGAGGTCCGGGAGATGCTGACGCGGCAGGCCGCGCTGATGATCCCCCTGCCCGCGCCGCAGGGCCTGATCGACGAGCTGACCGCCCTGCAACGGCAATATTGCGCGAAAGCGGACGCGCAGGACCTGCGCGGCATCCACGAAGCCAACGACGCCTTTCACCTCGCGCTGTTCTCGGCCTGCGGCAATCCCTATCTGGTGCGCTCGCTGCAGGACTACATGAACCTGACGCTGCCGATGCGCGCCAAGAACCTCGCCGACGCGCAGGGCCTGGCGCAATCGCGGCGCCAGCACGAGCTGATGATCGAGCTGCTGAAGGGCCGCGACAGCTGGGCGCTGGCGCAGCTTTGCGTGGATCACATGCAGTTCAGCAAGAAGGATTATCTCGAGCGCATCGGCGACGGCGAGAACTAGGGAACGTTTATTCGCTTCCACGCACGATATGCTCGCTGGCATCCGCGCTGCCCCAACACGTCATTGCGAGGAGCTCCTGCGACGAAGCAATCCAGACTGCCTGCGGAGAGGAATCCTGGATTGCTTCGCTGCGCTCGCAATGACGTGCGGCGAGTACGTGCGCATCAATACCGCCTGAGCAGGCCGCGCTCCACGCTGGTCTCGCCATAGTCGGCACAGGCCCTTTTCGGGTTTCTGATCAAATCCGTCCGGACGCGCCTGAACGTTTCGCCGGCAGCGTCGGACACCTCGGGACGGAATTTTCCGGGATCATAGCTCTCACCGTCGCGGGCCTTGATGGCCGCGGCATAGGCGTCGATCATGGCCATCGCGGCCTCGGGACTGCCGAGCAGGCGTGCGCCGAGCTGGACGCCGCCGCTGCCGTCGACCTCATAGCCGTCGCATCGCTGCTCCAGCACCACGGATGCGGTGACGAGCTGGTCCAGGAACGTCGCTTCGGCATCGCTGAGCGTCGCGGCGCCTGCGGATCCCGGCAAGAGGATTGCGAGCACCGCGACAGCAGACATTCTGATTTTCATTCTCGGGGCTCTCGCTGCCGCCAGATTGCGGTCAACCCATCGAGAGCCCCGCCACGGGCGGCGTGCCGTTGATCCAGATCAACGGGCGACACAAAAGCCCGCGCCGCCTTGTCATGCGGCCGGCGCCTTGAAGTCGTATGAGATGCGCCCGGCCGGCAGATAGAACAGCGCGATGACCGCGCCGCCCCTGACTTCCGGATAGTGCCTGCTGCCCGGATCGGGCGCGGTCCAGCCGGCGCCCTGCCATCCCTGCAATCCCTTCAACTCCGCACCCTTGTTGAGGGGCACGACGAGGTTGAGCTCGCCATAGGGATGGCCGTGATATTGTCCCCGCAACACGTCGTGGTCGTCCTCGTCCTTGAAGCGGCGCGGATCGGCGCTGTTCATGTACACGGCGGTGATGCTGAACTGGAACGTCTCGGCAACAGGCTCCAGGATGCGGCTGCGCCGGTAGTTCGGGCCTTCCACCTCCTGGTTTGCCGCCCATCCTTCCTCGACGCCGATCTTGATGAGGCGGGCGAGGTCCTGATAGAGCGCGCTGTCCTCGCCATATGTCTTGTTGAGCCAACGCTCCATCTCGGCGCCGGGGGTCATGTCCTTGACCTCCCGGAGAAACGGAATGCTGCGCTCAATCAGGTCTTCCCGGCTTGCCATGGTGATCTCCTCTTCGATCGCTCTTCAATCTTCGAAACCAAGGAACGTCGCGAACTCGTCGATGTCAGCCCGCGGCATCAATCTGTCCTGGCTCTGCTCCCCGGCCTTGCCGACGGACATGCCGCACACCACCATCTGCTCCGCCGGTATCGACAGCAGTGAGCGCAGGATCCGGTGGTACTTCGCGAACGTTTCCTGCGGACACGACTGCAGCCCGCGGCCCGCCGCCGCGAGCATGACGTTCTGCACGAACATCCCGAGGTCGAGCCAGCTTCCGACCTCGAGGCGCCGGTCGATGGTCACGATCAACCCGATGGGCGCACCGAAAAACGAGTAGTTCTTCGCGGTCTGCCTGCTCCTGCCCACGGCATCGGCTTGATTGATCCCGAGCGAGCCATAGAACAGCCGGCCGAACTCCTGCCGCCGCCTGAGATAGTGATCAGGCAGATCGCTGGCGTAGTATTTGTACTCCGAGACATGGTCGTCGCGAGCGGTCTCGTGCGCCTCCAGCAGCGCCGCCGAGACTGTGTGCTTGAGCGCGCCAGTCAGCACGTAAACGTGCCAGGGCTGGATGTTCGCACCGCTGGGCGCGTATCGCGCGACGCGGAGAATCTCTTCGATGGTTTGCCGGGCAACCGGGACGTCGCAGAACGCGCGGCATGCGAACCGGCTCGTCAGGATCTCGTCGATCGGGTTTGGCGCAACGATGCGCGCCTCCTCCATTGCCATCACGGCTGCTTCAGGAGCGGACATCCTCCCTCCTCCATCGGCTTGAAGGCTTCTTCTCCGGGAATGGTCGCGAGCAGCTCGTAATAGTCGAACCTGTGCTTTGATTGCTGCGGTGCCTTGACCCGGAACAGATACATGTCGCGGACCAACCTGCCATCCTGGCGGATGCGGCCGTTCTTCGTCATGAAATCGTTCACGGGCATGCCGCGCATCTTGGCGGCGACGGTCGGTCCATCCAGCGTGCCAGCCGCCTCGACCGCCCTGAGATAGTGCATCACCGCACCATAGGTGCCCGCATGGATCATGGTGGGAACCTTCTGGGTCTTCTCGATGAAGCGAGCCGACCATGCGCGGGTCTCCTCGTTCATGTCCCAGTAGAATGCCGAGCTGAGCATCAGGCCCTGTGCATTCTGCAGTCCAAGACTGTGAATGTCCGCGATGAAGACGATCAGGCCGGCAAGCCTCTGCTCGCGCGTGATGCCGAATTCGCCGGCCTGCTTGACGGCATTGATGAAATCACCGCCGGCATTCGCCAGCGCGATCACATCCGCCTTCGAAGACTGCGCCTGCAGCAGGAACGAGGAGAAATCCGGCGTGTTGATCGGATGCTTGACGGCGCCCTTGACCTTGCCGCCGGTCGCATCGATCACCTTGCGGCTGTCGGCTTCGAGCTGCGTGCCAAGCGAATAGTCGGCGGAGAGAAAGAACCAGCTCTTGGCACCAAGCCGGCTGATCGCCTTCGTCGTGCCTTGCGACAAGGCATAGGTATCGTAGGTCCAGTGAATGCCGGTCGGCGAGCACTCGTCACCGGTGAGGCGCGAGGTGGCGGCGCCGGTAGCGAGAAACAGCTTCTTCTTATCGCGGCTAATGCCCTGGACGGCAAGCGCGACGGCCGAATTGGGGACGTCGAGAATGACCTCGACACCTTCGTTCTCGATCCAGCGCCGTGCGATCACAGATCCCACGTCGGCCTTGTTCTGGTGGTCACCGGCAACGATCTGGATCGGGCGGCCCAGAACCTTGCCCTTGAAGTCGTCGACGGCCATTTGCGCTGCGACCACCGACCCCTGCCCGCCGTTGTCGGCGTAAAGCGAGGACATGTCGGTCAGCACCCCGAGCTTGACCGGCCCCTCCTCGGCCACCGCTGTGCTCGCGAGCATCAGCGACAGCAGCGTCGCGATGGCCGCCTTGCCGGTAACTGTCGTCGTGGTCGACCTCATGGCTCACCTCCTCCGAACACCGCGACCGGATAATGGCGGGATCGGCTTTTTGCGGAAGTGAAACTCTTGCAGGTTGATCCTGAACGCCCTTCAGTTTGCCCGGCGGCGCCGCTCGAGGTCCGGTCCGGCCGTTTGCGCCGGTTGCATCCCGGGCGTGCCTGACCTTAACTGGTCGCCATCGCGGCCGCGCCGTCAGCCAGCAAGCGGATCCTCATCGTGTCGGTTTCATTCAAGACGTTGGACCTGAACCTGCTCAAGGTGTTCGACGCCGTCATGGAGGAACGAAGCGTCCTGCGCGCCAGCCAGAAAGTCGCGCTCAGCCAGTCCGCCGTCAGCCATTCGCTCGCCCGGCTGCGGGAGATGCTGGAGGACGAATTGTTCGTGCGCACGGCCGCGGGCATGCAGCCGACGGCGCGGGCATTGACGATGGCTCCGCAGGTGCGCGAGGCGCTGCGCGTGCTCGAGGCGGCGGTGGAGCTGCCGACCTTCGTTCCGGCAACGTCGACCCGGCAGTTCACGCTCGCCGCCAACGACTTCGCCACGATGGTGCTGTCGTCGCAGCTCCTGCAGATACTCGGGCGCGAGGCGCCGCACATCGACCTGACCATCAAGCCGGTGACGCGGATCGACCTCGCCGAGCAGATCGATCTCGGCCGCATCGACGTTGCCATCGGCGTGTTCTCGCTCCCGCCGAGCCGCTTCCGCACGTCGTTGCTGTTCGAATATGACGACGTGCTGATCGCCAGCAAGAAGCGCAGGCTTGGCCGGCTGGACAAGGCGATGCTGGCGCGGTTGCCGCTGGTGGTGGTCTCCTTTGGCGGAGAGCAGGAGGGCGCGATCGGCGGCTTCATTTCCGAACGCGGCCTGGCACGGCGCTCGGAAATGTACGACCGCGACGCGCTCGAACGGGCCCTCGCCGAGAGCGACCGCCCGCCGCGGATGGCGGTGACATTGCCGCATTTTCTCGCGGTCCCCGGGCTGCTTCAGGACACCGAGCTGGCGGCGATCGTCCCGCGCCCGCTTGCGAAGGCGCTGGCGCAGAACTATCCGATCGCGACCTATGAGCTGCCCTATGCCGCGACCCCGCTGGAGGTGCGGCTGCTATGGCACGAGCGCGTGGACGGCGACCCCTCGCACGAATGGCTGCATGACGTGCTGAGACGCGCCGCCGAGAACCTCAGACGCGGAATGTAGGCGTGCACGGATCACATCCGGGATCGTGGCTCTCGCCGTCACGGGCCTCGATGGCTGGATCGCTCAAGCGCGCCCTTGGCGACCGACGACAAGCCCGTAGAGGAAGAGCAGGATGATGGCACCGACAACGCTTCCGATGAAGCCGGCGCCCTCGCCGAACCGGTACCATCCCACGGCCTGACCGAGCCAGGTCGCGACGAATGCGCCGACAACCCCGAGAACCGTGGTCAGGATGAATCCCCTGGGCTCATTGTCGCCGGGCATGATGAACTTCGCGATCAGCCCAACGACGAATCCGATGATGATCGTCCACAGGATACCCATGTCCACCGCTCCATTCGGCCAGGACGCGCATCGATGTCAGACCGAACGCGCGATCGCCTGAAGATCGGGACGATGCCGGGGGCAACGTTGATCTAGATCAATGGGCGGAAGCGGCCGGACCGAAAGCTGGAGCTTTCTCCCTCTTATGCGGGCAGGCGCTCCGCGAGCGCCGCGACGCGAAGCGGATCGATGCATGGCGATCATCGGCGAGATCACGCACACGACGACCTATCGCTATGCAAAGCCGGTGACGTTCGGCACGCACCGGGCCATGTTCCTGCCGCGGCGCGGCGCCTCGATCCGACTGCTTCACTGGTCGGCTCACACCAGCCTGCCATCAAGGGTGCATTGGGTCACCGACGCCCGCTCGAATACCGTCACCGTGATGGACTTCAGCGAGCCCGGCAGCGAGCTGACCTTCACGTTCAAGGTTCGCGGCATCTATTTCGGCATCAAGGGACTGGAGACGTTTCCGCTGGAGCCGCGGGCCGAGGAAGTCCCCGTCCAGTACAGCCCGGACGAGTGGACCGACCTTGCGGGATACCTGCGTCCACATGCGGAGGACGCGGACGGCACGCATGCGGCCTGGACCAAGAGCTTCGTCGCCGGCGATCAGGACCGGACCGCCGACCTGCTGCGCCGGATGCTGGCCACGTTTCGCCGCGACTTCGACTATCGCGGGCGGGAGGCCCAGGGCACCCAGTCTCCGGGCGAAACGCTGCGCGCCAAATCAGGGACGTGCCGCGACTTTGCCTGGCTGATGATCGAGACACTGCGCCGGCTCGGCTTTGCCGCACGCTTCGTGAGCGGCTACCTCTATGACGCCGCGCTCGACGGCGGCGCCGTGGGCATGACCGGCTCCGGCGCAACGCATGCATGGGTGCAGGTGTTCCTGCCCGGCGCAGGCTGGCTCGATTACGATCCGACCAACAGCCTGAGCGCCGGCTTCGACCTCATTCCGGTAGCCATTGCGAGGCATCCGGGCCAGGCCGTGCCGCTGGAGGGCTCCTGGTTCGGCGATGCCGGCGACTATCTCGGCATGTCAGTCAACGTCGCCGTCAACAAGCTCGGCGAAATGCTCGATCCGTCGGAGGGATAGGCTGCCGGCAGACGCGCGGCGGCCGCTGGCCATGGTGTTCGATCACGACAGCAAGGGGGGACATGGGCTGGTGGACGCCGTCACCACGCCGTTCGAGGTCCTGAAGGGCAGGCTCCGGCAGCTCTACGAAGGCGACACGTTCGGCTGCATCCGATTCCGCTACGCCCTGCTCGTGCTCGACATCGTCACGGTGCTGTTCATCATCGCGACGTCGTTCCTGCCGCGCACCAAGTTCGTCGAGGCGCTCGATGTCGTGTTCGGCATCCTGATCCTTGCGGATTTCTCCGCACGGATGATCATCAGCCGCCAACCGCTGCGGGACCTCGCGCGGCTTTCGACCTTGACCGACATCATCGTCATCGTCTCGTTTCTGGCGCCGCTTGCCGGAGAAGCGGGCGGTTTCCTGCGCGCGTTTCGAACCCTGCGGCTCTTGCGCGACTACCAGATGGTGGCGCGCCTGCGGATCGACAGCGCGTTCTTCCGGCGCAACGAGGAGGTCGTCTTCGCCGTCGCCAATCTCGGCGTATTCATCTTCGTGATGACGGGCGTGGTCTACGAGACGCAGAAGTCCCACAACCACCAGATCACCAACTATGCCGACGCGCTCTATTTCACGGTCACGGCGCTGACCACGACCGGATTCGGCGACATCACCCTGCCCGGCACCGTCGGGCGCCTGATCACCGTCGTCATCATGATCTTCGGCGTGACTCTCTTCCTGAATCTCGCCAAGGCCCTGCTCGCGCCCTCCAAGGTACGCTTTCCCTGCCCGGTCTGCGGCCTCCAGCGTCACGACGTGGACGCGGTGCATTGCAAGGCCTGCGGGACCATCCTGAATATTCCCGACGAAGGCATGGACTAGGCCCCGCAGGACGGCGCGCTGAAGCGCGCAAGGCATCACTATGGATGCAGCAGGCCGAGAAGGATCGGCCGCCGCACCCCGCCTGCGAAGACTGAGGACGTCTCGTCTCAGTGAGAGAACACGCGCGTGCCGGCAGTCCAGGCCCGCGGGCTTCCGATCGGACTGGCTCCAATTTCCCAGCCCGCGCCACCCCACAGGGCGTCAACCACGCCAAGGTCGCCCGCGCCATCGCGGACAAAGAAGAGGTTCGGAGCGGAGCCGGTCTGCAGCGCCCCGCTTTCGCCGTTGGCCTGCAGCTTCAGGAGACACCAGACATCGGCAAGTTTGCTCTCGGCGCGAGCGCCCAGCTCATCGACGATCCGCGCGGCATTTGCAGGATTGTTCAAGGCATGAGTCTGCAGAGACGCGTCGTCCGCAGTCTCGACCTTGACGGCGAAGCGGCGTGCGAAGCTCGCGCCGAGCCACGAAATCTTGACGGGCGCGGTCGGCGCAATGTCTTCCTTGAAATGCTTGCTCGCAACGAAGGATTCGGTGGAGGGGATGGCGGCCGTCGACGGGGGATCGAGGGGTTCACCGGGCTTGCGCTTGAGCGAGCATTCGATCTTCGCACGCGGAGCGAGCGAGGCCGAGCTGCCACCATCGGCCCTATTCTCGGCGGCGTACGCGCTGAAACCCGATGCCGCCAGAACAATCACGAGACATGGGTTGAGCGCAAGGCGGCGCATTGTTTGACGTCCTTGAATGACCGATTCAAGAACAAGGTAAACTGTAGATTGCAGCTGTAAATCGAGGATTAGGTTTCTGGTTAAGCTTAAAGCAAGGAACTCATTTGAGAGAAATGCGAGCTATTTCCGGAACCATGTGCATCTGGCACAGCGCGTGATGCAGCACTTCAACCAGAAACCAGACAACCACGCGGCCCTTCTACTTGCTTGCCAAGCGCGCGATCGCCTGACCGGCCGGAGGAACCTGCGAGCCCGGTTCGGATATCGGTTGCGGCGTGGCCCGGCAGCATCTTGCCTGTGCGCGAAGCGGATCGTTCCACATCCAGCGTACACTCCAGGCTGAATTGTGGGCGTAGGCCGGGATACGCCAGAACCAGATGGTTTCGTAGACACTGTCCCCGAATCGCTCCACATCGGGGCGCGGCGTAGGCCAGGATACCGCCGCGACGAGGACGACGGTCAACACCGCGGCCCCTGTGAGAACCATCTTGCGCATTTTGATTTTCCACAATCGCTAGAATGAAAAGGCGGTCACGTCCGCGCGGCACAATGGATAGAAGAAACGCTCACGTGTTCCGGCAATAGAACGCCTATTTCCGAAAACGGAAATCCGGAACTCTACGGTGTGCACTCAGACGTTAGACGCAAGGGGCCGTTCAAAACTTCCGCCGTCATCGCGATCGTGCCCCGCCCGGCTCCGCAAGGCCGGGAGGGCGCACCTGACACTAGCTAGCGCTTCTTCCAGTCGATGATGCGGCTCGGGTCGGCGTCGAACTCCATGCTGCAGAACGTGCCGCCCTGGAAATAATCGCCGACCGGATCGGGCTTCAGCTTGGCCTGCTCGGCCATCGCGTGCTCGCGGAAATCCTCGGCGCGCCCCGAGGGGCGATAGCCGAATTCGTGGGCGCGATGGTTGTCCCACCAGGCGCGCTCGTTCAGCGAGGCGCCGTAGAACACCTCGAAATGGATGTCGGGATGCTCGAGCCCGATGCGGCAGAGCTGCACGAGATCGTCGGGCTTGAGCCAGATCGAGAGCCGGCGCTGGTCGAGCGGCATGTCGCCGAAATTGCCGATGCGCAGGCAGGTGACCTTCATCCCGTGCTTGTCGGCGTAGAGCGCGCCGACCGCCTCGCCGAACACCTTGCTGACGCCGTAGCGGCCGTCGGGGCGCGGGGTGACGTCGGTGCCGATCTTGTGGTGGCGCGGATAGAAGCCGACGGCGTGGTTCGACGAAGCGAACACCACGCGCTTGACGCCCTTGCGGTACGCCGCCTCGAACAGATTGTAGCCGCCGATGATGTTGGCCTGCAGGATCTGATCCCAGGTGCCTTCGACCGAGTATCCGCCGAAATGGATGATGCCGTCGACGCCCTCGCAGATCGCCTCGCACTGCGCGAGATCGGCAAGGTCGGCCGCCTTGAACTGCTCGTTGGCGCCGAGATCGGCCGGCGGCTTGATGTCGGAGAGCAGGAGATCAGGGTAGATCGGCGGCAGCAGTTTTCGCAGGCTCGTGCCGATTCCGCCCGAAGCTCCCGTCATCAGAATACGCGGCATGTTGTCCCTCGCCGTTGGTGACCGATTTGCGATCACGTGTCTCTAATGATAGCAGCATTGTCCAGAGGGAACGAAACGAGAGAACCGACATGAATGAGGCATCGTCCCACCCCCAGGAGCGGCCAGGCTGGCGGCCGGCGAGCTGTTACCCCGATCCCGCGATCAAGGCGCTCGATCCCCGCTTCGAAAAATACTGGCTGAAGCTCTCGGCGGTGGAGCGGCTGACCACCGGGCTGCGCTGGGCCGAGGGACCGGTGTGGGTCGGCGACGGGCGCTATCTGCTGTGCAGCGACATCCCCAATCAGCGCATTATCAAGTGGGAGGAAGAGACCGGCGCGGTCAGCGTGTTCCGCAAGCCCTCCAATTTCGCCAACGGCAACACGCGCGACCGGCAAGGCCGGCTCGTCACCTGCGAGCATGGCGGCCGCCGCGTGACCCGCACCGAGTACGACGGCAGCATCACCGTGCTGATGGATCAATTCAACGGCAAGCGGTTGAACTCGCCGAACGATGTCGTTGTCAAATCGGACGGCTCGATCTGGTTCACCGATCCGACCTTCGGCCTGCTCGGCAATTACGAGGGTTACAAGGCCGAGAGCGAGATCGATCCGAACGTCTACAGGCTCGATCCGGCGACGGGCAAGGCGACCATCGTCGCCGAGGGCGTGCTGGGGCCGAACGGGCTGTGCTTCTCGCCGGACGAGAAAATCTTGTACGTCGTGGAATCCCGCGGCGTGCCGAACCGCAAGATCCTGGCCTATGACGTCTCGCCTGAGGGCACCACCATCTCCAACAAGCGCGTCCACATCGATGCGGGTCCGGGCACGCCCGACGGCATGCGCTGCGACATCGACGGCAATCTCTGGTGCGGCTGGGGCATGGGCGATCCCGAGCTCGACGGCGTCGTGGTGTTCGCGCCCGACGGCATCATGATCGGCCGTATCGCATTGCCCGAGCGCTGCGCCAACGTCTGCTTCGGCGGTGTCAAGCGCAACCGCCTGTTCATGGCGGCGAGCCAGTCGATCTACGCGCTGTATGTGAACACGCAGGGGGCGATGGGGGGATAGGTTGGAATGGTAGGGTGGGTTAGCCGAAGGCGTAACCCACCACTGTTCGTCTCCGCGGAAATAGAAGCGGTGGATTACGCTTCGCTAGTCCACCCTACGAAGCCCACAAAACGAAAAACGCCGGAGCGGTTGCCCGCTCCGGCGCTTTGTTGTTCAGGCGCTAAAACTTACGCGGCGTTGAAGCCCGCGACCGCCTTCACTTCGAGGAAGTCCTCGAGGCCGTACTTGCCCCACTCGCGGCCGTTGCCGGACTGCTTGTAGCCGCCGAACGGAGCGGTGCGGTCGTTGGGCACGCCCTGGAGGTTGACGTTGCCGGCGCGGATCTGGCGGCCGACGCGCTTGGCGTCCTCGACCGACGGGCCCGAGACATAGCCCGCAAGACCGTACGGCGTGTCGTTGGCGATGTGCACGGCTTCGGCTTCGTCCTTGGCGCCGAGAATGGTCAGCACCGGTCCAAAAATTTCCTCGCGCGCAATCGTCATCTCGGGGGTGACGTCGGCGAAGATGGTCGGACGGACATAGAAGCCCTTGTTGACGCCCTCGGGCAGGCCCGGGCCGCCCGCGACGAGGGTTGCGCCCTCGTCGATACCCTTCTTGATCAGCGCCTGGATCTTGTCCCACTGGCCGCGGTTGACGACCGGACCGATGGTGGTGCCTTCGCCGCGCGGATCACCGGCCTTGGTCTTGTCGGCGACGGCCTTCGCGATCGCGGCGACTTCCTTCATCTTGGAGGCCGGCACGATCATGCGCGAGGGCGCGTTGCAGGACTGGCCGGAGTTGTTGAACATGTGCATCACGCCGCCGGTCACCGCCTTCGTGAGGTCGGCGCCTTCGAGGATGACGTTCGGCGACTTGCCGCCGAGCTCCTGGCTGACGCGCTTCACCGTCGGCGCCGCGCGCTTGGCAACGTCGATGCCGGCGCGGGTCGAGCCGGTAAAGGAGATCATGTCGATGTCGGGGTGCTCGCTCATGGCGGCGCCGACCTCGGGGCCGAGGCCGTTGACGAGGTTGAACACGCCCTTCGGCACGCCGGCTTCATGGAGGATTTCCGCGAAGATCAGCGCCGAGGTCGGGGTGAACTCCGACGGCTTCAGGATCATGGTGCAGCCGGCGGCGAGCGCGGGCGCGACCTTGCAGGCGATCTGGTTGAGCGGCCAGTTCCAGGGCGTGATCATGCCGACCACACCAACCGGCTCGCGCAGCACCATGGCGGTGCCGACCGGCTCCTCGAAATGATAGTTCTTGAGCACGTCGAGCGTGGTCATGAGATGGCCCAGGCCAGCGCCGGCCTGCAGCTTCTCCGCCATCGGCAGCGGGGCGCCCATCTCGTCGGAGACGGCGGCGCCGATCTCCTTGAGGCGGCCCTTGTAGATCTCGATGATTTTCGAGAGCAGCGCGACGCGCTCCTCGCGGCTGGTCTGGGAGAACGTTGCGAAGGCGCGCTTGGCGGCGGCAACGGCCTTGTCCACATCGGCCTTGGAGCCGAGTGCAACCTCGTACATCGCCTCTTCCGTCGCGGGATTGACCACGGCGGTGGACTTCTTGACGGCGGGATCGACCCAGGCGCCGTCGATGTAGAATTGCATGCGATTGACCATCGTTAACCTCTTCTTGGGGGCTTGGAGGGGGCGTTTCGGCAGGCATCCTTGCACGAAAGCGCCAGCAATTGAACCCGCCATATGCGGGGCCAGCGTTGCGGCGGACGGAGGTTATATGAGCCGATGGCGGGAACGTGGCAAGGTGGCAGCCTCACTAACGGTGTCGTCCCGGCGAAGGCCGGGACCCATAACCACAGGACACAATTAGTTTGCACAGCGTTTGCGACCTGTGTCCTGCAATCACCGCCGCGGCGTATGGGCCCCGGCCTTCGCCGGGGCGACAGTTAAACCGCCATCTTCCGATGCAGCACCGGTGCGCCCGTGGTGAGGCTTTCGGCCGCATCGATGATGGCGTTGGCGTCGATGCCGTAGTGCCGGTAAAGGTCCGCGATGCTGCCGGTCTGGCCGAACTGCTCGACGCCGAGCGCCTCGACGCGATGGCCGCGGACGCTGCCGAGCCAGCCGAGCGCGGAGGGATGGCCGTCGATCACGGTCACGATGCCGCAGTCGCGCGGCAGCGGCGCGAGCAGCTTTTCGATGTGGCTGAGATGCTGCACGCCGCGCCGATCCCGCCGCAACTTTCGCGCGGCGGTCCAGCCCGCATGCAGGCGGTCCGCCGAGGTGATCGCGAGCAGGCCGACGTCACGGCGGCTCTCGCCGATGAAGCCGGTGGCCTCGATCGCCTCGGGCGCGACCGCGCCGGTATAGGCGATCACGACCTCGGCATTGGGACCGGGTTTCCGCAGCCAGTAGGCGCCGTCGGTGATGCCCTGCTGCAGTTCGCCCGTCATGATCCGCTGCGCCTGCTCGATCGCGCGCGTGGACAGCCGCAGGTAAACCGAGCCGCCCTCGCCGGGATCGCGCTGCATGTGCTCAAAGCCCCAGCCCATGATCACGGCGAGTTCGTCGACGAAGGCCGGCTCGAACGAGGCGAGCCCGTCCTGCGCCATGCCGATCAGGGGCGTTGCGATCGACTGGTGCGCGCCGCCCTCGGGCGCGAGCGTGATGCCTGACGGCGTCGCCGCGACCATGAAGCGCGCATCCTGGTAGCAGGCATAGTTCAGCGCATCGAGGCCGCGCTCGATGAAGGGATCGTAGAGCGTGCCGACCGGCAGCAGCCGCGCGCCGTTGATCTGGTGCGACAGGCCGAGCGCCGACAGCATGATGAACAGGTTCATCTCGGCAATGCCCAGTTCGAGATGCTGGCCCTTGGGGGAGAAGTCCCAGTTGAAGGTGGACGGAATTTTCTCGCTGCGGAATAAGTCGGCCTTCTCGCCGCGCGCGAACAGGCCGCGCCGGTTCACCCATGGACCGAGATTGGTCGAGACGGTGACATCGGGCGAGGTCGTCACGATGCGCTGGGCGAGTTCGCTGTCTCCGCGCGCGATCTCGTTCAGCACGAGACCAAAGCCCTGCTGGGTCGACATCTGCGGCGACGGTTTGAAGGCGAGCTGGGCCGGCACCTCGACGACCGGAGCAGTCAGCCTGCGACCATCCTTGTTGAACGGCACGCGCGCGAGGAACGCGTCGAGCTCGGCCGCGTCCTGCGTCAGGCCCTCGTACTTGTCCCACTCATGGCCGGGACGGATGTTCTGGCTCTCGCGATATTTCTCCATCTGCGCGACGGTCATCAGGCCGGCATGGTTGTCCTTGTGGCCCTGGAACGGCAGGCCGACGCCCTTGATGGTGTAGGCGATGAAGCAGACCGGGCGATCGTGGTCGATGGATTCGAACGCCTCCAGCATGCTGGCCATGTCATGGCCGCCGAGATTCGACATCAGCGCCAGCAGCTCCTCGTCGCTGCGCTTGTCGATCAGTTTCGTGATCGGCCCCTGGTCGCCGATCTCGTCGTGCAGATGCTTGCGGAAGGCGGCGCCGCCCTGGAAGCACAGCGCGGCGTAGAGCGCGTTCGGGCAATTGTCGATCCAGCGCTTCAAGGCTTCGCCGCCGGGCTCGGCAAAGGCCTCGCGCATCAGCCGGCCATATTTCACGATGACCACGTCCCAGCCGAAATTGCGGAACATGGTCTCGAACTTTTCCCAGAGCCCTTCGCGCACGACGGCATCGAGCGACTGGCGGTTGTAGTCCACCACCCACCAGGTGTTGCGCAGGCCGTGCTTCCAGCCCTCCGCCAGCGCCTCGAAGATGTTGCCCTCGTCCATCTCGGCGTCGCCGACGAGGGCTATCATCCGCCCCTCGCGGCGATCCTTCATCCAGCCATGCGCCTTGACGTAATCCTGCACCAGCGAGGCGAACAGCGTCTGCGCGACGCCGAGGCCGACCGAGCCGGTGGAGAAATCGACGTCGTCGACGTCCTTGGTGCGCGAGGGATAGGACTGCGCACCCTTGAAGCCGCGAAAGTTCTCCAGCTTCTCGCGGCTCTGCCGCCCGAACAGATACTGGATGGCGTGGAACACCGGGCTCGCATGCGGTTTCACCGCGACGCGGTCCTCAGGGCGCAGCACGCTGAAATACAGCGCCGACATGATGGTCGCGAGCGAGGCTGACGAGGCCTGGTGGCCGCCGACCTTGAGACCATCCGCATTGGGGCGGACGTGGTTGGCGTGATGGATCGTCCATGACGACAGCCAAAGCGCCTTGCGGCTGAGGGCGGTCAATGTGTCCAGACGGGCGGAATCGACGGGCATGGCAATGCTCCCGGAAAACAGGTGCGCCGATGATACGCCTGCGGGAGGGGCCAAACTTCTCAATTTTTCGCACCATACCTGCCAATATTGGGATAATTTCCCAATCACGCACCTCCTTATACAGGTTCCATTCCAATGCCCGAGCTCGACGCCATCGACCGCAAGATCCTCAGCCACCTCCAGAACGACAGCCGTCTGACCATGCAGGAGCTCGCCGACAAGGTCGGGCTCTCGGTCTCGCCCTGCCATCGCCGGGTCAAGCTGCTGGAGGAGCGCGGCGTCATCTCGCGCTATATTGCGACCGTCGACCAGAAGGCGCTGGGACTGCATGTCAGCGTCTTCATATCGATCAAGCTGGCGCGGCAGAAGGAGGAGGACCTCAACCGCTTCGCCCGCGCGATCTCGAAATGGGACGAGGTGCTGGAGTGCTATCTGATGACCGGCAACCGCGACTATCTCCTGCGCGTCGTCGCCGCCGACCTCGCCTCCTACGAGACCTTCCTCAAGACCAAGCTGACCCGGCTCGACGGCATCGCCTCGATCGAGTCGAGCTTTGCGCTGAGCCAGGTGAAATATTCGATCGCGTTGCCGGTCTGACCTCCCCGTCATTGCGAGAAGCCCGCGACAAAATTGCGAAGCAATTTTGCGCTGGTGCGACGAAGCAATCCAGGCTGCCGCCGCGGAGGGATGCTGGATTGCTTCGCTCCGCTCGCAATGACGGCGAACGGGGTATTTCCGGCCGTTTCATTTCCAAAGGCCGACGGCAACGTTGTCACATGGATGAAACAAAGGCCACGGATGGTCATTGGACAGCCATCCCCACCCCGAGAGCCGAAGCCATGACCGCATCCGACCGCACCCTTGAGACCGCCAAGCGCGACCGCATCATTCAGGAGATGGCCGACGATCTCGACGAAGAGCTTGAGATGGAGCTCGACGATGCCCGTCTCGACGAGCTGCTGGACGAGACCGGCACGCTGAGCCCGACGGTCGACCGGAGACTTTACTTCCGGGAGCTGCTGCGACTCCAGGGTGAGCTGGTCAAGCTGCAGGACTGGGTGCAAGCCGAGAAGAAGAAGGTGGTGGTGCTGTTCGAGGGCCGCGACTCCGCCGGCAAGGGCGGCGTCATCAAGCGCATCACCCAGCGCCTCAATCCCCGCATCTGCCGCGTCGCGGCCCTGCCCGCGCCGAGCGAGCGCGAGCGGACGCAATGGTATTTCCAGCGCTATGTGTCGCATCTGCCCGCCGGCGGCGAGATCGTGCTGTTCGACCGCAGCTGGTACAACCGCGCCGGCGTCGAGCGCGTGATGGGCTTCTGCACCGAGGAGGAATACCAGGAGTTCTTCAAGACGGTGCCGGAGTTCGAGCGCATGCTGATCCGTTCCGGCATCATCCTGGTCAAGTACTGGTTCTCGATCACCGACGACGAGCAGCAGTTCCGCTTCACCATGCGCATCAAGGACCCGCTCAAGCAGTGGAAGCTGAGCCCGATGGACGTCGAAGCCCGCAGCCGCTGGGAGGCCTATACCAAGGCCAAGGAGACCATGCTCGAGCACACCCATCTGCCGGACAGCCCGTGGTGGATCGTCGATGCCGTGGACAAGAAGCGTGCGCGGCTCAACTGCATCTCGCATCTCTTGAACCAGATCCCGTACCAGGAGGTGGGGCGGATCCCGGTGGTGCTGCCGGCGCGCGTGCGCAACCCGGATTATCACCGCGGCCCGGTCCCGGCGGAGATGTACGTGCCGTCGAAGTATTGAGGGTAGGTCTCGTAGGGTGGGTTAGCGAAGCGTAACCCACCTCTTTTGCCTCTGCGGAAATAGGCAGTGGTGGATTACGCCTTCGGCTAATCCACCCTACGGCACCGTCACCGCCACGGCTGCACGATGATCTTGGTGTGCGCTTCGGGATTGGCGAGATCGGCGAAGGCTTTCGCGACGCCGTCGATGCCGACTTCCGCGGTCACCATCGCTGCCGCATCCACCTGCCCTTCCGCGATCAGGCGCAGCGATGCTGCGAATTCGTCCGGCGTGTAGCCAAGCACGTACTGGACGTTCAGCTCCTTCATGATGCCGAGCATGGGCTCGCTCCTGTCGGTCTCCATGCAGACGCCGACCACGACGATGCGCGCATCGCGCGGCGCGCCTTCGAACACCTGCTGCAGCAGGCCGGGCACGCCGACGCATTCGAAGATGATCGCGGGCTTGAGCGGCGGCAGCATCGCCTGCAGCGGCGGTCGCGCCGCCTTCTCGGCGTCCGACATCTGCGCGTGCTCGGCCCAGGTCGCGTAGGGCTGCGACACCCTGGGATCGACGACGATGTCGGCGCCGAGCCTTGCGGCGAGTGCGCGCCGCGCCGGCGAATAGTCGGCGGCGACGATCGGATGCAGACCCCTGATCTTCAGCGCCGCGACCACCGCGAGCCCGACCGGGCCGCAGCCGATCACGAGCGGCACCTCGCCGCCCCGGATGTTGGCCTTGGCCACGGCATGAACACCGACCGCGAGCGGCTCGGTCAGCGCCGCGTGCTCCGGCGCCAGGCCGTTCGGCACTTCGAGCAGCAGCGCTTCGCTGAGCAGCATCGCCTCGGCATAGCCGCCGACATTCTCGTTGGAATAGCCGATTCCCTCGATGCCCTGCGGCGTCACCAGGGCCGGCAAAGAACAAACGCGCGTGCCCGGCTTGAGCTTGCGTGACGTGCCGGGGCCGAAATCGACGATTTCGCAACAGAACTCGTGGCCGAACACGACGTCGCGGCTGAGGTCCATCGGCTTGCGCCCGACCTTCTTCGCCATCTCGACCATGCGGGGCGCGTGCTGGCGCGCGTGCAGATCGGAGCCGCAGATGCCGCAGGCGAGCGTCTTGACCAGAACCTGGCCGGGGCCGGGCTTCGGCTCGGCGATCCCGTCGACGACAATCTCACCGTTCCTGAAAATCGCAGCGCGCATCCGGCTCTCCCCTGTTGTTGGAGCCGGTCATAGCACGACGCAGGACGCGCGAACTTGCGTCAGGGGTTCGGGGATCGCTCTTCCAGCACCAGCAGCTGGGCGCGGCGGACGCGCTCGCGATGGGCGATGTAGAGACCGCTGGCGACGATGAAGGCGGCGCCGGTGATGGTCCAGATATCCGGCAACTCGCCGAAGATGAAGAAGCCCAGAATGCTGACCCACAGCAATTGCGTGTAGGAGAACGGCGCCAGCACCGAGGCATCGCCGTAGCGATAAGCGAGCACGACGATCCACTGGCCGACAGTCGAGGCAACACCGATCAGGATGCCGAACCCGATCGAGCTCCAGCTCGGCGTCACCCAGACGAACGGCACCATCAGGCTCATGATCGCAAAGCCCGTGAGCGCGGAATAAGCCATGGTGGTCACCACGGCTTCGCGGCCGCTCATCATGCGCGTCATGATCAATGCCGCAGCCCAGCAGAACGCAGAGACGATCGGGAAGAACGCGGCAACGTGAAACGCGCTCGAGCCGGGACGAATGATGATGATCACGCCGATCAGGCCGATCGCGGTCGCGATCCAGCGGCGCATGCCGACCTTCTCGCTCAAAAAGATGATCGAGAGCGCGGTGACGAACAGCGGCGAGACGAAGCCGGTGGCGGATGCTTCCGCAATGGGAAGAAAGCTCAAGCCCGTGATGAAGAACAGCGAAGAGCCGAGCAGCGCCGTGCCGCGCATCAGTTGCAGGCCGAGACGTTCGGTACGCATCGCATGCAGCGGCGAGCCCGGCAACATCACCGGCGTGAACATGAGCGCGAAGGTGGCCATGCGGATCCAGGTGATCTCGATCGACGGCAGGCTCGACGACAGGTATTTCGAGGTGACGTCGGAACAGCCGAGGAAGATCGTCGACAGCAGCACCAGCGCGATGCCCTTGAAGGGATGATCGACGCGCGCAGGCGCACGGCGAGCCTGCTGGTTCTTCTCCGGCACGGCAGGCATGGGGATACTGTCGAGCCTTGCGGCTGCGGCGGGGGGCGGCGTCACGGCTGGAACCTGGGAAATTACGATTCGGGAACGATTGTAAAAAACGACAAAAGCGCCGCTTTCACAACTTCCGAAAACAGGATGCCGATATGCGCGAGCCGCCGCGCGCGTCAATACTCCATTAATAATAGGCGTTTGTGCACTACAGCATGGGCAGACCGCGCGGCTTCGGGCCGCGCGGAAACGCCGCATCCAGCGCCGAAATCTCGTCTTTCGTCAGCACGAGATCGCCCGCTGCCGCATTTTCACCGGCGTGTTCCGCCGACGACGCCTTCGGAATCGCGAACACCGTAGTCGCACGGGTGAGGAAGCTCAGGGCGACCTGACGCGGCGTCGCACGACGCGCATCAGCAATGCGCGCGAGCACCGCGCCGCCCTTGCTGCGCTCATCCGGGAAATCGTCGTGCCCGAACGGCGAGTAAGCGACGACGGCAACATCATGCTTCTCGCACCACGGGATCACCGCATGCTCGATCGCGCGCTCCTTGAGATGATAGAGCACCTGATTGCAGGCGATCTTCCCTTTGCCGGAAACGGCCAGGATTTCGTCGAGATCGTCGGCGTCGAAATTGGAGACACCCCAGGACTTGATCTTGCCTGATGTCACCAACTCCTCGAACGCGGCGACGGTGTCTTCGAGATCATACGATCCGCGCCAGTGCAGCAGGTAGCAATCGAGACGATCCGTCTTCAGCCGCTTCAGCGAGCGCTCGCAGGCGGTGATGGTTCCGCGGCGCGAGGCATTGCTCGGCAGCACTTTCGAGACCAGGAACACCTCCTCGCGCCGGCCCGCGATCGCATCCGCAATGACGAGCTCGGCATCGCCATACATCTCGGCGGTGTCGATGTGGGTCATACCGAGATCGAGCCCGCGCTGAAGCGCCGCGATCGCCCGCTTGCGATCTCCATGATCGAGATACCAGGTGCCCTGCCCGATGATCGAGACGTTGGCGCCGGTCTTGCCGAAGGGTTTCGTGTTCATGTGAAAGCTCACAGTCCGCTGATGTCGGCGACCAGCACGCTGCCGGTCGCAGACTCCGTGATATAGAGCCGATCCTTCCGTTCGCCACCGATGGCGACATTGGTGCAGTTCGGCCCCGCGCACGATTTGATCCGCGCGATCAGTTCCCCGTTCGGCGCAAACACGAAGACATGGCCGAGCGAGGCGTGGCCGACGAACAGGCGCCCCTTCGCATCCATGGTCATGCCGTCGGGACCGGAGGTACCGAACAGCGAGCAGAAGCGGCCGACCTTGGACACGCTGCCGTCCTTCATGAACGGCAGCCGCCACACCGCATTGTCGCGCGTCATCGCGACGAACAGCACGGTTTCGCTGGGGTCGAGCACCAGGCCGTTCGGGCTGATGCCGGTGTCGATCAGACAATCCAGCCGCCCGCTCGGCATCAGCCGGTAGACACGCCCGCTCGGATCATGCAGGCCGGTCTGGCCCTGGTCGGTGAAGAAGATATCGCCGTTGGAGGCGAGATGCAGATCGTTGCAGCCGCGGAAGGATTCCGAATTGCGCGCGGTCAGGATGGGCTTGATCCGACCGGCCTTGGCATCGAGCTCCATGATGCCGTGCATATAGTCGGCGACCAGGATGCGGCCATCGGCTGCGATCTTCAGCCCGTTCGGCCAGCCCTCATATTGGACCACGAGCGACCATTCGCCGCCGGGCGCTATCCGGAAGATGCGGCCGAAGGGAATGTCGACGATGTAGAGATTGCCGTCCCTGTCGAATGACGGCCCTTCGATGAAGGAGTCCGTCGGCACGCCCGGGCGGTTGGCGTCCGCCCAATCGGTCCGCTCGCCCTTGCGGCGGAACTTGTCGGGCATGGCGGAAAAAAGCTTGGTCTCGATCAGGCGCGGCGGCGTTTCCAGGTACATCATTGTTCTTATGATTGTTGAGGGGGCGGGACGCGGAGCATAGGGCAGAATGGCGGACGCGTCGATTGGCGCGCCGGCCCGCGCGACCGTTCTCCGCGTCGTCCTGGCGAAAGCCAGGACCCATTACCACAGGAAGGTATGGTTGCGGATAGTCGTGGCCACAGCGCGCTTCAGCAACGCTGACCGGGGTAATGGGTCCTGGCTTTCGCCAGGACGACGACGGAGAGACTTCCTACACCGCCGCTCCCGCCACCTTCGCCTGCTTCGCCGGCATCGCGTCCGTCGTCGCGATCAGCCGCTTCAGCTCGGGGATGCAGGAGCCGCAATTGGTGCCGGCCTTGAGCTTTGCGCCGATCTCGGCGGCGGTGCGTGCTCCGGCCGCGATGGTATCGCAAATGGTGCCGCGGCCGACGCCGAAGCAGGCGCAGACGATCGGGCCGGTTGCAGCAGCGCCCTCGCTGGACTTGCCCGACAACAGCATGCGGCGCTGGTCGTCGGTGACCTGATCGGCGACGAACAGGCCCTTCACCACCTCCCAGTCGCCGGCATCGTGGGCGGGGCCGACGAACAAACAGGTCTCGATGCGGTCGCCCGCGAAAGACGCGGCGCGATAAACGCCGCCGCCGAAATCGCGGTACTCGGCAACGTCCTCGCCGGCGATGCCCTCGAGCCAGGCCGGCCAGCGGGCGAGATCCGCATTGTCGGCGAAGAGATAACCGAAGCCGCCGGCCACCGTGACGCGGGTCCACAACAGGTTCTGCGGCAGATCGAGCTCCTTGCGCGACAGCGCGAAGCCGCGGAAGACGAACTCATAAGGCGCGATCGCGGCCGGCGTGGCCTTGGATTCCGGCTGGCCCGAGAACGGATCGGTGAAGGGTGCGACCAGCGCCCCGACGCGGCCGTGCGAGGCATTCATCGCGCTCCAGTGGATCGGCACGAACAGCGTGCCGCGCTGCTGCCGCTCGCTGACGACGGCCTTCAGGATGCACTGGCCGTAATCGGTGGTGATGCGGGCATAGCCGTCATGGGCGATGCCGTATTTGCCGGCGTCATCGGGATGGATCTCGACGAA